>VFQN01008773.1_pt1 | contig 10077 bp, 12 predicted proteins | sample 3512371 | NCBI WGS metagenome assembly VFQN01 (sample SAMN10412370, study PRJNA504923) | tailings metagenome | isolation source: Replicate 2 from Balatoc abandoned mine | place: Philippines: Itogon, Benguet | collected 2017-08-28 | reverse complement strand
AGCATCCGGTGACCGAGATGATCACCGGCTTCGATCTCGTCCGCGAACAGATCCGTATCGCCGGCGGCATGGGCCTGTCGGTCAAACAGGAAGACCTCGAATTTCGTGGCCATTCGATGGAATGCCGCATCAATGCCGAGGATCCGCGCACCTTCCTGCCCTCGCCCGGCAAGGTCACCAACTATCACGCCGCGGGCGGCATGCATGTCCGCGTCGATAGCGGGCTCTACGCCGGCTATTCGATCCCGCCCTATTACGACAGCATGATCGGCAAGCTGATCGTCTATGGCCGCAGCCGCGAAAGCTGCATGATGCGGATGCGCCGCGCGCTTGAGGAAATGGTGATCGGCGGCGTCAAGACGAACATCCCGCTCCATCAGGCGCTGCTCGCCGATCCCGACGTCATCCACGGCGACTATACGATCAAGTGGCTCGAGGAATGGCTCGCGCGGCAGGACGAAGAAGGCGCGGCCTGACCTTTGCCCACAAGCGGTAGAGTGTGTGCTAGCTCACTTTAACTAGGGAGAGTTTTTGGCTATGGCCTTCGCCATGGTCAAAAAGTCTCTCCGTTCGCTGCGCCCGACTGCGGCGCTGTTGCTCCCCCTGACGCTGCTCGCCGACCCCGCGCTGGCGCAGACGACCGGCGTCAAGGAAGACTCGGTCGTTCTTCAGCCCGACAAGGTCAAGGACGACGCCCCCGTCGTCGAAACGATGGCCGAGGCCAATCTGCCGAGCTGGTCGGCCGCAAACGCCCGCGCGCTGCTCACTTCGATCAAGGGCGCCGGCGACGAGGGCCTGTTCGCGAAGGACTATAATCCCGAAGGGTTGCAGGCGGCGATCGACGGCGGCGATCAGGCGCAGCTCGACAAGGTCGCGACCGACAGCTTCCTGCTGTTCGCGACGCACCTTCGCGACGGCCGCACGCCCAACGTCGCGCGCAAACAATGGTTCATGACCGACAGCGACCAGCAGAATACGCCGCTGATCGCGCTGCTGACCTCGGCGCTCGTGTCGGGTACCGTTCCGCAGGCGCTCGCCAGCCTCGACCCCGTTCACCCCAATTTCGCGGTACTCAAGGCCTCGCTCGCCAAGGCGAAGACCACGGCCGACGCCAATGCGATCCGCGTCAATATGGAGCGCTGGCGCTGGATGCCGCGCAGCCTCGGCGACCGTTATGTGGTCAGCAACGTCCCCGAATATCTGACGCGCGTCATCCATGGCGGCACGACGATCGCGACGCACAAAGCGGTCGTCGGCAAGACGACGACCCCGACGCCGCAGCTCAACCCGATGGCGACGGGCGTCATCGTCAACCCGACCTGGACGCTGCCGCGTAGCATCATCAACGAGGGCATCGGCGCGACGATCGCGCGCAACCCCGCTTCGGCGCGCGCGCAGGGCTATACCTGGACGGGCAGCGGCAAGACGCTGTCGGTGGTCCAGCAGCCCGGCGCGAACAATGCGCTCGGCGTGATGAAGATGGAGATGCTCAATCCGCACGCCATCTATCTGCACGACACGCCATCGAAGGGCGCCTTCGCGGCAACCGCGCGCGCGTTCAGCCACGGCTGCATCCGCACCGAAAAGGCGCTGCACTTCTCCGGTCTGATGGCGGTCTATTTCGCCGGCCGCAGCCCCGAGGAATTCGGCGAAGCGATCGCCAGCGGCAAAACGACGAAGTTCACCTTCGAACAGCCCTTCCCCGTTTACGTCGCCTATTGGACGGTGATCCCGAACGCGAAGGGCGACGGCATCAGCAAGCTCGCCGACATCTACGGCCGCGACGCACCCGTGGTGGCCAGCTTCGCCAAGCCCGGTCGCAGCGCCGCGGTGATGATCTCGCCCAACCCGCCGTCGGTCGTTCCGACCACTGGCGGATCGGTGACGACGGGCGGGAAGTAAGAGAGCATCGCCCCCGCCTACGCGGGGGTAACACGGTGTCAGTCGGCTGTCTTCGGAATCGCCGTATTCGCGCCGGTCCGCACCATATTCTCGGTGCCCGGCAGCGGCTCGCTCGGCATCGGGAACACCGGCGCAGGCGGCGGCACGCTGAGCTTGTCGGCGAACAGCAACCGCCCCGGCCCCAGCTTGTAGAGAATCATCGGCAACAGCTCTTCGCCGAACACGAAACAGCCTTCGCTGCGCCCCAGCTTGCCCTGCGTCGCGATCAGCGACGGGTCGGCGTACCAGGCGCCATGCACGACAATCGCGCGCATGTCGGCATTGTTGTTGTCGGGCTCCAGCCCCGCGAGGCGCATCGACGAGCCGTTTGCGCCCCAATAATAGTCGCTGGTGCGATAGGCGCCGCGCGACGAAGCGAGGCTGCCCGGCGCGTTCGAGAAGCGCTTGAGCCAGCCGTCATGCTGCGGGTCCGATCCGCGACCGTGCGTCACCGGGAACATGTCGACCTTGCCCGCAACCATGTCGACCAGCGCAAAGCGCGCGCGAGACGAGGGCAGGCCGAAATCGACAATCCCGACGCGGTCGGTCTGGTGAATATTGCGCGCCTGCGTCGCCAGCTGCCGCTTCGCGACCGCCAGATAATCGACCGGCGGCGAAACCGGTGCGGCCGGCTGGCTTATCCAGTCGGGCAATTGGGCGGCGCGCGCCGACGTCGCGGCCAGCGCACCCGCGCCCGCCATTGCCGCCAGCATCGCCCTGCGATCCATCAAATCATTCACGTATCCAGCAACCCCGCATTGGCCGCCTCTGGCGGTCCCTCGACTTTGCATAAGTCGTATTCGGGCCGTCGAAGGCAAGCCGGTGGTTCCCCTTCATGCCGCAAACTGTGCCATATATGCCATGAATAGCGGGTTTACGCTGTCGTAAGCTCTCGTTAGGGCGGCGGCATGAAGGCAACCATCTGGCACAACCCCGGCTGCGGCACCTCGCGCAAGACGCTAGCGATTCTTGAAGAGACCCCCGGCGTCGAGGTCGAGATCGTGCAATATCTCAAGACCCCCTACACCGCCGACAAGCTGCGCCAGCTGTTCAGGGACGCCGGCCTAACCGCCCGCGAAGCCCTTCGCCTCCGCGGCACCGACGCCGAAGAACGCGGCCTGCCGGACGCCGACGAAGACGCGATCATCGCCGCGATGGCCGACAACCCCGCCTATGTGAACCGGCCCTTCGTCGAGACCGAAAAGGGCGTCCGCTTCTGCCGCCCGCAGGATCTGGTACGCGAAATTCTCTGATCTTTGCGATGCGCCGCGGCCGCGCTATCCTCCTGCCGTTCGGCGAAGGGGGGACTCATGCGCATTTTCGCAGCGTTTCTGATGACTTGCGTCGCGGGGATTGCCGCAACTCCGGCGACAGCCAAGCCCACGACGATTTCCAAGAGCGAGGCGCGATCGCTCCCGCCTCAGGACGTCGAGCGCCGCGTCATGCGGCAATTGTCGGAAATTCTCGAAGAGGAGCGCTTTGAAGGGCGAAAGCCACCGACCCGCGTGCTGCAAGATATGGCCTTTACGACGCGGCCCCACGCCACCTACGTCCCCGGCTTGTGTGCCGTCGATCGATTGACCGTCAGCTTCACACCGCATCCGAAGACCGGAAAGCCCGATGCCGATACGCAGGTCCGGGCAAACGGCTTCAGCGCCGAGCGCTTCTATCGCTTCGCGCAGCGTCCCGATGCGAGCTATCATCAGCTTCTCTCCGAAGATCACCAGCCCGACGACTCCCGTTGCAACGGCAAGCTTTGGGAGGATGAGTTCTTCGCCGCGCCGAGCGAAGAAATCGCCACGGACGGCTATTTCGTCGCGCATCGAGCTCTGGATGCGATCCTCGCAGGCACCCCGCCCTTTCCGGTTACGTGCGAGAAGCTCCCGGTGGAAGCCGCCCTCACCTGCGCCGACATTGCACGAACATTAAAGGAAGGGGCAATCGACAGCATCGACCGTTGTCGGGAAAGGAAGGCGACCGATGCGCCGAACGATTGCTTCGCCATTCAGTTCGGCGACCGCGAATTGCGCATCCTTGCCAGTCCCCATGCCTATGGCCCGAACGTCCCGCCACCCCTGACCATCGTGTCTGCGGATATCGGCTCGCTCATCGTGCTGGTGCATGAACGGATCGATTGAGCGATCACCTTCGCACTGGACAGAATCGCCCGCCCGTCGCTACCCGCGCGGCATGGGAATCATCGCAACGATCATGAACACCGCCACCGGCCAGCCGCTTCAGAAGATGAGCTTCGGCCGCATGCCCAAGCCCTGGGCCAGTTTTACTTTGGAAACCGGCGAACTCGTCACCGCCGAACGCATCGACGTCGGCAAACCCGCGCCGGGCAAGTTTGCCGCGCCGGTCAGCATCTGGGTCACTGTCAAGCCGAAGGGCTGAACCGCAGTATCCACGCGCGCTGGTCGTCGGTGTCTGGCACGGGCAAACCTCGGGCATCGCTGATCCTCGATAATGCGTCCTCGGCGGGCATACCGCGCGCGATCAATGTCGTGCCCGCGACCAGCGACGACCGACCGATCCCGGCGCGACAATGAATCGCGATTGCCGCTCTTGTCTTGGCAAGCTCATCGATGAAGCGCGAGAAGGCCTCTTCATCGGCGGGAACACCGCGATCGGGAATGGGGAAGGTCCTGAATTCGATTCCCTTGAGCCTGCAAAGCGCCGCCTCTTCGCCAAGGCCAAGGTCCTCTACCTCGTCCAGCTCGAGCAGACTGACCACGATGTCGACCCCGGATCGTTTCCAGTGATCGATCTCGTCTTCCAGCCAGTCGCCCGAGCGCGGCCGCGCCATGATCGCAAGCCTCGGCCTGACGGGATCGTCTATCCAGCAGATATCCGAATACATATCAGCCCGGCCCTATCCGCCCGCCCGCGATGTGAAAGCGCGTCACCGGCCCCGGCATCGCGTCGAACAGCGCCGCCTCGGTTCCGGTGAGCCACGCCTGCCCACCCTGCCCCGCCAGCCGTCCGTAGAGCGCGGCGCGGCGCGAGGGGTCGAGGTGCGCCGCGACCTCGTCGAGCAGCAACACCGGCCGCCCCCCGCGCAGCCGCGCGACGCAATCGCTGTGCGCGAGGACGAGCGAAAGCAGCATCGCCTTTTGCTCGCCGGTCGAGCAGCGCGCCGCCGAGCGGCCGGTCGCGGCGTGCACGGCGTTGAGGTCGTCGCGGTGGGGTCCCGCCGTCGCGCGGCCCGCGGCGGCATCAATCCGCCGCCGCGCCGCAAAGAGCGCCTTCAGCGCTTCGGCATCGTAAGGCGCCTCGCGCGGCGCGCCGTCGCTGTCGACCAATGTCAGCAGCGGCCGCGCGAAGGGCGCATCGGGCTGCTCCGCCAGCTCGGCCGACAGCGCCGCCAAGGTGCTTTGCCGCGCCGCGTCCATCGCCGCGCCATGCTCGGCGAGCTGCGCCTCCAGGCTCGCCAGCCATTGCTGATCGGCGCTGCCTATGTCCGCGAGCAGCTTCCCCCGGGCGCGCAGCGCGGCTTCATAGCGATTGCTATGCTGCGCATGCCGCGGATCGAGCGCGAGCACGAGCCGGTCGAGAAAGCGCCGCCGGTTGCCCGCGGTCTCGACGAACAGCCGGTCCATCGCAGGGGTCAGCCATAATACGGCAATCCATTCGCCGAGCGACGCCGCGGCCGCCGATGCGCCGTTGATCCGCACGATACGTCGGCCGGGGTGCGCGGGCTCGATCCCCGTCCCGAGCGCGACCGGCGACAGGTTGGCGCTGGCGATCACTTCGGCAAAGATCGCAAAGCCCCCGCTCGCGCCGTCGCGCACCATGTCGGACAGCGCCGCGCGCCGCAGCCCGCGTCCCGGCGCGAGCAGCGAGATCGCCTCCAATATATTGGTCTTGCCCGCGCCATTGTCGCCGTGCAACGCCACGAGGCCCGGCGTCGCCGCCATGTCCGCGCCGGCATGATTGCGAAAATCGGTCAACGAAAGGCGGGCGAGCGTCATCCTGTCTCGCGCCTACCGTAGCTGCTGGCCCGACGCCAGCCCGACCGCGGTCGCAGTTCCGATGAAATTTTTCCCATCATCGGGAATTTTCACCATCTGGCCGCAAAATTCCCGCTGAAATAAAATTCCAAATCCGAAAAATCGGCAGTTAACCGCCAATGAATGAATTTGGCACGCCTCCTGCAACACATTGGGCATCCACCGGATGGTCCGGATGGAGGATCAAAAAAGGAAATCACGATGGCCCATTTCAACGTCAACTCGCTCAAGAGCTACGCGATTGCCGCGGTTGCTTCGGCTTATTGCTCGCTCATGTTCCTCGCCGCTGTCGGCCCGAACGCTGCACACTTCGGTGGTCTGGTCGCCTGACCAGACCCCGTTAGCCGCCAAAAACGCCGGCCGCACGGCCGGGATCGAAAGGAAAGAAATGAACCAGGGTTTTCGCAAGAATCGTCGCAACGGGATGATCTTCGGCGTGTGCGCCGGGATGGCAGACCAGTTCGGCATCGACGTCTTGTGGACACGCGTCGCCTTTGTCGCCCTGACGCTGCTGGGCTTCGGCCTGCCTCTGCTGCTGTATCTCGCCGTCGCGATCCTCGCGCCCTGAGAACAGCCCGGGCCGGACGCTTCCCAAAGCGCAGTCGCACCGGCCCGCTTATCCCAACATAAAGGCCCGCCGGTCCGACCGGTGGGCCTTTTCCTTAGCCGTCAGTCAGACAAGCTCATCGGAATCCAGTCGAGTATCGGTGGACCTTCCGTCCCCGACCCGAATGCAAGGAAGGCAGTCAAAGTCTCTTCGAAAGTGAAATGGAATCGCTCGAACTTCGTGTTCGGCGTATTCCGGCGGACGGCCTGAAAGTGCTGCCCCGGCTCGCGGCGCATTTCGACGATGAAGCTGCCGTTCCGCGACAGGGTCTGGATATATAGTTCCGGTGCCGCTTCCAGAACAACGGAATCACCTTCTCCCAACCCGACCAGCGCATCGTGGATCGCGGTCACCGATGTGGGTTCACGGGCACGCTGGCCGCTTACATCGAGCGTCAGACCGTCCGACAATGTGACCCTTTCGGAAGCCGCGCGAAGAGAGCGCCCAGCTCCGGTAAGAGCGTCGCGAAGAAAACGCACCAGCGGCTCGGCCTCGCGGCGATCCTGATGAGCCCACCAGAAGCACAGGATCGAGAGCAAGATGACGCCGCCTATTACGGCGACGTCCTTCCCCTCATAATCGCCCGATGACACCATGCCAGCGAAGGCAAGGATGAGCACCGGCATCAGCAGTAGGGTCAGCAGCAGGCCGTTGAGATCCGATCCGGCGCGGCCGACGATCCGCGTTCCGAAACCATCCCGCCGGATGACGCCGAACAGCATCGGGCCATGGCGATCGAATGCGCTCAGCCAGAGACAGATAAACGGCCCGCATATCCAACCGCGCGCGCCGCGATCCGGGTCGAACCATCGCTTCTTGCGTGTCCGGATTGCGGCTTTCGCCGCAACCGATTGCGACGGCGAAACGATCTCGAACTTATAGCCAAACGGCTGAAACGCCATTGCTTCCCCCAATTGCTCGCGAGCAGGGATGGATCAGATTCGGCGCATGATCAACGCGCACGGCTCAAAGCGAAGCCCCCCAAGACTGGAAGGTCTCTCCTATCCCTTCGGCCGCACGGTGAAGTCATAGGGCAAATAGAGGAACACCTCGGTCGGGCTCGCCTGCGCCCATGCGAGCTGCTCGTTCAGCCCGCTGACGTCGACGCCATAATCGGGGCCGAAGGCGGCCGCGGTCTTCAGCGCTTCGGCGGCGACCAGCTTGACGATCTCGGGACGATACTGGTCGGGGTTCTTGATCGTCAGCGTGATCCCGCCACGCTTTTCGATCAGCGCGCGGCCGTTCGGCGGAACCTCGCGGATATAGCCGTCGATGCGCTCCTGCGCGCTGCCGACCGATCCCGCGAACCCGGCCTTCACGAACAGCCCGATCTCGCTAGTATCCGGGCGCCCGCCGCGCTGAAACACGAGGCCCTTGTAGTTGGCGAGCGTCACCTTGGTCAGCTCGAAATCGCCGGTGACCAGCTCGACCCCGGCGCTCTCGGCGCGGCGGATCGCGGCCTCGAGCATCGCGTGAATCTCGCGCTTGCGCACCTCCTCCTCGCGCGAATCCGACGTAAACTGCACGCGCTGGATCGCGCTGTCGGCAGTCCGCCGCAGGCCGACGACCGGCTGGACGTCGGCCAGATAGCCCGCCGACGCGCGCTGCGCGGTGACGACAACCTCGCCCTGGATATTGCTGTTGTCCTGCGCCGCGACCGGCGCCGCAAGCGACAAAACCGCGGCTGCAAGCCACATCTTTCCTCTGGTCATATACCCTCCTTCGCAACCAATGTTACGACCCGAAGCCCGGATTATCGGGCGGCGCCATGATGCAAGATGAACGGGCGGGCGCCAGACAAATCGATCGATTGCGACAGTCGGCAGGACATGCGAGACGACAGCGATGCGGTGCCGATCCCCTTACGTGCTGGCGATCCTGCTTCCTTTGTCAGCTTGTACGGCGGATGCCGATCCCGTTTCGGCGACACAGGCACGCTCGGACCAGTCCCCAGAAATTCTGTATGCCTTCGAAGGCGCCGACGATTTCTGGGCGATGACCTTCGACAAGTCGGGCGCGAATCTTCCGTCCCAACATGGTCCATGGAAACTTGCGACATCCGTGATGTCGGACGACCCACGACTAACTACCGGCATCGACAAGGGCACTGTAGAAGAGGTGCGCAAGCGCGGTTTTTCGCTGCGACAGATCAAGGTAACGTTCGAGCCGAGCGTCACGGTTCCCGAACGACAGTAGTCCCCCTTCCGCACCGCGAACAAAGAAGAAGCCCCGCCGGATCGCTCCGGCGGGGCTCATTTCTGTCAGGCCGTAAGGGCCGAGGGGCTTATTCCTCGCCTTCGCCTTCCGGACGTTCTTCGACCATCACATCGTCGACGGTGAAGTCTTCGCCCTGCACCTTGCCCAGCGGATCGTCGCCGATCGCCGCTTCGGGGCCCTGCGCCAGTTCGGCGGCATGCTCGTCGGCGGCGCTCGCGGGCGCGATCAGGTCCGGGTTCGCGGCGCGCATGGCGGCGCGAAGCGCGGCGTCCTTCGACGACGCGGTGACGCGGACCCGGTTCATGGCAGCGCCGGTACCCGCCGGGATCAGGCGGCCGACGATGACATTCTCCTTGAGGCCCTGCAGCGAGTCGACCTTGCCCTGCACCGAAGCCTCGGTGAGGACGCGGGTCGTTTCCTGGAAGGACGCGGCCGAAACGAAGCTGCGGGTCTGCAGCGACGCCTTGGTGATGCCCAGCAGGACCGGACGGCCCTCCGCAGGCACGCCATTCTTCGGCAGCTTGGCGTTATACTCCATCATCTCCAGATAATCGAGCTGCTCGCCCGGCAGCAGCGTGGTGTCGCCGCCGCTGGTGATCTCGACCTTCTGCAGCATCTGGCGAACGATCACCTCAATGTGCTTGTCGTTGATCTTCACGCCCTGCAGTCGATAGACTTCCTGGATTTCCGCGACCAGATACTCGGCCAGCGCTTCCACGCCCATGACGTCGAGGATGTCGTGCGGGTTCGGCGAGCCCGAAATCAGCGCGTCGCCGCGCTTGACCTGGTCGCCTTCCTGCACTTCGAGGACCTTCGACTTCGGGATCAGATACTCGATCGCATCGCCTTCTTCCGGAACGATCGCGATCTTGCGCTTCGCCTTGTAATCCTTGACGAATTCAATGCGGCCGCTGATCTTCGCGATGACGCTGTTGTCCTTCGGGATGCGCGCTTCGAACAGCTCGGCAACACGCGGCAGACCGCCGGTGATGTCGCGCGTCTTCGACGCTTCGCGGCTGACACGCGCCAGAACGTCGCCCGCCTGCACTTCCTGACCGTCCTCGACCGACAGCATCGTGCCGACCGCGAGCAGGTAGCGCGCGGCTTCACCCGACTGTTCGTCGAGCAAGGTCAGGCGCGGCTGCAGATCTTCCTTCTTCGAACGACCGGCCGAACGATATTCGATCACGACGCGCTGGGCGATGCCCGTCGCTTCGTCGACCTGTTCGATCAGGGTCTTGGTGTCTTCCAGATCCTGATATTTCACGACGCCCTGCTTTTCGGTGATCAGCGGCATGG
>VFQN01008772.1_pt1 | contig 10078 bp, 6 predicted proteins | sample 3512371 | NCBI WGS metagenome assembly VFQN01 (sample SAMN10412370, study PRJNA504923) | tailings metagenome | isolation source: Replicate 2 from Balatoc abandoned mine | place: Philippines: Itogon, Benguet | collected 2017-08-28 | reverse complement strand
CATAAGATAGCCACAGTGAAATTTCATAGTGAATAGTTTCAGGAAGAATCTTTATCATCATCACAAAAAGATTTTAGTCATGAAAGTGAAGGTAGTAATGTAAAATAGGAAAATGACTCCTCACTCAATGAAAGAGGTTCAGTACATTTCGTCATTAGGGTTTATTGTTAATAGTATAGAGAAGTTACCCTTGAATTTTCTCGATGTAATATCTTTAATCCACGGATGTAGAACAGTTCTTTGAGCCAAAGTGCTCATTTTTCTCAACGGTTTTTATAGAAATGGGAAGCGATCTACTTATCTCTTACTGATATACCTACGACATTATTAAAATGATGTTTTAAAGCTAATCTTTGAAATTACCTCATGATTTCATAAAATTACGTCTTTCCAGATAAAATGGAAGCAAAATATATGAAATTTACATTTTTCTATTCTCATTCATCAGGACCAGTGATGCAATGAAATAAATTTAATAAAGTTTTCGAAGGAAATGTATTGTATTCGCCTTAAATTCAACAATAAAATCTGGTAGAAAGGTCTCTTTATCTATTGATGCCCACCAATCTCGGCAGTGATCAAACTCTCTTCGAGATAGTTTCATTTTCACTTCACTGATATGATGAGGAAGAGAAGTGATGAATGAAGAAGGAAACTGATCGTAAGATGCGAACATAATTTCCAATCTTTTAAGACTTTTCGGATATTTGATGGAATGTGAGTCGTCAGGAATATTTTCAAGCCATAAACATGTGATTCCTTCTAAATCTTCAAAAAGTTTATCATCTGCGATAGGGAAAAAGGTGAAATCCCTCACTCCTCGTAATTGACTTGTATCTTGAAACCCTTTGCAATCTAAGATGGTCACCTTCTGACAGTGTCTCAACCCACTAAAATCTGTGAGACGAGGACAATTGCGAACCTGGACAACTCGATTACCCCTTCCTAATCCTTCTAAAGTAGTAATTTGGAGGTTCTCAAGGTAAACGGAATGAATAGAATCAAAGTGAAAAAATGAATCGAAGTGTGGACATTCAGTAATATTGATAATTTGAATGCGATTGTCGGAAGGGATTGTAAAAGCACATCCCAAACCTTTCAGATAGACTTGTCGAAGTTGAGGGCTTGAAGGTAATACAAGACTTTTGACATTCGATTTACGATCTTCAGTAATACAAATCTCTCGAACTTTGAGTAAATTGGAGAAATCTAAGCAATCTACCCTACATAAGAAATATCAACGATCTTTGAATAACGAAAACTCTTTGAATAATCTATAATATTGTTACATCGTATGATTACAATCTTATAATTGTTATTTAAACAAGAAATATCACGAATTCCTGAACATTGAATTAAGTGTAGTTCATGAATCCTATCTAAACAACTGACATCATCAATATCAGGACAATTAGTTACTACTAGAGTCCGAAGATTAGAATAGGCTGGGATATGTAATCCATCAATTTGAAGGTCAGCACCTATGATTGATAATGATTGTAAGCATTGAATCACAGGAAGATCGGTTAAAGTAGAATAACTAACAATTAAACTATTGACGGAAAGAGATGGATTATTAATGATCCATTGTGCAATCGTATCAATTGAAGGAGGTGAAGAAGAATCTTCATCTCCATCAAAGAGAGAAAGCATGGCAGAGTGTAATTTCAGTCTTTTCACTTTCAGTATGTGATGCATCAGAGATTCAATCAGCAGATCCGAAGTGTCAAGCTCGAAGCAACTTATCCCTTCTAAGATAGAAGATCGTTTACGAAGAACATACAAACTCAATTGATCTGAGGGGTCAACAATTAAACCATGAAGCTTATCACGAAATGATTGTGAAGTCATATATAATTCTTCTTCCTCTTCATCATCTAAAGAGATCTTTCGAACTCGCTTGAGTAAGTGTTGTGATAGCATTACATTCACTGAAGCAAAGGATATCTTATCTTCATAAGGTAACCACAGTGCAATCTCATGGTGAATAGTCTCGGGAAGAATCTTCATGATTAGACTATCAATGAAATCAAAAGATCTAATTTGTAATTCGTTTTAATGTTCTTTCTATACTCTGATGTTATCAGGATTATCATCCGAAGCCGGCCTAGCTCAGTCGGTAGAGCGCAAGGCTCTTAACCTTGTGGTCGGGGGTTCGAGCCCCCCGGTCGGTGCGACGATTTCTTTTGCACTATCAGTATTTTTTTGAAAATGAATGAGTTTAGTCTTTTTCTTTAAACTTACATAATTAAGTCAGTTCCTGTCTGACAAACAACATCGGACTATGAGGATAATGTGACAATAAGCAACTCTTATTTAACTAAGATAAAACAAAAAAAATCAATGTATGCCATTATCTAAGAACTATATCTCTAAACAACAACCATTCGTCAGGAGAATTGAATCACAAAGTGAAGAAAGAATAAGAAGGAGAAAGTAAATACAAAAATAAAATTATCAAATAATCATCATTATATGTTCACATACATCACATCAAAGCACAGAACTACAAACTAGATTGATCATACAAGAAAGCGAGAGATGATCACAGTCATAGAAATCGAACTAATAATCACATGATGTTTTTAAACTTTCACTTTATATCCTGCAACCATATCAATCAAGATCTCACTCTCATACTTGAACTGCACAGGACAATAATAGACAGTCCATCGCTTCATACATTCATAAGAACAAAAGCTAGCATCATGATGTGGGGCAGGATGATGGGCTTTATATCTCACATCGCTTCTTTCTTGTTGACTCTGTCGCACTGGACGTAAAGGAGAATTTGCTGATGAAGGAGGGGCAAAATCATCAAATTCATCAAAAGAACCACTATAACTACTCGTACCACTCATAAAACTACCACCACCGGAAGTATTAGATGCTGCTAAATGCCCATCATTCATATTTTTCACATATGAATAACGTTTGGATGATTTTTTCACAGAATATTTTAATTTTTTTACTAATTTTTGATATAAATATAAATATTCTTCACGTTTTAATGTTGGTGGATTTAATTTTTCTAAATTTTTATATAAATTTGTTTGTAAAAAATCATTTGCTTTAGCAATCACTTCATCATCATTATGATTTAATAATTGTGGAAATCTTTTAATCGTTTGTTGTAATACATAATTATGACAATAAGAACATTGAATCTTCTTTTGTGATGATTGTTTCATTGATTGTCTCTGTTGCTGTCGTCTTTTCTCTTTCTCAAAATCATCTGCTTTCTTCTTTTCTTCTTCCTCGGTCATTTTCGCCTCTTCTTCATCCTCTACCGTGTAAGAGTTCGACAATGACGACTTAACAAAGCTTTGTTGATAGAGCGAGGGTATGTTATGCTCACTGAGCATGTCTTGTAAGAGTAAAGAGGTGTTGAGCTTTGTGTCTTTCATCTGAGCGATGAGTAAATCCTTCTTTGTGATCACCATGTGATTCGCACTATTGGAATTATTGGTCTTCAGCTTTTTCTTCTTTCGATCAGGTACCACATCATTCAAGGATTTTGTTCTTGGTATTAATTCAACGTCGTCCTTTGAAGGACTATGCTCACTCTTGGAGGGTTTCTCGAAGTCACTCTCATTGTATGGAGGTGATTGCGATCTTGTCAAATGATGATCTTCAATCTCATCTTCTCCGACCTCTGCTGTGAGGATCGCAGTATCGTCATCTTCCTTCGTTGTTCGTATTTCATCAGCACTGCTTCGATGATGTGCGAGGTCCTCCTCATCAATGATACTGTTATTATAGCTCTCGTAGCTATCTCCTCTGATTCGATTCTTTCCTTTCTCTTCAATTCCACCGCTGCCTTTTCCTTCAACATCATCGAAATCTGAGTAATATGAATTATTTCGACTGAATGGAACCGCTTGGAAATCGCCTTCTTCCTCTCCTGAGCCATATTTTGGGGAGAAAGATCGCATGGCATTGGTAAACCCTTTATTGCCTTTCTTATTCGCGGAACCACCTGATGTCAGATTCTCTGGAGCGGTTTGTGGACGGGGCGGAGACGATCGTTGGCCGCCACGAGAGCGGCTACGACTTCCAGGGCGATGGCGGCCACTTGCTGTTCTTCGCCTTCCATTCATTCGACCATAATCACCTCCTTCGCCATCCTCCTTATCAAAACTCCCATAAAACCGAGAAAATTTATTCTTCTTCAATTTAGATGTCATTATCACTGGTGATGATGTCCTCGGTCGCTGCTTTCTTCCATTATTTTCATTAATATTCTCATAGTCCTCTTCTCCTCCTTCTTCGTTGGAGGTCGAAGTCAGCGGGTTTTTATAATTGGTCAGATAACTTTGCATGATTTTATCATCCGGACTGCAATAGATCTCTCGTACTTTCTGACAAATGCTGGAAATGCTTAATAATCCGACTTTTAGAAAGTCAAAAGCTTGTAATGATGCTTTAAAGATCCGATTCTGCAATAATGTTTGCTCTGAAGTGGTAATTGGATGCAAAAGCTTGGGCTGCAGACAAATATTTAAGATATACAGTATCATCTTCTCGACACGATCTTTGTGGAAATTAATCATTGCAAGGAAATCACGTCTCATTCGAGCGAGATAGATAGTTGGGAGACTGTCAAAGTAGAGGGTTAAAGAGGGTTAAAGAAGTGTGATGTCATTTCTTCCTTACCTAACGGACTTTCTCAGAAGATCACGTTGTTGGAGATGTTCAAAGCGAAGATGGTCTAAAATTGCTTTCTTTCGATGATAATTAAAATCCTTTCTTAATTCTAATTGTCTTGCTAGGAAGGTATAATGATCAAAAGTGAGATCATATTCCTCGTATTGAATCTTTTTATGTTCATCTTTATCTAAATCATGTTTTTTCATATACCGAAGAGTTTTAAATAGCTTTTTATCATTTGTTGTATGTAAAGAAAGCTTTTTTGCAATAATTTGTACCTAGAATAAAGGATTAAACACCAAATAGAAAGGATTATCAATATATTGAGTAATTACCTCATTCTCTTGTTCCTCGGTTAACGATTCAACAGCTTCTTCTAATGATTGATCTAATTTCTTCTTCCACAGTTCATCTGCACTTTCTAATAATTCAATTGCTAATGCTGATTTTTTTCTCATCAGTTTCATCCATTGATATTTCTTAAAAGCCTCTTGACAAAACATGGATGAACAACGTTGAAAGTTCTTCCGGTGAATACAAACCTCTGTCAGAACAAGACAGTTCTCGGCGACATTAAATCGTAAAGGATTGTTTGGCTTGGAAAGGACAAACTCTTTCATTCGCTGAGCAGATAGTTGTTCTGAAGAAATTTTACTCTTTTTAATCTGTGCAACGGGAGTCGTCGATGCTGCAAGAATTTCTCTCACTGAAGCTTTTCGATTCGTTTCTACAGTATTTCGAAGTTGATTCACCTTTTGACTCGAACTATTCGGGCGACTGGAGGCTCTTCGAGAGCTATTCGGATTGGAATTCGTGGCGGATGATGAAGGGGGTCTGGAAGTACCCGCACTCTTGGCTGGTGGCGCCTCGTATCTTTCAAGTGAGTCTAAAAGAGGATTTTTACTTGTTTTTTGACTTTTAGGCGCCGTTCGATTCTTTGTTTGATTGGATGGCTTGAGAGGAGAGACATGATTAGTACTGAGATCAGGGTCGGCAGGATAAATGAATTCTTCTTCTTCCTCTTCAAACATACGTTTCGGATAGACGAATGGTTTATCATCTTCCTCGAGATCATTTTCATAATCTTTCTCTTCTTTAAACTCGGAAACTGCAGCGGGGCTTGGAGGAACAGAAGACTGCTGAACAGGAGGATTGAGAGAATGATGGTCGGAAAGACTGTTCGTTTCCTCTTTGATCGCTCTAATCTGCTCCTCACTGACTTTAACACTCTCTTCAAGATCTTTTAATGCTTTTTCATCACGTGGCGATGTTTTGCTAGAATGATGGAAGACATTATCCATAAAGTTCTCGGAGAGTCTTTTCACACGATTTATTCCTTCCTCAGTGAGGTTATTCTTCAACTCAATCGTCTCAGGGCTTTCAGGACGTGGATCTATCGACATTAGTAAAGCACTATCTCGAAGAATGGCGTCATCTTCTTCTTCCTCAACACGCTTATCAGACTCCTTATTTTCTTCTCCTCCTTCTTCTTCTCGTTTGATTTCATCACTAATCTTCTCTTTTTCTGGCAGGATCAAACTACTCCCCTCTTTAAGGTTCGAAACAAGAGATGCCTGGTCATGATCCTCCTCTTCTTCTGTTACAGGGAGAGGTGAGGTAATCGTTTTACTACTCTTGAAAAAATTCGAAGAGTCTGTCTTGTAGAGAGATGCCTCTGAGCTCCGTCTTACAAAGTCTGAATATTCTTGTAATAATTGCTCTTCCTTCGCCTCTTGCTTCTTTACCTCTTCTTCATCTTCAAGTAGATAAAGAGAATTATCTTCATCGATTGGATCATTTACAAGTTGTGCCAAAGAGGTTTTCTCTTCAAACGAGGCATCGTAGGAAGCAGAGTTGCGTCTTTCATCTTCACCTCCCTCAACTTCTCCGTCAACATGATTATCGATTTGATTATTAATCTGGGTCTTTTCTTGATTTGATCCAATCGAAGAATGATCATCAGGTAACGGTGCGAATAAATCTTCTTTGTCTTTTATTAGTTCTTGTAGATGTAGCACTGACGTCTTCGGACTCAGTTTTGGTTTCATTATTGAGGGTTCAACAGTAGCATCTGGTACTAAAGCAGAGGTCGCAGTAGGAGAAGGAGAATAATTTGGAAATAATCCAGAATCCATCGTAGTTTCAAAAAGGGTTGCATTTAATTCTTCAGGTTGCATACTGGGCGGTAGAGATTGTGGAGGATCAAGTGAACGAGACTTTAAAGCATCTGCCATCGGACTATACGCTGAGATCGACAAAAAATCATCATAATTATCACCGCTTTTCAAATTTCCTACACTATCACCACTTTTTGTGGCAACGATTGGTGCAGGAATAGGAACACTGTGATGTGTTATGTCATCTTCTTTCTGCTCTGATTCAGGCGCTTTGGGAGCTTCTTCCTCTTCTTTTAAACTTCCTTCAAAGAAATCTTCACCATAATCGATACTATTTTCTTTTGGTAATTGATCAATTTCAAGAGCTGAAGGAAGGTTATTCATCGTGGTAATTGGAGTGTTTTCATCGAGGAGAACGCTGCTCTTCTCCTGAAGGAAATCATCCTGATACTCATTTGATGGTTCTGAATCAACTTTAGACTGGGTATGATACTCTTTCTCTTTGTTACTCCCAGTAGAATCTTTCTCAACAGGTGAATTAAAGTCTTGTGTATATTCAGAGAGATAACTCTTCTCATGGAGAGACTCAGAACCTTTTACTTGATCAACACCATCAAAATCATTGGAATAAGAGTCAACACTCTTTTCATTTAAACCTTCTAATTGTTTATTCATGAATCTATTCTTTGAAGAAGGACTTATTCCTCCCTTTCCACTCACAACCGATTCATCAAAATCATCATCCAGAGAATAATCAAACTCTTCACGACTTTCATTCATTTTCTTCTCAAAACTCCAAAACAAAATTAAGCAAAAAAAAAAACAGAATCAACTCGTTTGAATGAAACTTATAGATCCATGTCAGAGTCTTACGGCAATCCTCTCAATAATAATTATTGTTTTTTCCCTTTCCTGTTGATGAAACGATTGGAAAAATTCTTTCTTTTTTCCTGGAAAAATATTCTAAGAAATCTCTAAGAAATCCTTGAGATGATCTTATAGCGTATTATTGTGAGATTCCTAAAAACTTCAAGAAAGTTTGATTTGTTGTAGAATCTCAAGACAAATGACCGAGAATTTGCAATCTTACTCGTTCATTCGAGAGAATGCTGATAAGATTCTTGCAGAGGATATCTCTGAAATACTCATTGGAGTGAGATATCTTAATTCCTACCTTGGTAAGTCGGTTGATCTGTTTGTCTCTTTTTGATGGATTAACGACTTTCAGAGCAAAGCAATGACTCTTTAGATGCTACAAAGGTTTTAGTTGACCTTGACTATCCTCGCCAAATTATTAGAATATTCAAAACACATCATACTTGTTCAACGGAGTTGTTATATGAGTTGATTCTATGCCTGAGTATTTTAATGGATGATGAAAAACAACCATCGCATATTATTTCCGATTCTGATTTAATGATGTGTTTTGTAGAGATATTACAAAAGGATTATGAACCAACGTGGGGTTATAAATTAAAGGTTTATCTCATGGCTGCCCTAGGAAAGATCGCAGCCAGCTCAGTAGTGAATCGCGATGAACTGCTTAAAAGCTTTCTCATTTATGATCACATTCTTTCACAGTTCGACCGTTTACAAATTCATTTACCTGAAATGATAAATTATTGTAAAGAAAGAAAAGAATATCGTATTGATCCAACCTCCGAGAACTTTGATGCATCCATCTTACCAATACCATTACAACATGCTAGAGATAAGGTGCATTACCTTCAACTCTTAAGTTGGACAGTTCTTACCATATATACAACCTCTTACCCGCCAAATAATCATTTCAAACAAGATGATCATGTATTAGACTGTTTATTATTGTATTATCAATCAATAGATGAAATAGATGTATTAATTAATATAACATGTTGTTTCCTTTGTACTACTCCTTCAACACCGAAGGATGTATGGAATAAAAATAATAAGAAACCATTATTATTTCATCGTATCAATGATATTTTCATCAATAAATTGTTTTTATTGAATTCAGAAATTTTTCTTCATAATGATCAAATTATTGATTTATTTCATAAAATCTTTTGTTTAATTGGATCTTTTACAACTTTATATATTGAAGATGCTGAAATGATTGCAGAAATGATTGATTTTCATTCGATTGTGAATGATGTTATTCGTCAATATCCTGATCCATCACTTCAAGGATGGATTGTCAGCCTTTTTCATAATGGTTTATCTCAGTCACCATCATTGAAAGAACGGATGATAAAGTATCGCCTTCCTGCCTACTTAATAGAGCTTCTATTTACAACTCCTCATACTTCAGTCTATTATGATGTCTTGAGGACTTTAGTACTGCTATTAGACCCAACCAATGATCGGGACACATTACTTGCAGTGAAGCAAATACATGCTTTTAATAGGAATGAACGAATCATTCAATTAGTGTGTTTAGTAATTCAACACTTGCAGAAACTTGGATATGCTAAGGAGGCAGCATATTGTATTAATACAATGATTTGTATGGAGACAAAAAGGATTAGGGTTTTCAGAGGATCGGAACTGTAGCTTCAGGAGAGAGAGAGAGATAGATGATTGAATCTTTCTTCAGTTTTGGTGGTGTACAGTGTGTACGATTGTTGCTTATGATTTATAATTTTATTAGAGTTATGAAATAAGTAGTTCAGATAGAGGAAAACCGCTCGTGGCGGGTTTTATGTCACACGTATAACCTTGCGAGTAGGATCAAGTTTGTAACTTTGAGCTTCAATCAAAGGATAAACGAGTAGGAAGGAATCAACTTTCTTAGTTACATCCCACCCATCACACTAAGAGAAAAGAACTATATGATTCAGTACGAAATGGCTCAAAATGGAGCAAAGGATTATTGGAGTGGAAAGTTGACGGAAAAGAAACAAATTTGAAAATAAAAGTTAATTGAAGGGAGACTACTTTTCACCTTCTCTAGTAGTTGGGGCAAGCAAGGGCTGTTGCTAATCTCTCCGCATCATCCGGTTTCTGATAGACAGCGAGAGCTCTTGCATCTTTGTGGGTAGTTTAGGCAACGGTAGCAGAATCGACGCCGTTATTTCAAGCAATCTTTGCCGCTGTGTGGCGACTTGAGTGTCCATTGGAGATCTCGCCCAAATCAACTTTTTGGCTGATTTGGGCGAGCAGAATGACTACAAACCACATCTTGAAGGCCGCAAAAGCAGCGTTCTTGTATCAAGTACTTTGGAATAATATTCATTGGATCAAAATCGTTAATGTGCATCCAATTCAGACTTGAACTCCAACTCGAACTCCAACTCGAACTCAGACACATACTCGGTCGACCATTTGGCTTT
>VFQN01008771.1_pt1 | contig 10081 bp, 9 predicted proteins | sample 3512371 | NCBI WGS metagenome assembly VFQN01 (sample SAMN10412370, study PRJNA504923) | tailings metagenome | isolation source: Replicate 2 from Balatoc abandoned mine | place: Philippines: Itogon, Benguet | collected 2017-08-28 | reverse complement strand
AGGCATTAGCCACCAGTGGACGTTCACAAACCGTTGTGTCCAGTAAAGAATCGAGCGATAGCACGTCTTGCCGATGATGCGAGACTGCTCGTCGCTTTTGTCGATCCGCTTCGGCCCGGCGATCAGGGCTTCCCAGCCGGCTTCGACGATCACCGCCGCGTAGCGATAGTCCCTCAATCGCTCCAGCTCCCGCTCGAACCGCTCCCGGTCCGACGTGAAGGTTGAGAACGCATCCGACAGGGACTTGCGTTCGATACTGATCTGACTCTCAAACCCCTTGATGGAGTAGTCGCCTGACTTCAGCCCCTGGATTTCCGTGAAGATCACTAATGGTCGGTACTTCTGTTTTGAGTCCGCCGAAAACCCCTGAAACGTCCAGGGGGCTTGCTCGCGACTGTCGATAACCACCGTGAATGGATTGATGACCGGCCGATCGGATGTCTGCCGGTTGGAGCGATCGACGTGATCGCCCCAGTGCAGGGTTGGTAGACGAGAAGGTTCGCCGTCATTGCACGCACAGGGCTCGCCGGAGTTGTTGCACCAGGAGCAATTCATTTCGAGAACTCCGGGCTATGTCTCGTAGTTGACCTGCAACTCATCAAGCAGCGATGGTTCGCTGCCGTTCAACAATCCATAAATCTCATCGCTAATTTCAACTTCCATGTCGCAATTAGCGGAAAGGTACTCATTGATCGCGACTTTCAATTCATCCTTCGACAACGTCAGCTGATGTTTCATGATTCAATACCTCTGTTAACCTCTCTGACAGAAACGTCTTCCGCTCTTTCAGTGCCACACGCTTGCACTGCCGGTTCATGACGGCCAGATCGCCGATCGTGACCACCAGCGACTCCATGCGACTAAGCCCCGTGTACCACAGCTCCCGGCTCCCCAGCTGGTTTGCCGATCGATCGGTCAGCAGCATGACGACCGGCCACTGGGAGCCCTGCGACTTATGAAAGGTGATCGCATAGCCCAGCTCGAAATTACTGAAGCTGCCGCCGCTGGCTCCGTCCGATTCCCGCTTGCTGCGAGGGACGTTTACAGAACGGGCCGGCTCGCGAAACTCAACAATCATGTGCCTCGGCGAGACTTCGTGGACCATGCCGATTTCACCATTCGCGACAAAGTCGCTGTCGCTGGGCTCCTCTTCCGAATCGTCCAGACCGCCCGATAATTCATCTGCCTGATCGCCGCCATAAAGCCGCAGGATGCAGTTTTTTGTGCAGATCACCTTGTCGCCGACCCGGAACGGGCAGCCGTCGACACTGATGCCGTTCGGGTTCAGCACGTTCCGCAGGACTTCACTGATCTTCTTGCGAGACAGTGGACCAGAGTCATTCAAGGCGGTGATGATCTGCAGATCCCAGTGCGGGTCGATCAGCCGCCCAGGCTCCAACTCAAACTGGACAGCCGAGGCCACCAGCTTCGACAAGATGGACGTCGCAAATGCCGGCGACTTCGCGTCAATCTGCTTCCAGTTCCAGCCGCGAGAACGATCGCAGGGACCGGACGGCTTTGCATACCGTCCCGCCTTGATGTCCCGGCAGGCCTTGATGACGTCGCCGTCATTCCGCAGGACTTCCGTCAGCTCCCCATAGGGCAAGCCAGCGGCAATCATGTCCCGCAGCGGAGCCCCGTGTTCAACCGGCGGCAACTGGTATGGGTCGCCGACCACCAGCACCAGTGATCCGGTCGGGATCGCCTGAAAAAACTTCTCGCTGATGTTGCAGTCCGGCATCGAGGCCTCGTCGATGACATAGACCCGCCACGGCATCTGCCGCTGTGCGTTGAACCAGAAGCCCCAGCCTTCGCCGTCGTGGCCGTTGCGAGTGACGCCCAGCGTGCGATGGAACGTCGCCGCCGGCACGCCTGTGACGCCGTTGCGTTCAATGCCGATGCCAATGCGAACGGCAGCCTTGCCGGTCGGGGCGCAGACGCAGATCGATTCCGGGCCAACCGTCTTCACCAGCTCGCGAATCACCGCGGCGGCCGTCGTCGTTTTACCAGTGCCCGGGGTGCCTCCCAGGATCGCCAGTGACCCGGCGGCAAAGCACTTTTTCAGCGTGGCCTTCTGATGATCCGTCAGGCCGTCAATCGCGTCCGGATCAGGCCAGTTCAGTTTCGGTTTCGCAGTTGCAATTCTCAGGATGTGCCCGGCCAGACTGGATTCGTCGGCGGCGTGTTTGCCCACGGCTACCCAGTGCTGGCCCTGCTCGTCCTTGCAGTGCTGCAGCCAGCCGGATCGCAGGCCCAGCTTGACGGCTCGCTGCCAGTCGACGCGATCAGACGGAATGCCGCTGATCGACTGCAGTACAACCTGACGGCACAGACTCATGGGATGCCAGGTGTGCCCTTCGCGTGACTCCTGAAACGCCCGCCAGATACACATCAGCAACCGCTTGGCCCGATCCGGCGGCAGGCCGAGATCCGTGTACAGCCGATCGCATCGCATGAATCCGCAGGACGGAAACCGGCCGACCAGCAGCGAGAACGGATCACGGCGGACGCGACGGGGAGCGTGGATACCCCACTTCCTGATCAGCAGATCGATCAGCTTTTCCTGCTGGAACCCGCGACTGTCAAAGAGCTGCGTCAGTTCGATCCGGACGTCTTCGGTTGCCGCCAGCTCCCGCAAGGCCTCAGACGCATCGAACAGTCGCGAGCGGGGAATCTGCGGGCAGGTGCGATGGACGAGGTCGGGGTCGGTCCGAACCATTTTCACCGCGTCGAAGCTGTACGCATCCCACAACTGGGCTGCATACACTGGTCCGATGCCGGCGGCGTATTTGATCAGATATTGCACGACTCCGAACCGGGAATGCGGAGCCTGCTGGACATACTGCTTGAATTCAAAGGGCTGGCCAAACTTCGCAGATTTCTTGCCCCACTTCCCGTAGAACCGGTAGGGCACGCCGGGCACGAGCGAATCCGGATCGGCCTCGCCCTTGACGGACGTCCCGTCTTCCAGAGTGGCAATCAGGAACCGCGGCCCGTCGTCCAGAGACTGTGCCTGCCACATCACGCGACCGAAGACGCCAGTCAGTTCTTCGTGTTGTTGCGTGTTTGTGGACATGTAGCACCTTGCTCCGGGAACAGCGTGATTACCAGTTCGCTACTCTGGCTAATCGTTACGCATGAATTCAGGACAATCGAAATACTGCCATCAGGGTTTTGCCATCCTGCACCGATCGTCCCTTTCTCATCATTTTTCTTATTAAGAACTCTCAGTTTGTGGGTCGGTTTCATGCTCGACGCTTTCCTCGCGATCGATATGGCGATCTGCCGCCTTGAGAGAAAAACCCTCGCCACGTCGGCAGCCGCCGAAAGGGCCGTAACGACAACCGCTTTCGTGGCGAGGGCGGGACATGCCAGGATCGGCATCTCAGTCCCGGTTCACAGGTCGACGGCCGCCAGTGGATTGGCGGCCGTCGACTTTTGTCCCTGCGGTTGCTGAGGCGTGGCGTGGCCCTTGGCGATCTTCTTCAGGGCTTCCTCGTTTTTGGGGATGTCCTTCACCTTCGGATCATCCACCTGGAAGGCTCCGCGTCCCCAGCTCAGCTCGATGCGGTCCGGGTAACGCTCGCCCGTCGCTTCATCCTTGATGCCGCCGCGGTTCAATTCCAGCTTGCCGATGAATTGCAGCCCGTTCAGTCGCTTTTCCAGCGTGTTGGTATTGATCTTCGTTGATCCGGTTTCCGGGTCGATCACCCGGCCATCCACCTTCTTCAGGATGCCAACGCCCACCAGGAAGTTGAGCGTCTTCGTCTTGTCATAGCTCTCGATCGGTCCGCCGCCCTTGCCGGCGATGATCAGGTTGTGATAGTAAACCGAGCCTTCCGGGGACTGATCTTTCACGCCTTTGAGGACTTCACAGGCGAGCAGGATGTCGGGGCAACGCAGCTTGCTCATATCCTTTTTATCGGACGTCTCCGGACGAGCCGTCGCGTTAATGCCAAAGTGATAGAAGCCGACGCGGTCCGCACGGGGGGCCCCGCTGCCGATGTCGCTGGCATCGACGTCATCAGTATCCCAGGAGTCAAAACCTTCGTTGCCGTCGCCCCAACTGTTCGGATCGACGCCTTCCCATTCGTTATCGGACATGGACAGAGCCCTTTCAGGAATGCAGCAGCCGCTGCAGGGAGAGAATGCTGGCGACGGAATTGAAGCCAGCGAGAGAGTTCAGCAGGCAGGTCGGATCAGCCGGCCTGGACCTGATTGACTGGCATGCCCTGATCGAGCCATGCCTCGGCGGTTTTCGTGGTGGCCTTCGAGCGGGCCTTGTCCACCTGCTGCCGTAGCCAGGTCGTCAGATGCCCGGCTTGATCCTGGGTCGCCAGCTTGATCTTTCGCTTTCCGTCTGCCGGATCGACCGGGCAACCCAGCTTCTCCAGTACGGTCGACCAGGTATCCGCCGGCAGGTTCAGCTGCTGCTTCAGTTCCGCGATCAGGTTCAGCTGCTCCGTGGTTGTCAGGTTCGATGGTTGCTGAGCCACCGCCTCAGTCGCAGCCACTGGTGCGGTTGGCTCCACGGGTTGACTGGCAGGCTGTTCGGCGGGCTGACTGGTCTCCCGGGATTCCACTGGCGGCTGGGCCGGCTTCGGTGCTTCCGGGCTGGGCGACTGGGAGACGACCGTCGCCGTGGAATCGATCGTGACCTTTGATTCTCCGGCGGGTGCCGTCGCGTCTGCAGCCGGTTCCGTGCCCGCCTTCGCCTTTCGCCCCCGGCGAGTCGGTTCGACTTGCTGGGAGAATCCGTTCGCATCAGCGACGGCGGGCGAAGAATCGTCACCCAGATCCTCGATCTCTTCCGGGGTGTAGACGCCAACCACCAAATGGGGAGCGTGCATCCGCATGGAGCCGCTGACACATCGGGCTCGCAACATTGCCTTCGGGTTTTTCACCCAGCCGCTGCTCGGCTTCACCAGACCGGCCTGCTTCGCCTCTTCCATCGTGTATGAAAACTTGTAGCGGGCACTTTCGTCGCCAGGCAGCTGGAGTTCGATCGTGGCGGCTCCGCTGCTGCCATCATCGAGCCACCAGTAGCTGCCGCCGTCTTCGACAAAAGCAGCCAGCATGGCCTCAGCCTTCTTGGTCGGCTTCCCATCCACCAGGTGGAACCGGGCCTGGTATTCCAGCAGCGGCATGCCGGTCTGCAGGCAGTGGAACGCGATCACGACACCCTGACCGACATTCTGGGCACCGAACATCCCGGACCTGGCGATGGCATCGCCGAGTTTCATGGCTGCTTCCATCGGATCGGCAATGCGATCGATGAGCGAGAACGATTGCTGAGGCATGGCAGAAATCATGGACAGCCCTTTCAGGAGACGGGTCGAAACGGGGAATAAGAAGATGGTGGCGAAGCGTCCGGATCAGACGCAGAACACGCCGGCCAGGCGATCACGGTGGAGACGCTGGACCAGCCGAACGTCGCTGCGAACATAGGCGGCAATGTCGTCCCACTGGCCTGCCTCAACCATGTCGTTGACGCATGAGCCATCCACTTCGGCGGCTTCCGGATCGATTCCGAGCATGCGGCAGGTCGGCTTCAAGCCGAACCCCGCCGGGCAACGGTCGCCGTGAATCTCGGTCATCAGATCAAGGATGTCGCGGCTGTTGTAACGGCTGCGATTCAGGACCTTCGGCGGCGTGATCCCCAGGATGATCGATCGGGCCAGAATCACCGGCACGTCGAAACCGCGGATGTTGAAGCCGACGACCGGCGAATGCTTTTCGATCGCCGCCCAGAGTCGTTCCAGCCCGGCCTTTTCTTCGTCGACATTGCGGCAGAGAATGGCCTCGGGCGGACCGCTGGAGTAGCCGGCCTGAAAGCCGATCGCGACAATCCGGCAGTACAGCGGAGTGACCGACAGCAGCTTAATACGGCTGTCGCGAGCATCGGCGACAGCGTCCTTCGCGTCGCGCCGCTCCTTGATCAGTTTCAGCATCCCTTCGCGGGGGCCTTTGTCACGGGCGTTTTCCACGGCCACGACGGCATCCAGCCATTCTGCGGGCGGAATCTTGCTGGAAAGGTACTTGCCGCATTCCGCCAGTGTTGACGTAATGAATGACGCCGGCTCCATCAGTTCGTCGGCAGGCGTCTCCGCAGCCTCGGTAGTCAGGGGCGGCAGCCCGAAGAGAGGTTCACGCTCCCAGTCCGGAGCAGTTTCCAGATCGAAATACAGACACTCACCAGAGGAATTCACGAGGGCCGAAGGCGGTGTCGATTCCCGATAAAGTGTCCGCACCCGCGGCCGGATGTCCGTCGTCAGATCATCGAACTTTCGCTGTTCATTTTCCTGAGCGGCAACAGCCACATCGGCAGCCACAGCATCAAGCGACGACAGGTCAAGATCATCCAGCGGATTGGCAGTATCAAACATTGAGGCAGCCCTTTAAGTTCAAACACGGAAGCCGTCAAACACCAGTCGGTTCTGGCCTGGTTTCTGGCGGAGCCGATGCCGCCTGAGCCAGAATCGCCCGCCGGACTTCATCGCGATGCACGGGAATATCCTTCGGAGCGTTCACGCCCAGCCGTACCTTGTCGCCACGAATGTCGACGACGACGACTTCGATATCACCGATCCAGAGGGATTCATCGCGTTTGCGAGAGAGAACAAGCATCCTGCAACTCCATTCCTGTAAAAAAACGTCACTCAAAAATGTGAATCAGACCAGCTTCGAGACAGGCTCTGGCCACTCCTGTCCCTCGAAGGGATTGCCGCTCAGCAGGAGTCGCCACTGGTCGATCCACTCAACGGCGAGTCTTGCAAACTGGCTGGTTTCCGGAGTGTCGCCCCTGTCAATGGCACAGAAAAATCGCTCAATCGGGCGACTTGAATTCGGGGTCAGGCCGGGGATCTCGTTGAGCGTGCAGTGCCGCTCGTTCGCCAATGTCCCGACCAGGCATGCGCAGCTGCCGACATACGTTGAGCCATCAACGCGACCATCAACCAACGCCTTCCGCAGACCCAGGACTTCGCGGGGAGCAGAGCAAAGAACGGCCCACATATCGTCACGAATCGGCTGCAGGTTCGAGTCACTCAGGTTCGAGCCACGCAGGTTCGAGCCACGCAGGTCCGAGCCACTCAGGTCCGAGCCACTCAGGTTCGAGCCACGCAGGTCCGAGCCACTCAGGTCCGAGCCACGCAGGTTCGAGTCACTCAGGTTCGAGCCACTCAGGTCCGAGCCACTCAGGTTCGAGCCACTCAGGTTCGAGCCACTCAGGTCCGAGTCACTCAGGTCCGAGCCACGCAGGTTTACTTTCGCGTCAATTGCCCGTAACACGCACTGCGAGAACGATTCCGCTTCGCACTCATAGATGACGCATCCGGTCCAGCGATGCTTGATCTGATGATTCACGGCAAGCCCTTTTTGTGAATTGTGAAAAGTGACCTCGCCCCGCAGCCCGACACTGGGATGCCGGATGGTTTCGCCGCCGCCAGTGGAGCGAGGTCATCTATTTAGCCGGCCTGGCGAGGCCGGGTTGACGCATCGGTTTTGCTGGCGAGTTCGGGGATTCGCTTTTCGGCCTCACGAGCCCACGGGGACTTGTTGCGGGCCGATCGCCGCAAGGCTCGCGGGATGGGCGGCAGGATCAGGTTCTCCTGTTCCAGCTTTGCCCAGCTGACGTCACCGCGTTTCACCCGTCGCCAGGCGATGGCGTGGCACGCCCGGCACAGCCCGCGAACGACGGCAGCGTTGGGGCACGTCAGGCACTTCGGTTTTTTTGCCGTCCGGGTTCGCCTTGTTTCTGGCTGTTCCGAATTCATGAAAGCCCCATTTCCGTTTCAGGTATTCACGAGCCGCGGCGTTATTGGCCTGCTGATGAATGGCATTCAGTTCCGAGGGGTCGGGTTGCTGGCTGCCGGCTGTTTTCTGGATGGCGGATTGCGTAACTGCCTCGATGAACTGCTGGACCCATTCCGCCGTGGTGAACCACTGGCCGGCGATGAGTTCGGCCTGCAACCGCACGCCCCGGCTGCCGCGAGCTACCCAGTTCTTCAGGGTGTTTTTGTGAACCCGCTTGCCGTTTTTCAGGGGCAGCAGGTCGATGGCTTCAGGGAGCGTGATGCGTTGCATGATCATCTTCTGTTGCTGTTCTTATCGTGAAGTTGATCGTTACGATCGTAGTATTGTTCAACATGACGTTGAAGTCAATGACAAAATCTTTGTGAACCTGAAAAATAATGGAACGCTATGGTTAATGTAGGTAGTATCGTGACGTTAACGTGACGTATTACCTGACGATGGATTTTTTACGATGCCGAAGAAAACAGAGAGTCGCGGCCAAAAGGCAGCTGCGAAAAAGTGGGGCGATGTCACTGCAGAAGATTTGGCGTCTGCAGCGGAGAAGCTGCGAGAGAAGGCGTCTTCTCTCGATGCAATCAGAGAGAGGGTTGACGCTGAACAGGCTTCGCCACTGAGGGTTAACGGCGTGACGAAGTTTTCCCAGGCGATGAAGATCCTTCGGGACTATGAGAGGGTCGTCGAGATGGGACTGGCAAGAGCCAAGTTTCGACCAGAAGACGACGTCTAGTCACTGCGATGCCTGATACTGAACAATCCTGAGAATTCTCTGAGAACTGTTGAGAACTTTTTTGCACCCCGAAAACCACGATTCGCAGTTTTCCAGCTGGAATTTGAGATGCCATTTTGTTCAGATTTCACGTCGACCGCAGCGAGGTCCAAAGACGTAAACAACTTGCATGAAAGAGCTTGCGAAAATTAAAAGCCGGGATTTTTCTATTTTCCCAAGCTTTAGGCGAGGGTTCGATTCCCTTCACCCGCTTTTGTCCGCTTGTGATATCAAAACATTGAAGCCCGGGGATGGCAATCCCCGGGCTTCCTGCATTCACGGGTTCCTCTGTGACAGGATCACAGGAACTGGGTGATGCCTGGCTGGGCGGTCGGCGGCACGTCAACCACGGTGTCCCAGCCCTTGATTTCCGGGACCAGGACTTCCTTCGAGTTCAGCGCCATTTCCCAGGTGATCTTGCGGCCGGTGTAGCCAGCCATGCGGCCCATGATGCCCATCAGCGTGCTGCTCATCATGCGGTCGCCATCGTTGAGCGGTTCGCCGTTGCGGAGCGAGGCGAAGAACTCGTTGTGTTCGACCTGGTACATGTTCGGCTTGTCGCCTTCGTACTTCCAGGGGTTCTCGCCGCTGATGTAGACGCCGCGCGGACTGATGAAGGCGGCTCCCTTCGTGCCCTGGATCGTCAGGGCATTTTCGTTGTGACAGCCGGAGATCTGCCGCTGGGCGATGAAGCCGCGGCTGCCGATGTCATTGTCCCACTCGTAGTTGACTTCGATATGGTCCCAGATGTTCCCGCCGAGGGCCGGAATCTGGCGGCCACCGACCGCGACGGCTGAGGCCGGCGGAGCATCTTTCATGGCCCACGCGAGCCAGTCGACAGTGTGGATCGCCTGTTCCACCAGGCCGTCACCCGAGAGATATACGAAGTTGTACCAATTGCGGACCTGCCACTCGAAGTCGGTCAAGCCTTCCGGACGGGTATCCGCAGCCGGCATCGGCTTGACCGGATTGGTCAGATAGGTGCCGTAGATCGAGACGACGTCGCCGATCTGGCCTTCGTGCACCCGCTTGAACATCTCGCGGCGCGGGTAGTCGTAGCGCCAGCAGAAACCGGCCAGAATGCCGAGCTTCTTCTGCTTCGCGAGTTCCACGGTCTCCATGCAGGACCGCACGCCGGGCGCATCGGTCGCCATCGGCTTTTCGGTGAAGATGTGCTTGTTGGCATCGACGGCTGCCCGCAGATGGACCGGGCGGAAGCCAGGCGGCGTCGCCAGCAGGACGACGTCGCAGTTGTCGATAACCTGCTTGTAGGCGTCGAGACCCACGAATTTGTGATCTTCGTCAACCTGCACCTTGTCCGCGATCTTCGGATTGGTCTTCAGGCTTTCGATGCTGTAGTCGATCTGCTGACGGAACACGTCGGCGACGCAGGTCAGCTTCACGTTTTCGTCGGCATTCAGTGCCTGATTGGCAGCTCCGGTGCCGCGACCGCCACAACCGACCAGGCCGACTTTCAGCGTCTCGTCACCCGCCGCATAC
>VFQN01008770.1_pt1 | contig 10083 bp, 19 predicted proteins | sample 3512371 | NCBI WGS metagenome assembly VFQN01 (sample SAMN10412370, study PRJNA504923) | tailings metagenome | isolation source: Replicate 2 from Balatoc abandoned mine | place: Philippines: Itogon, Benguet | collected 2017-08-28 | reverse complement strand
CCCGCCCGGCATGGGGGGCTATGGAACCCGGGCTATGGGGAGTGAGAGGCGGTACTGTACCGGAGCTTAGGCGCAATTTGTTCTGCATCGTAACTATAATAGAGGCCATCGCGCTCAACCTTCTGCACTTGCCCTGCGCTGCAAACCTCCGCGAAAGGCACCGCGTTTGTCATACGCCTCGCGGCAAGCCCCCGGTGTAACTTGGCATCAACAACCCATACAGTGAAGACCCAGCGTCCGACTGGCACAAGCCCCTGCTCTGTTCGGCCCGTTCCACCCGTTCGACCCTTCTCATCGCGTCTTTGATACCCCTCCTTCAGCCCAATGCCACGCTAGGGCAAGGCTGAGTATGGCAATGTCCTTCTAGTTTTCACTATGGTTCTAGGTATGCATGCTGCAGCGCGTTGCCTCCGCGATACCAGTACATGTGAGTACATGTCCAAAGAAGCGGCAGCGTTGAGTGGCTACGATCTACAGTACCGAACAATGAGAGCCTAATAGTGCCGCTCCTACAGAAGAATACGCAAAACCTCCTGTCTGGGCGTATGACAAACGCGGTGCCTTTCGCGGAGGTTTGCAGCGCAGGGCAAGTGCAGAAGGTTGAGCGCGATGGCCTCTATTATAGTTACGATGCAGAACAAATTGCGCCTAAGCTCCGGTACAGTACCGCCTCTCACTCCCCATAGCCCGGGTTCCATAGCCCCCCATGCCGGGCGGGCGCCGCATGCAAACACTTTCATCAAGGACGTCCGCTGCGTTGCCGGTACACGCAACAGCCTTACCGTATCCTCAGCCCTCAATGTGACCGTTACAAGTCTGCCGAAAACACGAAGGACTCGCGTACGCGCCATGCCTCCAGTGTCAACGCGTGGCGTGCTATCTGCAGGGGTCATAACAGACAATATACCCCTTGCGCCAGTGGCAAACACGCCATGACTCTTTGCAACACTTACACACAGGCAGCCACCGAATCCAGCTTCTCACGTTGCTGGGGGTGGCACACAAGTCCGAGGGTGGACACGATTGCAAGACGCACGTGCCACGACGCACGTCGGACCACCGTACTGAACAACTGTAGCCTGCATCCGACAGCGATGGAGCGCACTTGCAAAATTGCTAGTCCGAAGACCCGTCCGTCAAAAGCCGCCACCCGCCACAACCTTCCCCAAATCGTGGCAGCACCCTGGTCCTCACCCAGCCTCTCCCGAGGAGGCCGCACAACCCACACCACCCGCACCCATGCCACCTGCTTATCCACTACACGCCCGCACGCAGCTTCATCCGCCATGACGTCATGCCAGGTTCATGCCAGCTTACCAACCCTGCCGTGCAACAGCATAGGTTGCGAGCGCCGTACGACAACTGGTGGCCTACTGGCGGGCGGCCCAGGCGCGCTGCGCCGCGACGCGGCGCTGGTAGCGGGCCTCGCCCTTGGACACGAAGGCCCACTGCGCCGCCTGCGCCTGGGCGGCCAGGGACGCGCCCGACAGGCTGGCGGGCGAGGCGGCGGCGGTGCGGGCGCCGGGGCGCTCGCAGGGCAGCGCGGCGGCCGTGTTGGTGAACAGCTGCGGGGGAGGGCAGGGAGCAGGCCAGGGAGGAGGGCGTAAGGCCAGATGCACAGGTCGGCGCCGTTTGTTTACAGGCGAGGGCATGCGTGACCGCCTTGGGCCATTGCATGCTGTGGCCTTCCGTGCACCCGGAAACGAAGGTGCCAGCGTGACCCAGCGAGATGCCGCATGCCCCCTTCCCCCTGCTGCCGCCATCTCCTGCCCCTCCACTGTCCTGGTTCCCCTCGCCCCGGTCTGCTGCCTTTAACCCCAAGGCTTCGCTCTCGCTCTCGCCCCATACAGCAGGCCACCCGTAGCACTGTATGACAACCCCTTCGCCCCCCTGCGGCTCCCTTTGGCTTCTCCCGCCTACAACTACAACCGCCAAGGTAGTCCCTGACACCTTCCACGCAGGAACAGCAGCTGCACTCCACCACCTGCACCCAGCTGCACACTTGTCGTCGGCGGCGCTCCCAGGCCCAAGCCCCCGGCCCCTGCTAGGTGCCCTTCGTCTCGCGCCTCGTTCCCTCGTTTGCTGTCCATCCTCGTCGCCACCCTTGATCCTCAACCCCTCGATCTTTCCCCTCCTGAACCCCTCTCCCTCCCCTCCTGCCCCCGTCCGCACGTTGAGCACCACGAAGGCCAGGATGGGGCTGAAGTCCAGGGTGCCGCCCAGCGGGGGGATCAGGCCGCGGAACAGGTTCAGGTAGGGGTCGCACACCGTGCTGCGGGGCCAGGGGACGGGCGCTTTGGGTAACTCATCAGACTGTTGCCACGGTCTTGCAAGACGCCTTATAATCTCGCCGAAATGACCCTACGTGCCGTGCACTGCAGCAACCTACGTACTGGCATAGTTACGGTGGCAGCGAAAAGGACCCCAGCCATCTTCTAACGCCGCCAGCGAATGGTTACTTGCGTGCATGCACGTGTTTCCTTCAAACGTGTGCGTTGCGAAACCGTGGCTTCACCCAGCCCCCTCGATCCACGCAAGCCCTTGGCGAGCACCTGGCGCCGCATCCGTGGTGCGGCTGCACTACCCCTCCAGTCCATCACAGCCCCGCCGTACTCACGCCAGGGGGCTGACGATGGCAGCCGGCGGGTTGGGGAACCACGTCAGCACCAGGCGCACGATCAGGGCCGTGTTGTACAGGTTCCTGTCAGCGAGGGAGGAGGAGAGGAAAGCGGGCAAGGGGAGGATGTCATTGGAAAGAAGGTTGAAGCGGTGTGCAAGAAGGAGGACTCGGGGGCGGCGTCAGCAGAGCGATCAACACGCAAAGCGGGTGGGGATGGGGAGTCGATGCCCGCGTTTGGTGACCTGATGGGCAGGCAAACGACAAGCCGTGCCTTGGTGGCTTCAAGCGGACGGGTTTACAGGGCCCATGGCGCAGCCGACACCTCCGTTCCACGTGCGGTGCAGCTGCAAAAGATCCGCCCTTGACCCAACCAGCTGTGCAACCCGTCATCAGCCATTGTACGGCACTGCAAGCTGAGGTGTTGCACGTGGCCTATCGCCTGCCAGTGGCGCACTTAACACGGTTTGCATGTGTTGCAAAGGAGAGGAAAAGTGGCACTGGCTAACAACCCAGTGCAGTGGGGCGTCGGGCCGCTTTGCTGGCTTGCATCCACGCCGCACGCTGGTGCTGGTACTCGGGCTGCTGCGCTGCCAGCGCACCCTAGGCTCCTGACACAGGTCGCCCCCCTCCGCCCATGGCCCACTGATCCTCCTGTACCGATTGCAAAGTGGGAGAAGCCAAGCAAGCTGCATGTGTGCGCATGGATGCTGCCACACCGGGCGGCAGGTGTAGCCTGGTGTAGCCTGACCCACACCGCCCTGCTGCCACGCGTCCAAGGAGCGGTCAACCCCGTGCTGCAACCGCCAGGCCCCGGCTTACAGGAAGTTGTAGATGCCGTTGGTCAGCACCAGCTCCGCAGTGGTGTCGCCGGGGATGATGGCAGCGAAGGAGCCCGCACGCGGAAGCACAACGATGCGAGGCGGGAGGCGACCAGCGCTGCAGCAGTAGGCCGAGACGATTGACACTGTAATGCATTGCTTGTGGCATCCTTATGTGTTATGTGCTTTGTACTTGTCGTCCATCTGCTTGATCAGGCTGCACTTGCATGGCATGGATACGCATATCGCAGGCAATAGGCAAAGCATGCAAATCACCTGGACGACTCCTCATGCTGATCTTTAATGCGCTGCAGTGCGTTCGAGGCACGCTGGGCCAGGGGGTGGCGCTGCACCGCGTGGGCAGCACCCTGAAACGCCTGGCCGATGGCAGCAAAGGGGTTCAGCTCAGGCGCCATGTTGCTGTTCAGCACTACAAGTAACAGAATGAGCACTAGCTAAGGGTACACACGTGGATCGTTGGGACGTCCTCATTTCCCGAGCTTGTGCCGGATGGGAGGATGGGTCGTTGGGTCGGTGTGTCGGTCAAGCAAATGAGCGCTGACATGCACTCTTATCCCGACTTGCATGTAAAGCATCAACACATTGCAAAGAATAATTGCATGCGCAGTCCTGTTGCAACAGGCTTTCCACAGCTCAAACTTCGTCAGTTGGTTGCAAATCCCCTTTTTGGCGACACGGCGTGTTACGTACTGTTGCGGCCTGTTCACGTGGTAAAAGCGTGCGTTTTGTAGCTGCTCAGCAAGGTTTGGGCACGCGATCTGTAGATTGTTCCGGCTCCACGTCAACACAGTTCCAGCGCACGCCCGTATCCTTTCCCACATCTAGTCAAAAGCAGCCTTTGGCAACTCAGCTTCTGCAGTCACGCTGGCGTTCTTCGCCGTCCTCCGCGCAGCGAGCAGCAGCAGCTCAGCGCCTGCGCCACCGCGGGGAGCACGCGACAACAGGACCACTGGAAGCAAGCGGGCAAAGCTCGAAGGCGCAGCGGTGACAGCGGGCGGTGCTGCGCGGACCGCGGGGCGGGGCGGGTCCGGTTCCAGCGCCAAGGGAGGGCCCCGGCCAGTGGGGGGTGGCCGTAGCACGGTTCACAGCAAGCCCGCAGCGGGATCAACACTGCTGGGCCCCACGCGGCCACGCAAGGACATGTCGTGGACGTGCCACGGGACCAGCAATGCGGGAATGGTGGCGGCGCTGAAGCGTAAGTACCCTTCGGGGATGCGGAGTGCGCGGGGGCTGCACACGCGCGTCGGCAAGGCGACACGTTGCACGTGGCACGCCAGCGCGTACCAGGCTGGCAAGTGGTCATGACAGCGGCGATGAAGCAGGTCTACTCGTGCATGTCTGAGCCTTGCGTTTTTGCGCCGGCTTGAAGAGACGTGGCTTCTGGCACGCAGAAGGCACACAAGGATGGCCTGAAACCACGATAACCGAGCTGTAACACAGGGCACGCGACTTGCGTTGCTTATACCCACCATTGCCGTGGATCCACCCGCGTCACGGCCGCTCACTCGCTGCTGCCGCTGCCTCCTCCTGCAGGCGCGGGCCTGGTGCGCACGCCCGCCATCGAGGAGGCCCTGCTGGCGGTGGATAGGGGGCTGTTCGTGCCGCCGGGGCAGATGAGTGGGGCAGGGGGCAGGCGGGAGAAGGGACAGATGAGTGGGGCAGGGGGCGGGCGGGAGAAGGGACAGATGAGTGGGGCAGGGGGCGGACGGGAGAAGGGACAGATGAGTGGGGCAGGGGCCCGGCGGGCGCAGGGGCAGGGGGCAGGGGCGCGTCATCGCGTGTGGTGGGAGGAAGGAGGAGCACGTCAAGCTTCACAACAGCCAGGTCAGGGTGCCCGCCCGCTTCGTGTATGCATCATGCATCGGTAGCGGATCTTGTTGTGCCATTGTTCGGTCATGCACCTGAGGTCGCTGACGCCAACGTTTCCCTGCCCGCTCCTGCTGCTCCCTCCGCCCCGCACGCAGCCTACCAGGACTGCCCCCAGCCGCTGGGCTACGGCGCCACCATCTCCGCCCCCCACATGCACGCCGCGTGCCTGGAGCTGCTGGCGGGGCAGCTACGGCCGGGGAACAGGGTGCGTGTGTGGGCGGGGGCGTAAGGGGTAGGAACAGGGCTGTGAAGCCCTGGCGACGGCAGAGGGCTACCGCACCTGCAACTCACTCACCTGCCTGTAGCAATGGGCAGCAGGTCTCTCGTCCCTTCTTGAAAACGATGTGCTTTCGAGGATCAGGAATGGCCCTGCCCCCGCCGCAGGCTCCATGCCCTCTCATAGCTGCCCCCTGCACCTCCTCCTCTCGCATGTTGCTAGCTCGTTGCCGGTATCAACCACGCAGGATGCCGATCGTAACAGGCCCACGCGCTTGCTTCTCGCGATACCTGCTGTCCCTCCAGCCCACGTCCCACAAACACGCATAGGCCCTGCACGGCCCGGTGACTCTTATACCGGTAACGCACGCTTCGTGCATCCCTGCACCGCACGCCCAGGTCCTTGACCGCTAACCTCGGTCTCGCAGGCTGACCGTTGCCGTGTCCGTTGTTTTGCCGCTCTGCGGTCACCCCCAGGTCCTGGACGTGGGCTCCGGCTCCGGCTACCTGACGCTGGTCATGGCGCACCTGGTGGCGCAGCAGGGGGCGGGGGAGACCACGGGGGCGGAGGAGGAGGGGGCGGAGGAGGAGGAGGAGAAGGAGGAGGAGGAGCGTCAGGGCGGAAGGTGGGCCTATTGGAGCGCAGGTGGCTGAGGGATGCCCAGAGCACAGCGGACCCACGTGCCGAATGCCAGGCCAGGCTGTGGCCCCATGGACGCTGGGTGCACCTCGGAACGGGGACTGCAGCTCGCTAGGGGCGTCCTTCACGCGCGTACAAGTTGCGGCGCATATCGGCTTGTGCATTGCTGCGGTCTCGGCTCCGCCCCGCGACCCTTACCCCTCCATGCCCCTTCGCCCCCAGGGTTGTGGGCGTGGAGCACATCGGTGAGCTGGTGCAGGGCGCCCTGGCGGCGGCGGGGCGCGTGCCGTGGGCGGCGGACATGATGCGGCGGGGGGACCTGAAGCTATTGCAGGTGGGCGGGCGGGGTGTCCAGCGGCGCGGCAGTCGGTGTGCATGGGCGCTGCCGGAATGGGCCCTTGTGTGCGCCGGGGTTCCTGCAGGCAGACGACTCTGCACACTGCACGGACTTGGGCGGAGCTGGCGCATGATGCTCCCTCAACCTCAGGGTCATGGCGTTGCCACTGCATGCCCGCGGACCCCGCCATGCGTCCGCCCGGCGGATCACCCCATTCCCCCTCGAACCGACATCGGGCTTCTTCCCGCAGGGCGACGGCTACGCGGGCTACCCCGAGCCCGGGTGGGCTCCCTTCGACGCCATCCACGTGGGGGCGGCGGCTCCGGAGCTGCCCCCGGCCCTGGTGGCGCAGCTTGCGCCCGGGGGGCGGCTGGTGGTGCCGGTGGGCCCTGAGGGCGGGCCGCAGCACCTGGTGGTGGTGGACCGGGAGGCTGGGGAGGGCGGCGGGGTGGTGGCGCGCAGGGAGATGGGCGTGCTGTACGTGCCGCTGACCACGGAGGCGGCGCAGAGGGGCAAGGCGGGGGCGGGGGCGAGGAGGGGCGGTGGGGGGCGGGGGACGGGGGCGGAGGAGGGGCTGGAGGAGTTTGCGGGTCCGGGGTTGCTGTGAGGGGGTTCGGGGCGAAGGGGCCACGTGGTTGCGGGGTATTATGCAGCTTTGGTGCAGGGCAGTCCTTACGAGGTTGTGATTGTGATGTGGGGAACATGGTGTTGCAGGAAGCGTCATGTTGTTGTGGTATGCACGTGCGTTTTGGCAAGGCGGCTTGCTTTATTGGCCGGGCGCGGAGGTACTGCTGCTTGTTGATACGCGCGTGCTCTCCTTTCTGGTACAGCAGGTAGTGAGCCCAAGGCATATTGCAGTGTCTACAGAAACGTTTGGCGGGGCGTAAACGTGCAGGTTTTCCAGGTTAGGATGGCACCTGCCTCTGGGTGGATGGCTGGGCGCACGGCAGGGAGCACGCCTGCATGAAGGCACGCAGTACATGAGTTGCTGATTGCGCGTTGTGCTGCGCTTGCTGCCTCTCATGGAAGGGGGCACTGGTCAAACAGTAGTACAGTATGCATGCGCCTGACGCAATAAAGCCACGCAAAAGTGCTGAGAGAGGAAAGGTACAGTGCAAAGCACTAGGCATGGTACATTGGCAGTGCTGCGTGCATAAGTGCCACAGGCTTTTGACGGAGTTCGGATTTCTATAAAAGAGCTTAGATGCATTGGTTGGTGCACCTGGGTTGGTGGTGGTTAAGGTGTGAGGGAACAAAAAGAGTACCGTGCTTGGAGGAGCAGCTGCTTCACACCAATGTTTTTAAGGCGGCTCTGCGATGATCAGGGGTCAGCAAGTGAGACACGAGTAGGCGCACGTCGGTTTGCCCGCAACGTGTGTTGGTTTCGGACGGTTTGAAAAACTGAGATGGAGCAGACGGCAGGAGTGGCAGTGACACCGGTTGGCGATCCGGCTGTTCCCAATCGGCGCGAAGCTCGGGCAAGTAAGGGGCCTGATTGGTTGGGCGAAATGGAGAGGTTTGGGTGGGCCCCGTCCATTTTGAGGCCAGATTCGGCCCCATCATCATGAAGTGAGGCTATCTGTCGACGTGTCGAGGTATCGATCCTATTTCAGCAAGCATGCCGATAGCCCACCTGTAAGGTTGGACAACAGCCACCATCTTCAGCCCTACCCGCATCTTGTTTGCCGTTAACGTCAGAGCTGCAACGGATCTTGATGCGTCGTTGGTTCCCCTGGTCCTTCAACCGCAACTTCAGGTTTCCACCAGAGTACCACGTCCCACCCGCCTTCCGGCATCTTGTGCCCACAAACGGTGCGGCTTGACACCGTGGTACCGAGCGGGAGCTATCAGCTCGTGACATTCCGCCAGCCCGAACACGGCCGAAGACTGTCGGGAGGCCACTGACTCTTGGGTTACAGATGCTTAGTGCGCAACACAAGCAGCGTTGCAGCACTTGACGCACACCCCCGTCTCCAACCTGCCACCCGCCACTCCACGACGTACGGCATTTCCCTTTCAGTGTCAGTAACAGCAACGCAACCATACAAGCAGCTGGCCGGCATCCATCCACACCCTAAAGCACAAATCCGTCCGCAACACCCACGACACTCAATTCCACCCCCCACACGACCATTGTCACAACGGCGCCTATGCCGCTGCAGCTTCCGCCGCTGTAGCTTCAGCTGTAGCTTCCGTTGCAGCTTCCGCTGTAGCCTCTCCTGCGCCTTTCTGAGTCCCCTCCAGCTCCAGCAGCAGCTTCTCCGTAGCTTCCCACAGCTTCCTGGCCAACCCCGCGTCTCGCCCCCGCGCGGTGCAGCTGCCGCCCGCCAGCCCGCAGTCCGCCAGGTACGCCCCCCGCTCCACGGCCGGGTCGTCCAGCTCGGGGGCGGTGGCGGCGAACACGCTGGTGGCCGCGCCCTGAGCGTGGTGCGGAGGCACACAGCAGCACGGACAGGATAGATGAAGCCGTGCGCCAAGGGAGGCCATCCGCACTACACGCACAGCCGGTCAGCGCCTTACAGTCGCACGGGGCGCGTGTCAGGGCTGAACGTGTGTGCCGCCGGTAGCTGGCTACCCAGGCGAGTTTCCCCTGCCGCTGCCCCACCTGCTGCGGCGTCTTGGCGAAGGGCAGCAGCAGCTTGAGCGCCGCACGCAGCAGCCAGGGCGTGTGGCGCTGCAGGTTGGTGAAGATGATGCCCGGGTGCAGCTGGGGGCGGGAGGCGGGGGGAGGGCAGGGAGGGCGGCAAGGGAGGGCATGCGGTGAGCAGCGCCGGATGGTGAACAGGTGTGCAGGTGCGGGTGAGTGGGGTTAGCATGGCTTGCAATCCGGCGCCACTTTCCACGAGCGCCTTTCATGCTTCTATCATACCACACTTATGAACCATATGTGCTTGTACCTGCACGATGCTGCAAACGCAGTGTGCAACACACGGTGGTCAAAATACCGTGACATGGATACATGGGGCTGCAACATGGCACGTGGGGGACCAGAGTTGATTGACCTGCTTACCGAAAACGCGTTCACTTGGGTGCCCTTCAATCTGCGAGTAGAAAATGGCGGGCCATTGGGGAGGGCCTCAGCGCATTGGACCATCCCCATGGGCTTTTGCAGCTCGGACAAGTACGGTACACACAACAAGAACACTGATGCCGTTGGTCTGGCTGGTGGCCTTAACAGGCCACGCAACTCTTCCATCCACACCAAAAGGCGGGGCGCAGCCCGTGTGCCCTGCTTGGCCATACGTGCAGCCGCGCCCCTGCCGTACTTTACCCTAGGGCGACAGATCCACGCCCGCGACAAGAAACGCGCAGTCCTCCAACGTGCCAGACCCCGTATGGATCCCAGACATTCCATGCTCCACCTTCCTACCCCAACGCCCCTCTGCACCATTTCTACGCCGATGCTGTCCCCACCACCACCACCAGGGAACGCTCTCCCGCCCTCCCCCCACCTGTTGCGCTGTACCCCACCACCGAGACCAGCGCCATCGACCAACGCCTGCGACACCCGCTGTTACATCGCCAGCACTGGCGGGGCACTGGCCTTCTGCAACCGGGCGTC
>VFQN01008769.1_pt1 | contig 10083 bp, 6 predicted proteins | sample 3512371 | NCBI WGS metagenome assembly VFQN01 (sample SAMN10412370, study PRJNA504923) | tailings metagenome | isolation source: Replicate 2 from Balatoc abandoned mine | place: Philippines: Itogon, Benguet | collected 2017-08-28 | reverse complement strand
GGCAGTGCCGCTGGTGTCGGTGACGGTGTCATTACCGTTCTCCAGCATATAGGTGTCGTTGCCGGCCCCGCCGACCAGCGTATCGGCACCCGCGCCACCGTTCAGCACATTGTTGGCCGCATTGCCAGTGATGATGTTGGCGAGTGCATTGCCGGTACCGTTGATGGCCGCCGTGCCGGTGAGCGTCAGCCGCTCCATGGCGGCATAGTAGGCGAGGCTGCGCGAAATGGTCGAGGTGATGGTGTCGGCGGTGCCGCCGGTATCGACGATGGCGTCGCTGCCATTCTCCAGGACATAAGTGTCGTTGCCGGTCCCGCCGAACAGCTTGTCGGTGCCGGCTCCGCCGGTCAACGTGTCGTTTCCTGCGCCGCCGTCGAGCTTGTCATTGCCGGCCCCGCCCGAGAGCCTGTTGGCCACGCCGTCACCGATGATGGTGTCGTCGAGGCCCGATCCGACGATGTTCTCGATGCCGACCAACTGGTCGGCGCCCTGCCCTATCGCCTCCACCCAGTCGGCCGGATTGGCGGCCGTGCCCGCTATGCCGCCGAGATCGACATAGACCGATTGCGCCAACGACGAATAGACGGCCGTGTCGTTGCCGAGCCCGCCATCGATCCGATCGTTGCCGCCGCGACCGTTGAGGATGTCGTTGCCGCCGACGATATTGGCGGCCATCACGGTCGCTCCCTCGCCAAATATCTGATCGGCGCCATTGGAGCCGATGATGGTGTCATTACCCCCTGTGAACGTGCCGGTCGTATTGACGTTGAGCACGTCACCGGCAAGCATGGTGGTGCCGGCCGATCGGTTGGAATTGATCGTGATCACGTCGTTGCCGCCGACGATGTTGCCTGCCCCGGTAAATGCGCTGCCGTCGCCATTGATGGAGGCATTATGGTCGGCCACGTTCGACGCATAGCTGAGCGTGATCGTGTCGTTGCCGCCGCTGGCATTGCCGCTGGTAATCGCAAGGAAGTCCCCCTGGGCAAGGAAGGGCGCAGTCGACAGGTTGGCCTGTGTCCAGGTCAGGGTGATTGCGTCGTGGCCGCCCTGGTGGGCCGCACCCTTGCCGGTTTGCAGATCGCCGCTGACCGAAGCGATCGCGTTCACGACGGAGATTTTGTCATTGCCTCCCTTCAACGTGTCGGAGACGCCGACCTCGTAGACGTCACCGACCAGCTGGCTCACATTGGGCACCGCCGGTGCCACCGCGGGCGGCCCGGAAAAGAACGGCGCCGAACTGCCGAAGACGATGGTGTCGTCCCCCGCATCGACATTGCCGTCGGCCTGCATCACGTCGCCGACGATGGCACCGCCGACGGCGTCCTTGACCGTTATCTTGTCGTCGCCCCCTGTGACTATGGCCCCTGCTCCCGTCTGCAGAACGTCGCCGCTGACGATGGCGAAGTTCGTCGGACTGGAGAACACGCCCGTGCGTTTGATCGAGATTGTATCGTTGCCCCCGACCACGGACGACTGAACGTGTGCAAAGACATCGCCCACGATGGTGCCTGCGTTGGCCACGTCGGTCAGGTCCACCTTGTCGGCGCCACCGACGACCTTGCCGATGTTCTGCTCGACATCCCCGACGATGGCGTCGAAGCTCATCATCGGAAGCAACGGATTTCCGACGGCTTTGAAGGTGTCGTCGCCCCCCAGGATGGTCCCCGCGTTGGGCGAGCCGCCGAGACCGACATCACCAATCAGCGTTCCCGCGACGCCGTCGAAAACGTCGTCCCCCGCCGTGAGTTTGGCGTTCGCCTCGACCAGGATCGAGTCGCCGACGAGATAGTTCATCCCGCTGTTGTTGGCACCCAGGAACTTGTCGTTGCCGGTCGTAATCGACTGGCCCGTCCGAACGACGCCGACATCACCCATCACCCTGACCGTAACACCGGCGGCTCCCGGCATCACAACTGTGGTATCTCCTGTGAGGACGGCCGCCCAGAACTTTATTACCGACAAGCTCGAATTGGTGGGATCGACCAGCGACGTCAGCGCCACGTCGAGTCCCGTGATGTTGAACTGGGGAGTGCCGCCGATGACGGTGACAGCGTTGATGGTTCCTCCCGTGGGAGCCGTAGCGCTGGCGGTGATGTTGCTGGAGAAGCTCGTGGCAGCGATCGTATAGCCGGCGGTGGACTTCCAGCTATAGCCGTCGGGCGAGGAAGCGACTTTCGCGGAATGGTCGAGGCTGTCGGCGCTAACCCCATCGAACGAACTGGAAAGTGCAGAAAAATCAATCTGTGCCATGGTTGGTCCTTAGCCTGGCGAGAGAGCGGCCCGGGCAAGCCGAACTTTCGAATTATCTTCGTTTAATGCGTGATCACTTTCGTGTGACGTAGCGATAGGCGCACTTTGTTTCACGTCGATGTCGCGGGAACTTCACGCTTCGTAACAGGCTGATACCGATGACGACTGTCGACCATATCCCCGTGCACCCGCTATGCGCGACGGAGTGTTCTTGTTAGGAGTGCGGCATCGGGACGATGCGACGGGGATGCAAATGAAGCCGCCTTTCAAAGCCTACGACTTGCGCGGCCGCATTCCGGCCGAGATCAACGTGCCCTTCGCCTACCGCTTCGCGCAGGCGGCAGCCCGTTCTCTCGACGCGCACGAGGTCGTCGTCGGCCATGACATGCGGCGCGATAGCTCCGCATTGGCCGAAGCGCTGACGCAGGGGTTTCTGGACAGCGGCGTCGGCGTCCGGCCCGTCGGACTATGCGGTACCGAAGAGGTCTATTTCCACACGGCGGATACCGGTGCCGACGCCGGGCTGATGGTGACGGCGAGCCATAACCCCGAGGACTACAACGGTATCAAGATGGTGCTGAAGGGCTCGACCGCCGCCACGCGGGACAACGCCTTCGCCGCGATCGAGGCCCTGGTCTTTTCGGAGACGGACCTCGCGTCGGTCCCCACTTATGCAGCGCGCGGCCGGTTGGGAAACACGCTCGACCGCTCCCGCTACATCGACAGGCTGCTCCACCAGGTCGCGGGCAAGGCGCTAAGGCCGATGAAAATTGTCTGCCACGCCGGCAATGGTTGCGCCGGGCCGATCATCGATCTGCTTGAAAAGCATCTGCCTTTCGAGTTCATCAAGGTCGATCACCAGCCGGATGCCAGCCTGCCCAACGGCATCCCCAATCCGCTGTTGCCGGAGAAGCGCGCCAGGGCGGCGCAGGCGGTGATCGACAGCCGCGCCGATCTCGGCATCGCCTGGGATGGGGATTTCGACCGTTGCTTCCTTTATGATCACCGCGGCGCTTTCGTGGAAGGCTATTATCTGGTCGGCATGATCGCTGAGACCATGCTGCGCGAGCGCCCCGGCGGCACGGTGGTCTACGATCCCCGGCTCACCTGGAACACGATCGCGCAGGTGGAACGCGCCGGCGGTATCGCCAAACCCTGTCCGACCGGTCACGCCTTCTTCAAGGCGAAGATGCGTGCCGAGGATGCCGTCTATGGCGGCGAGATGAGCGCGCACCACTACTTCCGCGATTTCGCCTATTGCGATTCCGGCATGCTGGCCTGGCTGGAGGTCGTAGCCGAACTGTCGGCCTCCGGCGCGCAGTTGGCCGAGGTCATGGAAGAGCGCATCGCCGCCTTCCCCTGTTCGGGCGAGATCAACTTCACGGTGGCCGACGCCAAGGCGAGCCAGCAGAAGGTCGCCGAAGCCTATCAGCGCTTCAACCCCGAAGTGGACACGCTTGATGGCCTCGGCATGGAGTTCGACGACTGGCGCTTCAACCTGCGTGCTTCGAACACGGAGCCTTTGCTGAGGCTGAATGTCGAGACCCGCGCCGATACGGCGCTGCTGACGCGCAAGGTGGATGAGCTGACGAAGCTGATCGCAAGCGACTAGCGAGTAGCGAGTAGCGAGTAGCGAGTAGCGAGTAGCGAGTAGCGAGTAGCGATCTTGATCGCAGGGACTGTCTTGGCCCGCAATCCCTTTTCCTTGTCCCTACTCGCTATTGGCTACTCGCTATTCGCTTCTCGACAACTTGTCATAGTCCGACACCAGGAGGTGCAGCGGCGGCTCGTCCTCCTCGATGCTGGAGAAGCGGCCGATCGGCTGGGCGAAGATGTTGTCTGTAAGATCGTCGTTGACGGTCGAGACCTCGCCGATCAGCACGTCCCCACCCTCCCCCCAGAAGGCATGCCAGACCCCCGGCAGCAGCGTCACGCTTTCGCCCGGCTCGAGGCCGAGTCGGGCGCCGGCTGGCATGGACCGGATCACGCCGTCGGTGGGCACAACCACCTCGGCCTTGTCGTCGATGCTGCCGTCGGGACGCGACATGAAGAGTTCCAGCACCAGCTTGCCACCGCCGCGATTGATGATGTCCTCCGCCTTCACCACATGGCGATGCATGGGTGAAAGCTGATCCTTGCGCGAGATCATGATCTTCTCGGCGTAGAGCATGCCGGTGCCTCGCGCCAGATCCTCGGCGCGGCCGTTGCGCACCGTGAAGAGGAAGAGCCCGAGTTCATCGAATTTGCCTACGCCATAGTCGGTTATGTCCCAGCCGAGGCGGGCATCGACGATGCCGGCCGGCCGGCGGTCCTTCAACTGCTGCGGCGACCAATAGGCGAAGGGCGGCATGATATAGCCGAATGACCGGATGAAGGCGTCGCCTTCCCGGATGATCTCATTGACGCGCGACCGTTTCATGATGTCCTCCGCAGGGTGCAGGGACCAAGGCCTCGCATATTTTCGGACCGCGCGGAAGATCGCAGCCGAACGGGAACGGCGAAGCGCAGCTCTCGTGTTCAAACGCGCGACGGCCCGGCGCCTCAGGAGGCGCCGTGGTCGTCGGATGTCATCACGATCAGTTCTGGAACAACTTGAGGATGCCCTGGACGCTGGCATTGGCGATGGACAGGCCCTGGATGCCGAGCTGCTGCTGCACCTGGAGCGCCTGGAGGCGGGTCGATTCCTCGTTCATGTCGGCGTCCACCAGCGCCCCGACACCGCGCTCGATAGCGTCCATCAGATTGTCGACGAACTCGACCTGAAGCCCGATGCGCTTCTTGGCGGCACCGAGATCGCTGGCCGAAGTGGTCATCTGCTGCAGGCCGGTGTCGACCGCTCGGATCATCTCGTCGAGATCAGCCAGATCCTGGGCCGAACTCGACAACGCCGAGATGTCCAGTGTCGACACGGCGTAGGTCACGCCGCCATTGGTGGTGGTGCTGGTCTTGTCGAGGATGCCCGACTGATCGTTGGCATCGAAGAGCTTGGAGGAATCGACATCGATGGTGATGGTGCCGATCGATACGGTACCGTCGGAGGCGCGGGCAAATGAAGCGACGATGCTTTTGGTGGTGCTGTAGTCGGGACTGGCCGAGTTGACGGACAGCCAGTTCTCGCCGGAGAAGGAGGCCGACGCACCGATGTTGATGAGTTGCTGCTGCAACTGGCTGATTTCGGCCTGCACCTTCGAGCGATCGACGCCCGGCTCTCGCGCTGCGACCAGCTTCGACTTGATCTCGTCGACCACCTCGATGGCGCTGTTCGTGGCGGTATAGGCGATGTCGATCTTCGAGGCGCCGAGGCCGAGCGCGTCCTGGACGGTCAGCAGCGCCTTGTTGTCGGAGCGCATCGTGGTGGCGATCGACCAGTAAGCGGCATTGTCGCTGGCACCGGCCACGCGATAGCCGGTCGAGATCCGCGCCTGCGCCTGTTCCAGGGACTTGTTGGTCGTCTGGAGACTTCTCAGCGCCGTCATAGCGGACGCATTGGTCAAGATGCTCGTCATGGAACCCGCCCTCAATCCTGATTGTCCGCCTGCCGGAAGAGCCCGGCCACCGGAGCAGTTTCAGGCCTGTCGATATGTGGAGAAGGCCCGCCCTGCTGTTAACTTCTATGAACAAACATCCTTAACAAATGCCTAATCGAAAGCCGTTGTTAACCATGTTTGCAAAGAAAGCGCAGGGAGCGGCCGGCTTGGGCCGGCACCGCCAATGCGCAGGAACGCCGCGCGAAAGCACCTCGCAAGGCCTTGCCGCATAGGCATTGCAATTATCCGACAGCGACCGTCGGCCGTTAATCTGACCGAAACCATTGATCACGATACTCGGGCTACCAGGGCTTGGTTGTTTCTTAACCATAGGCATGATGCCGCGCCTTCGGCCCGGCCGATCCGGAATGCCCTTTCTTCGCATGCAATCCGGAATGCCTCTTATCGTGCATGACAGCGCTCGCCCTTCCTTGACCAGTCACCTCGCATTCATGGGCCTAGACGCTGAAGCGCGCGGCCGGCTGAAGGCCCTGAAACCGACCATCGCCAACGCGATCGGTCCTGCTCTCGATGTCTTTTACGACAAGGTCCGCACCGACGCTGCGACGCGCCGCTTTTTCGCGAACGATGCCCACATGGCTTCGGCAAAGGGGCGTCAGGAGCAACATTGGAACATCATCGCCGATGCCGAATTCGGCAGCACCTATGAGAGTGCGGTTCGCCGCATCGGCCAGGCCCATGCGAAGCTGGGCATCGAGCCGGGCATCTACGTCGCCGGTTACGCGCTCGTCACCGAGCAGCTCGTCAAGGCGGTGGTGGCCGAGCACTGGCCGCGCCGTTTCGGCATGTCCAAGGGCGGTCACGACGACGCGGCGTCCGCCCTCAATTCGTTGATCAAGGCGGTGATGGTCGATATCGGCCTTGCGATTTCGGTCTATATGGAAGAACTCGAAGCCGAGCGCCGCGAGGCGGAGGCCGCGCGGGCAGCCGCGGAAGCCGACCAGAAGGCCGCGCTCGATGCGGTGACTGCAGCGCTGCACAGTCTGGCCGAAGGCGACCTCAAGATGCGGATCTCAGACGATCTCGCCGGTGCATTCGGTCCCCTCAAGTCGGACTTCAACGGCGCTACGGTGGCTCTCGAGAAGGCAATCGCGTCGGTCGCCCGCTCGGCGAACGCCATCGGCAGCGGCTCGGCCGAAATCGGACAGGCAGCGGACGACCTGTCGCGCCGCACCGAACAGCAGGCGGCGAGCCTCGAAGAGACCGCCGCCGCCCTCGATCAGTTGACCGCCAGCGTCAAGCGCGCCACATCGGGCGCCGGCGAAGCCGCCAGCAAGGTCGTCGCCGCGCGCGCCCAGGCCGAGCATTCCGGCCGGATCGTGCAGAACGCCGTGACGGCGATGAGCGAGATCGAGAAGTCCTCGCGCGAAATCTCCCAGATCATCGGCGTCATCGACGAGATCGCCTTCCAGACCAACCTGCTGGCCCTCAATGCCGGGGTCGAGGCGGCACGCGCCGGCGAGGCCGGACGCGGCTTCGCGGTGGTCGCCTCCGAGGTACGCTCGCTCGCCCAGCGTTCGGCCGAAGCCGCGAAGGAAATCAAAGCGCTGATCTCCGCCAGTTCCGCGCAGGTCGAGAGCGGGGTGAAGCTGATGGCGGAGACCGGCAAGGTCTCCGAGGACATCATCGTCCAGGTGGCGGAAATCAACAGCCTCGTCGCCCAGATCGCCTCCTCGTCGCAGGAACAGTCCACCGGCCTCGGCGAGGTCAACATCGCGGTCAACCAGATGGACCAGGCGACGCAGCAGAACGCGGCCATGGTCGAGCAGACCACCGCCGCCGTCCACTCGCTGCGCGCTCAGGTCTCCGAGCTGCTCCGAACGGTTTCCGGCTTCAGTATCGAGGGCGGCGCGTCCACCCCCCAGGCGCGTCGGGCGTCACCGCCCCGCACCGTGCCGAAACGCACCGGCTATGCCGTGCAGGGCAACACAGCATTGACGGCAGGAGATGCCGATGGATGGGAGGAATTCTGAGATGCTGACAGAAAAGACCCAGGCGACCATGGATCTGCCCCCGGTGCTCGACATCACCGCGGCCGCTCCGTTGGCGGGCGACATCCTCGCCCACCGCGGCAAGGATCTGATGGTGAACGCGGCGCAGGTGCAGCGCGTGGGGGGCCAATGCCTTCAGGTGCTGCTGTCCGCCGCCGCCACGTGGTCCCAGGACGGGATCGATTTTGAAGTCACTGACGCATCACCAGAATTCACCGAAGCCCTCGAAACCGCGGGGCTCGGCATGGAACAGATTTCGGCGAGGAACAGCTAAATGAAGAAAGTCATTCTTACCGTCGACGATTCGCGAACCATCCGCGAGATGCTGCGCACCGCGCTTTGCGATGCGGGAATGGAAGTGGTGCAGGCCGAAGACGGCATGCAGGGCCTGGAAGTGCTGCAGTCGACCACACCGAACGTGATCGTCACCGACATCAACATGCCGCGCCTCGACGGTTTCGGCTTCATCGAGGCGGTGCGCAGCAACGACCAGTACCGGGCCATCCCGATCCTCGTGCTGACCACGGAAAGCATGGACGAAAAGAAGGACCGTGCCCGCCGCGCCGGCGCCACCGGCTGGATCGTCAAGCCTTTCGATCCGGTGAAACTGGTCAGCGCCATCAATCGCGTCGCAGCGTGATCCGGGCGGGGGGATCGAACCATGGATACGATGGCGGCCATCAGGCAGACCTTCTTCCAGGAATGTGAAGAACAGCTCGCCGAGCTGGAAAACGGGCTGTTGGCGATCGAACGGCAGGAAAGCGATTCCGAGACGATCAACGCCGTCTTCCGGGCGGTCCATTCGATCAAGGGCGGTGCCGGCGCATTCGGGCTCGACGAGCTCGTCCGTTTCGCGCACACCTTCGAGACAACTCTGGACCTCATGCGCTCCAACGCGCTGGAGATCGACGGCGGCCTGGTCAAGCTGATGCTGAGGTCGGCGGATGGCCTCGCGGATCTCGTGCGTTTCTCCCGCGACGGCACCGATCTCGACCGCGCTCGCATCGCCCAGCTCAACGGTGAGCTGGCGCGCGCCGCCAAGGGAGACGCGGGCCTGGCGGACTCGCATGTGGAGGCGACGGTTCCGGAAATGTCGTCCGAAACGGAGCCCGGTCCCGACGAGAACGGCTTCACGCCGATCCGCTTCTCGCTGGAAGATCTCGTAGCTTCGCCTTTCGCAGACGACAGCGCCGCCCCCCTGCTGGTCGGCTTCCGGCCGAAGCCCGAACTCTACGCCAAGGCCAATGATGCCGTCGTGCTGCTGCGCGAGGTGCGCCGCCTCGGCGAAGCCAGGGTCTCGTGCGACATTTCAGAGATTCCGCTGCTGACGGAGCTCGATCCCGAAGGCGCCTATCTGTCCTGGACTGTCGAACTCGATTCCTCGATCGAGGAGAGCGCGGTGCGCGAGGTGTTCGAGTTCGTCACCTTCGACTGCGACCTCGACATTTCCCGCAAGCAGCCCGCCGATCCAGACGCGACGGAAACCGCCGACTTCCAGGTGATCCCGATCGCCGACCTCGCGTCCCTGGTCGCAGAGCTGCCCGAGCCCCTCGCCCCCGTGGAGACGGCCGCTGCTCCGCAGCCGCAGCGTGAACCGACACCCACGGAGCTTCTGATCAAGGCCGGTACCGCGCAGGCAGCCGCCCAGTCAGCACAGCAGACCACGATCCGCGTCGATCTCGACCGCGTCGACCGGCTGATCGATCTCGTCGGCGAACTGGTGATCAACCAGTCCATGCTGGCCCAGCGCGTCACGGAAGCCGGCATCGCAAGGCTCTCCGAAGTTGCCGTCGGCCTCGACGACCTCGAGCACCTGACCCGCGAAATCCAGGACAGCGTCATGGCGATCCGTGCCCAGCCGGTGCGGCCCATCTTCCAGCGCATGTCGCGCGTGGTCCGCGAGGTCGCCGACATGGTGGGCAAGTCGGTCCGGCTGGTGACCGAGGGCGAGAACTGCGAGGTCGACAAGACGGTCATCGAAAGGCTGGCGGACCCGCTCACCCACATGATCCGCAACGCCATCGATCACGGCCTCGAAAAGACGGAGGACCGTATCGCGGCGGGCAAGAGCGAGCAGGGCGTCGTGCGTATGACGGCGGCCCATCGTTCCGGCCGCGTCATCATCGAGGTTTCCGACGACGGCGGCGGCATCAACCGCGCACGCGTCAAGGACATCGCGATCAAGAAGGGCCTGATCGAAGCCAATGCCCAGCTTTCCGACAGCGAGATCGACGACCTGATCTTCCATCCCGGCTTCTCGACGGCGAGCACGATCTCGGACGTGTCGGGCC
>VFQN01008768.1_pt1 | contig 10084 bp, 14 predicted proteins | sample 3512371 | NCBI WGS metagenome assembly VFQN01 (sample SAMN10412370, study PRJNA504923) | tailings metagenome | isolation source: Replicate 2 from Balatoc abandoned mine | place: Philippines: Itogon, Benguet | collected 2017-08-28 | reverse complement strand
GATTGCGGCCTGTCAAATCGACGCGCAGAAAGAGTTTCCGGCACTCACGACGCGGCAGCGAACGAGAAAGATCAGGTTGAAACCCCATATCTCCCCAAGCAATGCCTGGCAAGAATACTTAAAAGGCGCCTGGCCGGCGGCTGCACGCCGCCGGGAGCATTTGCGCCGATTGGGGACTGATTTAGTGAGTCGAGGGTCTGCCCCTCAGTTTTTCCATTTCGTCCTTAATGGCCAGCTTGCGTCGCTTGAGGCATACGATTTCGAGATCGTCCACCGACGGATGCAGCAGCGCGTCATCGATCTCGCGTTCGATGTCGCTGTGTTTCCGCTGAAGCTCTTCAAGATGGGACGCTAGAGACATGAATGGTTCTCCCTTTCATATTCCTTGCCAGCGACCGACGCGCGACGTCCACCGCGGGCGCCCGCGTGACGGCCAGATGACAGTGTGCCACCATTGCTTCGCCTTGTCGAATGCCATGTGGTAGCATTCCACCGCGTCGTGAAATGTGATAATGCGTGCGCGCCGCTGGCGAAGGCTGGCGGACCCCGCCCATCAGGCGCGCATGGGCGCCGGAGCCAGCAGAACGGTGGATATGTCGGAACAGGAACAGGCCGAGATTCGTCTCGAGTTTGCACGCTTGAAACAGGAACATGCCGATTTCGACGCGGCCATCAACGCGATGATCGCCACGGGTTGTGACCCCCTGCAGGTGCAGCGCATGAAAAAGAAGAAGCTGGCGCTCAAGGACCGGCTGAGCGCACTCGAAGACCGCATCATTCCCGATATCATCGCCTGAGCTTATCCAGCGTCACCGCAATCCTTGCTCCACAAGGCAAATTCCGCTACCTCGCCACTTTGCCTCCGGGAGAGCAACTTGGCCGAGCACAAAGCCGATGTCGCCATCATCATGGGTAGCCAGTCCGACTGGGCGACCATGCGTCACACCGCTGAATTGCTGGAGGTGCTGGAGATCCCGCACAAGGCACTGATCGTTTCGGCCCATCGCACCCCGGACCGGCTCTACCAATTCTCCAACGGCGCCAAGGCGCCGGCGGCGCAGCGCATCTGCCGGGAATGACCGCGGCGATGACCCCTCTGCCGGTGTTTGGCGTGCCGGTGGAATCAAAGGCACTGTCGGGTCAGGATTCCCTGCTCTCCATTGTGCAGATGCCGGCCGGCATCCCCGTCGGCACACTGGCCATCGGCAAGGCCGGCGCGGCGAACGCCGCGCTGCTTGCCGCGGCTGTGCTCGCCCTCAACGACAAGGCTTTGGCCGAACGGCTCGACGGCTGGCGCGCTGGCCAGACCGCCAGGGTCGCCATGGAGCCGGTGGATCAGCCGTGACCCTTCCCGCAGGCTCCATTATCGGCATCATCGGCGGCGGCCAGCTTGGCCGCATGCTGGCAATGGCCGCGGCAAAACTCGGCTACCGCACCATCATCCTCGAACCACAATCGGACTGCCCGGCTGCCCAGGTCGCGAACCAGCAGATCGTTGCAGCCTATGACGACCCAGCCGCCCTTTCCGAACTTGCAGCCGCCTGCGCGGTCGTGACCTACGAATTCGAGAATGTTCCGGTCGCAGCTGCGGAGAGGCTTTCAGCGGCTCGACCCGTGCGACCTTCGGCACGGGCGCTGCAGGTGGCCCAGGACCGCGTGATCGAAAAGCAATTCCTCAATGATATCGGCGTCGCCACCGCCGGCTTCCGCGCCGTCGACAATGATGGCGATCTTGCCGCCGCGCTCGACGCCTTTGGCAACAATGGCGTGCTCAAGACACGGCGCCTCGGTTACGACGGCAAGGGTCAACGCGTGCTGCGCGGCGTCAAGGACATCGAAGGCACCTGCAGTGCGATGGGCGACGTCCCCCTGATCCTGGAAGCCTTGATCGCCTTCGACTATGAAATCTCCATCATCGCGGCGCGTGGCACCGATGGTGCCCTCGCCGTCTATGACCCGGCCCGCAACGTGCATCGCGACGGCATTCTCCACACCTCGACCGTGCCTTCGGGCATTTCGATCGCCACGGCGGATGCTGCCAAGCAGGCGGCGATGGCGATCATCACCGCGCTCGACTATGTCGGTGTCATCGGTATCGAGTTCTTCGTGCTCCCCGACGGCAGCCTGCTCGCCAACGAGATGGCGCCGCGCGTGCACAATTCGGGTCATTGGACCGAGGCGGCCTGCACGGTTTCGCAGTTCGAGCAGCATATCCGCGCCGTTGCCGGTTTGCCGCTCGGCGATGCCGGCCGGCACTCGGATTGCGTCATGCAGAACCTGATCGGCCACGACATCGACCAGGTGCCGGCATTGCTCGCAGAACCGGACCTGATGCTGCATCTCTACGGCAAGGCCGAGGCCCGGCCCGGACGCAAGATGGGGCACTTCACCCGCATCCGCCCATTTGCCGGCTGAAAGCGTTATCAAGTCGCCTGCGAGGTTGACATGCACCGGGCACACCGGTATGAGCCGATCGCAACAGGGCGCGTCTTCGGGCGCGCCTTTCAAGTTCAGCCCGAAACCGGGCTTAAGACCGACGGGCAAGACCATGAAGATCAAGAATTCGCTCAAGGCGCTCAAGGCGCGTCACCGTGACAACCGCCTGGTTCGCCGCAAGGGCCGCATCTACATCATCAACAAGACCGCTCCGCGTTACAAGGCGCGCCAGGGCTGATCCTGCTGTGGCGCATATCGAGCGCCGCATGATGATGCTGAACTCAGATTCAGTTTGAACGTCCGGCATCCCGGAGATAGAATCCGGGAATGCGGACGTTATTCGCCGTTTGTACGGCTCTTTCCCTCTCTCTTTCGCTGCCAGCCATTGCTGCCGACGACAGCGTCAAACCTGCGGTAGCACAGACGCGCGAACAGCGCATCGACCAGCTTTTCACCGACCTCAAACATGCACGCAGTCCCAAATCGGCCGAACTCGTTGCCGGCCGTATCTGGAATGAATGGAACCGGTCCGGCAGCGCCTCGGTCGACCTGATGATGCAGTGGTCTCAGAAAGCGATTGAAGACAAGAAATTCGACGTCGCGCTCGACTTCCTCGACCAGGTGGTGACGCTGCAGCCAAAATATGCCGAGGGCTGGAACCGCCGCGCTACCGCGCATTTCCTGATGAAGAACTATGCGAAGTCGATGACCGACATCGAGCAGACGCTGGAACTGGAACCGCGTCATTTCGGTGCCCTGTCAGGCATAGCGCAGATCATGACCGAAACCGGACGCAAGCAGGCCGCGCTGGATGCCTGGCTGAAGGTGCTTGACCTCTACCCGATGCTGCGCAATGCGCAGGACCAGGTATCGAAGCTGTCGGAGGAACTGGCAGGGGAAGCGATCTAAAGGCTGTAGGGCAGTGAGTTAGCTCGGCGCTACACGTCAAAAGCGCTTTCTATACTGCCCTATCCCTCATTCCCCTACTCTCTCAAGCCTCACTGTTTCCCATCGGCGCCGAGATAGGCGATGCGCAGCATGTTGGTGGAGCCTGGCGTCCTCAGCGGCACGCCCGCGGTGATGATGATGCGGTCGCCCGCCTTGCCGAAGCCCTGCTCCGACGCAATGCGGCAGGCACGATCGACCATGTCGTCGAGATCGGTTGCATCTTCCGAAACCACACAATGCGTGCCCCACAGCAAGGAGAGGCGCCGGGCTGTGGCAAGGATCGGCGACAGCGCGATGATCGGCACTTGCGGCCGCTCGCGGGCTGCACGCAGGCCCGTCGTGCCGGAAGCAGTGTAGGTGACGATCGCCGACAGCTTCAGCGTCTCGGCAATCTCGCGCGCTGCCAGTGAGATGGCATCGGCGCCGGTCGCCTCCGGCTCCGAGCGCTGGGCGTTGATGATACCGGCATAGGTCGGGTCGCGTTCGACGCGTTCGGCGATGCGGTTCATGGTCGCCACCGCTTCGACTGGATAGGAACCGGCGGCGGATTCAGCCGAAAGCATGATCGCATCGGCGCCTTCGAACACGGCGGTCGCCACGTCCGACACCTCGGCGCGGGTCGGCACCGGCGCGGAGATCATCGATTCCAGCATCTGCGTCGCCACCACCACCGGCTTGCCGGCCCGGCGTGCCGCACGGGTGATCTGCTTCTGTATGCCCGGCACTGCTTCCAACGGCAATTCGACGCCAAGATCGCCGCGCGCCACCATCAGCGCGTCCGACAGCTCGATGATCTCGGCCAGTCGCGCCACGGCCTGCGGCTTCTCGATCTTGGAAAGCAGCAACGCCCTGCCGCGCGCGATCTTGCGTGCCTCGGCGAGGTCCTCCGGACGCTGGATGAAGGAAAGCGCCACCCAGTCGACGCCTGCGGCCAGCACCGCGTCGAGATCGGCGCGGTCTTTCTCGGTCAGCGCGCCGACCGGCAGCTCGGTATCGGGCAGCGACACGCCCTTCTTGTCGGAGATCTTGGTGCCAACCACCACAGTGGCAACGATGGCATGGCCATCGACCTTCACGGCCTTCAGTTCGACCTTGCCGTCATCGATCAGCAGCCGGTCACCAACAGCGACCGAGCGCAGGATTTCGGGATGCGGCAGGTGAACACGAGTGGAATCGCCGAGTTCCGGATTGTCGTCCAGCGTGAAGGTCTGGCCGACGGTCAGTTCTTCCTTGCCATTGGCGAATTTGCCGACGCGCAGCTTCGGTCCCTGCAGATCGGCCAGGATGCCGATCGGACGACCGACCGCTGCCTCTACCGAACGGATGCGAGCGACAAGCGTGCGCATCAGGTCATGATCGGAATGGCTCATGTTGATGCGGAACACATCCGCACCTGCTTCGAAGAGCTTCTTCAGCATCGCCTCATCGGAGGAAGCAGGACCGATGGTGGCTAGGATCTTGACCTTGCGGCTACGTCTCATTGATTGTTCTGACCATTGCTTGGCGGAGCGGCCGGGGTGCCATCCGCAGTGGGCTGCTCGGTCAGCTGGACCATCCAGCTCGCCTGCTCGCCTGTGTCGTATTCCTGGAATCCGGCGCGCTGGAAGCCCCGGGCGACGCAATCGGTTACGCCGGCAATCTTGAATTCCTTCTCGGCAACGCACATCGAGATCGGACCATCCCAACGACCGCCGCGCTCGGCATCTTCTGCATAGAGATAATAAAACCTCGATGACAGCGGCCCTTCGATCAGCGTCTTGCAGGTCGAACCTTCGATGTGCCACCAGCCTTCGGTGATCCAGCCCGTCTTGGCACGATAGCCGATGCCGACGCCGACCAGATTCTGGGTGGCATTGCAGACACGGAAATCGGCCCTGGCCGGAGAAGCCATCACCAGAGGCGCCGCGAACAGGGCGAACAGCGGCAGCAAGAGGGCGAGGCCCTTTCGCGTACGCTGCCGGCTGGCGGATGCCATTCGAGACCCCTCGCTGAGTGAAACTTGCATGATCAGGCGCCCTTTTCGAAGATGTCCGGGCGCATGTCAACGCGCGCCCCACTGTGAATCCAATCGATTTAATTGGCAAGCCGGCGCATGCTATGCCGGAGGATGAAAGTTTTTCGCAAAAACCTTGACCAAACAACGGCATTGCGCGGACTTCCGCTTCATGGGATCACGTTACCATCCCGCCCCGAGACGCCACCGCTTGATTTTCCCCGTGCCATGACCCGATCCACAGTTTTTGCGCCATTTGATCTGATCGAAGGCGACCGCAGTCGCGGCATCGTGCTGGTGGCGGACCATGCGCGACGCGAGTTGCCGGAGGAATATGGAGCGCTCGGCCTGCCGGCATCCGAATTCGAACGCCACATCGCCTATGATATCGGCGTTGAAGCCGTGACGCGCGAGTTGGCCTCACTGCTTGGCGTGCCGGCAGTGCTCGCCAATTTTTCACGCCTGCTGATCGACCCCAACCGCGGCGAGGACGACCCGACGCTGATCCGCCAGCTTTATGACGGCACCATCGTACCGGGCAACTATCCGATGCCGACCGAGGAGCGCGAAAGGCGGCTGGAGCGGTTCTACCGCCCTTATCATGATGCTGTCGCTGCGGTTATCGCCTCGGTGGCGCAGAAGTCCGGGCGCGCGCCTTTCATCTTCTCGGTTCACTCCTTCACCCCGGTCATGCAGGGCCGCGCCAGGCCTTGGCACGTCGGCGTATTGTGGGATCTCGACGATCGCGCGCCGCACGCGCTCATCGAAGCGCTGGCTGCAGACAAGGATCTCGTGGTCGGTGACAACGAACCGTATGACGGCGCCCTGCGCGGCGACACCATGTTTCGCCATGCCATCGTCAACGGCTTCCCACATGCCTTGATCGAGATACGGCAGGACCTGATCGCCGACGCCAAAGGCGCGCTCGCCTGGGCGGAAAGGCTGGCTCCCATCGTTGACGCGATCAACCGGCGTCCCGATATACAGGCTGTGAAGATGTTCGGTTCACGCACCGGGCCACTCTAACTGTTTGCTTTACGCAATTCCGGACGGAAACCGCGGCGCACTTTTCCTGGAATTGCTCTGACGCGCCAAGACGAGGATACCTCCATGACCGATCTGAGCGACGAACAGAAGCGCGACTTCGAAGCTGCAGCCTTTCGCCGGCTGGTCGAGCACCTGCGCGAACGCAGCGACGTGCAGAACATCGATCTGATGAACCTCGCCGGCTTCTGTCGCAATTGCCTGTCCAACTGGTATCGCGAGGCAGCCGAAGCAGAAGGCGTTCCGCTCTCAAAGGAGGCGTCCCGCGAGATCGTCTACGGCATGCCTTATGGCGAATGGCAGGCGCGCCACCAGACCGAAGCATCGGACGCTCAGAAAACTGCCTTCGAGATCAATCGCCCGAAAGATCACTGAGGTATCGAGGGCAGACACGCCCTTCCAGCAGCTCGCGGCCTCCTTTTCGGATGCTTAGCCCCCCTTAGCTGCTTGACGATAGTCTTGAATCGATCTAACGATTGAATCGTTCCAATTCTTGTTCGAGCCATTGTCATGACCGCAGTTTCCTCCCTGCAAGATGCCGCGCGCGGTCGCTGGGCTGTGGCGGCGATGTTCTTCGTCAACGGATTCCTGACCGGCAGCTGGGCACCACAGATCCCGGTTTTCCTGACCCGGCTCGACATCAGCAAATTCACCCTCGGCGTTCTGATCCTGCTGTTCGGTCTTGGCGCGCTGGTCTTCATGCCGCTGTCTGGCTACCTCATGTCGAAACACGGCTCGCGCGCCGCTGTGCGTGGCTTTGCCAGCGTAGCCGTGTTCGGCCTGCTGCTGGTGGCGCTGGCGCCCAGCCTGCCACTGGCGGCCGTCGCCCTGTTCCTGTTCGGCGGGCTGATCGGCGGCATGGATGTGGCGATGAACGCGAATGCCGTCTCGGTTGAACGCCGTCTTTCGCGTGCGGTGATGTCCTCCTCGCACGGTTTCTGGAGCCTCGGCGGCTTCGCCGGTGGCGGTGTCGGTGGACTTGTCATCCAGAACTACGGCCATCTGACACATGCCGTCGGCGTCACCATCATCGCCATCGTGCTGCTTGCCGTGGCTGCCCGCTACCTGGTCAGCGATCCAAAGAAGCTGGCCCATGAAGAACATCACAAATTCACGTTTCCGAAGAGCCCCGGCATCTACCTGATCGGCTTGATGGCTTTGATCACGATGGTGCCGGAAGGCGCTGTGCTGGACTGGGCCGCTCTTTACCTGAATCAGGAGCTTGGCGCCGATCTCGCCACCGCCGGCCTCGCCTATGCGTTGTTCTCCGGTGCCATGGCCACGATGCGCTTCGCCGGCGACGGTGTGCGCAACCGGTTCGGTGCGGTAACGACGCTGCGCGTCTGCTCGCTGATCGCGGCTTCCGGCATATTGGTGGCCGCACTGTCGCCCTGGCCATGGCTGGCAATCGCCGCCTTCGCCTTTGCCGGCCTGGGCATTGCCAACATGGTGCCGATCGCCTTTTCAGCCGGAGGCAATCAGCCCGGCATGGCATCGGGCACGGGCATGAGCGTGGTCACGACCATGGGCTATTCGGGCATTCTGCTGGCGCCGTCACTGATCGGCTTCGTCGCCGAGCATGTCGGCTTTACAGCGGTTTTCGTGGTACTGTCCGGCTTCCTGGCGGCGGTCTTCCTGATGTCCAACCTCGCCCACGCCGCCGATTTCGTCGCTCAGCCGGCGGAATAGCGCTTCAGCGCCTCGTGCAGAAAATCCACGACGCGGCGGATGCGCAGCGAGCCACGCACGTCACGGTGCATGGCAAGCCATACCGGTAGTGCCGGCAGCTCCAGGTCAGGCAGCAACGGCTCCACATGTGGGTCCCGATCGACCAGCGGCCGCTGTGTGAAACCGATACCATTGCCGGCCCGCACCGCTTGCCAGTGCACGATCTGGTTGTCGCACCGAAAACGGAAGGCACTGCGGTCCAATGGAATGCCCGCGGCAGCGAAACCACGAATGATGCCGTCGTCACGGTCGAAACCGACAATGTCGTGGTTGACGATATCCGCGACGGATTTAGGTCGGCCGCGCCGTTCGATGTAGCTGGTCGCAGCACAGGCGCACAGCGCAATGTCGGTGACCTTGCGGGCGACCAGTTCGTTCTGCATGGGCCGAACCATGCGAATGGCGATATCGGCGTCGCGGCGCAGCAGGTTCTCGACCTGGTTGGAAGCTGCCACCTCGATCTCGATGCCTGGTTCCTCGAGGCCGAGCCTGGCGATGATTTCCGGCAGGACGAAGGCCGCAACCACCTCGCTGGCCGAGATCCGTACCGTTCCCTCGACTGCCTCGACAGACCCCAGTGCCAGCAGTGAAAAAGCCGTTGCCTGTTCGGCAACCGCCTGACCTCTCTCGTAAAGAAGCGCGCCTGCCTCGGTGAGTTCGTGTCCCTGGCGGCCGCGCCGGAACAGCGTGACGTCCAGCGCCTGCTCGAGTTCCGAAATGTGGCGTCCAAGCGTCGGCTGGCTTGAGGAGAGCTTTCTCGCAGCAGCCGACAGACTGCCGGTTTCAGCCACCGCAACGAAACTTTTGATCAGGTTCCAGTCGATGTCTTTCATTCAAAAATGAATATCATAAAGCCGAAAACAGTCAATTTCCATTCGCCGATGAGGTGGCAAAATAGGGACATCGCAACACCGATAAGGAAATCCGATATGACCAGCATCGCAATTCTCGGCGCCAATGGACGGCTCGGCCGCGCTGTCGGCAAGGCCTTCATCCAGGCAGGCTACCACGTCCGCGGCATCACCCGCAGCGGCAAGTTGCCGGTCGATCTCGCCGGCGCCACCGGCATCGCCGCCAACGCCCTCGACCGCGAGGCCCTGGTGCGCGCCACCGCCGGCGTCGACATCATCTTCCACGGCCTGAGCCCGGTCTATTCCGACTGGAGCAGTGTCCTGCCGATGGCCGAGAATGTGGTCGCTGCCTGCGAAGCCAATGGCGCCATCCTGCTCTTCCCCGGCACCATCTACAATTACGGCTCACCGCTCCCGGAAATCATCACCGAAGACACGCCGTTCAACCCGACGACCGAGAAGGGCCGCATCCGCGTTGCGCTGGAAACCATGCTGCGCACGGAAGCCGACGCCGGACGCCTGCGCACCATCCTGCTCCGCGCCGGCGATTTCTTCGGTGGCACTGGCACCGGCTCGTGGTTTGACCTCGGCATGGCATCGAAGATCCAGAAGGGCGTCTACACCGCCGCCGGCCCGACCGATATCGTGCATGAATGGGCATATCTGCCCGATCTCGCCGCGACCTTTGTCGAACTGGCGGACCGACAGGATCAGCTGGGCTACTATGAGACCTTCCATTTCCCGGGCCACGCCATCACCGACCTGCAGATGAAGGCCGCCATGGAAAGGGCCGTAGGCCAGAAACTTGCAATGTCCTCGCTACCCTGGTGGGTGTTCAAGATCGGCGCACCCTTCATGCCGATGTGGAAGGCGATGCTGCAGATGGCCTATCTGCGCTTCCAACCACACCGGCTGGCGTCAAACCGTCTGGAAGATGTGATCGGATCGATCCCGCACACGCCGCTCGACCGCGCTGTCGCCGAGGCGCTGACCGATCTCGGCATTCCTGTCGCAAGCCTCGCGGCGCAGAAGGAAGCTGCATGACGATCATGGGCCCACAAAAACAAAAAGGCCGCCGGGTCTA
>VFQN01008767.1_pt1 | contig 10084 bp, 12 predicted proteins | sample 3512371 | NCBI WGS metagenome assembly VFQN01 (sample SAMN10412370, study PRJNA504923) | tailings metagenome | isolation source: Replicate 2 from Balatoc abandoned mine | place: Philippines: Itogon, Benguet | collected 2017-08-28 | reverse complement strand
CCCCCTCCCCACTCCCCTCGCTCCTGGCCCGCCATCCACCCTCCACGCCACCCCCGCACCCTCCTCCCTCCCCTTCCCCACCCCCGCAACCGCCACCACCGCCTTCCCCTCCCACTCCCCCGCCCCATCCACCTTCACGCCCGCCGCGTCCGTCCTAGCCGGCCCGCACGCCGGCCCCACGACCACGCCCCTGAGTACTGCCACCACGGCCGCCGGCGCCCGCGCGGCTGCCCTTGCCGCAGCGGCGGCGGCTCCCACGCAGCTGGCGTCCGCTGCCGTGGGCAAGGCCCTGGCGCGTGTGGTGAAGCTGTCGCGGGAGAACCAGGGCCTGGCGCGGGTCAACGGGCAGCTGCGGGCGGAGCTGGAGGCGGCCACGGCGGCGCACAGGGAGCTACAGTCGCAGCACAAGCTGCTGCAGGCGGTCATGGCGGAGGTGGGCGCACGTGGGCGGGCCAATGCAAACAGGGTCCGCTTTGCCTAGTAGCCAATCTGCATCCCCTTGTGCACCAGCGTTGCCGTGTTGCTGGTACACCGACGTGCTGCGCACAACAGACATGGATGTGTGCTGGCCTCTGTATGGACCTAGACCACGGCATACACCCTTGCCTAGACGTTGCGCTCTGCCCCTGCCTACAATCCGTGTTCCGCCCTTGTTGCAGCGCGGCCACGAGGCGGAGCAGCAGTCCCACATGGCCCAGCGCAAGGTGCTGCGGCTGGAGGCGCACCTGGCCGGCGCGCAGCAGCGCATCCGGCAGCTGGAGCGCCTGCACACGCAGCTCAGCCTGGCGCTGCACGGGGCCCACGGCAGGGGCGACGGGTTGGAGGACGGGCCGCAGGGCATGGGCGAGCTGCGGCAGCATGAGGGGAGGGACGGGGCGCCAGATGCAGAGGAGGTGCGAGCCCTGCGGGAGCAGCTGGCCCGGTCGCGGGATGAGTGCATGGAGCTCCGGGAGCAGCTGGGGATGGCCCAGGTGGCCCATGGGTCGGTGGGGGAGGCGTCGGCCGCGTGGGAGCACCACGCAGAGGCGGCGGCGAAGGGGGATGGGATGTCGGGGCAGCTGCAGGAGCAGCTGGCGGCGGCCCGGGTTGCGATGGCGGAGCTGGCGGCGGAGAGGGCGGCGGCGCGGGGGGAGCTGGCGCGGAGGGAGGACGAGCTGCAGCGGGCGGCGGCGGCGGTGGAGGAGGTGCAGGTGCAGGCGGAGGAGGCAGCGAGGCGGGAGCGGGAGGCACAGCAGCAGCGGGAGATGGAGCGGGCTGAGCATGAGGTGGCCATTGGGGAGCTCCGGAGGGCGATGGAGGCGGCGGTGTGGGAGGCGGAGCGCCGGGCGGAGATAGCGGAGGCGGTGGGGCAGGGCCGGGAGGACGCCGCGTCGACGCTAGTGGGGGCTGCGGCGGCGGCGGGGGCTGCGGCGGCGGCGCGGGAGGCGGAGCTGCGGGTGCAGGCGCAGCGGGCGGAGGGGGAGCGGGCGGGGCTGCAACAGGAGGTGGAGGAGCTGAGGGTCGCCAACGAGCAGGTGCGGCGGCACGCACAGCTTCGCGTCGTACCGGTACGGTGTTTCATGCTAGACACGTTTGCAGGCCGGCATCTAAAAGTATGGCCTGCCGTTTTTCTGTCGCCAGATTCTGCCAGTCAAGCCTGCAAGCTGAAGGAGCAACATGAAGATGACGTTTACCGATTATGGTCACGCACTCTGCTGATTCGCCTCGCCCCCCGGCCTCGACCCCTCTTCCCTTGGTGACCTCCTTCAGTTGCGCTGCGAGCTGCAGCACCACGACGGTGTGGCGGGGGACATGCTGCGGCAGCTGGAGGCCATCGCGCAGCAGGCAGAGCAGCAGGGGGCGCACGTGGGGGAGCTGCAGGGGAGGCTGCAGGACGCGGAGCGGCAGGTGGAGCAGCAGGAGGCACGTGTGGTGGAGCTGCAGGGCCGGCTGGTGGAGGCGCAGCGGGAGGCGGAGGAGCAAGGGGCGCACGTGCGGGAGCTGCAAGCGCAGCTGGCTCAAGCCGCGGAGCAGGCCGAGCAGTACAGGGCTGACCTGCAGGAAGTGCAGGGGCAGCTGGCACTGGCGGGGCAGGAGGCGGGGCGCAGGGGCACGCAACTGGAGGAGCTGCAGGCGTGTTTGGCGGAGGCGGAGCAGGGGATGCAGCAGCACGACAGATCACTTCAGAAACTTGCCGGGCAGCTGCAGCAGCGGGAGCAGGCTGTGGAGGAGCTGCAGCGGGAGCGTGACGAGGCGGTGGCAGCTTGCTCGGAGCTGGAGGTGGCGTTGGCGGGCGAGGCTGCCCGCGTCATTGAGCTGTCGCACGGCGTGGACCAGGCGCGGCAGGCGCACCTGTCGGAGGTGGGAGGCCTGCGTGAGGAGCTGGAGGCTGCGCAGCGGGTGGCGGAGGATGCGGAAGGGCAGCTAGCTGACCTGCGGTTGCAGCTGGGGCAGGTGCAGGAGCACGCCCGGCAGCTGCAGGCCGAGCTTGTTGGAGTGACGGAAGAGAGAGGAGGGCTGAAGGCGGAGCTGGAGGAGCTGCAGGCTGTTGCAGCAAGAGCAGACGGGGAGGTGTTGGCGCTGCGGGGAGAGCTGCAAGGGGAAAGGGAGCGCCTGGGGGAGGTGGAAGGGGAGCTTGCCGCTGCCGCTGAGGCGGTGAGGAGGTTGGAGGAGCAGCTTTCGCAGCGGGTTGGGGAGCTGGAGGCGGAGCTTGGAGAGCAGCGGGCTGTGCGCGCGGCGGCAGCGGCGGAGGTGGAGGCCCTGGGCCGGCAGCTGCAGGAGGTGGCGGCCGACCGGGACGGGCTGCAGTGCCGGGTGGGGGAGCTGGAGGGGCAGCGGGAAGCGGCGGAAGGCCGGCTGCGGGAGGTGGAGCTGCGGCTGCGGTACACGGAGCGGGACCTGGAGGAGGAGAAGAGGTGCGACGCGTGCGGGTCGATACGCAGTTCATGCCTTAAATTCTATTGCGGGAGACGCCGTGACCGTGTTAGCATGGCCATGGGACGCCAAGGATGCAACTTGCAAGCTGTGTGCAGGAGGTGACCGCATCGTCCTCCCTTTTATATATGCCCGCAGGAGCGCCGCGGAGGCCGGCGCCGCCTCCCAGAAGCAGCTGGCGGCGGCCGTGGCGGTGCAGGCGGAGCTGCGGGGGCAGCTGCTGCTGGCGGCCTGCACGGACAGCGAGGAGGTGCAGCAGCTGCAGGAACAGGTGGGCTGTGGTGCCGTGCGGGTGTGGATGGGACATGTGGATGGTAAGACCTGTTCCGGGCTTTGGGATCCCTGCATTGATCAGAACGAAGGAGCGACACGAAGAGGGAGCCGTATGTGTGTTAAATCTTTGACTAGGTCGCAGAGCAAGAAAGCTGACATCTTGACCTCCAACGACTGCATCTGTTGTGCATTGGACACATGAGCTGTTGTACACAACACTGGAGCACCGCTACGATGCCTGCATGCATCAGCTCTCTCACGCCAGTCAGTCGCCCTGGATAGTGGCTGGTGCTTACGAACGGTGATGCCGCATTCAGCTCACTGTGGTAGCCCTGCACCCATACACACCTGCACCCATACACACCTGCTGTTCTCTGTCCCCACACCGCAGCTGGTGGACCTCCGCGAGGACCGCGCCCGCCTCCGTGACGAGCTGGACGCAGCCGCCGCCGACCTCGCCGCCGCCCGCACCGACCTTGCCACAGCCACCGCCGACCTGGAGTCCCGCGACCTGCTGCTGCAGCAGCTGCAGCGGCAGCTGTCTGAAGCCCGCGCGGCGCAGGAGCACGCAGCCGCGGCGGCGGAGGCAGCGCGCGACGGGGCTGCCAGGCGGCAGGCCGAGCTGACAGAGCAGCTGGCGGCGACGCGGCGGACGACGGAGGACCTGGAGGCGGAGGCGGTGGTGGCGGTGCGGCGGCTGGCGGCGGCGGAGCGGCGGGCGGAGGAGCTGGACGCGCGGGCGCGCGACGCTGAGGAGCGCGTGGGGGAGCTGACGGAGCGGGTGGGGGCGGCGGAGGGCGAGCTGCTGCGGCTGCGGGCGGAGCAGGCGGTGGCGGAGGCGGAGGCGGCGGGGCGGAGGGCGTCGGAGTCGGGGGACGGCAGCCCCGAGGCGGTCTCCCCTGTCAAGGCCGACGCAGCATCCAGCCCCTTCGCTCCACCCGGTGAGCCCTGCAGACCCAGACTCGGCGTGTATGCGCAATTCCCTCTCCATCTTTTTGTTTTGCCTCTTCCACACTCCACGCGCAGATGCAGCACTTCCTCTCTCTCTGTCTCTGCCGTTCACGAGCCTCCTTCCTACTAACCATTGCGTGTCATCCGGTTGCCATACACCCCATGTCCGGTACCACAGGCGACCCCCCGGCACCGCTTCAGCTGGCGGGCGCAGCCCTGGCCGCCTCCGCGCACCTGTCGGAGCTGCTGTCGCGTCATGACGACGCCACGGAGCTCATCGGCCAGCTGCAGGCGGCCCGACAGCAGCAGCAGCGGAACGCGGCGCAGATGCAGGCGCAGCTGGATGCGGCGCGCTCCGACCTGTGCGAGCGGGAACAGCTGCTGCAGGGGCAGCGGGAGGAGGCAAGGCAGCTGAGGGAGGAGCTGCAAGTACGCGAGGCTGCGCTGCAGGCGGCCAAACGGGAGGCGGAGGCGCTGCGTCACCAGTTGGGAGACACCGCTGGCAGTGCCAGTGGCGGCCGGGCGGACGGGCACGTGCAGTCGGACGGGCTGGCGGCAGCGGCAGCAGGTGGCGGCGGCATGGGCTTGCTGCACACGCCGTCGCGGGGGCTGGCGGCGGCCCTGGGGGACATGGGGACGCCGCCGCCGTCGCGCCCTGGCCCCGGCCTGGTGTCCCACGTGCCCCACGTGGACGCCCCCAGCCCCTGGGTGCTGGGCTCCTCCCGTGGGCACCATGCCATGGGGGCAGATGCTGAGGCCAATGGCATCGGCGCCAGGGGTGCATCCCCCCGCTCGCCTTTATTTGGCCGCACAGGCGCACAGGGCTCACCCTGGGCGGCCATCGCCGCAACGGCCGTGATGGCGGCGGCGGCGCAGCAGCAGCACGCTGGGCACGTGGCCGGGGGGCTGGTGGTTGGCGGTTCCGCTGTTGGCGGCACGGCGGTTGTCGGCGGCGGCGGGGGAGGGGGTGGGGCGGCAGGCGGGTCTGTGACGGTGCAGCTGCTGGAGCTGCGTGTGGCGGTGCAGGCGGTGGAGGCGCTGGCGGTGGAGCTGGGGGCGGCGCTGAGGGTGCAGGGTGGGTGCAGGGTGGGGGGAGGGGGGGCGCAGGGTAGGAGGGCGGTGTCGCGGTATGGGGTTGAGTATGCCCACGGTTTTATGCTTATGCCTAAAGACGGCAGTGGCTGCTAGTTGCATAGCAGCAAAGAATGCTTGCAGCAGTAAATAATGCTTGCAACACCGGCCTTTTTGCGTTATGCTGTACTGCTTTACTATACGAGGCATTGTTATCTTTGCACGCAGGTTATGGCGCCCCGCAGGATGCGGCTGCGCCCCCCAGGACGTCCATCGGCGGCGCCCCAGGGTACGGCACCAGCGGCGGCGGCGGCGGCGGTGCTGACGACGTGAGCCGCCTGCATCGCGAGTGGCTGTCGGACAATGTGGTGCGGCTGACGGGGCGCATGGGGCGGGTGGCCAGCGGCCTGGCGGCGTGCCTGGACGCAGCCACCGCCGCCCGAGAGCGGCAGAGCGCGCAGCACCAGCAGCAGGTAAGCTCTCATCCACCGCCAACCGACCCCCGTATGCCTAGATAAGCCCTAAGCACTCACAATGCACGTCTACTGCTTCCCATGATGGGAACCTCTTGGTTGTCCTGTGGTCCTGCTGGTGCCACAAACCCGATGTGCTCGTCGGGTGTGCTTGGTTCCGGTTGCTTACCGGTTCGGCCTGCCCCGGCAGCTGCTTGCCGAGGTCCGCGCCGCCGCCACGCCCGGCGGCTCGCTGCCCCCCTCCGCGGTGCGCGCCTTGGAGCGGGAGCTGCTGGCGCTGCGGCGGCATTTCGAGGAGGCGCAGGAGCAGGCGGAGGCGGCGCTGGAGCAGCAGGCGGAAGAGGTGCGGCAGGGCTGGAGACCGGGCGGGTGCAAATGCCGTTTTACGGGCGGTTCTATCCCTTCCCAACCGCAGTTGCTCACACATGCCTGCTCCCTGTGTGTTTCTGAGTGACCCGGCTGTCCTGCTGTGTACCCTTACTTGCGTGCAGCACGCCCGCACGCGCGCTGCGCTGTCCTCCGAGGCGGCCGCCTACCGCCGCATGGCCGACAGCCTGCGGGGGCAGCTGGCGGCGGCGGAGGAGGCGTGTAGGCGGGCGGGCGAGCGGGAGGAGAGCGCGCAGGTGCGCAGGGAGGGGGATCCGGGGGGCGGGGGCGCGCAGGTGCACTGGAGGGGGATCTGAAGGGGAGGGCGCGACAAAATTGTGGTGGAGGGGCCTGTGGTTGAGCCTGCTCCCTTGCACCCACACGAGCATGTAGCCCCCGCTGTGGCCACCTCGGTTTCCAGTATGGGCAAGGCTTTGCAATGCACTCCTACGGTCTAGCGGAGCAGGTGCACTGACCTGAGAGCCTTTCCTGACTTCCTGACTGACTGCAGGCGCAGGCGGAGGCGCAGCAGCGGCTGTGCGCCAGCCTTTCCGCCCGCTGCGCCGATCAGGAGGAGCGCATCCGGCAGCTGCAGCTGCCCCGCACCCCGGGAGCAGCACAGCCCACCAACGGCTATGACGTCAGCGCCAGCCACCTCGCGGCGTCGGGCCCTCTTCCGTACCTAGGCAGCCCTTCCGCCAGCGGCGTGCGCCACAGCGGGGGTCGGCGCAACAGCAGCAGCGACGGTGCGAGCTGCGCCAGCGTCAGCCTCGGCGGCATGGTCCCTGGCGGGGCCCGGGAGGACGTTGACGCATCCAGCCTCGCGACCTGGGCGCCGCCTGGCAGCTGGTCCTCGCATGGCGACGAGCGCCCCGGCCTTCCTGTGCCCGCTGAGGAGGAGGAGTCGCGGCTGTGGGCTGAGCTGGAGCGGCTGGCGGGCGCAGCTGCCGCTGGCGGCGGCCAGCAGGCTGCGGACGGCAGCGGAAGCGAAGGCCGGAGCGGGGCTGCCGATGCGGACGGCATGGCGCTGGTGGCGCCGGGTAGCCGTGGGCAGCAGCAGCAGCAGCAGGCGCTGGCAGCAAGGCTTGTGCTGCTGGTGCAGCGAGGCGGCAGCAGTGCGGGCGGCGGAGCGGCAGCGGCAGCGGTACGTGTTGCGCTGCTGGGTCGCGCGGTGGCGGCGCTGCAGGCGGCGCTGTGGGCCGTGGCGCGGGGAGGCGGCGGGGGAGGGGAAGGCGGCGGCGGCGGCGCTGCGGGTGTGCTGGGGCAGCAGCTGGCGGCGCTGGAGAGGGAGAACCGGCGGCTGGTGGCCAAATACACGGCGGCGCAGGTGGGTGCGGATGGTGGAGGCGAGGGGTGTGTGGGAGGGAGGGCAGGCTTGCGGGAAAGCTGAGCCCTGTGCATGCATGCGCCCTGCACAGAGCACCCGATCTTCCCCCGGCTGCGTGCCATCGAGCCTTTGTACCTCATTTGCATGTGCGCGTTTGAACATCAATGCTATTGGTGCTGCCACCTTTGTTCATCATCTTGATGATGTCCCTCCTCGCTGTGTGTCCCCGCAGCTGGCCCAGCAGCAGACGGCCGTGGCGCTGTCGCGTCTGGGCCGGGAGAACCGGCAGCTGCACTCCCTGCTGCAGGGCGCCATGCGGGAGCGGCTGCAGGGGCTGGAGGGGGGACTGCGGGAGGCGGGGGGCCAGGGGGAGGAGCAGGCCGGGGCGGGCCTGGGCCACACGGATGTGGCGTACTGAACGGGAGCCGGCACTGAAGTAACGCTCTTCTTACTTGTGGACCTTCCCATGGTGGACCGGAACTAGGCAGTCTAACAGGTGTAACGACGCGGAAGTACCATCGGGATCGGGTTAGCAGCCGTAGAATGGATGACGAGGACCTACCGTATGCTGCCCTGTGGTAGATGGCGGGACTCGGACTCTCTGAGGGCCAGCGAGTGAACCCTGTAGCGTTTGGTCGTGTACATGGGACAACAAGTGCCGCCGCAATACGGCGGGCTAACGTGGCAGGTGTTTAGTGGGACATGTTACCTAAGAGGGTGGCTGGGTTACGCCACCTCTGGCATAACTCAAGTGAGCTGACACGACGTGTTCATCGTTCACGCATATACCGGAAGGGCGTTGCCCTGTCTTGGAGTCACTAGCTAAGTAGGATGGCTTTATAACCGTTTGAACACCGCCGTGTGTCCGTTTTGGGGGCCTGCCTGGGCCTACACCTCAACATCGATTGCAGTCGAAGGCTCACGTCTGTAGAGCGAGTGGTCTTGGAACCCAACTCCAAGAGGTGTGGCCTCACGATCCTTATCGGTCCCGACACTCTATCAGGATTAATTGATCATGTAGCATTGCGTGGCTTGCTGAACGCCGACATGGGGAAAAAAGCACTGAGCACATAGGAATATCAAGAGGGCAAGGATGCCCGTTCACCCTGTGACTCCCTGTCGGCCTCTCGTAACCCAGATGCCGTAGAATGGCCAAAACATTAGCAGCCGACGAAACGCTGCGCCCAATCCAGTACTCGTGCTCCTCCCTCCATGCAATCCCCCAGGGCTGACACATGCCCTACTGCACTCAAGGCAGGATTGGGCCCACTCCACGCCACATGCCACACCGGCTCATCCTGCACAGCGCCACGCTCATTCACGCGCGTACGAGGACGCCCACGACGAGGAGCGTGATGAATCGATGTCATTAACCTCCTTTCACTGTCAGTGGTCACATGCTCAACAAGACTGTGCATTGCATTACTGGTAACGACAGCAATAGTGACTCATGTACGGTGCAGTACAGGTACGCATGCCACAGGCAGGGTTCCCCCGCTCGCTCCCGTTACGCGAACCATGGTAGCACTGACTGGCGCGCAGAGCAGCCGTAGGTGCACCGAGCAGCAGGGGAGTCCTCAGAAGCAGGCGCTCCCGTCCTGCTGGCTGGAGGCCTCCGGCAGGGCCACCCCCTGCACCTTGTACTGCCCCGGGCCGCGCTTGAGCAGCTGGCCTGGGGGGGCAGGGCCAGGTGGGGAAGCAGACACGAGTGAGGGAAGTGGTGGTGGCAGTGGCAGGCAGGGAGGGACTGGAACACCTGGAAAAGGCGGCATCGCGAGGAGCAAGCCGGAGTGTGGATACTTAGCAGACGCGGGGGGACGGATGTGTGGGGCTCAGGGGTGTTCCGGACGGATAAACAGAAAGAATGCCGTCCAAAGCGCCAGCAGCGCCTGGCTGATGCAGCAAGCGGTTGCCCAGGAGGCATGCGGTATTGACCAATGGAGCCACCGATGCGGATAGCGTATGCATTCCAGCTGCCCTTCTTCCAGCCACGAGGCACAGGCCGCTACAGGTCGCTACAGGAGTGCACAACTGCACGTGCGCCCGCACGCGCTCACCCTCCTGGTTGAGCTGGTCCAGCACCTGCCCCACGTCCCGCACCGCCAGGCACAGCTCGTTGGCCAGGCTCAGCAGCTCCCCCGACGAATACACGCAGCGCCCCTCGCGGCCCGCGCGCCGCCGCAGCGCCGCCAGGAAGCGGGACGCCTCCCCAGCGCGGCTGCCGGGCCGCCCGCCGGCCTGCAGTTGTGCAGCAGCAGGCGGCACCACAAGCGCATTACCGATACTCGTTCCGGCGCCCCGACAGGCCGCACGTGGCGTCACGCGGCAGCACGTGCTCATTCTGGGTATCAGCTTTAGTGAAGTTGTTTGCCAGTGTAAACGAAAGCCGTGTCGTCAGTCTAGTGTACACTGGCGCCTCTGGGCCTGGTGTCGGCACGTGAAGTACGCCGCCCGTCACCGCAGGCACAGCCGTTCGCCACGGCCCATCCTGGAACCCTCAGCGGCAGGTCACAGCCCGTTACCATGCCGCCAGGCTGCCACTCCGGGCGACAGACCAGCACAGCCCGTTCAATGCAGCAACAGCCCGCACGCAACGGGTCACCAGCCCAGCCCCCCAGCTCCCCCCGCTACACCACCACCCCCTACACACACACACTTCGACAGCCTCTGGGAGCAGGGCCTCAAACCGCGCTGGCAGGGGGTGTGCGGC
>VFQN01008766.1_pt1 | contig 10085 bp, 7 predicted proteins | sample 3512371 | NCBI WGS metagenome assembly VFQN01 (sample SAMN10412370, study PRJNA504923) | tailings metagenome | isolation source: Replicate 2 from Balatoc abandoned mine | place: Philippines: Itogon, Benguet | collected 2017-08-28 | reverse complement strand
AAAGAAATTTCTTGAAGTTGATGGAGCAAGTAAGGTATCACTGCGACCAAATCCTTGAGAGTTTCACCATCCTTTACATGTATCGACTATTACCGAAGGAAATTGTCTGAATTTAAATTTGAAAGAACTTTTTATGAAACCTATTGCTGAGCCTGACACACTTTCCATTTTGGATTTAAATTATGTGACAAATGAATCCCTGTGAGGGTATGAGAACTGTTTTATTGTTTGTTTGAGTTTGAAAGTATGAAACCCTTTGAGTTATCAAATAAATCGAAGCATTTGCAAATTACGACACTTTTGATATGATATTATCTCTGGTTTCAATGTTTTACTTGTTGGCTTCAGTTGTTCGTTATCATCACATGAGGATAAGTTAGGACAAATGAGTTCTATTTGTTATAATATTTACGAGATAGGCTCATTTCTCGAAAGTGCAAAGATCTTAACTCTTTTATTGCCAAATTGGTGGTGCTCTGTTGAAGTTGAAGTCGTGATTTCGACACCAAAAGGCTCTCTCAGACAAAATAGATGTTATGTGATGTGAAATGAATCTTTTTGGTGGTGATGATTTATATGAAAATTTTCTTTTCAAAATTCTTTCTCCAGCATCATTTCGCGAAAAAACCTCCTCAAACTCAGATCCTTTCAACTCACGAAATCGTCAGGGATAATTAAATTGAAGTGAAATATGTTATCAACTTCCTTTCATGTAAAGAAGTTGAGCGCCGAAATTATCCTACCCTCTTTTTGGATTTAAATATCACAGCACAGGATTATTTTACAGAGCTTTGCTTTCAAAGTCTCCTACAAAGGACCATTAGCAACGGATTAGTTGATTTACAACCATGAAATTCTAAAAGCCGTGACAACGGAAGTCAAGACGCCTGATTCGACTTCAACTCTCTTGATTGATGTTATTATGGATCTTGGGAACTTTCTCTTTGCCATTCTTGATTCTTTTCTGGCTGTATTGCAGTCTGTTACCCTAACTCACAACAAACCCGGCAACACATTGCTAAAATCTAAACAAGGGAAAGTTTCTTTGCCCATTCTAAGGCAATAACTGCAGCTTGTACAACAACCATGCAATAAGCTAAAGAATGAGAAAAGCCATTGCCATCCAAGTATGTAATTCATTTATCTGATCAAGATACTGAGATATTTGTTCGAAAAAGACAATACCAAGAACAGATTTGACAATATATGGATTTAGATTCAATTTGGCGAAAGGTCAAGTGGTATAATTATATTGTTCGCTGGCAAAAGATCAATTCCCTTTCAAAGAGTTAACTATTTCAAGACAGACCTCGCATTCTGGGAAGTAAGACAAAGAGTTATCAGTCCACCCCGCTCACAATTCGTAATCAGCTTGGAATTTGCGGTTGATTTATGCGAAGGATTGAAAAAAATTCCAGAAGAGGTTTCGATCATCTATTCACTCGCTTGAATATTCTTCAGGGAAAAGGCTTTCTTTTTCTGAACTTTTCGAGATTTAAAGCGATAGATCCATGAGCCGATTTCAAGCTTCAAGCCGTGCAAGGTTTTCTGCAAAGGTGTCAGCAGCTGTGCCCAATTTAAGACATTCACCATAACCTTCTCAAAAATTCCTCTCTGGGCGAATTTGGGAGACTGAAATGAATGGGCTGATGCTGAATGAAAAGGAGTCATTATGTGTTTGTTTGTGTCGTTTGAAAGTGAGGAAAAGTTTTAGGGAAGGCCAGTCAATTGAATGATCAAATAAATTTAAACCGTTCCAAACGTGCACGATCATTATCTATGGTTGACAAACCAAATTTCAAGTTGAATTCGTTTGTGTTAAGCATCGTCAATTGAGGAACTTCGCAATTTATGACAAATGAGTTCTGTGTGCCTGTGGTAGTAGTCAGATTGACTTATTCCGAAAGAGCAAATTGTAAATTAGGTGAAGCGTAGATAAGCAAATTGCGGTACTGAAGATTTCCCCAACACCATGGACCTGAGTATCGTGATGTGAACAATTCATATTGCGTTAGAGTGCTTTTTGCTGGTGACAATGTTTTTCGAAATTCTGCGAACATTATTTAACAAAGAACTGATTAAACTGATTTAAACTGTGATTAATTGTGGGTGCAAGGAATGGTGCAACAACATATTTAGCGAAGTGGAGTCTATGGATGAGTCATTGTTTCATCAGTCAACAATAAGTGAATTTCGATCTTTCTAAAAAGATTGATCGATTAGGATCTATTGATGCGTGTTTAAGCAAGCAGTGTTCGCTCGTTTACTTGTTTTCAGGCTTTTTTCAATCTGCATTGAAGACAGTTTTCGCCTTCCTTGCAAACCTCATATTTGGTGATTGCTACTTCTAAGTAGTAAACTTTGAAGAAAAATATTAGAAATTGGGAAAAGCTGCCGAGAAATAGGAATACGAACAATCCCTTAAACAAGAAATGCTATTGAGCACCTCGTTAGAGGCGGAAAGGCAAATTCATATTCAAGAAGCGAGACAAATGATGAAGAGAACTCCAAACGAATGATTACGGAGGGGAATGCTCAAGTAATGCGGATTATTCTCAGAGTTAGGATCGTCGCAGATCGATGCCGACGAGGATAGCAGAATGTCTACTACACGTTGCGGAAACCCACCAGAAATTGCAGTTCAGACCTATAGAAAGAAGACTCGTGGTGCAATGGATATAATTTGTTCCCACTGTGGTGGATAAACTCCCAGTGTCGCCGAAATGGATGCACATGATCAGAAGAAAGTCTGCTCAGAAAGCAATGAGTTGATGTTTCTCAGGTCAGTTGATGTAAAGAAAACATGAACCTTGGAAGAAAATTTATTGTTATTTCATTTTCGCGAAAAAGAGGCACAAATGCTTTATCGTGTTAAATTAGCAACAAACAAAATAGTAGTAAAGCAAGGAATGCAGTTCCAACCGAATCATCTAGTGAAAAGGAGAATCAAAGGTTCTTTTTGTCTATTCTCCTTTTGGATTCTGGTTCGTAGAGTTGCGCGACCCGTAGAAGCAGTTTCTTTTATTCGTGAACACTCTTCGACTATTGTTTTGAACCATCTCACGCTTGGAAATGTCTTTTTCAATTGATTAAATTTCTTTCTTTCTTTCTCTTGTGTAATAGCGAAGTGCTTATGTTTCTCTAAATCATTGTTTCTTCATTTGATGTTGTTGACATGGAATAAGTTCCTCTGCTTTTCATCATTCAGATTATTATCTTTGAATGATCTTCTCTCTAAATATCGACAGATAATATTACGCGCGAAGGTGAAGTTCACTCCTTCAATTGCTGTATAGACATTGTCGACAATATTTCTTACTTTCCATATAAACCACGAAAGTGGATATCGTGACTAGGCCGCAAAGTAGAATCTAAATCAACTTCTTAAATTGTCTGTTTCAAATGATTGTGTGTGTTCCCATATTCAAAACGTTTCAAATCTTGCAAATTTAAGAATTCTTTATGTTCGCGACTGTCCGCAGCTCACTTATCAGTCGCGAACATAAAGAGTTATTAAATTTGCAAGATATTAAAACCGTCTGAACATCGGAACAGTGAAATAGACACACAATCATCTTTTTCATAATCATTTCAAAAACTTATGATTACACTATTATTCATGTGACAGAAACTAAGAGGTCAAATTTCAATGCATTCCGTGTGAATCGGTAGTGGAGCTATAGAACACGATCCTCATATCGAATAATTACATTTCCATTTCGAATTTTCATTCAACCTTCTATCAATTTCTTTATTGACTTTTACTGAGAAGAGACATTGAGCTTATCGCAATTCTTGGAAAGAGAGAAGAAATGTAAAAGAAATATTGTTATATTATTAATTTAATTACTTTGTAGTAGACTTTTATTGGAAGTCTTTCTTTCTAAGAGATTTGCAGACAATTAGTATTTGTTGTTTCAGAAGTGATAATTGAACAATATCAGACAATGCATCAGAAAAATTCTTTTGACATTGTTTTAATTTACTTGATGGTAAACCATGAAATAACAATAAATTATCTTGTAAACTTTGTTTTCTTTGAAGTTGAAAGGTAATTCCTTCTTCCTCTTGATCATCTTCATTGATACTCTCATGAGCTAAAGTAGTAATACGAGGAGTAACACTCCGTTCAACCTCTTCACTACCTACAGATCTAAACCCACAAGCATCATCATCATCACTTTCTGAGTAGACTTTCTTCTCATCATTCTTATCTATTCCTTTAGTTTCAGGTGCGGAGTTAAGTTCATCCACCACAGAGGGAACGAGTAAAACATTTGCTTCGAGCTCCATTCTAAGATTATCACTCTGTGGAAAGCTTTGTGAGAATGAGGTTTGCTTATACTTTGCAAGAGAGGCGTTAAAGAATCCATCTGCCATGTGCTTTGAAAGAGAGGATTGTTGGATATTGTGATATTTATCTAACAAAGACATCAACACTAATAAGATGATCTATCTCATAAACTGGGCTGCTAACATGATATAATTTTGGTAATGTGGAAAGAGCTGTGACGATTGTTGGCTTGGGAGGTTTCTCAGGATGAATACCTTTGACTTTTAAATCATTTCTATCCTCACTTAATGACAATTCAAGACTTGCGGATACCTCTTGTACACTTTTTAAAGGTACAAATAGATCATCTTCCTCATCGCTGTCACTCAAGTCTCGACTAAACAACGGATTACTCGACATTTCTTTCAATCATAGAGCCATTTCGTTTAATAAGACCTCACTGGCGTAAAGTTAAGAAGGATTGTGAAGTCGACGTTTTTCATTCGAGTCTCCTGAAAGATATCAGGAATGACCTTATCATCCTTCTATGCTACAATGCTTCACCGCTTCGCTAGCCGGCTTGCTTGCTACTGTGAAAGGAGTAGAAATGGTCATAGGAGCATTCTAAAGTGGTGTTTTACAGACTTTTTCCTTTCATGTCAGCGAAAAATTCTGCGATTTTGCGATTCGCGATCCATCACGTCTTTCTTCACGGCTTCCCGAAGCCCGAAGCATCTTATCGTACTGGAAAAAGCTTTCGCTACTATGATAGCTTATAGAGTAAATTTCTAAAAACACTATTCTGCTGGAGCGAGAAAAAGATATGACCATTCTGAGGATCGAACTCAGGACCTTATCGGTGTTAACGATATGTGATAGCCACTACACCAAACGGCCACGATATCGGGAATCGAGCCTTGGAAATACAGAGTACGGTGAAGTATTAGGTACAACCCAACCAGTCTTTTAGAGGTTAATGAACTGCGAAATCTGTTAGTCCGAGAGTCCATTTTATACGACGGAGCTCTTATTTTATGAAGATAATTTATTTCAGTCGCAGGGTGTGCGATAATTCATCACAGAATATTCTTTCATTGATGATATTATTTACAATAGTGAATGCTAAATGAGAATTCTAACCTAAATATCGAAACAAAATATACAATCTCTTCTCAAAGCAATGCGTGGTTTATTTTTGAGAAGTCTAAGATAGTACGTCAAAGCGGAAAAAAAAAGAATAAAACTAATAAGATCAGAATAACAGGGAAAGAAACAAAGAAAAAAAGTAGTAAATAGACAAAGAGAAAGAGAGAAAATAAAAAGAAAGGAAACGAGAAAATAGAAAGCAAAGAGAACTAATATAGGAAGGAAAAAGAAAAATAAGCGAAATGTTCGAACTCGAATGTTAAAGGAGAGAGAGTAACGAAGGGTGGGAACTAGAATGATCTGTTTTGAGAGAAGAAGTTAAATGTATGAATGAATGAATGCCTATAGAATATTGAGAAAAGAAGACAATGAAGTAAAATTCCCGACCTATTTTAACTCATGATGAACAGATCAGATGTGTTCGTATCTATCTACCACTTATCATCTACCTTAACGTGCTAAATCTAAGAAATAATTCATTAAATTATTTTTCACTTTTCTTTTTTTACCAGCAAAATGTACAAGAAAATCACCTTCAACATAATGTGATATTTCACGATTACCCTCCCATGAAAATGGGTTCATAATATATGAATTCATTGAACATTGTGGTAAAGTTAAGAAATGATCTCTTAATTCATTGGAATTACCTCCTTTATAGGTTTCTAATCGTCTTTGTTGCCATAATGATGTTTGTAATAGATAATGGAATGCTCTTTGTTCATATTCAAATGGATAACGTATTCCTGCAGGTGAATAATCTGATAATAATTGACTTTGATTCCATGCAGTTTGTAAGAACCAATGAGTAAAAGGTGTATTCTTCGCAATCCATACACCTGTATTCACACCACTCCAATCTTCAGTTAAAATAAAATCTTTATCAGGATTTAAATCAATATAATCATTCATATTATGATGAAAATTCATAATAACAACATCCATATCAATATAGACAAGATAATCATAATCATGTAAATAATGATCCATTGCTTTTAATTTACTCCATGCAGGTGGTCGGCTATGATCTACTTGATCATGACCATTAATTAGATCAAAACCATGAAGATTACAATATTTTTGACGATTTTGAATCACTTTTTCTGTAATTTCATTATTCCAATAGTTATGTACATTATCATAAATCATTAATACTCCGATCTTTCTCTTCGAACTAATAGGTTTTAGGTCACCGGTACTGGGTGGTGGGAGAGAACATGTCTTTCTGCTAACTGGCTGGACTAAATCCCCGACGGTCACTATGGGCCAGACGTATGTTTCGCTAAGCATACGTACGAAAGCAACTAAGAAGTAGGCTGTAGTAACAATACCCGTTGCTAAGAGTATTAGTGCAATGATTCGATCTTTCCAACCTTCACTTTCCTTCATAGAAGAGGAAGGAGAGGAAGAGGAGGTAGAAGAACCAAATAACCTTTTATAGAACAAATGCAATCTCATGATAATATTCTAGAACAAATGTGTAAAGTATGGGAGAGAAGAATGTAAAGAGAAGAAATATATGAAAAAAAAAGGTTTTTCTTTTCAATTGAATTATGATTGATTTCCTATCTATGAATTCAATTGTATGAAAATTCATTCCTATGAAAACTACTTCATATTTTCACATCTTCTCTGACATGTTCTTACACTTCTTTAACTCCCTTCTATCTGCATTTCAGCACATCTGGCTTTCTTCATAGTTCATCAACACCATGAACACCATCTTCACAGAAATCAAGTCAAATCAACATCTCAACACCTCTGCACCCTCCTTGGTCAATCGATCGAATAAATCGAACAGCTAAACGAGTCAAATAAAAAGAAAGCACCTTCCCCTCATTGAGTGTGCAGGACTGTTCTTCGATGAATAGAAAAGACAAAAAGAGTAGAATTATAATCACTTATTTTAGAAATAATTTTGAAATGAATTCAAATTACAATTTTTAAAAATATTTTTCAATGAAAATTGAAAGATTTTCTCAATCTTCAATCAAAATCAACTTCTGCCATGACTTTTCCCCTCTCCAAGTCTATAAAAAACGATCGTTTTTTCGAGAAGTCAGGAGTGGTTGAATGAGGCAGATAGACAAGATGTGTTTTAATGCAGTACGGGACAGCATTGCTCCGTGTGGTGAGGATTGGGTGATAGCGCGGTGTGTTTTTATGAAGTTAAGAAGGTTGAAAGAAGGGGAAAAGGTTGGAATGAGCGGATTGAGGCGGTTTTTGAGCTGAAGGTTTTCGCTTCACAAATTTTGGATCACAGATTTGGTGAACAATTCGTTTATGAAGATATGCGAAGTGGATTCAGAGAGATCTTAATCAGGCTTCATCTCAATGAATTGAAACTGAGTAATGACTGAACATTTTTCAAAGAGTTCGAATCTGAGATTAAGATTAGTTGAACCTCGTCTTCATCCTCTTGTTTGTCGAGTTTGTGTCAGGACTTCAATTGATGTATTAATCGAAGAATTTATGTGAATTGATACGACTCAACCCGCAGTCAGATCCACAGGAAGATTCCAATGATTTATCAATCAATAAGATTTGTAATGTTCTGTACCGAGTGGGTTAACTTTGCCGATTCTTTGTGGAAGAATACGAGACCAAAGCTATGGAAAGACGATACGCATTCACTTCCTAACTTTTCCCTCAGAGAATCCTGTTCATGGAGATGATTAGCTTTCATCTACAATCTCTCCAGTGTGTCCCATGGCTAATTATTTTACCAGGAATTTCAACCTAATCGGTTGTATCATTTCTCTTCCAGCTAGTGCTCTTACCACCAAGTGCTGAACAATTCTTTGCTAAGTTTAAGTTTTAAGAATAATCTGAACATCTTTGTTAGTTTTGTTAAATTATCTCTCAACTAATAATCTATTGACTTTCCTCTCACATTCTTATTATTATTCGTTGTCGAGGTTGAAATACAATGCTACATTGGAAGATAATCAAACCATTTGAATGACCCCCATTTGTATTTAAATAAGAAGATCTCTGGAGATGGAGATCTTCCTCAAATATATAATATAGATAAAACAGCGATAGAGAACAATCAAACCAGTTTTATAAAGACTACGAACTAATACACTATTTATATAATACTTATCAAACAAAAACTAAGGGAAGGAAGAAAAAAACCCAATAGCGAAAGAAGTAAATGAAAGAATGAAATTAGACAAGGAAGTCACGAACTCTATGATTATCACGTAATTTCAATCTCTGAAGCACGACTCATTGGATTCGTTGTTGTTGAGTTCACAGTTAAATTTCGAGGAAGATCTCGACCATTCGGAGTGGAATATCGTTCACTCTTGCTGTCTGCTATTTCACTTGGACAATTCGTACTAAAGCTACTATCATACTCATAATCACTTTCAATGATCTCTAAAAGCTGATTATTAGTGAAATAACGACTGATTCTGGTATCAGCAGAAGGACGATCTGATTTACTTCCACTTATATCAGTGTTACTTTCAAATTTCCATTCACAGGTATTACAGGTGATAAAGTTCCAACATTGTACTAACCCTTCTATGAACTTATATCTAACTATTGGTTGGACATACAAGAAAATAATGAAATATCCAAAAGCACAAAGTGGTGAAGCAATAGCATCCCAGTAATCTGCTGCGGGATCATTAATTGACTGTGAGTTATAACTATGCCACAGTGGTCCAGCACGCATGATCACTTGTCCTAACGGATAGGCTTGCATTCGATAAACAATCACTTTAATAGCATCTGCTTGAATGATTGATAATTCTTTTAATGCAACTCTTTTCTGTAATTGTGTTGCAAGATATAATGATATAGAGAAACTGATCAGATTAAAAGCAACAACACTAAAGCGAAGATAATAGAAGATACGATAGGGTAAAATTAACCGTGAAGTACTTAAACCATAGACAATGACTTCATATAATGCAAGTGATATGGCAACAGAGAAAATAAATGGTACATAATAAATCATTTCTCGTCGAATGTTCACTGTCTTTAGTGTGGACACCATTCTTAATAATGTGATGGAAATTATATTTGTCCATAGACCTGATGCTAAATCACTTGCCATATCAATTAATAGATATAGTCCTTCACCATTATCAGGATCTAATTTCAAGAAATAGGACGATGAACGTACTGTCATGGATACATTTAAACCATAAATTAATACAATAAATCCACTTAATGGAAGTTGTTGTAAAATATAGAAAAGAATGAAACATGAGGTAAGTGAAACCCCAGCTAGTGGGATCTGAATTTTATCATAAATTGTTAGCATTAAAGTAGTAGATAATAGTAGATACTTCTTCTCTTCTCTTTTTATCGATGAAGAACTCTCGCGATACTAGAGCTCCACTCAAATTAACAACGCGCGGTATAATAGCTAATGAGATGATACATCGTGAGGAAGGAAGAGGCGAAGGAATCTTGACGATTTTCATTCTTTCGCCGGGATTAATGTTGAGATTATTTTATGAGATGGTGTATATCGACACTAACTTCTGATATTCCAATTCTCCGCGGTTTCGTTTGTGTTGTTCAGCGATTGTAAAATCGAACGAAGGGAAGGAAAATCTGCGGATTATTTGAGAAGATTAAACCATCTACTGTAAATGACGAAACGATTTAGAGTGGTATGTGCTGGTCTCTCTCCAGCACAGTATCC
>VFQN01008765.1_pt1 | contig 10087 bp, 14 predicted proteins | sample 3512371 | NCBI WGS metagenome assembly VFQN01 (sample SAMN10412370, study PRJNA504923) | tailings metagenome | isolation source: Replicate 2 from Balatoc abandoned mine | place: Philippines: Itogon, Benguet | collected 2017-08-28 | reverse complement strand
CGCGATCAGCTGGAAGGACAACAAGGGCGACAGCCGCACCGACGAAGCCACCGTCAGCTGACCTGAAGGCACGACACCATGCGCCGCATCCTCGTCACCACCGTCCTGGCGGCCGCCTCGGCCGCCGCCTTCGGGCAGAAGAGCGCCGCCGACGGCATCGCCGAGTACCGCGCGATGCTGGCCGACGGCAACCCGGCCGAGCTCTTCGAAGCCAAGGGCGAAGAGCTCTGGAAGAAGAAGCGCGGGCCGAAGAACGCCTCGCTCGAGCAGTGCGACCTGGGCAAGGGCCCGGGGGTGGTGAAAGGCGCATTCGTCGAACTGCCCCGCTACTTCGCCGACACGAAGAAGGTGCAGGACCTGGAGACGCGCCTGGTCACCTGCATGGAAACGCTGCAGGGCTTCAACGGCGCCGAGATCGCCAACACGCCGTTCGGCAGGGGCGAGCAGGCCAACCTGACTGCCCTGGCCACCTGGATTGCGGCCGAATCGCGTGGCATGAAGTTCAACCTGCCGCAGGGCCACTCGGCCGAGAAGACGATGTACGAGGTCGGCAAGCGTGTGTTCTTCTACCGCGCCGGGCCGATGGACTTCTCCTGCGCCTCCTGCCACGGCGAGGACGGCAAGCGCATCCGCCTGCAGGACCTGCCCAACCTGACGAAGAACCCGGGCGACGGCATCGGCTTCGCGGCCTGGCCGGCCTACCGCGTCAGCAACGGCCAGATGTGGAGCATGCAGCTGCGCCTGAACGACTGCTACCGCCAGCAGCGCTTCCCATACCCCGGCTTCGGCAGCGAGCCGACCGTCGCCCTCGGCGTCTACATGGGCGTGAACGCCAAGGGCGCCGAATCGATCGCCCCGTCCATCAAGCGCTGAATCAACGAGAGCCCGCGATGAAGACACTCCATCTCGCCCTCCTGCTGGGCTCCGCCGTGCTGCTGTCCAGCTGTGCGACCGCGCCCTCCGCCGCCGACCTCGACAAGCTCACCGAGCAGTTGATGAAGTCCTCGTTCCGCGACCAGGGCATCGCCAAGGCCGACCGGCTCAACCAGGATCTCGGCCAGAAGGCCTGCTCGTCCGACCAGCAGCCCAGCGAGGCGGTGGCCAAGCAGATCGAGGCCGAGGCGCTGGCCAGCATCCAGTGGCCCGCGGGTGGCCGCTACATCGGCGACTGGCGCGAAGGCGAGAAGCTGGCGCAGAGCGGCCGCGGCATGACCTGGACCGATGCCTCTGCCGACCCCAAGGCCAACGGCGCCAACTGCTACAACTGCCACGAGATCGACAAGAAGGAGATCTCCTACGGCACCATCGGCCCGAGCCTGTGGAACTACGGCAAGCTGCGCGGCGTGAAGGACGTGGCCGACCCGTCCACCGCCGCCATCGTGCAGTACACCTGGGGCAAGATGTGGAACAGCAAGGCCTACGCCGCATGCTCCAACATGCCGCGCTTCGGCCACATGAAGCTGCTCAACGAGGACCAGCTGCGCCACGTGATGGCCCTGCTGCTCGACCCGAAGTCCCCCGTCAACCAGTGATCCTCGAGAAGCCCGCCTGCGCGGGCTTTTTGATCAGTCAAACATAAGTCGACACTTATCATGAGTCTGAGCAAGCGCGAATTCCTGCAGATGCTGGGCGCCGCCGGCGTGGCCGGCATGGGCCTGGCGCGCCATGCCGAAGCCGATGCGGCCAGTGCCGAGCAGGCGCTGTACGACGTGCCGAAGTTCGGCAACGTCTCGCTGCTGCACATGACGGACTGCCACGCGCAGCTGCTGCCGATCCGCTTCCGCGAGCCGAACGTGAATCTCGGGGTCGGCAGCATGGCCGGCCAGCTGCCGCACCTGGTGGGCGAGCAGCTGCTGAAGAAGGCTGGCCTGCGCCCTGGCACGGCGCACGCCCATGCGTACACCTACATCGACTTCGAGACCGCCTCGAAGCGCTACGGCAAGGTCGGCGGCTTCGCCGAACTGGCCACCCTGGTCAAGCGCCTGAAGGCCAGCCGCCCCGGCGCGCTGCTGCTCGACGGCGGCGACACCTGGCAGGGCTCCGCCACATCGCTGTGGACCCATGCCCAGGACATGGTCGACGCCTGCAAGCTGCTCGGCGTCGACGTGATGACCGGCCACTGGGAGTTCACCTACGGCATGGAGCGGGTGAAGGAGATCGTCGAGAAGGACTTCAAGGGCAAGGTCGACTTCGTCGCCCAGAACGTCAAGACCACCGACTTCGGCGACCCGGTGTTCGCGCCCTACGTCATCCGCCAGATCAACGGCGTGCCGGTGGCCATCATCGGCCAGGCCTTCCCCTACACGCCGATCGCCAACCCGCGCTACATGGTGGCCGACTGGAGCTTCGGCATCCAGGACGACAACCTGCAGAAGATGGTCGACGAGGCACGCGGCAAGGGCGCGCAGGTCGTCGTCGTGCTGTCGCACAACGGCATGGATGTCGACCTGAAGATGGCCTCGCGCGTGCGCGGCGTCGATGCCATCCTCGGCGGCCACACGCACGACGGCATGCCCGTGCCGGTGCTGGTGAAGAACGCTGGCGGCACGACCATCGTCACCAACGCCGGCAGCAACAGCAAGTTCCTCGGCGTGATCGACTTCGACGTCAAGGACGGCAAGGTCGCCGACTTCCGCTACACGCTGCTGCCGGTGTTCGCCAACCAGATCCAGGCGGACAAGGACATGGCGGCGCTGATCGCCAAGATCCGCGCGCCCTACGAGGCCAAATTGGCCGAGAAGCTGGCCGTCACCGACGGCACGCTGTACCGCCGCGGCAACTTCAACGGCAGCTGGGACCAGCTGGTCTGCGATGCGCTGATGGAGGTGCAGGGCGCACCGATCGCCTTCTCGCCGGGCTTCCGCTGGGGCACCAGCCTGCTGCCCGGCGAGGCGATCACCCGCGAGCTGATGATGGACCAGCTGGCCACCACCTACTCCTACGCCACCGTCACCGAGATGAGCGGCGAGATGATCAAGACCATCCTCGAGGACGTGGCCGACAACCTCTTCAACCCCGACCCTTACTACCAGCAGGGCGGCGACATGGTGCGCGTGGGCGGCCTCACCTACGCCATCGAGCCAGCGGCCAGGATGGGCTCGCGCATCACCGACATGCGGCTGCAGGGCAAGGCGATCGACGCGGCGAAGACCTACAAGGTGGCCGGCTGGGCGCCGGTGGCGGAAGAAGCGAAGTCCGCCGGCAACAAGCAGGTCTGGGACGTGGTCGAACAGTGGCTCAAGGCCAAGGGCCGCGTGTCGCCGCGCCGCATCAACACACCGCGCTTGATCGGCGTCCAGGGCAACCCGGGCATCGCCTGACAGACTTTTCACAACGACGACGAGGAGACGACCATGCTGAGCGTTCGCCGACTGTTTGCCGCCCTGGTGCTGGGCTTCGCCGCCGCCGGCGCGATGGCCCAGGACAAGGTCGTCTATCACTTCGACGACGCCGCCACGCAGGCTCTCAAGGGCCTGCGCAACATGAAGAACCACCTCGACGTCGACCCCTCGGCGAAGCTCACCGCGGTGACGCATGCCAACGGCGTCGACTTCCTGATGAAGGATGCCAAGGACCGCAACGGCAACCCCTACGAGGTCGCCGTGCAGGAACTGGTGGCGCGCGGCGTGAAGTTCGAGGTCTGCGAGATCACGCTGAAGAACCGCTCGCTCAAGCGCGAGCAGTTCATCGAGGAGGCGACGTTCACGCCGTCCGGCGTGGTGCGCGTGGCCAAGCTGCAGCGCGAGGGCGCCGCTTACATCAAGCCGTAGCCTCGGAGCGGTGCGCCGATGAGCCTGGAGACGCTGCTCGACCGCTTCGGCCAGGCGCCGCTGCTGGCCGGTGGCGGCCTGGCCATCGGCTTCGCATTCGGCTTCTTCGCGCAGCGCTCGCGCTTCTGCCTGCGCTCGGCGGTGATCGAGTTCGCCCGCGGCATGCACGGGGGTAAGCTGACGGTGTGGCTGTTCGCCTTCTCGGTCGCGCTGCTGGCCACACAGGGGCTCGTGGCGCTCGGTGCGATGGACGTGAGCAATGCGCGCCAGCTCGCTGCCCGCGGCAGTCTCTCGGGTGCAGCCGTCGGCGGGCTGCTGTTCGGCATCGGCATGATCCTGGCGCGCGGCTGCTCCAGCCGGCTGCTGGTGCTGGCGGCGCAAGGCAACCTGCGCTCGGTGCTGTCCGGCCTGGTGTTCGCAGTGGCCGCACAGGCCTCGTGGACCGGTGTGCTCGCCCCCTGGCGCGAAGGCATCTCGGCGTGGTGGACGGTGGAGGGCGGCCCGTCGCGCGACCTCACCGTGATCACCGGGCTGGGCCGCCCCGGTGCCCTGCTGTTCGGTGCGGTGTGGCTGGTGGCTGCCATCGTCTGGGCGCGGCGCCAGCGAGTCGCGCCCTGGGGCTGGGCCGGCGCCAGCGCGGTCGGGCTGGCCATCGCGGCGGCCTGGTGGTTCACCGCCGCCGTGGCCGCCACTTCGATGGAGGCCGGGCTCGCCCCCATCCAGGCGCTGAGCTTCACCGGGCCGAGCGCGGAGGTGCTCAGCCGCGTGCTGTTCGCGCCCGACAAGCCGCCGACCTTCGACCTCGGTCTGGTGCCCGGCGTGTTCCTCGGTGCCTTCGTCGCGGCGGCGCTGTTCCGCGAGCTCAAGCTCGAAGGCTTCTCCGGCGGCGCCTCGATGCGCCGCTACCTGGTCGGCGCCGTGCTGATGGGCTTCGGCGGCATGACCGCCGGCGGCTGCGCGGTGGGCGCCGGCCTGTCCGGTGCCGCGGTGTTCACCGTCACCTCGTGGGTGACCCTGACCGCCATGTGGCTGGGTGCCGCTGTCACCGACCGGCTCGTCGATCATTCCGGCCACGAGGCCGCCCAGCCGAACCTCGGCGACCAGCCCGTGCCGCAGAGCCGGGCCTTCACCTGATTCACCACGACGCACGAACATGACCCTGCGCCGACCGCTCTTCGCCCTCTTCGCCACGGCCGTGCTGCTGCCGCCCGCCGGCGCCGCCGACCTCACCCGCGCGGTCGAGATCGTCGAAGGCAAGTGCTTCATCTGCCACGGCGCCGAGGGCGAGAGCTCGAGCCCGGTGTTCCCGCGCCTGGCCGGCCAGCACGCCAGCTACGTCGAGCGCCAGCTGGCCGACTACAAGAGCGGCAAGCGCAAGAACGACACCATGCAGTCGATGGTGGCCGACCTGTCGACCGACGACATGCGTCTGCTGGGCATGTACTTCGAGTCGAAGCCGACACGCGCCCACCCGGTGGCCGACCCGGAGCTCGCCCAGGTGGGCCGCTTCATCTACAACCGCGGCAACCCGTTCTCCGGCGTCGCGGCCTGCGCCGACTGCCACGGCGCGGCCGGCCACGGCACCGACAGGCTGCCGCGCCTGGGCGGCCAGCATGCGCAGTACGTGGAGAACCAGCTCAAGGCCTTCAGCAAGCGCGAGCGCACCAACGACAACGCGGTGATGCACACCATTGCCTCCAAGCTCACCGAGCTGGAGCTGAAGGCGGTGGCGTCTTACGTGAGCAGCCTCAAGTAGTTCGCCACCGCGGCCGGCGTCAGCCCAGCATGTCGCTCCAGATGTTGTCGGCCCACGAGAGCGCGTAGCGCCCTTCCACCTGGTTGGCCGCGGCCGACACGCCGCCGGCGCCCTGCACCGGCAGGAAGGTCTTCTGCTCGGCGTTGTACTGGTGCACCGAGGCGACGTGGATCACGTCCCTGGCCGACACGAAGCTGTAGCAGGTGTTCATCACCACCGGCGTCTGGCTGACCGCCTCGCCCTTGAGCAGCTGGATGATCGCCGCGGCGGCCACCTTGGCATGCTGGTTGGCCATGTGGCCGGACTTCGGCATCGTCGGCGCCGGGAAGGTGGCGTCGCCCAGCACGTGCACACCCGGCATGGCGGTCGACTCCATCGTCAGCCAGTTGACCCCCACCCAGCGGTTGTTGACGTTGACCAGGCCGGCGTTCTTGGCCAGGTCGGCGGCGCGCTGCGGCGGGATGACGTTGAACACGTCCGCCTTGACGTCCTCGAACTCCAGCTTGGCCGTGCCGGTGGCGGCATCGACCTCCTTCAGCTCCGCGTTCGGGCGGTATTCGAGGACGCCGGCATAGCGGTCCTTGAAGGCCTTCTCGAACAGTCCCTTCTTCGACTGGATCTCGGGGTTGGCGTCGAGCAGCAGCAGCTTGGACTTCGGCTTGGCCTGCTGAAGGTAGGAGGCGATCACGCAGGCGCGCTCGTAGGGGCCGGGCGGGCAGCGGTAGGGCACCTTCGGGATCGAGACGGCGACCACGCCGCCGTCCTTCATCGCCTCGAGCTGCTGGCGCAGCGCCACGGTCTGCGGGCCCGCCTTCCAGCTGTGCAGGAACCTCGCCTGCGCCGCCGGGGCGGCCAGGCCGCCGACGGCCTCGGTCATGAAGTCGATGCCGGGCGAGACGATCAGCCGGTCGTAGGCCAGCGTGCTGCCGTCGGCCAGGCGGACCTTCTTGCCGGCCGCGTCGATCGCGGTCACCTCGCCCTGCACGACCTTCACGCCCATGGCCTTCAGGCCGTCGTAGCCGCGGGTGATGTCGCCGATCTGCTTGTAGCCGCCCAGCACGAGGTTGGAGATCGGGCAGGAGACGAAGCTGGCATTGCGCTCGACCAGCGTGACGTCGACGTTGCCGCCCCACATGCGCAGGTAGCGCGCCGCGGTGGCACCGCCGAAGCCGCCGCCGACCACGACCACGCGGCCGATCGACGGTCCCGAACCCATCGTGGAGCAGCCCGCGAGCGCGAGGCCGCCGAACGCGGCGCCGGCACCCAGCAGGCGGCGGCGGGAAAGATTGGTGTCGTTCATGTCGTCCTTCCCCCTCACTGCGCCGGCTTCTGCGCCGCGAACCAGTTGGCGATCAGCTTGAGCTGCTCGTCGGTGTAGCCCTTGGAGATCTGGTGCATGATCGTCGCGGGCTGGGCGCCGCTCTTGTAGTCGGCGATCTGCGCCAGGATCTTGTCGGCCGCCACGCCGGCCAGCGGCTTGACGTCCTTGCCACGCACGTTGCCATTGGTGCCATGGCAGTTGGCGCAGGTGGCGGCGAGGTTGCGGGCGAGATTGGGATCCGGGGTCTGGGCGTGCGCCCAGGTCGTGGCCAGCGCCAGCACGGCGGCGACCAAAGGACGGCGATCGAGCATCAAGGGTCTCCTCGGCAGTGAACGCGCGGATTGTGTGTCAATCGTGCGGCCCGCCGCGCTCCGGGTTTACGCACTTGCCAAGCAAGCTACTGTGGATTTCAAATATCAGTGAATCCGAATTTACTTTTGAAGCGCGATGCGCACGATCGTGAAAACCCTTCCCGTGCTGCTGCTCGCGGCGGCGCTGCACGGCGCCGTGCGCGCGCAGGACAGCCCGGTGCCCGAGGCGGTGGCGCCGGGGGTGTGGATGGTGCAGGGCCAGTCGGCGCTGGGCTCCGCGGCCAACCGCAACTTCATCTCCAACGCCGGCTTCGTGGTCACGGATGATGGCGTCGTCGTGATCGACGCGCTGGGCTCGCCGGCGCTGGCCGAGGAACTGCTGGCGCAGATCCGGCGGGTCACGCCGCTGCCGGTGCGGCACGTGATCCTGACCCACTATCACGCCGACCACATCTACGGCCTGCAGACCTTCAAGGCGGCCGGCGCCACGGTGATCGCGCACCGGGCGGCCGGCGAGTACCTCAACTCCGAGACGGCCGTGCAGCGCCTGAAGGCCAGCCGCGAGGAGCTGTTTCCCTGGATCGACGAGAACACCCGCCTCGTCCCCGCCGACCGCTGGATCGACGGCCCGACGACACTGACCCTGGGCGGCATGGAGTTCCGCCTGCAGCCGGTGGGCCCCTCGCACACGCCGGAGGATCTGGTGGTCTACGTTCCGGCGCTGCGCACGCTGTTCGCGGGCGACCTCGTGTTCCGCGGCCGCGTGCCCTTCGTCGGCCAGGCCGACAGCGGCCACTGGATCACCGCGCTGGACACGCTGCTCGGCTACGACATCGCGGTGGCGGTGCCCGGCCACGGGCCGGCCTCGACGAGCGCACGCGCCGACCTCGAACTGACGCGCGACTACCTGGTGCACCTGCGCCGCACGATGGGCGAGGCGGCGCGTAACATGGAGCCGTTCGAGGAAGCCTATGCCAGGACCGACTGGTCGCGCTTCGACAAGTTGCCGCTGTTCAAGGCGGCCAACCGCATCAACGCCTACAACACCTACCTGCTGATGGAGCACGAGGCCCAGTGAGCACCACCCGCCGCGCCGTCATCGCCCTGCTCGCCGCGTCGGCCGCCGGGGCACGCGCAGCGCCCGCTGCCCCCGGGGAAGCGGTGCACTGGCCGGAGGTCACGCTGCTCGACGGCACGCGCTGGACGCCCTCGCCCGGGCGCGCCCAGGTGGTGGTGTTCTGGTCGGTCAGCTGCCCCTTCTGCAAGCGCCACAACGCCCACGTCGACAGGCTCCACCGCGCCGCAGCCGACGGCGGGCCGCAGGTGCTGACCGTCAGCCGCGACCGCGACGCCGCCGCGGTGCGGCGCTACCTGGCGGCCCACGGCTACGGCTTTCCCGTCACGCTCGCGAACGACGCGCTCTCGGCCGTGCTCGCCGCGCGGCGCATCATCCCCTTGACCGTGCTGGTCGACCGCCAGGGCCGCCTGAAGCAGGCCATCCCCGGCGAGATGTTCGAGGAAGACGTGATGGAGCTGCTCAAGCTCGGCTGATCCTGGAGTCCCGCCATGAAGTCACTCGCCACGGCCCTGGCCCTGTCCGTCCCGCTGCTCGCCGCAGCGCAGGGTGCACCGCTGTTCAAGGACGCCGACATCGCGCTGGGCGAGAAGCTGATCGCCGAGCACAAGTGCACCGCCTGCCACATCCGCCGCGTCGGCGGCGACGGCAGCGCCATCTACCGGCCGCAGGGCCGCATCAACACCGCGGGTGCGCTGCGCGGCATGGTCGACTACTGCAGCACGGAGCTCAACCTCGGGCTGTTCCCGGAGGAAGTGACGGCGGTGGCGGCGGTGCTCGACCGCGACCACTATCGCTTCGAGCACAAACGCTAGACTTCCGCGCATGAGCGAAGAAGCCCCGCCCGCAGCCACCGACACCGAGGCCGACGAGGTGTTCGAGTCGGCGGCCGAACTGTTCTCGCTGCTGTCCACGCCGATCCGGCTGAAGCTGCTGTCGGCGCTGTGCCATGGCGAGCGCAACGTCTCCGAGCTGCTCGCCCAGATCGACACCACCCAGCCCAACCTGTCGCAGCACCTGGGCACGCTGTACCGCGCGCAGATCCTCGGCCGGCGCCGCGAAGGCACGCAGATCTACTACCGCATCGCCAACCAGCGCGCGGTGACGCTGTGCCGCGCGGTGTGCACTCAGATGGCGCTGGAGATGGACAACTCCGCCGAACTCCCCGACGAGGAACGGCTGCTGCCGCCGCGCCGCCGCCCGGCCTGACACGGCCCGCCCGCGCAGACGCGGGGCTGCACGACCGTTCGTGCCGGCGCACAATGCGCGGCTGTCGACGCCGCCACGCCACCGAGATGAGCACCCACTTCCTCCGAGCTGCCGGCCTGCTGGCCGGGGTGCTGCTGGCTGCCCCGGCGTGGCCGGCGCGCGCCGGCACCAGCGCCGAACAGGTGGTGGGCGGCATCGAGGCGGTGCTGTTCGTGTGCACGCCGCTGGACGGCAAGAGCGTCAAGCCCGGCCAGGAACTGCTTCAGCGCGCCGTCGAGCAGCGCAAGCTCGACCTGGCGGCGATCCGCAAGTCCGACGCCTACCGCACCACCTACAACTCCGAGGTGAACCGGCTGCTGGCGCTTCCGCAGCGCGAGCGCCTCACCGCCTGCCAGACGGCTTGGTGAGAACCCGCCACCCGAGGCGCGGGGTTGCCACACCAGGCCGGCCGGTCGACGATCTCGTCAACGCAGCAGCTACACCGCGCCATGTCTTCCGCACCTGACTTCCAGCCCCGCAAGCTGTCGCCCGCCGAGGTGCAGGAACTGCGCTGGCACGAGCTGCTGCAGCGCCTGCAGACGCTCAACGCCCAGCTCGAGTACCTCAAGCTGATGATGAAGCTGGGCGTGCGCTGAAGCGCGCCCC
>VFQN01008764.1_pt1 | contig 10088 bp, 15 predicted proteins | sample 3512371 | NCBI WGS metagenome assembly VFQN01 (sample SAMN10412370, study PRJNA504923) | tailings metagenome | isolation source: Replicate 2 from Balatoc abandoned mine | place: Philippines: Itogon, Benguet | collected 2017-08-28 | reverse complement strand
TTCAGGTCAGTTGGGTCGACATGGGTGGGCTTGGGTTCCTTGTGCTGGCTTGCGCCGTTGCGGGACCATAGGCATGAGGTTGCATTAAGTACCCAGCTTTGCAGCTCGTGCTCGGGGTCCGCGGTGCCGCGTTCTGACAGCTTAGACAGCCTCTCAGCGGCAGCCGCGCAGTGCCTCCCGTCAGTACGGTAAGTACTACACGGTAAGCTTCGCGTTTTTGCTTTGCGCTTTGCCGACTACTAACTCGCTCCCCACAGGCTGACAGTTTCCGGTTCCGTTACTTTGCGGCTTTGCCGTTACCCACCCTCCCTTGTCCCCCTCCCCACCTGCATGCTGATGGCCGGGTCCCCGCTTTCCGCCTCCTCGCCCACCTCCGGCTCCCGCCGCGCCTCAAACACGCGCTGCACCAGACCCGGCTCCACACCCTGCAAGGAGGAACATACTGTTAGTAACGCACGATTGTGTTCTTCACGATTAGGATGTGGGTCTGGACAGGGGCGGCATGGGCTCTGGGTGGCATGGAGTTGGCCTCAGGGTGCAAGCTAAGGGCAGCACGGCTCAGCTCCGCGCAACGCCCCACGTGCGCCCATCGCAAACCTCGTTCTCTACCAGCACCTGCCTGCCCACAACCCACAACCCGTAACCCACAGCCATCCCCCAACACCCGCCGCTCCCCTTCCCTATCCCTTTGCCCCTCCCCTCCCCTCTCCCCTTCCCCACCGTTGCCGGGTTGATCTTGGTAGTGTTCTCCCACTCGCCTCCCTCGTCCCCGCCCTGCGGCTCCCCCGGGCTCATGCTGCCCAGGAAGTCCCCGCTGTACGCCGCCCACAGCGCCAGGCTGGTCTTGCCCGCGCTCCACACCACCCGCCCGCTGGGCCCCAGCGCCAGGTGCCGCGACTTGCTGTGCGGCCGAGCGCCCAGGGTGCCCCCGCGCGTGTTGGGCGGCGGCGGGGGCGCGTTGAGGGTGCGGCTGCGGCGGCACTCGATCAGCTTGAGGGGCGGCTTGGAGGCTGAGGGAGCGGGTGGGCAAAGGGCGGGGCATGAAGTCAGCGAGCCCTGGCCGCAGCCGCAGATGCTGCATCGCAGCTCCAACAGGGAAGCGTTGACTTTTGAAGGCCTGTCAACAGCCCGTGTCCCTCTCCCGTACCACCTTTGTCCTGGGCCCCGCCCCCGCCGCAGCTGACACCGGCCCTGGCCCTGACCTAGGGCCCTGCGGCACCCCCTCCCCGGCCCTTGCGCTGCCACGCCCGCTCTCAGTCCCCGCCGCACCTGCCTCTGCTGCACCTGCCCCCAGTCCCACCCCTGCGCCCCGCCCTCGCCCTCGCCTCCGCCTCCGGCCCCAACCCCGCCACGCATCCTCCCACCTGTGCCCTGCCCCGCGTAATGCGCCGCGTAGCTCACACGCGACATGCAATGCGACAACCCTCGGGTAACTCGCGCAAACCGGCCCTCTCCCGCACCATATTAGTCCCAACTCCTGGCGCCCCCGCTTCTGCCGCACCTGCCCCCACCACACCAAGTCCAGGCCCCGTCGACCCTGTCCAGCTCCCGCCCCCGATCCTGCCAACCCGCCGCACCTGCCCCCTGCCCTTGTGGCCATTAGTGCCAAGTCCCTCTCTGTGGCCCCCACAGCCACGTTCGACTCGCCCTTGCGTCCCATCCCCGCGCCTGCCCCCAGCCGGGCATGTTGTGCCGCCGTGTGCTGCGCTGCTGCCTCAAGTTGCGTGGATGAAACCCCGTGTACCCCGGCCGCAGCTACCCCTCGCCTGCGCCTCGTAGCTCCGCACCCTGGCACAGCACCTCTCGCTAAACGCGTACAATCCATTCCCGCGCCCTCGCCGCACCTGCCCCCTGCCCCGTGTGCTGCTGCTCCCGCTTAGCTCCACACACCCGTAAAGCACCTACCAAAGACTCATGCAGAACCTTTCCCCTGCCCCCGCCGCACCTGCCCCCTGCCCCGTGTTCTGCTGCTGCGCGGCGTAGCTCCACACGCGCACCGAGCCGCTGGCCGCCGCCGTCCACAGGTCGCCCCAGGGGCTGACCGCCAGCGCCGTCACCTTGCCCAGCTGGTGCGCCAGCCACTGGTGCTCGTACACTGCCACGTGCCCGGGAGACACGGCCCAGCGCACCACGCGCCCGTCCGAGTGGCCTGTGGGGGTAAAGAGATGGGGAGCGGGCGGTGGACGAAACACACGAGATGCGTCTGGACTTGGGCTTTGGCTGGATGCATACGGATTGCATGGAAGAGGTGGAAGGCCCTCCCGTGAGCCCGGCGCGTTTTGGCGGAGGGACCGGGCGTAACAATGCAGTGGCCCGCTCTCAGACACAGGCCCCTAGCACCCAGAAGCACCTTGCACACCAGCTCTCAGCACTCAACTGTGCCGGCCCCTCCCCTTGACCGTTCCGCCTCCCCGACAAGGTCCCCCTCGAGCACCCACCGGTACCCCACCGCACCCCGCGCCCGTCCCCGTTCGGTTAACCTAGAGCCCCACCTGTCCACATGTGGCCCCTGCCCTACCATCCAGAACAAGCATCAGCTCTAGCTCTCATCACCCAAGTTTGCCCCTTCCCTACCCGCTCCGCCTCGCCGACGCTGACATCCTCCAGCGCCGTGCCATATCCCGCCGTGCCCCACTCTGTCCCCCACTCCCGTCCCCGGCCCTGCGCAGTTACCCCCTGCCCTGCATCTCCCGCCTTCCCCTCCCCCCAGCCCTCACCTGTCCACATGTGGCCCCTCCCCTCGTCCACCAGCATGCAGCACACCGTCTCCGCAACCCGCGCCTCAGACGGCACAGTCAGCGCCCCCGCCGCCGCTGAGTCCCAGTCCTCCACCGGCCCAGCGCCCGCCTTCTTCAGGACATCCCCTCCCTTGGGCATTACGTAACGCAGGCCGCCGCCGCCACCGCCGCCGCCGCCGCCTGCCTTGTCAGGGGAGTCCTCTCCCAGGCACCATTGCAGCGCTACAGCCCCCTCGTTGGCGGGCGCTGCGAACACGTGTCCCATGCCCGCCGCCAGAAGGGTGGGCCATGCGGCGGTTGGCCGCATGGGGGGCAGCCGTACATCGATAGCGATCTGGGCCGGCAGAGGCGGCTGCTGTGATAATGGCTGTTGCTGTTGGAGCTGCTGCTGGTTTGAAGCGCGGAGGGAGGCGAAGAGGGCGTCTGGGGTGACGCGGTGGGGGGTGGGCAGCCTGTCGATGGGGGCAGGCTTGGGGGAGGCGGCGGTGGGGGTGGAGGCGGCGTATGCAGAAGAGGAGGACGAGACGGAGAACTGGGCAGGGGCGCCGCTTCCAGCGCGTGCACCCACGCTGTCAAAGGTATCCCAAAGCGCCTCTTGGTAGGATGGCGGTGGTGGGGCCGCCGCTGCCGCCGCGTCCACCGCTGCTAGCGGTATCCCTGCCGCGGCATCGTACGACGGCGGCGGCGGCGGCGCCAGCGGCAACGGTTGGGAGCCGTAAGGAGCGCCGTACAGCTCATCCAGTACCTCCCCGTACGACGGCGGTGGCGGTTGCGAGGGTTGTCCGGACGCCGGCGAGGCGCCGTACAGCTCGTCAAAAACGTCGCCGTACGATGGCGGCGGGGGCTGCTGGGGGGAGGTGAAGGCGGCGTCTGGGGGGCTGGGTCGGGCGGCGGCCCCTGGGGAGGAGACGGAGGGCATGCCGAGCGCGGAGGAGTAGGTGGGGGGCGGGGGAGGGGGCAGGGCGTCGGAGGGCACGTCCACTCGGAGGGTGGGTGCGGCGGGCGGGGGCATGTCGAGGGCGTCGTAGTACGGCGGGGGTGGGGAGGGGGCCGAGGTGGGGGGGTGAATGGTTTGGGAGTAGGGGCCGGGGGGAGGGGGGGCTGGCCGGGGGGCGGTTGTGACTGCGAGGTCGCTGAGGTCGAAGTGGGTTGTCTGGATGACACCGCCGTTGCCGCCGCTGGCAGCTGCACCGTCCCCTGCGAAAGCGGGCTGCGCAGCTGTGGCGGTAGGTGGGCGAGGTAGGGCGCCATGCAGGGCCGCAAAGGAAGGGAAGGCGGGGGCTGCTGCTGCTGCTGCCGCTGCTGCAGTTGGTGCAGCAGCTGGTTGCGGAGCCGCTGGGAATGCCGGTAGTGTCCCCGGTGCGGCCTGCCCCTGGGGAGACTTCAGCGCTGCCATCGGCGGCGGCCGGGGCAGCTGTGGCTTAAGGGTGAGGTCTGCGAAGGGGTCCACAATGCCACCCATGCTGCTGCCTGCCCCTGCTCCTGCACCCGCACCTGCACCTGTGCTCACGCTGCCCAGGCCTGGGAATGCCTGGGAGGTGCCCGTGCCCGCACCTGCCCCCACACCTGCCCCCACACCTGGCCCCGCGCCTGCCCCTGCACCTGCGACGCCTGGGAATGCCAGGGAGGCGCCAGCGCCGGCAAGGAGTCCCCCTGCGGCGAACGGGTTAGCAGCTGGTGCTGGTGCTGGTGCTGCATGGGGCAGGTGGGTTGCGGGCCCAGACGGGGTGGCAGCGGCAGAGGGCGGGGGTGTGAGGACTGGAGCGGAAGCGAAGGGGTTGAAGGTGGCTGTGGGTGCTGTTGGAGGTGGTATGGCGGGCGTGGTGGCGCCAGGTGCACTTGGTGCTGCTGTGGAGGTGGGCGGCCGGGCGAGACGGTGTGGGGCTCCTGCTGTTGGGGCTGCTGCTGCTGCTGCACCAGCGGCTGGGTCGGGTGCCGACGCATGCAGAGCAGCAAAGGAGGGGAAGGCTGGAGCAGCTGTGGATGCTGGTGTGGGCGCAGGTGCAAAAGGTGCTGTGTGCCCCACAGTAGCGGTGTGTGTGCTGTATGGGGGAGGACGCGGCAGGCCGCCCGCGGTCGGTTGGGCTATTGCGCTCACAGCAGGCGGGGCGGCGGGGAACGCCAGAGGGGCGTCATCGAAGCTGACCCATCCTGACGACTCTGCGAGCAGCAGCCGGTATGGTGGGGAAGTGGGCATTATGAGGGACACCGGTAAGGGGCCATGAGCACGGGCGTGGGTGCTGCGAGGCAGGTGACTCCCCTGGCGAACGAACCCTGGGCCCAACGACATAGCCGGGATCACGCTTACCTTGATTTGTTGATTGAGGCTGAATTGTTGCCTGCATTGTAGCAGTAGGAAGGATGCAGCCGGATCAGTCGAGTCCGTGGTGTGAGGCCATGTCCGATTGCTGTGCCGCGGAAGTGCCAAGATCATGGGCCTTAGCTTTGGCACAGTACCTGAGGCACAGACGGCCATCCGAATGGATCATGAGACATTGCTCCTTTTGTGGCTTGTCTGCTTGCTAGTCAGTAGTCACTTGTGGTACCCTAATCAGTACCGGACTACTGCTTTGATGTTGAAATGACTTTCTATCATGGAACGTGTTAATGTAGCATAATGGGTAGTTCGGGTTCTGCAGTTGGTGCACAAGTCCCAGGTCACCAAGGTGGCCTCCTGCGATGAATATTGGACTTCCCTACATACAAGCATAGGCACGATAAAGAGCTATTTGTACATATTAGGTGTGCATCGTCCTATCCTCCTGCCTGGCAGTGCACGGCGCGCAGCATGGAGAATGCCAAACGTCGTCGGCACGTCAGGGCGCTTACAAACGCCCCGTGCTACAGTCGGCAGCGTATATTATGGTGCAGAAACAAAATGCCAATCAACTCCAAGTGACCAAGAACACGGAGAGCTCTCGGCTCTAGGGTTCCGAGCATTCTCCCGAGGCGTGTCCCTCGAATCCTGTAGCTCTTTTCGCCCGACAGCTTCACCCATATGGCACCTCAGTTATCATGCAAACAAATAACTCCCAGTCAGGAGCCTGGGACGTACTACGTGCAAGGACAGACCTGGAATGTAGGGTGCTAGGGACGATGCGCTGGACCGGCTCCACCGAGCCACGCCTTTGGACTGGCTTGGCACTTAGCGACGGCTTCCTGGACGCAGGTTGGCACTCGGTACGAGCTGCTTCGCATGCTGGGCACGGGCTCCTTCAGCAGCGTGGTGCTGGCATGGGACAAGGAGGAGGGTGAAAAGGTGGGGAAGCACGCCCTTCCGGCTCACGCACCAACACAATTATCGTAAACCCTAATCACATACTGTGCACAAGGGTTGCCGGAGACTGCCGAGCATGTACGCAGGTGTGATGCACCCTAGCCCTGCTGTCCTGCTGGAGCACACTGGCACCTGCCGTCCAGCGCATGCCTTTCTTCCGACCCAAACGTGCCTCTGCAACAACTTCCTTGGACGCAGTTCTATACCGCATGGCCACCCACTGGCTCGCAAGTGCCATAAAGCTTGTGGGAGACGTGTTCCGCTCCCCCTGCGGTGCAAACCCGAAACAGCCGAAACCCTTGTCCCGAACCGCGCAACTGCAACCCTGGCCCCGCAGGTGGCCCTGAAGCGCGTGGGTGACGTGTTTGCCACGCCATCCCAACCCAGGGTTACTGGCGTCAATCATTTGCCCTGCCGGATTACGTCTTTGCCATGTGGATACCCACTCGCCCGCAGGTGGCCCTGAAGCGCGTGGGCGACGTGTTTGCGTCCCCCGACTACGCCAAGCGCGTGCTGCGCGAGGTGTGCATCATGCGGCGGCTGGACCACCCAAACATCATTCGCCTCAAGGACGTGTGGCTGGCGCCCTCGCCCACGGGTGGGTGCAGGAGCAGGGTGTGTTTAAGGGTGTGATTATCAGGGTCCCGGCATGGGTGCGCCACCACCCCATCATCATCCGGCTCAGGGACGCGTGGGTGGCGCCCTCGCCCACGGGTGGGTGACCTTGATTGAACTTTGGGCAGTTGCCGACACCTTCCAGAGGTGCCAGGGACCATGCTGGCTCATCCTCCAGCCCCGGTTGTGCCCAACAGCGGCACCGGTACTAATTGCCGCATTAGCATGCCGGGCGGCAGCAGCTCAGGTGTATTTGGTGTGCGCCGGGGGTATGCTTGCACTGGTTCGACCGTCCCAACATTACCGGCCCGTGGGACGTGCAGCTGATGCCCTCGCCCACGGTGGGTGGCGCAGGGCAGCAAGGGAAGGTTGTGTGTTGGGTGTGCGTGGCTGGGCTGCACTTGACATGGCCCCTCACCTCAGAATGCCTGCTCCCGGCCCTCAACCCATGTACACTCACCCCTCGTGTAACCCACCGTCCAGGCAAGTGCGTGTTCCGCGGCGGGCGGCTGGTGCCCACCAGTTACGACGCATACCTATCACTGGAGTACGCAGACCAGGTGGGAGTCTCGTAGATGTTTGCGTAACGGTATGTGCCATTATGAGTCATCATATCTTGGGCCATGTGTATTTTGGCGGCTGGTGCCCACGCGTACCTATCCCTGGAGTACGCGGACCAGTTGGGCGTGACACGTGTTGAATTCCACGTTGGACAGGTCAGGGAGAATTCATCCAGTACAACTGGACTCATACGGTGAACTTGGCATGCAATTTCCTAGCCCCTTATGGGCGACCTAGTCGCCACTCGCCAGCTGGGACCATCTGTCGGAGCAGGGGCTCCACGCTTCTCATGACCACATGCCTAAATTCGACCACTTGCCTGCACTGACTTGACGCTGCCCTGCATGGGGCGACCTGTTCGCCAGGCGGGCCATGGACTCTTCTGCAATACGGTAGCCAGCCCCTCTGCAACGGCATCCGTACCGTCAATGCATTCTCTTGCCTTACTCCCTTCAGGGCGACCTGTCCGCCATGCGGGGGCAGCTGCCGCACCCAGGGACTCCCCTACAGCACCCCCTTATGCCACTCTTGTTACTGCTTCTGCACCTTGCTGCTAAGTTCACCTCATGTGACCTCTCCCCCTCAGGGCGACCTGTTCGCCATGCGCGGGCAGCTGCCGGAGCACGAGGTGCGCAGCCTCATGTGGCAACTGCTGGGGGCGCTCAGGTGGGCCTGGGTCGGATGGTCTCAGGGTGAGATGTGGGAATGGGCTTGTGGGGCGCACAGGTGGGAGGGGGGGGCGTAGGAGGCTGTCGGAGCTCAGTTAGGGGCTGGGAGCGGCTGGGTCGGGACCTTGGGTAGTGTGAGTGAGGTTGCGGGGCGCTTAGGTGGGGACCGAGCGACTGGGCCTGGGCCATGGTGCGGAAGAAGGCCGTGGGAAAGCCGTACGGCGGCGTATTACTCTGCACACGGGCCATGCTGCCCCTTGCCACTCCGGCTTTGAGCCTCCACGCAAGTAGCGTAACAGAGCGGCTGTCTGGGGCCCTGAACGCCTCCAGTGAAGGAACACAAGCGGCGGTTGGAGTCGCAGCAACCGACAGCGGCGGCGATGTACGACACACAGGCCGCTGCAGTCTCCAAACTCCACACCTGTACCGGCCTGCCCTTGCCCTGCCCGTGGCATGCCCTCGTGCGGGCTCAGCACGAGGCAGCTGTCGCGGATGCGGTGCGGGATGCAGGCATACCCTGTGTGTGGTACGACCCCTTACGCGCACCATGTGCTAGTACACACACACACACACGCCCTCGCAGGTATATGCACGGGTTGAACGTGTGGCATCGCGACATCAAGACAGGCAACCTGCTCATGACCCTGGGGGAGGGAAGGAGGGTGCTCAAGGTGAGCGTGCGTTTTTGGGTTGGGGCACCAACAGCAGCTGGTACCGGTATGCAGCAAACGCAGCATCGGTGTGACTGCCTGTGTGGCCCAAGTCAAGTGCTAAGGGGGTGCACTTTTAAAGTACGGCGGCGGCTTGCGGCTTGCGGGATGCTTGGGGTGCGTGCTGGTGTCTTGCCTCGGTAGATTGCGGACTTCCCGGCTCAGCGGCCATCGTACACATGACCGTTACGTAATGGGCCTTTGGCACAGTACTGCGATGTCGTACTGCGATGCAGTGCTCGATGCAGAGGCTACCACTACCGGCGCCACCAGCCCACAGGTGGCTGCAGCGTAAGCCACTTTGTCAACTGCCACCGTGCACAACCTCCTGCCTGCCCACGTGCCCAGGTTGCGGACTTTGGCTCTGCGCGCACTGCTGTGGACCCCATGGCAGCGCTGCGGGGGGACGGAGATGAAGACTACGAGGATGGGGAGGGGGACGAGGATGCCCTTGGGGATGACAGCAGGTGGGTGACGGGTGCGGACGCTGTCCTGGTTTGTGGGCGTGTGGCCGCTTGGTGACCAGGCAGTTTTGAGTGCTCCGCACGCTCAGCGTTTCGGAGCATCGACCTCTTGCCCCGCTGCCCCATGCCCTATCAACCACACACTTCAGCTGCGCATGATCTTTTGGTCCCTCCCCCGGGGCATCGGCGATTCAATCCGCGCCCGTGCTTGTGTGTCATGCTTGTCACGCTCCCACGGTACCAACCGCTGTGGTCGCTTTACCCAGTGTCCCACCTGGCAGCTCGGAGCGCTGAACTCTTGTGTCGCGCACTGACAGTTGCTGCTGCCCTGATCGCAGGCCCACCCAGCTGCCCACACTGTGTGACCTCTTGTGTCTTGCTTGTTGTCAGGCTCCCAGTGCATCAGTCGCTATGGTCACTTCACCCACAGGCCCACTCGGCAGCTCACCCTGGAGCTGCCGCTCGACTTCCACCCCCACCTGCACGTGGCACCGGATGGCGGCGGCGGGCCCGCAGACATGGACACAGGGGAGGCCCCGACCGTTGGCCCCAACGGTAACGGTAGTGCCTACCGTAACGGCAGCGGCAACGGAGAGCGGTGCACCGGCTGCGGCGGCGACGGCGTTGTGGGCCGATCGGGGCGCGGGAGGGAGGGCAGCGTGCCGAAGTCACCCCGGCAGGGGAGAGTGGGGAGCAGCGGCGGGGTAGGGCCCCCGTGGGGCGAAGCTGGCGGTGGAGGCGGCGGCGGCGGAGGGGGCGGAGGAGGAGGGTTGCTGGGGCCTGGTGCGGCGCTGCGGGAGGGCGGGGGCTACCAGCCCCCCCTGACCACGCTGGTGTGCACACCGTGCTACCGGGCGCCGGAGGTGGTCATGTCGCGCGGGGGCTACACCAGCGTCATTGACATGTGGGTTGGGCGGGGGGGAGGGCGGTGGGATGGGGACGGGAAGGCGGGTGCTCGGGGGGGGGGGGGGGGGGGGGGGGGGGGGGGGGGGGGAGGGAGGGGGGGGGGGGGGGGGGGGGGGGGGGGGGGGGGGGGGGGGGGGGGGGGGGGGGGG
>VFQN01008763.1_pt1 | contig 10089 bp, 14 predicted proteins | sample 3512371 | NCBI WGS metagenome assembly VFQN01 (sample SAMN10412370, study PRJNA504923) | tailings metagenome | isolation source: Replicate 2 from Balatoc abandoned mine | place: Philippines: Itogon, Benguet | collected 2017-08-28 | reverse complement strand
GGTTGACCTGGTTGATTGTTCTGCTGCCGTCCCAATGGGCTTTTGCGGACCAAAACTTGCAATCTCGATGGTTGCGCCACTTTTTCCCAATCCGACGGCCTGCAGATGCTTGCTCTTCGGGTAGCAACCTCACTAAGCTGCGATTTTGTTATGATAATCACGTTTGAAGCGTGGCTCAAGTGACCGCGGTCAGTCACTCTGATGCCCGAGGCTTTACTGAAGACGGCTTTCACTACGTGTAATTATCGACGCTGAATTCTTCTTTCATTGCATTGCCACTCGCCAGCTATGGGCCACATGGGCCGGCCAGGGATTCTCGTTGTAGCCCTGCTGCTTGCAGCTGCCCTCGTGAGCGGCACGACGCCCAGGTGGTCAGGACAGCAGCAAGGAGAGCAGCTACAGCAGCTTGCTTCGAGTCTACGGCAACCTGCAAGGAGCCTACACTCCAGGGCGCGTCCGGGAGTCGCTCATGGCAATGGTCGCTCCCTGCGCCAGGCGACGGCACCGATGTGCATCTTTGACGAGGACGAAGGCTGTGAATCCAATGATGACATGATAGAGCTGTCAATGGGCTCTCCGACCACCGACACTCAAAAGTGCGTTTACCCTCCGGCGCCCACCTGCGCCAGTTGGAAAGGGGTTGAGGGGAAGGCGGCCTGCGCCCCCATACGTTGCTATTAAACCCCTAAACCACCGATATTATCTTAGGGTGCTGAGCAGAGCCCATGCGCTATTGCAGCCCTTCAACCTGCTGCATGCATACGACATGGTTACGCACCCATCAACAACAACCTTGACGACCACCTCCAGCACCCTGGGCAGTCCACAACGGCCACGGCCAGTCCCCCGTGCCAACGTGCTCCACCGTCCCGGCGTCCACCCACGCAGTTCGCATCATCTTCTTCAAGCTGTCCTGCATCCGTGGAGCAGCGGAACAGATGCGGCCTCCCCCCCACAGCTGTACCGTACATGATCACCCAGTCCTTGTGCGCTCCGGCCCCCAGGGTGTCCTTCTACATCTCGTACATCCTGGACCAGCAGTGCGCCGCCGGGACCACGGCGGGAAGCTGCCGGCAGCTGGCCGCCACGGGGCTCCCCTGCACCTGGGCCATGGGCAACTGCACCTCGCTGGTGCCCATGCCATCCCCAACGGTGGGCAGGGCTGCCGCCGTGATGGCAGGAGCGCTCCCCTTGCCCAGGCGGTCGATTGATACTCAAGGCAGGTGCTTCGACGAGCGGAATTTGAAGCCGAACACACACTTCAACATACGTGTTGCCCTCCCTGTCCGCCCTGTGCTTCCGTGCTGCTGTGCAGTGGCTGCCCGGCAACGTGTACTGCCCCGGTTCCCTGGCGGAAGCCGCTGCCCGGTGTACGGCAGCGCAGTACGACACGTCCTCGCCGTACAGCACCCCCCAGGCCAGGTGCTTCGCGCGGCCCGGGTGCATGTGGCTGAACCCACCACCCGGCAGCGACGGAGCTGACATGGGCAGAAGCAGCAGCAGCAACAGCAGCAGCAGCAAGGGAGGGCCCCTGACGCTCGCAGACAGGCCCGCGGCTCTGCTGATATCCTCCATCCTCGAACCCATCTACAAGATGCAGCAGTTCAACGAGGACCTAAGTGAGTTCCTCCAGCAGCGTAGAAACGCGCGGCTGTGTTGCCCGTGTGCCGTATCCGGCCGCCGCTCACGTAACCACCCCTCCCTGGACCTGAGGGGCGCGGCAGGGGGCGTGTGCGGTGGCAGCCCCCGCCTCCGTGCACCAGCCACAGCCACAGCACACAGCGTCACATGCACCCTCGTCCGCTTCCTTGCCTTCACCTGCTACCACACGTCACTCTTTGCTCTAGCCGTCACACTCCGTTACCCAGGCCCAACACATTCCAATCCCACCAACACCAAAAACACCGTTGCTCGCCGTGCAGGCATGATGGGCATGGTGCGCCTGCTGCTGTCCACCACGCACCTGGGCCCCATGTGGAACGGCACGTGTGTGCCCAGCTGGGCGGTGGTGGGCCGCACGGGGCAGGACCTGGCTGCGCGCGTGGACCAGCGGGCGCTCAAGGTGAGCAGCGGGCAGCCGGGTGGGCAGCTGAGTGGGCAGCCGGGTGGGCGGCGGCGGTGAGGACGTCCGGCTCAGTTACGAGCAGTAGCAACACTGGCATTGCCTCCCCGCAGCGGCCCACAGTCACCCCACAACCTCACACCACGTCGCGGCTTGCCGAGTGGGTTGGCCTCCAAATGCCTAACCACGCGCACACGCAGATACCCACACGCTCCACCCCCGCACCAGCACCAGCCAGCTGCTTCTCCAACCAGTCCATCAACTTCATTTCATACGCCCCCGCCCTGTCCATTCCCCTGGCCCCATGCAGGCGCTGAGCTTGGGGCTGCCGTTCGACCTGGCGGCGGTGTACCTGCCCATCTTCGACGACCTGTTCGGCACGTGCCCCGGCGTGCAGCGCATCAAGCGCAACCTGGGGCTCAGCGCCTCCACCTGCCAGCGGCTGGGCGCGGCGGGCTGCGGCGCCGCCAGCGTGTGCCAGCTGCTGGACACCGACTCGGATGACCCGGACGGCGACTTCCAGCTGTTCTTGCTCATCGAGAGCGGCGCTAGCGTAGCCGACATACTTGCTAGTCTGGGCGAGGACAGCCCGTCTGGGTCCATGTCCGCTGACGACGTGGCGGAGGCGTTCGCGGCCGCCCTGTTGGAGTCGCTGCTGAGCAGCTTGGACTTCGGTTCTAGCGTTGGCGGTGGGGGCAGCGACGACGGTGATGATGGTAGCGACGGTGGCATGGACATGGACGACCTGGTGGACCAGCTGCTTGGGGGCCAGGGGGATGGAGACGACCAGCAAGACCAGCAGCAGGGAGACGGCAGCAGCAGCAGCGGCGGCGGCCGGCGGCGGAGGCGGCTGAGCACCAGGAGCTGGAGGAGGGCCCTGCGGGCGCACCGGCTGCTGCAGGAGGGCAGCGGAGTCGGTGGCGGCGACACTGCCGGCGGCACCCAGCCCACCGCCCCCGCCACGCCCGCTGCCCCAGCCACCTTGGGCGAGCCCGGCACGCCCGCCAGTCCGACCACGCCTGCGCTCATCGCCACCCTGGACCAGCCTGGTACCCCCGCGGAACCCACGGCCCCGGTTGTATCATTTGGCGAGCCCACCGCCCCCGGCGTGCCCTTCACCATCTCCGAATGGGACCTGGAGGACCAGCAGGGCGGGGACCAGGGCGGGGGCATGTGGGTGGACGGCGGTGAGGACTCCGGTGGCGGTCACAGCCCCTGGCATGGCGACGACGGCGACGACGACGACGACGGCGGGGAATTGGACGCGGACGCGCAGTGCGTGCTGTTCCCGGGGATCCCCGCCTACCTGTTCTTCCTCGACCTAACCGACCCGTAAGTGATGAGAGCCGTACTGCTGTACCTACCCCCCCGGCAACGCGCTGGGGGTCCCACCTGCTTGGGCCAGCTGTCCAGGGGGCATGGTACCTTTAAAGGTGTTGTAGTTACCACGTGTGCGACCCTGAAGCGTATGTACGGCTTGCTGGCTCCGGCTCTTTCGCCCCACATCGGGACAACAAGCCACCTACTGCCACCTGGACGCCGGCAAGTTGTGACCAGAAGTACCTGCACCGGTGGACACTGGCACCGCATCGCCCCCTGTCCGCTTGAACTGAAGCCGTCTTGATTTCCCGTCCTGGGCCCTTCCATGTATCTCGGCCCCACGCTATGCCCGCTCCCCACAACGAGTCCCGATAGGCCTTCCGCTATTTACTAATCCTCTACCTCCCTTACTCCCTCCAGGTGGCTTGCCAAGGAGGACGCCGCCACTGCCACGTGCGCCGCCGCCGGGGAGGACGCGACGGTGTGCGCCGCCACAGGGGAGCCCCTGCAGCTGGACTGGTCGCTGGTGGACACGTGGGGCAAGGACACGCGCGTGTCGTGGTTCCCTGTCGTCACCAACCCGCCACCCTCGCCGCCGCCCTCGCCGCCGCCGCCGCCAGCGCCGCCGTCGCGCTCGCCGCCGGCCCGCGGCGCGCCGCGGCCTGGCACCAACAGCGGCGGCGCGCCGGCTGCGTGGCGGCCGCTGGTTCTGAGCGCGCTGGCGGCGGCGGCGGTGATGCTGGCGGCGCACCTGACGGCGGCATGAGGCGGGATGTGGACATGGGGTGTGAGGTGTGGGCGAGCGAGCGCTAGGTTGAGCACGTGAGCAACAGGGGCTGGTGGCGTGGATGGGGGGTTGTGGGTGTGCTGTATTAGCTGCGCAGCCTGAGTGGGACGACTCCGGAAATTCGGGAATCGGTGGGAACAATATCGCAAGCTCCGCCAACGCGGCTCACATATATGACATGCTGTTGCGGTGGAGATTGGCTATGGGTAAAGTAGGCTGTGTCAGGCAGCATGTTTGGCCTTCGTCTGTTTCAATGGTGGGGGCTGTGACCCTCCGCGCACCTTCTGGTGGTGCACAGGTTGAGACGCATGTGCAGGGCTGGCGGGTTCACGTCACGAATACCGCACGCAGGCGCATGCCTAACTACATCTAGGGCATTCGTGTCATCTTGATGCATGCCGCAGCTGCGGGTCGGCATGCACCGGCGAGCGAAGGGGCGTGCCCTGCTGGACTGTGGGCTGCCGCCAAGACTGACCCAGGCTGACCCATAAGGGAGGCAGCTAGTGATCCCTTGTTGCCATGTGTCATGGCTCACTTACATTGCTGCTCTGCATGCCGTGCCCGTGCTTGTCCTGGCGTTGGTGGATCCTGGCCGGCCAGTAATCACGCGCTCGCAGCCTCGAGCTGAACGGCAGTCGTGGCTGCTGCTCTCACTTTCTTCCTGCGGCTGCTGCATGCCTAATGTGCCCGTGACGTGATGCACGAACTGCGTCCAGCACTTGTACGCGCGACCTGGTGTGATACACTGATGTGCACATGAGGAAGGACCTTGCGAATTGATCACGCGCAAGATGGGTGGGCCATTCTGGGCCATTGCGTCTGGTGGGTTGTACGCTCGTTATTGACGATGGTGTATGCATCCAGTGAAGTGCAGCAGGCACGGTATGCGGTGGAGGTGTTATAAAAGTCTAAGCAGGGACCCTCTGCCTTGCATCCTTCATACCCGCTGTGGCCGGCGTTGTACCGTAACGTTGCAAATGACCAAAACCACCAAAGCGGATGTAACAGTGCTGTTCACCAGCCCCCTACTTCTGCCAGCAACCAGCAGGTTGATCGTTCCTGCCTGCCCTCGTCACTGCTCTGGGCCGGCCGTGAGCACCACCAAGGCGCCTCCGTTGTTCTAATAAAGATAGGGGAGCTAGCCCTCCTGGTTTACACTTTGCGGCATCACTCGCACGTGCGTCTTGCACAGCTCAGCATGTGCAAACATTGTGATGCCAAGTAAGCGAGTAACAGCTATCAGGTGCCACGCAACTCACCGATACCGCTCCTGCAGTATGTCAAACATGTGTGCTTGTTTCACGTTATGCCCATCCTCAACACGTGTCACGCGCACACGTGTGACGTGGCATGGCGTGGGCGTGGGCCACCACGCACTCAGGCCCAGGGACCTCCCTTTGCTACTGGCGACCTAAGCTGCAAGAAAATGGCCCACAACGCGGGTCCATATCAGTAAGGGAAGGAAGGCAGCCGCCAATATCCTCATCCACAATCCAGCCTCCTGGCGCACAGCCGCCGCATACCGCACGCTGGTGCTGCTACAAGCACCTCGTCTTCTTGGCCTCCAGCACCGGCGCCCAGCACGTGGCGCACCGCACGTCGCCGGCCGCCTTGTCGTACACTAGATCGCAGCACGGCGGCTGCGATTCGTACACGTAGCAGGGCGCGGGCTCTGGGAAGCCGCCCACCAGCGTGCCTTCGAACCCCAGCGTCAGCAGGTCGGACGCACGGCGGCGCAGCAGCTCCGACGGAGACTCCCCTGGCTTGGAGGCGGGCGGCCGCGGCAGGCCGTACCGCTGCGCGATCTCGGCGGGCGTGCTGGCGGCCAGGCCCGCCAGGCACGTGCGCACGGCGGGCGGGTACGACGTGCCCAGCCGCCCGTCGGGCACGTGGCACCTGGCGCGCGGCACAGAGGCGGCGGAGGCACCATTGGAGGTCAGAGGTGGTCTCGATTGCTGTAGTTGTGCAGTAATCAGGTAGCGAATTGCCATGGTAGTCTATTGAATTTGTGGCGCGCATCGCATGCTATCACAGTGATTAATGGTGCTCCTGGATCGTGGCCCGTGGACTCTAAGCCAGCCTGCTCCACACGTGCGCAGTACCCTGCGCGCTGGCCCCAACCCATCCCACCTGTAGTCCAGGACCACCCCTGGGTTGATGGGACCCGTGCAGAAGCCGTCCCGCCCTGCGTTCTTCTCGTAGAAGCTGACAAAGGTGGGGGCCCACACGGCCAGCCGCAGGGCCGTGTGCTGCCTGTGGGCGGGGACGTAGCACCTGATCAACCTCGCGCAAGTTCACCACAGACGAAGGGTGCCTACGGTGCCCCAGTTACCGTGAACCTCAAAAGCAACGCGCCAATCATTAGGGCATGCGTGTGAAGGCATGGGATGACCTGTGCACGACAAGATGCACAGGACTGCGGCATGGAGGTAGGTTGTGCATGGGCTCAGCAAGCCCGTGTGTAGCGTATGCAGTTGCCCGTGCCCAAACCCATGATGCGCGGCATATCTGCTGCCAGAGCAGCTGCGTTCTTTCTGGTTGTGCACTAAACAGGCGTTGTCTGGAGAACTCCTACTACCACGCAGTGCACGCACATGGTTGTGGGCAGCAGCAGCGAGCTGGCCCTGCAGCGCAGCACCACGCCCATCGCGCTCTCGTGGTCGATCAGCGCCAGGCGGCCGTGGCGGCTGACGAACATGTTGTCGGCGTGGCGGTCGCACTGCCCCGTCAGCAGGTCGAACACGCTGGCCAGAACCACCTGCGGAGGGGGAGGGGCATCGGCACGAGCGCGTGTGCGGTGGACACGTGTGGGTCACGAGACTCCGGACGGAGTGTGCGTTGGCACCATGGCTAATCGTGCCGGTAGTGACGTGCATGCCCGTGTGTGCATTGCATCGGCCTGTTGCATGTGAACAGTAGCCGTCATATGAGCAGCCCTTGCATGCATGCGGACGCACCCAGCTGCCCTGCCCAGCCCACCTGCTCCCCGTCCACCCTCCTGGTCAGCAGCTCGGCCGTGGCGTTGGCGCCCCTGCCGCCGCCGCGCTGCAGCGCCGACAGCGGCACGCCGCGCGCCTCCTCCATCCACAGCGCCCACCAGCGAATGTGGAAGCCGCGGAAGGGGCCCGAGGGCACCACCGCGTCCAGGGGGGCCAGCCAGGAGCTGGGCGGGGAGCGGAGGTGGGAAGCCAGCGTGGGCAGAGGGGACGCGTGAGACGTTGTGGGCGGGGTGGGGCTGGCGTGCGGGAACGATTGCGCGCAGCACCTACAGGTTTTGGCAATGAGCCCATTTGCACGGTTTGTGCTTCAGGCAATGTCCTGTGCACGTACAAGGAGGACGATCCGAGCTGTACTACCGTACACCACATGGCAGCAGCAGTGGGCGTGCTCGTGCGCCTGCTTTCGACCACACGCCCTGCAGGCACACACTGCGCCCGGTGTGTCCGCCACCCCGCCGCCCAGCCCCCGGCTCACCGCGGCACGAGGTCTCCCATGCCGCACTCGCCCGCCAGCCGGGCCTGCGCCACCGCCAGCCGCACGCGCTCGGCGTGCGTGGCGCTGTCGCAGCGGCCCATGGGCTGCCCCGTCACCTTGTGGAACGGCATGCAGAACACCTGCGGCGGGGGTGTGCGGCAGGGGCCCGGGAGCGATTGGAAGGTCCAGGGGCCGAGGAGCCTCTTGTGGTGCCGATAGGCCAAGTGTACAGGTAATCCCAACTCCCAGCGGAACGGGAACGTTGGGCTTGTGGTTTGCGTTTCGGAGGTAGTCCACGGGACACATGCTAGTAGTTTGTGCTGGCCCGAGCTGAGGCACGGCAGCCGAACACGCATCTCTGCAGGGAGCCAAGCCCACCCAACCCGCAACCTCGCCTCGCACCTTGACCACCATGCGCCGTTGCGACGCTGGCGTCCGCGCAAAGAACTGCCACGTGGGGGTACCACCGAGGGTGTACTGGGGCTTGGGCAGGCTGCCCACGTCCGCAGCCTCGCCCACGCCCCCAATCGCGCCCTCGCCCTTCCCCCCGACCCCAGCCTCCGCCTCCTCTGCTGCCGCCTCCGCCGCCGCCTCCGGTGACTGCATGCCGTACAACCGAGCCGTGCAGCCGTAACACCGCGTGCAGTTGGGCTTTAGTTGCTTCTCCTGCACGTCCGCAGGCTGTTCCAGCAGCTCCGGGAGCAGGAAGTGCGGGTCGCTGATGACCTCCCCTGGAACGCCCGCTGCCAGCGCAGCCATGGCGTACCTGGCGGCCAGCGGCCCCCGAATGGCCTCCCAGGCACGCTTAGCATCTTCAATGCCATCTTCATCCAATCTATCAGAAGCATATGATGTGCCTATACTCCCATTGCCTCCCTCTGGAACGGCAGACTGCTGTTGCTGCTGCTGTTGCTCGCTGCCGGTGTTCGGCTTTTGGTCAACAGCCATGGGCGCGCCGTGCCCGCTGCCATCCGCATCCCCCGGCATGGCCACTGCTCGCTCTGGCTCTAGCAGCAGGCCCCTCCTGCTTTTGGCAGCAGGCGTTGCCAGCAGGCGCTGCTGATGCTGCTGCTGGCCGCGCTGCAGCCGCCTCCACTGTGCGCGGCCGCCACCCGGCTTGCCACCGTCAAGCAGCGAGGCCTCCCCTGAAGATGCTCCTGACGGCGGCGTGATGGCGCACTTCTGGCAGTAATTGCACTCGCTGACGTGCGGCAGCGGGCGATGGACGTCTTGGGCTGCTAGGCCGCCGGGGGCCAATGCCTGGGCGGTGCAGGCAGCAGCGTGCAGCATGGCAAAGGGTCAAAGCAGGGGCAGGAGGGTGCCGGCTTGGGTCTCGCCAGGTGCTGAACTTGTGCTTTCTTAGGTGGAGTTTTGGGCAACGACCACCGAAACGGCGTACGTAATCAGGTTCTATGCGGGTAGGAAAGCCGCTTGCCACGTTGCCGGCGGTGCATTACAAGGTACGTAACCTGTGTGCTGTGAGGAAGCGCGTGCCCTCCACTTCCGCGTCGGCCTGTGCCTTGCTTGCCAGGTGCCACATCCAATGTTGGTTGGTGGGAAACGGCCCGTTTCACTGCACACGGCGCGTATGTACTTTGTCGTCTCAACCCACCAGCATGAGCACAACAGCGAGCCATGCAAAGGACGACGCTGCTGCCAGCAGCGTGCTGCCAATGGTCCGTCGCCCCAGCCGCCCGCACTGCCGCGCGCCGACGCTACCGTGACGACCATGGCAGTAGCACCTTGGGACGCCGCCGAACACAGTTATCAAAGCTGCGTGCCGCATAGTGTAGCTGCCCCGAGCAGCAAGAGCGGTGGCTGCGGCAGCAGCTTTGGCGCAAACCTGCCTGCGTGCGCGCGTGCAAGCAAAGGGGCATGCAGGACGATACACGTATTGCCGGCAGTGTTCTTGTCCTTGCTGAAGGCGATTACGGCGGTTACGGCATCGTAAGGTCAGCAAACGCACGGCAATCTATCTACTGGGCAGATAGGGTGCTGGCAGGCAGGATGATTGCGGAGCCGCTGTAGCCACACCGCTATCTGGTATATGTGATATAGTTGCAAATGGGAACGGTGCATATATGCCTGTTATGCTGCCCCGGACTGCGGTGGCACGCGCGTCTCCCCGCCGCACGCAACCGCGTGCACCCAGACTGGTGCGTGGTGAAGCGCGGAGGCGTTGACCCACCTTGGACTGCTGGCCACGCACTTGGAGCAAAGATAACCTGCGCCGCTTAAGGAGCTTTTTAGGGGTCTTTACAGCAATTGCATAACGTACGACGAGGCAAGGGGGATATTCGGCGTCGGCTGCTCTGGTCTGGCTGGCGCTGACTGCCTGGGCGCGCACGTGAATGCGGGAAGATTCCCCAAGTAAGCTAGCACGACATTTGTATGGATTTACAGTTTTGGTCCCCTTCCAGGGCCCAGCCCCGTCCCACTCGGGAGA
>VFQN01008762.1_pt1 | contig 10092 bp, 13 predicted proteins | sample 3512371 | NCBI WGS metagenome assembly VFQN01 (sample SAMN10412370, study PRJNA504923) | tailings metagenome | isolation source: Replicate 2 from Balatoc abandoned mine | place: Philippines: Itogon, Benguet | collected 2017-08-28 | reverse complement strand
AAAATCAGCCCAAAACGCGCCTGCTTCGAACCAACCGATGAAGATAGGAACGCTGGCATGCATGCATATCATGGCGTCGGTAGCGCCACGCAGTCGCTCAGCCATCAACTCACTTTTCGACAACCGGCCCACTTCCCGCTATCAGCGTAGCACAACAGGCACCTTGAAACGCCCGTGCACATGCTCAATCTTTGACACGCATGCCGTCTGCGCCTTTGACCTCGCTATTCTGCTTTAGAAAAATGCTTAGTCAACCCCGCACCGCATGCTACTTCGCGCAAATGCGTGCGTGTGGCTCACATGGCATGCCGTACGACTCCCCCATGCAACACCTCCGCCGAGACCTTACCCTGCCTTACGTACTCACACACCAGCGCCTTGCCTGCACTATTCCAGGCCACCTCTACATAAGACTGCTACCGGCAGCATGCATCGCGTCACCAAAAGCAAACGTAGCACGCTCCTAGCGCAATCCTAAACAGTCCGGCCCGCTCCAGCTCTCACACTCTGCCCAGCTGCCACCCCACCGCCCTCCTTCCGTCCGCTTCTGTATCTGCTCCACCCATACCGGTAACGTGCAACTTGCACTTGTTGCTGCAATGGGCCCACCACAGCACCGCACCAACGTGCGCAGCCCGCGCCTCACCTACAGCTATGCGTCACGAGTCCAACGAGCTAGGAGTTACGAGTCCGACGAGCCCGACGGCAGTTTCCAGACATGGTTCAACAGTAACAGTTGTTGCGACAACATGCACCCCCGTACAAAACGGCTCCCGGCTCCCGGCTCCCTGCATGCTAGTGACTGCGAGCTCCGGAACCCGTCCCCCTCACCTACGTCCCCAGCAACCTACTCGCCTACAACAACGCACAGGAGCACCTGCAACACCCTAGCCCCTTGGCGGCCACTGCCCTCTCCCACAAGCTGCAAACACCCCAGGCCCCGCCCCCTTGATATCCATCATGGGACGGTACGTGCGCAGGCGGGTCCACATACACACCAAGATCCCTGCAACAACACGCCGCCGGCCTCCTGTCGGGCTCTGATATCCCGTCAAGCCACACCTCCATGGCACCCGACACGGGCCTCTAGTTCGCTCGCTCCGCCAGCCGTGGGCTAACACACAGCCTCCCCAGTTGCGGGTGCACCTCCAGGTACAGGGGCACCGGAAGCGCCACCTCGCCGTCCAGTACGGTGGTGGAGCGGGAGTCGTCCTGCTCCAGCATGATGGCGCGGGCCTGGCGGGTGGGTTAAGTGTGGCTCAAGTGTGTAAAATGCTTGTGTATTAACGTGTGGGGTTGCTGTGCGGTTACTAGCATGTGCCCAAGGTCGTCCTGCTCGAGCATGATGGCGCGGGCCTGCACGGGGGAGGGCAAGGGTTAGTGTGTGTTTTGGCGTGTGGGGGTGACGAGGCGGCACACAGGTGTGCGGCACGGTGTTGCTACTCCTGCATGACGGCGCGGACCTGAGGAGGGCTTTGGGGAACTTTATAGGGTTGGACGTTGTAAGGATCGCCGCCCACACCCCACATTCTGACTCCATCCTTACCCACAAACCCCTACCCCCACATGCTGTTGGGTGCACCAGGCCCTTAGTCTCCGCCTCCACCATACCCCCGCCCACATCCCCTCACACTCATCCGCGTGTGTTTCAGCGGGCAGCTGCCCCATTCTCCAACTTCAGTTACCCTCACTTGCACCTCTTTTAAGCATATTGTATCCCGAACCCTGCACCCTCTGTCCTGCAACCCCACACTCTAACACGCTCACCCGCATGTGTTTTAGCGGGCAGCTGCCCTCCGCCCCCATTGCGAAGCTGCCGTCCTCCGCCCCCAGCAGCAGCTTGAGGTACGGCGCACGCCCCCGGAGGGAGGCGCGGTCCGCGGGCTGCGGCTCCTGGCCGCGGCCGGGGGCTCCCTTGGACTCAGCCTCCAGGTACCAGATGTCCCACGCGCCTGAGGTTGTCATGTGGGCGCGTAAGCGCACATGACAGCACATGCGCGAACGGGTTCCGGAGCGTTTGGCAGTAAGGCTGACGGTGCAACTTGTGTACAGCCCGTGTGCCATACGTGCAGCATGCATGCAGAAGCTCCCATGTCTGCGACTGCAACAGCTTGCCGAGGTACGGGAGACTGCGGAAACGTGGCCACGGCCGCACGGTACATTGCGTGCGGTTGAGGGTAACAAGCGTATTGCCAAGCTGACGCGTGTGGCCATGCGGGTAACGCAAGTGGGGCCGTTGCTGCTGCTGCTCGTGCGTGGGCAGGCTTTCTTTCGTAGTGCACAAGGTCTTCACAAGGGCCGCTGGGAGCTGCACCCCCCGTGCTGCACGCGGCAGACGGCGTTTGCGTGGCGCCGGCGGCCGCCATCCCGCAAGTCGTAGGTTTAAGGTCAGCCAACAGCATCCGGCAGGGGAGGTCTCACCTTGCAGCCCCGTCTTGCAAACTTTTTAGTGACAGGACCATTGCCGACTGGTCATGCATCAGCCGCAATTGTGTGCTTATCGGCACCGCACACTTTCGAGCTGGCAACTCGGTTGTAAGGTGCCCGTCATGGCTTGCATAAGAGGGGTGTGCAGCACTTTGCAGGCCGTCGTGCGGGCGCGGTGCTGTACAGAATGGCACTGCACGTGCGTACGTGACGTGTGCTTGCATGTACTCACCATCGTTCATGCTGCCCCCTGGGTTGAGGTGCCCGTTCGTAGCAATGAAGGGCGTGTTGTAGGCCCCCAGCACACCGAAGCTGTTGCTGTCGGACACCTGCACCCAGCCCTCGGGCAGTGGGCGGCACGTGTCCGGCAGGGGCCCGGGCAGGAAGGGCAGGCGGGACAGGATGGGCAGCGGGGGACCTGCAGGGCGGCAGCGAGGCGAGTCGTTTCTGGTATTTAGGTGGTCTTTGCAGGCATGGCGGACGGCACAGGAATCTCGGAGCCTGCCACAACACCTGAAGGCCATTGCTTTTCCAACCGGACGCACCCCCGAACGGCCTGCGGTACGACAACACAGCCACTCAAGATCTGAAACACCCAGGGGTCCACACCTGGCGGGTAGTCCGGCAGGCGGGAGCTAATGCTGTGCGCCACACCCGGCTCCGGGCAGCCCTCCAGAAGCTGCCTGCCACTGCCACCAGCACTGGCGCCGCCGTTGCTGCTTTTCACGTCTCCGGCGCCCTGGTGTGACGCTAGCGGGTTCGCCTGCCCCCCGCCTGCGACAGCCGCCACGGGTGCCGCTGGTCCTTGCAGCTGGTCTGCGCCTTGCGCTGCGTTTGCCAGCAGCTTGTCCGCAGCTTCCGGCGGCAGCGCGTGCACGCGGCAGCGGTAGTAGCGGCCTTTGATGAGCTCCCATACGCCGCCTATGTGGAAGCGGATGGGGCCCATCCACCTGCGGGCGAAGGCGTGGGCGTGGGGAGATGAGTGGATCATACTTCTAGTATTGCGAGTAAGTAAAAATGGTAGGCCGTACGGCACGAGGGGAAGCACTGGGGCAAAACGTACGCGGACTCGGCCCGCTGAAGGTGCGGCGCACCGCGCTCGACGCACCGGTGAAAGAAGCGATGGCGCTGTGAAATGTATGTGGCCTGTGCGCACGTCAGGTCATTTTGCATCCACACTAAATACGCTATGCCCACCTGAGGTGTCCTGCCGGCATGTGGGACGCCCCGCACCCACCTGGTGTGCCCCGCACCCGCCTAGGCGCTCTGTGTAACCCTTAGGCGCCTCACACGCACCTCAGGTGCCCCACACCCAACTGAGGTGCTCGGTGCCACCACCAGGTTTCCCCTCTACATGACATGTGCCGCCTTGCTTGGCCATTGATGCTGCGGTTGCCTACCGAGTTCGACAAGCAGCAGGGACGGCGACCCGCAGCTGCCCGACTGCCCTACTCCCTCACCCGAGGTTTTTGGTTCCACCCATGGTGCTTCGTGTTTGCTCCAACCCAACCAACCCCCGTGAAGCATACCGGTTGCCTCACCTGCGGTGCTCCGTGCCCACCTGGGGTGCCCTACACAAAATGCTCAGTGACCCTATTTCACACCTGATGCACTGTGTGGCCTCGTTCCAGCCCGCCGGTGATGCCCTCCTTTCCATCTGAAACCAGATAGTTCCACCCTCATAATCTTATACTTTCACGCCCCTTGCCCATGCACCCCGCACCCACCTGAGGTGCTCCGTTCCAATGTCCAAGTTGGACATGACCCCGTACACCACGCTCAGCAGGCAGTAGCTCCTGCTGGCGGGCGGCTGCAGCACGGACGCCACGTCGATGGGCTGCGCCCGGCCCCTGCACAGCGCCACTGCGGCGGTGGCCACGTCCCACAGCCCGGCGGAGGCGGCCAGGCCGTTGCCGCTGCCGGTGGGCACGGGGGCCAGCGGAACGCGAACCGCGGAGGACCAGTCGGGGCGGCGCATCAGGCCCTGGCGGAGCGAAGCATGCACACCGTTGCTGGCAACATCAGGACCTTGTGATGGAAGGCATCTGCAAGCTGCAAGCTGCAAGGCTGGTATGCGTCATGGGTGCAGGCAGTGATCGAGGGTGTAGAGGACGGGTTCACTGGTAAGACAGCTGTAGTACGACGGGAGGCTCCCCAAGCTGCCCGCCTACACTGTTTGCGCCTGCCCGCCAACCATCACCAATGCAGACTCTCACGTTCGCCACAGCGTCCCCCCGCACACCGCAAATCACCCACACGTGCCTGTCCGGCACTGTACGGCGCTCACCTGCAGCCCCTCGTACAGCGTACCGTCGCCGCCGCAGAACGCAATGAGGTCCACGCCTCCGCCTTCGCCGCCGCCTGCTACCCCACGCTGCCCCCCGTCCCCGCTCTCCCCCGCTGCGCCTGCCGCTGCTCCTGGCCCCGGCTCCCTGCCCTCCCACAGTTCCATGTCCTCCACCAGCTGCGCCGCGTGCATGGGGCCAGTTGTCAGGTGCTCTGTAACACGCATGCCCGCAACCTCGCGCAGCAGCGGCAGCAGCACCCCAAACGCGAGCTCCTTGCTCTTGCCCTGCCCCGAAAAGGGATTGATCACCACTTGGATGTGTGGGGGCCGGGACCTGCCCCACCAGGAGGACGCCCGCCGGATGTGGGTTATGAAGTCGTCTACGGCTACGGCGCTGTCGGCCTTGAACGTACGGGTGTGTCGTAGCTTGTACAGCAGGCGCGTGACGGCGCCGTGCCGCTCCTCGTGCTCTGTGGCGTACCAAATGGAGAAGCAGGAGGGGGTGCCCTCCAGGCGTGCGCCCAGGAGCTGGGGGGCGGGCAGGGTCTGCGGTGGGCGCGGAAGTGGGTGGCATGAATGGGTGAGGCAGAGCTGGTCGGGCGAACAGGGAGAAGACGTCTGCATGGGGGGATGGGTTTTACGTGTGTGGGCTCGCCCAAATCTGGCGAGCGTTATCAGCCATGGTCCGTTGTGATGCTTTTTGAGATACGGTTTGCTGGATGAGCATCCCTATCACCGGGCTGTTGGATGTGGCCCAGGTGCGATTGTGTCCCAGCAGGCCAGGTGAATGGCCCAAGGCAACGCGATGGATCACGCTGGTGCATGAGCCCACCTGGGCCTTCAGGGATCCGCCGGACAGGCATGCGCACGGACCACCGGGTGCCTGCGTAGGGGGAACCAGCAAGGGGTCATGAGCAACGCAGCGGTGCGCAGCGGGTGAGCGACCTCCTTAGGAACAGGCCCTGCAGCATGGGTACCAAAGGCATGGAAGTAGTGCTGTTTATGCTGCCTGGGACGTTTGAAATGCAGCATGGCCTGTTTGTACATGTCAACGGGTCTGGGTGATGGGTAGGTGGTAAGCGACTGGTGCGGGCTGCCAAGCTGGTGCCCATGTTGTGGGCTAACCGGCGAGCGTTTGTGCGCCCGCACAGACATATGGCTGTACAACGTTAGCCCTTTAGTGGCTGGACCTCATGAGTCATACCTCACCTCCACTGGCGTGATGCACACGTCTCCGTTGGGAAGGACCTCGATAGAGGCCGTCCCGTGAGAAGTGTGAACCAACAGTGGAGGCGGTCGCGCGCAACCCTCTTGCCCACTCGCTGCCATTGTGAGTATTGTTTGGGTCACGCCCTGCCTTGGGGAAGTCGCCAAGACTGAACCTAATGTTCTCGACTGGCCGGGGCGGAGTGTGCTGTCGAGCGCGGGAAGACCCTGGTCGCGCTTAAGTGCTTTGCTCTTTGTAAGAACTCCACAACTCAAATATGGTTTGAGATACGCGCGCAACTGTACACGACGAGTCCCAGGGATAAGGGTTATGAAAGCTGTTGATGCTTTGATCTGTGAGGTCCTTGCGCTGGACAACACTATCCAAACAATACTTGGTGCGCGTTAGCTCCTGAACGAAGCGACTGTTCACTTGGGTTCAGATTGCCAACTGCTGTGAGAGCGAAAGTGCATTTCATTGCAACCGCCCTGCGCCGGTGTGCCGACACGTCTTGTAGCTGCCACAAATATTTAGCAGGCAATCAATGATCTGGTATGGGCGCTGCCGGCGGTCATAAAGGTGTTGCATGAGGGTGTTGCGCGGGGGGATGCGGGACATCCCCTGCCGCACGTTCTTGCAGTAGCCGGCGGTGGCATTCACTGGCGTTTCCTACTCTAGCGGGCCTGACGCCTGGGTAGCATAGCTACGACGTTGACTTCCATGCTCGTGAACACGTGCCAGGCCAGGCCAGGAGGCGCAGGAGCACCACGGAGCACCGTGCCACCGTGCCTTCCCAGATGCGTAGATGCAGGGCAACTTGGCACCCTCTGGGTATCGAGTGTTCGGCCAGCGCCAGGCGAGGTCCTCTGGAGTCCCTCGTCAGGGCAAGGACGGGGCGACGGTCAGGCGATCTGGTAGTGCAGTGCAGGGGAGCTCGTTGCCGAGTAATGGGCCGAAACAGCGCTAAGGTCGGTTCCCAAGGACCTTTCTCCCGCCGTCCCTGGCGTACGGTCGCATGATGCCTATGCCATGCCTGTGGCGCCGTAAGGCGCCATCCCGCCCTCGGATGAAATGCTAAAGTGCAACTCAATTGCGAAATCTTGCACGCGTTTGTATGCTGCACAGCGGTGACAGGCATACTCCATTGACATTCGTTCGGAAGAAGCGCGCGTTTTTGGCAAAGATCACCGCCGGCTGTTGTTTCACAAGGCGACTGAAGCTGCGCTGATAAAGTATCACAAGAACATAACCTGCCGGGGGTGCTGTGGTTCTTGTGCGTACGAGGTGCTTCGCAAGGTGGGTTGCGGTGCTAGCTCTGGGGCGCGCTTCGACATACCAGCACCGTACACGGCGCGCTGTGTTCTCTGCTTCTTTCGTCTGAAATTGCACTGCTTCAGGAAAGTGCGTATTCCTATCACAGCCGCTGCGCACCCCGGGGTGCAGGCTGGCCGTTCCTCTGCGGCCCCGCGCGCCGCGCCACCACCTCACTACCCGACCCACAACGTCCCTTACAATGTGACCATTCCCCCTTACAGACCAGCTAACCCACAGTCAGCTTTCACCCCTACCCTGGACTCCAAGCGCGACTTTTGCAATGGACTTTGGAGGCGCGCTGCCTCCGGCTGCACTCCAGCTGCGTCCCACGCCTCCCGCCGCCACCACCAGTGCCCCGCGCCGCACCGCCGCCAGCCACGTGCCCTCTCGGACCACCCGCCACGTGCCCTGCCACGTGTCTGCCGATGCCATTCTCGCGGCCACGTGCATTGCCTGGGAGCACCTGCAGCCGGCTGAGCGCAAGGCCATCCGCGCATGCTGCCGTGCAGGGCGGCTGCAGCACGACAGCCTGCTGAGCCACCTGCGCCTCACGCTGGGGCCCAGCAGCCCTGACGGCTCCTCCAGCCAGGCCCCTACCATCCCTGAGCCCCACCAGCTGCGTTCCTCGCTGCATGGTGTGCTGGGCCGTGGTGCTCGGCTGCAGTCGCTGGCGGTGCGCTTCGGGGACAGCAAGGACGGCCAGAGGGAGGCGCAGCTGTGAGTGTTGTAGTGGTGTTGTTGTTTTGTGGCACTACGGGCTGCCGGTGTGGGTCGCCGCACGGAAAGGGGCAATGTGGCCGTGTCATAGCTTGCAACATTTGATGTAGCCAGTGCGCAGCCAGGAAATCGTCGCACCCGCAGACATGGCATGCAGGAACTCCATCATGCATTACCGTGGCTCTACACGCTGGCTCCTTCGGTAACTCACCCTTCCACCATGCGACCCACATGCAGGCTGGCTGCGCTGGAGGAGTGCTCGGCGTGCCCCGTTGCTGCCCTGACCCTGGAGGGCGCAGTGCCGCTCAGCGGAGCAACGGCGACGGCAGTGGACGCGTGCTGCCCCCACCTGTCGGCCCTTTGTATTGAGCACGACAAGGACCGCCACCCGTCAGAGTGGGAGGTGCAGCTGAGCACCAACGCAGCGTACCACCTCGGCTGCGTTCAGCTGCTGACGCTGTGCGGGCCGCGGCTGCGGGAGCTGCGGCTGCTGGGCGTGCATCGCTGGCAGGCCCTGTCGTACATGGCCCTCAACCGCTGTACGGCACTGGTCAGCTTGAAGCTGCAGGCGGGCTGGCTGCGCACTGCGAGGGGCGAGGAGCCTGCCTGCCAGCTCCACATTGGTAGGATAATGGACGGGGAGGTGTGTCTTATGGGTGGCATGGTGAGCGAGCGAACTTCTTCAATCGTACTGCGGAACAGTGCAGAGTGTTGCACGCACCTGAGTGCCAAAGTTCCAGACATCCAGAGCAAGCGTTTTACCCACAGCAGCGGCTTTGTGGACGATCGCGGCATCGACAGCGCAGCTCGTTTCATGGCATGGCATGGCAGTTCCCTTTGTGGCGTGAGCTCCACTGGCTGCCCTGGCGCTGCTGCAACTATGCACCTTGCGCGCAGCCGGTCTTGCATACTGATACTCGCTGACGCTCAGCCCTTTCCTTCATGCTGTCCCCCAAACTGCAGATGACCTGGCCACGGAGGTGCACGTGCTAAAGGCAGTGGCACAGCTCAAGACGCTGCGCTCCCTGGACCTTTGCATCAACCTACCTGCCAACTTCTACTTGGCACCCGACCTCAGCCCCCTGCTCCTCAACGCCCCCTGCGTGGCACACCTCAGCGCCCTCACCGCCCTCACACGCCTGCGCCTGGTCATGTCCGATTGCTACGAGCACGCGGCCGACAGCTACTTGACACGCCAGTACTTTAGCGCACACCCTGAGAGTGCAGGGTCCCGGGCTGAGGTGCAGGAGGCGCACCGCACCTCGCTGCTGTCCGCCCTGCGCTGCATGCCGCAGCTGCAGCACCTGCACTGCCCCACACTGTGGCTTGCGCCCGGTGATGCGGCCGCTCTATCAGCCCTCACCAGGTTGTCACTGGCAGGACTGATGCCGCCGCCTGTGGAGCAGCAGCTTGCGCAGCCGGCGGCAGGGGGGAGCCAACGGCCCCCTACGCATGCCGCTGGGGTCATGGCCCTGCCCCCACAGCTCCAAGAGCTCGCCCTGCTCAAGAGGACCTCGCCTAGGGCCCTAGCGCTGCTGCAGCCTCCCCCGTCTTTCAACGACCTCGACTTTAATGAGTTGAGCTTTGGCACTACCGACGTGACGGCGGAGGGGCGGCTGCGGCCGGAGGCGGTGGCGGCGGTGGGCCCGGCAGTTCGGCTGATTTTGAGTTACTGCGACTGCAATTACAACAAGTTCGTCGTTGGCGCGGACGGTGGCCCAGGCCAGCTGCAGCCCCGCGAGGACTCCCCCGACGGCCACATGGAGTGGATACGGCAGCTGAAGGGGCTGGACGTGTGCGGGAGCATCTCACTGGACAAGATTGAACTGTCCACCGGAGACCTGTGCTGCCTCGCACAGACGCTGCCCGGGCTGACTGGTAAGCGCAAGGAAGCGAGCACGTGCATGCTGGGTGGGCATGCTCGCCTCGCCCGTGGTGCTGCTCTTCCACCCGGTGCTCCCCCGGTAGTGGCCCTGATTGGGTGCTGCTTGTACAGGACCTGTAATTGTGCGCCGCCCACTGCGACCTGCCGCACAGTCTATGGTGCTGCCTGGAGTCCCACCTGAACGCAGGACTGTCCTGCCTAAGTGCTTATACCGTATACATGCTGAAATGCTTATACCGGGTACATGTTGCACAC
>VFQN01008761.1_pt1 | contig 10092 bp, 8 predicted proteins | sample 3512371 | NCBI WGS metagenome assembly VFQN01 (sample SAMN10412370, study PRJNA504923) | tailings metagenome | isolation source: Replicate 2 from Balatoc abandoned mine | place: Philippines: Itogon, Benguet | collected 2017-08-28 | reverse complement strand
CGCATGCGCAGTGCTGGTCAGACCTTACAATTCAGGGCCCGACTGCGCATGCGCAGTGCTGGTCCACCAGCCCATTTTATAACTCGTCTCGGCCATGACCCGGGCCAGCGGCTCCGTCGCCCGGGGACAGCACGGTACGGTACTGCCATAACCTTAGCATAGCGCACATGCTGCTACATTTGAATCTCTTGCTTATGCTTAACCGCGGCGGCTCGCCAAGACGTCATACGCACAGCTAGCGTTGGGCAGTCCTCGCATGCACACACAATGATGCCGCACGTGAACATGCCAATGCTCTCCGCTGAACATATGCTCCACAGCCGCTCGCATGACCCCCGCCCATAAAAGACCCCCTCGCGCGTGGTACAGCCCTTACTTAAGACCCGCATTCCTCAACTCCCTACGGGCTGTACTGCATGCCTACTGCGCTCCATGCAACCGCGCATACCCCTTCTACCACGTAACACAACCAAGATAGGGCCACGCATAACCCGCACGGCGACTTGACACTGCTGATCCATGCTAGGTACATGCGATGCTACTGGCACGCAGTACGGCCCTTGTAATCAAGGCTTAGCTTGCTGGGAGGACCTTGCCGCGGAGGAAACGCCTGGCTACACACAGCGATGCAGTAATACTCCCCAAGGGCGACGCTTGTAATACGTACGCCCATGAAGCTCCCAAGAGGGCCCGAATGCAGTACACGCTAGCGGCACTGCTGGAGGGCAGCGATGCGCCTGGCACCTCTACTATTGCGCTTCCCCCGTCTACGGCATGCTTGACTTGCGGCCACCAAAAGCACACATGCGTTGTGAACACTGCCACCTCCCTGCATCCCCCGCCCCCAGCACGTGCTCTCTCTTAAGGTAGAACTAGGTAGAACTAGGGGATTTGCCAGAGACACTATCTACTGATCGTAGCATGTCTAAGCAGGCAGCGGCCTGGCTCACCATCCCGCACCCCTATGCGTATACTTGTTTCGACTGGCCAGTATACTCTTCTCGAGCTCCGTCAATATGTAGTATATTCACGCGTTGGTAGGCCCCGCGACCGCGGCCATCTCCAGCTGCCCCGGCTGCTGCTGTTGCTGCTGCTGCTCCTGCTGCTGCCCTCCCTCCGCCCCATCCTTCACCATCACCACCACCGACCCCGCGTCCACCACGGCCCGCCGCCCTGCACTCCCCTCCCCCGCCCCCGCCTCGGATCCGCCCTCAGCCGCCAGCCCGGCACCCTCCACACCCCCACGCCCTTCCCCGCCGGGTGGGGGGTCCACCCGCAGGGACATGTGCCGCAGCGGCGACGGCTTACCGCCCGCGTACTCCCTGTAGGCCCCCGCTCCGCCGTCGCCCGCGCCCACCGCCGCCGGGCCGCTAGCAAAGCTCGACAGCTCGACCGCCACGCCGCCGCCGCTGCCGCCCGGCGCGCTGCCCGGCCCCGCCGCCGCCGCCAGCGACGACGACGGCGTCGCGTCGCCGCAGACGGACGCCGACGGCGTCGCCGGCGCCGGCACCGAGCCCAGGCTGGTGGTGACGATGGGGGCGGCGTTCAGGCTGCTGCTGCCGCCCGCCGCCAGCGCCGCCGGCGGCATGTCCCTCGACTTGACGCGCACCATACCAGAGGCCTCCCCGGCCCGCCGCATGCTCGCCGACGCCAGCGACACGATCTGCGTGATCAGACCCGACGGCCGCCGCCCCGACACGCTGGGCTGCAGCGTCCCGCCGCCGCCGCCAGCTCCGCCGCCGCTGCCGCCAGCGTCGGCCCCGCTGCCGCCGCTGCGGGACTTTGCTAAGAGGCTGCCAGACCTGCCCACGGCCACCTCCTGCCGCGACGCGGCGCCCGTGCCCGCTGCCGTCCCCGACGGTGAGTGCGGCGTGCTGGCGGCGCCGCCGCCTCCGCTGCCGCCGCCCAGCAGCGAGCGCAGGCGGCGGTTGGAGGGCGAGGAGGGGCCCACGTCCAGGGCCGAGTTGTTGCGGTGGGGGTAGGGGCGCGCGGGGTTGGACAGCAGGTAGCGCTCGCGCAGGCGGGAGGCGATGTCGGGCAGCGAGGTGTCGCACTCGCACTGCAGGCCCGAGGCGTCGCCCGTCTTGGCGCCCTTGCCCTGCAAGGATGAAATGGTTGGGTTATTATGCCTTGGGTCAGCGCAGATACAGTTTTACAGCAACATAGCTGAATGTAGCACGTCAAGAGTGAAGTGGGAGGTCTGAGCTTGGGTTGCCCATGTGCAGCGTGTCACTGCAAATCCCGGAGATCGCCCTGGCCGCCCCCAGCCCCAGCCACGTGCCTTGGGCGCGTCCGCGGGGAACCTCCTGCCGGCCAGGTGCTCCAGCACCACGTGCACCATCTGCACGTCCTCGGGGTTGCCCTTGAAGCGGAAGGAGCCGATGCGGTGCGCGCACACGTGCACGCGGTAGGTGGCGTCGGCGGGGCCGTCAACCTGGCGGGGGCGAAGGGCGGGCAATGGGTCCGGCGGCAACGAGGTGAGAGGTGCGTCGAGGTTGCGGGGTCGCCAGGTTCCGTCCGCAGAGCAGGGATAGGACAACAGTCCCAGCGCAAGCATGTGCCACGCACCTGGATCTTGACCTGGTCCGCCGCCGCCGCCCTCTCCGCCGCCAGCGCCTCGTCGCGCTCCTTCTCCGACGGCAGCGCCAGCGGCTTGAGCGCCGGCGGCCGCGGCGAGCGCAGCCCCGACGTCACCGACCCGCCAGACGGCGCCACCTCCGCGCCCAGGTGCTGCGCCACCAGCGCCAGGTGGCCGCCGCCGGGGCCCGCGTGCGGCGAGCCACCCCCGGCGGGCGAGCCGGAGCGGCGGGGGCGGATGCCGGCGCCGCTGGGCAGCGGCCCGCTGGCGAAGGCGGACTGGCGGCCGGGGCCGAGGCCGGAGGTGGTCATGGCGCGGCCGCGGAGGCCGCCGGCGGCAGCGGCGCCTAGGGTGCCGGCGGCGAGTTCGGTCCCCTGGTGGATGGAGGCGCTGCTGGCGGAGTGGCGCAGCGGCGAGGATGGCAGGAAGGCGCTGGCGCTGTGCGGCAGGCCGGGGGCGCCACCGGCGGAGCCGCCGCGCGCGCGGGGGGTGCCCGCGGTGGCGGCGGCGGCGGCGCCGTCGCCGTCGCTGACGGCGCCGTCGGCGTCGAGGCCCACCATGGCGGGCGCGCTGCTGCCGCTGACGGCGACGCCCTCGGCGTAGCTGGCGGAGGCGGAGCGCTCGGTGCGCAGCACCTGGCGTGCCAGCGGCGACATCCCGCGGAAGGCGTTAGGGCTGGCGTTGGCGCCGCCGCCGCCGCCGACGCTGCGGACAGCGAGGGCGAACGCAGACGTCGTCCCCGAGATGGGCGTGTTGGCGTCCGGCGTCGACGCTTGCCCCGTGGACGCCCGCCCGGTGGACAACCGGTCCTCCTCGTCGGCCGTGCTGAGCGCAGGAGACCCCACGGGCGCCAGCGGCGGCGGCCGCGGCCCACGGAGCGTGAAGCTGTCGTCACCGTGGCCGTTCTGGGCGGCCGCCGCCTCCGCTGGTGAGAGCTCGGGGGGCGGCGGGGGCAGCGTGAGGCTGTTGCATGGCTCCAGGGCGTAGGGGGACTGCAGGGAGCCGGCCAGGGACAGCAGCGCCGGGGCGGCGGTGGGGCTGCTGAGGGCGGCAGAACCTGCCGGGTCCATGGGCTCCGTGGCAGCTGCGCCGTCCTCGGGCTGCGCGGCAACAGGGTAGGAGGGTAAGGCGTGTGGGATGAGGGAAAATGACAAAGCAACACAGTGAATCCCTCTTCGTGTTGGGGCGCATGGTCTGGAGGCACCAAATGCGAATTGCTGGTGGCAAACGTGTTGACAGCTGCTCCTCCTGCATGGATTTACGGACCGGCTAACATGCGCAACAAGCCGCCCCGCTCCCACCTGTGTGGGCAGCGCCGCTGCGCCCCGCCGGCTGCTGGACGCCAGCTCCTTTGGAAGGCTGCCGCGCTGCAAACAAAGGCAAGGCAAGGACATGCAAGGAAAGCGTATGTAGCGATACCTACGGGACACCATTCACCTTCCGTCACCCGTACGTAGCAGAGCTTGTCAGTTGTCAGCCATTGGTCTTAAGATGAACGCACCAGGTGCCCGCCCCGCCCACCTGCTGCCACAGCCCCACGCTGCCCACGGTGTCCGAGTGCGACAGCGACGACCGCCGGTCCCCCTCGCCCTCGCCCTCTCCTGCCGCCGCCGCCCTGTCCTCGCCGCCGCCGTTCGCTGCATCCCCCTGCAGCCCCAGCCCCTGCCCCTGCTGCGCAGCCGCCGGCTCCGGAACCACCTTCCGGCGCATGGACCCAGCGGCCCCCAGCACCAACCCCAGCCGCCCCGGCCGCGAGCCTGACCCCCGTCCGCCCGCCACTGTCGCAGAGCCCCCGTCGGCGTCCTGCCCTGCGGGCAGCCCCGGAAGCGGCACCTGCACCTGCTCCCCGCCTGCTGCCGCTGCCGCGCCAGCAGCAGGCTCCTCACCCCACGGCGCCGCCGCCGCCGGCCGCTCTCTCCCCCGCGGCGCCGCCGCCCCCGCGCCCTGCTCCTCCCCCTCGCCCTCCCCCTCCCCGTCCGCCACCTCGCACACCGACGTCATCCGCGGAGGCCCCGCCGCTCCCCCAACCACCGCATGCCCGCCGCTGAGGCTCCCGCTCGGCCCGCCGCTGCTCAACGCACCACTCCCACCCCCTGCCCCCAAGCCACTGGCACCACTCGCCGACGCCGCGGCCAAGGCCCCGTACCCGAACCCGCCCGCGCCGCCTCCCCCAATGGCCACCTTGCCCATGTTTATGGACAGGTTGAGCTGGTGGCCCTGGCCCGGGGCGGGGGCGGGCATGGCGCTGCCGGCACGTGCGATCATGGACGCGGCGGCCACGGCCAGGCTGTCCTGCCCAGACATGGAGGCGCTGGACAGGGGCCCGGCGGCGGCGGCGGCGGCGGCGGCCCCGGGGCCGGGCGCGAGGCGCTGGGGGCAGGCGGCGGCGATGGCCCATATGCCCATCACCTTCTGTGCTAGGGAGGCCTGGGGGCGCGGTTGCAAGGGCAGGGAGGGAGAGGCGCAGTGGTTTAGAGCAGTTGGTAAAGCGGGGAAGCGGCTGAGCTGCACTGCGGAGTGGAATGGGGCGCAATGGGGGTAGGAGCTGGTTTGGGATGTAGGCAAGGGGCCGCATGGGACAGTTGCGGGATGAGGCTGACGGGGCGTACAGCAGGTTGTGTCCGTCCCTCACCTCGCACGCCACCATGCCCCCGTGCGCCGCCGCGTCCATGTAGCGTGCCGCCTGGTTGATGGAGGCGCCGTGGTAGTCGGCGCGGCCCATGTGGTCGGGGATGATGGAGCGCGGGCTGCCTTCGCAGATGCCGATCTTCATGCTGCGGGGTAGAGGAGGCAATGGGTAGGGGCAGGCAGGGCAGAGAGGGCAATCCGGGTCAGGTTCGAGGTGTGAAAAACGCTGTCGACGAAGGCACACGCCGGCTGTTACTTCCCCGTTCCCCCAGCCTACCGTGGCCCCCTGAACACCATGCGCCCCTGGTCGTCGTACTCCTCGCGCCAGAACTTGAGCGCCGCCTGCGCAGAGTGAGGCGGGACAGCAGGCGGGCAGCAGGCGCTTCGCAAGGGGTGCGTGTGGGGTAAACCTGGTGCACAAACCCAGGCTGTAACGGGTTCCGGGGCCAGCGTGTTGCAAGAGAAACTCGCCGTGTTTCTGTTAGCCTCATCTACCACCTGCGGGCTGCCCAAAATGACCCCGCATGCTTCACACCCGCCCCCGCCCCGCTGCCCGCACCTCCGGCCAGTCTGCGTACAGCATGACGTCCTGCATCAGCAGCGACCACTCCACGGCAGCGGCGGCGTTGTTGAACGCCACCATGTACTTGAGGTCGCCGTCCTGAGGGGGGCACAGGGGGCGGGGCGAGTACAGGGAGGGCAACGACGATGTCATACACGGCGCCAAGGGCACAGCAAGGCAACGACGGCGTTACGCAAGCACAGGCCCTGGATGCACGTCCCTGGCAGATTGGTGTACCATACCTCTCACAAAGTAGGCGCTCATTCCCTGTCACCACTTTATGACCACGGCGTCCGGGTGTGCTGAACCCCACCAGCCCATCGCCCTACAGAAACCCGGATGCATACCGGTGGACAGCACCCTCCAGGTGTTGCCCCCCGATTCCCGGCCCCACGGACCACAAAGGCTATGTATGAAACATACCTGCATGTAGCACAGGTAGCCCCCCCAACCCCCCACCCCACCCCGCCCCCTGCCCCACAGCGTTCCCCACCTGCATGCGGCACAGGTAGCCCCCCGCCACGCTGCGCAGGCAGGTGCGGATGCATGCTGCGCACACGTCGTGCACGCGCCGCGCGTCTCGTCGGTTCTTTGCCGCGAAGCCCTTGCCGTTGTCCACGATGGCAAACACCATGGTGATGTCGGGCAGCCGCACGGCGCCCTCAACCAGGCCGATGGGGGCCTCCAGCGTGCCTGTGCAAAGGGGAAGGGAGGGCGGAGCAGACGTTGCATGGCCAATGGCCGCCGGGACAGGCATAGGAGCCCCAGATAGTCGGTTGCAGGGTGCGTCAAGTGCGTACGATGACACCGCTGGAGCTCCATGAGCGTAAGACACCTGGTGGCCCCGGAGTTCAAGGAATGGGGTTCACATGGAGCGTAATGGTGCAAAGGAGGTGAAGGCGTGCACGAGTGCAAACAGGCAGTGTGTACCGGTGCACGGTCTCACCGTTGCCTATCAACACAGGAATTGACGCACATGCGCCACTGCATGTGCCCCAGGCCCAGGGCCAAGCACGGGCAGTGGTCCGTGCGTCCTGCCCCCCACCACGCACAGCACCTCCGCACGCCCTGCCGGTCCCTGCGCCCCTGCCTTGACCCACCTGGCGCCGCGAAGTAGGGCTGGTCGCTGCACACCCACTCGTCCTTGAGCGTCACCTTGTTGGCGAACACCTTGGTGCGCCCCACCAGCGCCGGCGGGCAGATCTGGAACAGGCGCAGCCGCTCGGGGCCCTTGCCCGGCCGCCGGCTGCCCTGCAGTGGTACGGCAGTAATGGATTGCAGAGCAGGTCCACGCAAAGTTGCAAGGTTACACGCGTCCCGAACGATGGACAGGCGACACGTATGCTTCACACCTGAGCTCATTCAGCTGCATCTACGGCTACCTGCATTCCTTTTACCCCCTCCAGCCCACTGGGCCGTTCTTCTTCATCTCCTCCTCCCCGCCCCTACCTTGGGCGTGTGGGGCACGGGCAGCAGCGTGAAGTGGCTGCCGCCGCCGCCGCCGCCGCCGCCCGCGCCGCCGCCGCTGCCGCCTGCCCCTCCGTTCCCCCCCGCGGGCGTGCCCGGCGCGGGCGTGGATGCGTCCACCTGGAACAGCGGCAGGCGGCGCGAGGCGCTGTAGGTGTACTCGCCCATGTCCAGCAGCAGCGCGTCGTCGGGGTTGCGCTCGTGCTTGCGCCTGGGGGCAGGGGGAGGCGGGAGGCACGGGAGGGTGCAGGGGGCGGATCAGAGAGGGTGGAGCGGTAGGAGAGGGCGCAGGACGGGGTGGCGTCAAGGCGTTGAGGATGTGGGTGGCACGGGAGGGCAGCGAGGGCCCCGGTGCGGTACTTATTTGGCGTTCAGGTAGGTACGACAGTCCATGCGGTATGGCCACATAGCCATGCGCCCCTGTTCCCAGCCGGGCTGCAGACATCACAGTATCGCCACTCACTTGAAGCACGAGTACCAGGGCGGCTGGATGGCGTTGAGCTTCTTGAAGTTGATGCCGTTGTGGTCCACGGCGCCAAGCTCCTGTGTACGTGCGGGGAGAGCCAGCCGGATGCGTTGGTGGGGCGCAAACAGCACCCCGTCAGGAGGCAACGGGCAGCATGCGGCCGCGACCGTGACGGCGGCGCAGCCGTCGATCCTGCCGCGCGACCGCGAGCGTAACGCCGCAAACGCGCACCGTTTATACAAGAGTGCAACCGCAACTGCTGGTACGTTTCCCCCGAGCCCGCGCCTTGCCTACACCCAGACCTTTCAGAGCACAAGCTGCCCTCGCCCCCCGCACCTCCAGCCGCTCCTTGATTTCCGCAAAGGTGACCTCGTCCATCATGATCTGCCCGCCGTTGGCCGCGTCCGACACCACTGCATGACGGGGAGGAAGGAGGAAAGGAGCGGGAGTCGGGGTCAGCAACACAAGAGCGCGGCGGCGGTCCGCTGCCTCACATGGCTGCAAAACACGTAAAGCACACACTTGACAAGCTGTCCCTTCCTCAACAATCCTCGCACACATCCCTGCACACCCCACGTTCGGCCCCAGGAGGCATATTCCGCCGCCCCACACCCATTGCCCCGCCCCCATGTACCTCCACGTGTCCCAGACCCACTCTTGGCCAGCAACCCAGCGGACGCATGCACTTCCTCATATGACGTGCATCTCCAACCCCGCAACCCACACGGCCCCCCCCCACCCACTCTTGGCCAGGTCCATTGCCGCGCTGCCCTTCGCCGCGCTGCCCGGCGGCAGCAGCCCCGTGGTGATGCCCATGCGCACGCGCAGGCCGTTGAACAGCAGCGGGCCCGCCTCGCCGCGCCGCGTGGAGGAGGAGGCGCCGCCCGCGCCCGTGGGGGACATGGCGGCGGACAGCTCACGGGACACGATTGTGGGCAGCAGGGAGCCCTGCAGGGGAGACATGGAGGGGATTGCATCAGAACGGCCCTATGACACATCAAGAGCCAAGTCCCGGCTCCACGGAAGAAAAGGTAGCGGATAGGAGGTCTGGCCGGCGTAAATGTAGGGTGTCGGGAGGGTGGTATGTCGGGTGTGCGAGTGTCGGGTGGGTGCATGGGTGCATGAAGGGCAGCCCGCAAGGGGGACACGACGGTGGGATGTTAGGTCTTAGGGTAGCAGAGCGCCGCCGGCTGAGCAAGCCCTGCCTTGCAACATACGCTTCATTGCCGCACAACGCAGCGTGCTGCAGCGGGACGTGAGCGCGCCCGGAGAAAGGAAGGGCTGCCCGCGCCGAGCTGAACCCCTGTGTCTCTTACGACGGCAGCCCCCGCCCCACCTGTCTCGAGTCCGGGTGGTTATTGTCCACGGAGCCGGCCCCCGCCAGCCGGGCCGCGGCGGCGGGGGACATGAGCGAGTTGGTGCTGATCTCGGGGGTGGGCTGCGGAGGGGCAGGAGGGGCGGGACGGGCAGTGTTTCATACAACTGGCGCATGGCGGCCAACTGTGCTGCTATGCTGAGGAGGCACAGTGGCTTTCCGGTGGACCCCATGGCCTCCCGTTGTGCAGCAGCGGCAAATCCTGCTTTCGTGACCGTGCATAGCAGCTGCCTTCCGGACCAAGCACTGCCGGTGTGAACAGGCTCACGAAGCGCAGTAGGCCCCACTTGGTTCCTGTCAAGTTCCCACCATGGTCCCGGTGCTTGGCGCCGAGCCCCTGCCCCCGAACAGCGACTGCGTCATGTTGGAGATGGCGGACAGGAAGCCGGGAGCGGGCGTGCGGCGGCGGCCGCCGGCGTCGCGCAGCTCGCCGCCAAACAGCCCCTCCGGCCACGCCTGGCGGTTCAGCGCCAGCTGGGTCTGTGGGTCGGTGAAGGATGAACGGGTGGATTGAATGAGGTTGTCAGGTATGCGCACACGACAGCAAAACTGCAGGACGCTTCCTTTTGAGACAGCCTGCACCTCCTTTCCACGCAGCGGTCTGACGCGCTGGCCGCAACGTGGACCTTGTGCAAAGCATGCGCTAGGAACACGGCCCACCACCCTGACCCGCCAAGCACCTTCCCCACCTGCAGGCAGAATATGACTGCGTCCAGCGCCTCGTAGAAGACCAGCGAGTAGCTGTCTCCCTCCTGCTCCACGGTGTACCCGAAGTTGGCCCACCGCGCCTTGCGGATAATGGCGTTGTGCAGGTTGAGCGCGCGCGTCATGAGCTCGGGGGACTGCTTCATCAGGTCTGTGGTGGCGTACAGGGGGTGTCAGCAGGCGGGGGGGGGGGGGGGGGGGAGGTGGGGGCGGGGGGGGGGGGGGGGGAGGGGGAGGAGTGGCAGGAGGGGCTCCCAGGCACAGTAGGGCAGGGCGGGGAGGGAGGGGAGGTGGTCGGGCACGCTTTCGGT
>VFQN01008760.1_pt1 | contig 10093 bp, 8 predicted proteins | sample 3512371 | NCBI WGS metagenome assembly VFQN01 (sample SAMN10412370, study PRJNA504923) | tailings metagenome | isolation source: Replicate 2 from Balatoc abandoned mine | place: Philippines: Itogon, Benguet | collected 2017-08-28 | reverse complement strand
ACAACGACGACCGCCTGCGCTACGAGCGGGTCATCATCATGACCGACGCCGACGTGGACGGTGCGCATATCGCCTCGCTGCTGATGACGTTCTTCTATCGCGAGATGCCGAAGCTGATCGAGAACGGCCACCTGTTCCTGGCCCAGCCGCCGCTCTACCGGATCAGCAAGGGCGGCCGCACCGAGTATGCACAGGACGATGTCCAGAAGGACGAGCTGGTTCGGACGGTGTTCCACGGCAAGGCCGACATCACCCGATTCAAAGGCCTCGGCGAGATGCAGTCCGTCCATCTGCGCGAGACCACGATGGACCCGACCAAGCGTGTCCTCCTGAAGGTCGACGTGCCGCTGATCACGGGCGCCGAGCCGGAGGCCCGGGTCGAGGAAATGCGCACCCGGACCCTCGTCGAGGATCTGATGGGCCGCAAGCCGGAGAAGCGCTACGCCTTCATCCAGGAAAACGCGCGCTTCGCCCGCGATCTGGACGTGTGAGCCTGCCGCGTACGCCGGCTGACGGGCTGCGCGCAGAAATGTGACATTCCGGGAGCAGCGACCCGGGCGTATGATTGGCGGAAGTCCCGCGGAGGAGTTTGCCCAATGCGTTTCACGTCAAAGATCGCCGCCGCCTTGCTGGCGGTCGCTGCCCTTCCGGCCGCGGCCTATGCCGCCGTGATCGGCGGCACCTATTACGCGGTGCAGTACGACTATCGCGAATTCTTCGCCGCCACCGACGGCAAGAACTTCCAGGTCGTGCTGCACGGCAACCCCTTCCCCGGGACCGACCCGGCGGTGGTGGCGCGTGACCTCCTGCCGATGATGCAGGCGGCCAAGCCGATGCCGCGGCTCACCTTTACCTACGAGACGCCCCCGGAGCCGCCCCGCCCCAACTACCGCCTGATGCTGGTCTTCGACCCGGCGAACGATCTCAACAGCGACTCAGTCTGCAAGGGCACGGTGCGCTTCAAGCCCGGCAAGCCCGGCGTGTTCAATGTCTATGCCATCTATTGCCGCAACGACATGACGATGTCGGAGACGACCGCCTGGACGCCCGCGAACGGCCCGACCGATCCGCGGATCGGGGAGCTGTTTCGCGAGCTGTTCATGGTCGTCTTCTCCGACTCGCCATCCCTGAAGCCCAACCAGGGCGGCGGCTTTAGCCGCAATTAGCGGACCTGGGCGCACCTCAAGCGCTCCACAGGGAATTTCTGCTAACCAGACGGCAAATGGCCGTCTGGTATTCCCTGATCGATCTCGCCCTCTCCCGTCTGGACGCGGAAGCCGCCCATGGTCTTGCCATCCGGGCGCTCAAGACCGGCTTATTGCCGGGCGACCGGCGCGCCGACGCCACCTCGCTGGCGACGAATGTCTGGGGCCGGTCGCTGCCCAATCCGATCGGCCTGGCCGCCGGCTTCGACAAGAACGCCGAGGTTGCCGACGCCATGCTGGGCCAGGGCTTCGGGCTGGTGGAAATAGGCAGCGTCACGCCGCGGCCGCAGGAGGGCAACCCGCGCCCCCGCCTGTTCCGCCTGCCCGAGGATCGCGGCGTCATCAACCGCATGGGTTTCCCGGGTCAGGGGCTGGACGCCGCCCGCGCCCGGCTCGCCGCCCGTCCGCGCCGCGGCTTCGTCGGCGTTAACGTCGGCGCCAACAAGGACAGCGTCGATCGGGCGGCGGATTACGTAACGGGTTGCGTGGCCCTCGCGCCCTATGCCGACTACCTCGTGTGCAATGTCTCGTCGCCCAACACGCCCGGCCTGCGCAATCTTCAGGGCCGGACCGAGCTCGCCGGCCTCTTGAAGCGCGTGCAGGATGCGATCGCGGCCAAGCCGGTGCCGCTCGTGGTCAAGATCGCGCCGGACGCGAGCGACGACGATCTCGACGACATCGTTTTCGTCTGCCGCGACCTGCGACTGGACGGCATCATCATCGGCAACACCACCCTTTGCCGCCCGGCTTCGCTGAAGTCGGATCGGCGCGCCGAAACCGGCGGCCTGTCCGGCGCCCCGCTCACGGCCCTCTCGACCGACGTGCTGCGCAAGACCGCCCAACGCGTCGAGCGGCAGTTCCCCCTGATCGGCTGCGGCGGTGTGGGCTCGGGTGCCGATGCCTATGCCAAGATCCGTGCCGGGGCCACGCTGGTGCAGCTGTACTCGGCGATGGTCTACGAGGGCCCGCCGATCATCCGTCGCATCAAGAACGAGTTGGCGGCCCTGCTGGCCCGCGACGGGTTCACTTCGGTCAAGGATGCGGTGGGCGCCGATCTGAACCCCTGAGCAAGGACCTTTCTCTCTCCTGCATCGCGAAAATCTAAACCGCAGACGCGGGCCGGATGAGTCCATACACTCCCGGTCAGGGAGAACAACGTCGTGCCGCTCTGGATACCGATCACCATCGCTGCCGCTCTGTGCCAGAACATCCGCACGACGATGCAGCAGAAGATCCGGGGCATCCTGAGCGTCGATGGCGCCAATTTCGTTCGCTACCTCTACGGCGCCCCGCTGGCGCTCGGCATGCTGGCCTTCCTGGTCTTCGTGACCGGCCGGCACGTCCCGTCGATCTCACTGCATTTCCTGGCGCTGGTGACCATCGCCGGCGTGGCGCAGATCGTGGCCACGTCGCTGATGATCCACGCCTTCTCCCTGCGCAACTTCGCGGTCGGCACGGTCTATTCCAAGACCGAGACGGTGTTCGTGGCCCTGTTCGCCACCTTCATCGCCGGGGAGCCGCTGAAGCTCGGCGCCTGGGCCGGCATCCTGGTCTGCCTCGGCGGCGTCGCCATCCTGAGCGTGCGCGGCAAGTTCTCCGACGTGCGCGGCGTGCTGGCCGACCTCACGCACAAGGGGGCGATGTACGGCATCCTGTCCGGCGCCATCTTCGCCATCGCCGCCGGCACGATCCGCGAGGCATCGAAGCTGTTGCCCGACGGCGACTTCATGGTGCGGGGTATCACCGTGCTCGCCTGCATGAACACCATCCAGGTCATCCTGATGGCGCTCTACCTCGCACGGCGCGACCGCCCGCAACTCTCCAAGGTCTGGTTCAACTGGCGCTCCTCGATCTGGGTCGGCATCTTCAGCGTGCTGGGTTCGGCCGGCTGGGCGCTTGCCATGACGCTCGAGAATGCCGCGCTGGTGCGCGCCGTGGGCCAGATCGAACTGGTCTTCACCTTCATCTCCTCCCGCCTCATCCTCAAGGAGCGGCCGTCGCTCGGCGAGTGGATCGGCAGCATCCTGGTGGTCGGCGGGGTCGTTCTCATCCTAGCAACCCGGTGACCCCATGACAGACACGACGAGGCCGCTCGACGGCCTGCGCATCCTCGATTTCTCGACCACGATCGCGGGCCCGCACTGCAGCCGGCTGCTGGCCGACATGGGCGCCGACGTGGTGAAGGTCGAATCGCCCGAGGGCGACCTGATGCGTTCGCGCCCGGTGCAGCGCGACGGCTTCAGCACCATGTTCGGCCAGCTCAATGCCGGCAAGAAGTCGATCGTGCTCGATCTCAAGAAGCCGGAAGCGGTCGCCGCGATCAAGAAACTGGCCGCCACGGTCGACATCCTGGTCGAGAACTACCGCCCCGGCGTCATGAAGCGACTCGGACTCGACTATTCCGAGCTCTCCAAGGTCAACCCGCGGCTGATCTACTGCGCCATCTCAGGCTACGGCCAGACCGGGCCGGGCGCCGGCCGCCCGGCCTACGCGCCGGTCATCCATGCCTCGACCGGTTACGACATGGCGCATCTCTTCTACCAGCAGGGCCGCCAGAGGCCGGACAATTGCGGCATCTTCGTCGCCGATTATGCCAGCGGCGCCTATGCGATGGGCGCGATCCTCGCGGCCGTCCACCAGCGCCATGCGACCGGCAAGGGACAGATGGTCGACGTCTCGATGTTCGAGACGCTGGTCGGCATGCTGCTGGGCGAGGTCAACCGCGCGCAGTTCGACTTCGAGATGCCGTCGCGACCGATGTACGGCCCGATCGAAGCCAGCGACGGCTATGTGATGCTGGCGACGGCCAGCGAAAAGACCTTCCAGGACATGGCGACCGCGGCCGGCCGCCGCGACTGGCTGACCGACCCGCGCTTCGAGAAGTATCAGGACCGCCGCATGAACTGGGGGCTGCTGGTCGACGAACTCGAGGAGTGGTCGAAGACGCGGAGCGTCAAGGAGGTCGTGGCGGCGCTGGAGAAGCAGGGCGTCCCCTGCTCGCCCTATGTCACGGTCACCGAGGCGCTTCAGGACCCGCAGGTCGAGCATCGCGGTTCGCTTTGCACCATCGAGGATGGCGGCGGCAGCTACAAGTCGCCCGCACCGCCCTTCCGATTCTCCGGTTCGCCGTTGCAGAGCGGCCCCAGGGTCGCCGCGCTCGGCGAAGACACCAGGGCCGTACTGGCACAGGCCGGCCTGACCCAATCCGAAATCGAGGTCCTCGTAAAATGATCGATCCGCGTACCCCCATCCTGGTCGGCGCCGGCCAGATCACCGACACGGTCGGCAAGCCGTCGAGCGAGCGCTCGCGCGTCGCCTTCTGCGCCGAGGCCGCCAACCTGGCGCTCGAAGACACGCAGGCCGCCATCGGCGGGCACGCGCTCGGCCATCTGGTCGACGCCATCGCCGTGATGGAGTTCTTCAGCGACATCAGCCCGCGCTTCGCCTCGCCCTACGGCCGGTCGAGCAACCCGCCGCAGAGCGTCGCCAACCGCCTGCATGCCGACCCGAAGCAGCTGCTCTACACCCACTCGGGCGGAAACATGCCCCAGTACCTGGTGAACAAGTTTGCCGAGCAGATCGCCAATGGCGAGACCGAGCTGGCCCTGATCTGTGGCGCGGAGCTGCTGCGCAGCACGCAGAACGCCCGGCGCGCCGGCATGAAGATCGACTGGAACGAGGATCCGGGCGGCGGCGAGCCGACCCGCATCGGCGACCCGCGCTTCGGCTTCAGCGAGGAGGAAGCACGCCATGACCTGCGCGCCGCCATTCACTTCTATCCCCTGTTGGAGAATGCCATCCGCGGCGGCCTGAATCGCGACGTCGACAGCCACATGAAGTCGATGGGCCGGCTGTTCGAGCGCCTCGCCGCGGTCGCCCGGGACAACCCGCTGGCGACCCGCCGCGAGGGCTACAGCGCCGAGGCCCTGTCGACCATCTCTCCGGACAATCGCTGGATCTGCTTCCCCTATCCGCGCCTGATGAACGCCAATGCGATCATCGACCAGGCAGCGGCGGTGCTCGTTACCTCGGTCGAGAAGGCCCGCGAATGGGGCATCCCACAGGACCGGTGGGTGTTCCTGCACGGCTGCGCCGACGGTACCGACACCTGGGTCGTGTCCGAGCGCGAAAAGCTCGACGCCTCCCCCGCCATCCGCGGCTGCGCCCACATCGCGCTAGACATGGCCGGCAAGAAGGTTTCCGACATCGCCGTCTTCGACCTCTACAGCTGCTTCCCCTCGGCCGTCGAAGTCGCGATGAAGGAGATCGGCATCGCCGAGGATGATCCGCGGCCCATCAGCGTGACCGGCGGACTGCCGTTCTTCGGCGGTCCCGGCAACAACTATGTCACCCACTCGATCGCCGAGATGATGAACGTGGTGCGCGCGAAACCAGGCTCGTTCGGCATGGTGACCGCCAACGGCAACTATCTCACCAAGCACTCGGCCGGCCTCTACTCGACGGAACCCACCAAGGGATCGTGGAAGCGCGAGGATCCCAGGAAGTTCCAGGCCGAACTCGACGCCCTCCCGAGGCGCAGGGTCGAGACGAAGCCCGCGGGCACCGGCACGATCGAGACCTACTGCGTCACTTATGGCAAGGACGCACCTGAGCGCGGCTATGTCCTCGGCCGCCTCGACGGCACCGGCGACCGGTTCGTGGCCATGACTCCGGACGATCCCTCCCTCGTCGCCGACATGCTGACGCGCGAGCAGCTCGGGCGTAAGGTGTCGGTCTCCGAATCGGGCGGCCGCAACGTCATCCGCCCAGCCTGAGGCGAGGAAGCGATGCCGAACGTCCTGAGCGCGGCGCAGACCGCGGAGTTCAACGACAAGGGATTCACCTATGCGCGCGGGCTATTCGCACCCGACGAGGTGAAGCTGCTCACCCGCGCCATGGAGGAAGATCCGGCGGTGCGGAACAGCATCCTCGACCGTCGCGACGGCGAGGGTCGCTCGACCCGCATCGCGCTCTGGAACCGCGCCGGCGACAGTGTCTACGGACTGGCCGCGCGCGTGCGGCGCATGGTCGACACCTCGGCGGCGCTGCTGGGCGGGCCGGTCTATCACTACCAGTCGAAGCTCACCGCCAAGGAGCCGGAGGTCGGGGGCGCCTGGGAATGGCACCAGGATTACGGCTACTGGTACTACAATGGGTGCCTGCGTCCCGACATGCTCTCGATCATGATCGGGCTCGACCGTACCAGCCGGGAGAATGGCTGCCTGCAGATCGCCACCGGCTCGCACAGGCTCGGCCGCATCGATCACACGCCGCTGTCGCCGACCCAGAACGAGGTCGATCCGAAGCGCATGCCGCACATCCTCGAGAAGTGTCCCATCGAATACTGCGAGCTCGAGGCGGGCGACGCGCTGATTTTCCATTGCAACGCAATCCACCGCTCGGACGCGAACCGCTCGCCCAACCGGCGCTGGACCCTGCTGGTCTGCTACAACCGGGTCGACAACGACACCTTCACCAAGGTCGACGACCGCTACTACGTGCCACTGGAGCCGGTCGACGACGACGCGATCCGCCGGGCCGGCCTGCGCTTTGCCCGGGGAGACGGGCAGGAGCATTTCGCCAGCAAGCCTTACGTGCCGGACCTTCGAAAGGCGTCCTAGAGATCATGCCGGGACCGAGACTGATCGAAATCCTGCTGAAGCAGCGCGAGGCCCAGTTCAAGGACGGTGCGCCGACCGCCGAGCAGCGCATCGACCGGATCAACCGCTGCATCGGCCTGCTGGTCGACCGGCGGCAGGACATCGAAGCAGCGCTCACCAGCGATTTCGGCGCCCGCTCGCCCACCGTAACCGCCTTCGCCGACGTCGCCAGCTCGATCGGTCCGCTGAAGCATGCGCGCGACCATGTGCGGGGATGGATGAAGAGCGAGCGGCGCCGCACCACGCCGCGCATCCTCGGGTTCCTGGGCGCACGGGCGGAGATCCGCCACCAGCCCAAGGGCGTGGTCGGCGTGATCAGCCCGTGGAATTTCCCGGTCAACCTCACCTTCGCGCCGCTGGCCGGAGTCCTGGCGGCCGGCAACCGGGCCATGATCAAGCCGTCCGAGACGACGCCGGCCACGTCCGAGTTGCTGAAGCAGATGTTCGCCAGCGCCTTCGACGAAAGCGAGATCGCGGTCGTGACCGGCGGCCCGGAGGTCGGACAGGCCTTCTCGTCCCTGCCCTTCGACCACCTGGTCTTCACCGGCGCGACTGCGATCGGTCGCCACGTGATGACGGCGGCTGCAGAGAATCTCGTGCCGCTGACGTTGGAACTCGGCGGCAAGAGCCCCGTCGTGATCGGGCGCTCGGCCGACATGTCCGTGGCCGCGGCGCGCATCATGAACGGCAAGGTGCTCAACGCCGGCCAGATCTGCCTGGCGCCCGATTATGTGCTGACGCCGGCCGACCGCCTCCCCGATTTCGTCGCCGCGGCGAAGACCTCGGTCGGCCAGATGTTCCCCAGCATCCGCGAGAGCCCGGACTACACCGCCATCGTCACCGATCGTCACTACGCGCGGCTGATGGACTATCTCGACGATGCGCGGGCCAAGGGCGCGGAGATCGTCGAGATCAATCCGGGCGGCGAGGATCTGCGGCAGCAGCCGCATCGCCGCATCGCGCCGACCCTGATCCTCAATCCGACCGACGAGATGAAGGTCATGCAGGAGGAGATCTTTGGGCCGTTGCTGCCGGTCAAGCCCTATCGCGACGTTCAGGAGGCCGTCGACTACATCAATGCCCACGATCGCCCGCTCGGTCTCTACTATTTCGGCACCGACGCAGCGGAGCGCGACCGCGTGCTCGACGGGACGACCTCAGGCGGCGTCACCGTCAACGACGTCGTCATGCACGTCGCCCAGGAGGAGCTGCCGTTCGGCGGCATCGGCCCGGCCGGCATGGGTGTCTATCACGGCCATGACGGCTTCCGGGAATTCAGCCATCGCAAGTCGATCTACCACCAGATCAAGTGGGATCTGGCGCCGTTGCGCATGCTGCGCCCGCCCTACGGTGCGGGGCTAAAGAAGTATCTGGGAATGCAGATCAAGCGCTGAACGCGAAAGGTCCCTCGCTCGCGAGGGACCGTCGGCTCACGCCGCCTTGATGTTCGAGCGCTTGATGCGGTCGAGATTGGAGCCCTCGATGCGCACCAGCTTCGTTAGACCGTCCCGCTTCGGCGAGTGGACCACGCCTATATCGTAGAAGTGGCTGTCGCCAGGCTTCAAAACGTAGGTCTTGGCGGGCTCGACCAAAGTGGGCTCATCGCCCTCGCCCTTCTTCACGATCCGCCAATCCGTCATCTCGGTGTCGCCGGTCGCCAGGCCGTAGATCGCCCAGCTGGGACCGTGATCGTGCGGCGCACCGTGTGCGGCCGTCTCGTAGACATGCCCGCAGATGCAGAAACCCAGCTCCGGATCCTCGTAGAGGACCTTGCGCGGACGACACTGGTCGGCGGTCAGGTGCTTCGCGGCGAACGCCTCGTCGAGCAGCACCTTCGACACCAGCTTGCAGACTTCCTGCTTACCCGCGGGTCCCGAATCGGCCTTGAGGGCCTGGCGAATGTCCGCGCTCAACTCCTCGAGAGTGTAGGTCATTCCTTGCCTCCATCCGAATATCCATATTTGCACAGTGGATACTGGAGATCATCCCCTCGCAACCGCTGGCATTCGCTCTGCGAGCCGCAGCTCCTGGCTAGACGCCCAACCTCTCGAGCGCCGCGCCGAGGCGCGCCCCGGTCTGCTCGGCCTGCGCCCGGCGCTCGCGCTGCTCCTCGACGACCTCTTCAGGTGCGCGAGCCACGAAGGCCGCGTTGGCAAGCTTGGCGTCGATCTTGGCGACCTCATCGCCGAGTTTCCTGATCTCCTTCTGAAGGCGCGCACTCTCGGCCTTGAGGTCGATCACCTCACCGACCGGAAGGGCATAGGTCGCCTCGCCGACGACGATCTGCAGCGACGCCTTGGGGGCCGAAGCCACCGCCTCGACACCTTCGATACGCGCCAGGCGCTCGATGGCGGCTCGATGGGTTTCCAGTCGCGCCGCGGTCGTATCGTTGCCGCCGATCACCAGCAGCTTCAGCTTGGCGCCGGCCGGCACGTTCAGCTCGGCACGGGCCGAGCGGATGTCCTGGATCAGTTTCACCAGCCAGCCCATTTCGGCATCTGCCGCCGGATCGACGTCAGTCGGCGCGGGCCATGGTTGCGAGATCAGCGGCCCATGCTCGGCGCGATGTCCGAGCTTGTCCCACAGCTCCTCCGTTATGAACGGCATCACCGGATGCATAAGCTTCACGGTCTCGCGCAGCACGAAGGCGGTGACGGCGCGCGTCTCATCCTTCTCTGCGCCGTCGGCGCCCTGCACGATCGGCTTGGTGAGCTCGACATACCAGTCGCAGACCACGCCCCAGACGAATTCGTAGAGCGTATTGGCGGCCTCGTTCAGCCGGAACTCGGTCAGGGCCTTGTCGATCGCCTGGTTGGCGCGCGCGAGTTCACCCAGCATCCACTTGTTGACCGTCAGGGTGGCCGACGCGGGATCGAAGCCCCCCTCGGAGCTTGGCGGCATGGCCGCGCCGTTCATCTCGGCGAAGCGCGTCGCGTTCCACAGCTTGGTCGCGAAGTTTCGCGCGCCCTCGACACGGGCCGGCGACAGGCGCAGCCGGCCGGCCTGGGACGCCGCCAGCGACGTCATGGTGAAGCGCAGCGCATCCGCGCCGTACTTGTCGATCAGCTCCAGGGGATCGATCACGTTCCCCTTGGACTTCGACATCTTCTGGCCCTTCTCGTCCGTCACCAGCCCGTGCAGGTAGACGGTGCGGAACGGCACCTCCTTCATGAAGTGCATGCCCATCATCATCATGCGGGCGACCCAGAAGAACAGGATGTCCCAGCC
>VFQN01008759.1_pt1 | contig 10094 bp, 6 predicted proteins | sample 3512371 | NCBI WGS metagenome assembly VFQN01 (sample SAMN10412370, study PRJNA504923) | tailings metagenome | isolation source: Replicate 2 from Balatoc abandoned mine | place: Philippines: Itogon, Benguet | collected 2017-08-28 | reverse complement strand
TCGACCCACGCCCGCAGCGTGTCGGCGACCTCGTCGGTGAGGTCGTCGCCGCGGGCATCGAGCTCGGCGGCTGTGTGTCCGAAGAAGCAGGTGAGTGCCGCCGACCGCACCCGGGCGCTGCGGTGCGGCTGCTCCAGCGCCTCCAGCATCGTCAGCCACTCGACCGCTGCAGGCGTCGCGAAGACGCTGCCACCGCCCGCGATCACCGCGGGCACGCCGACCTCGAGCAGCGCCTCGCGGACGGCGGCCAGGTCGGCGTGGCGATAGCTGATGACCGCGATATCGCGAGGCCGGATCGGCTCGCCGCACCAGGTGGGGTCGCTGGCGAGCAGCCGGCGTACGTCGAGCGCGAGATCCGTGGCGATGTGGGGCCGCACCTGACCGACGGTGAGGGTGGCGTTGCCCCGGCGACCGAACGACTCGCGACGCACGACCCGCAACCGGAACGGGCGCGCGTCGCCGGACAGCCGGCTCTCCTGGTGGTGGGCCACGACGTCGCGGACCACGATGCGGTCGTCGCCGAGCGCGGCCCCGGCGAGGAGCCGCTGGAAGCCGGCGAGCAAGGGGGCGTCGCTGCGCCAGTTGACCGACAGCGTCTGCTTGGTCTGCGCGGTCTCCGCCGCCTGGAGGTACGTCGTGACGTCACCGCCGCGGAAGGCGTAGATCGCCTGCTTCGGGTCGCCGATCAGCACCATCGTGGCGTGGCCGGTGAAGGCCCGGTCGAGCACCTGCCACTGCACCGGGTCGGTGTCCTGGAACTCGTCGACGAGCACGATCCGCCAGCGCTGCCGCATCCGCTGGGCAGCGGCCCCGTCAGGGTCGGCCAGGGCGTCGGCGAGCTGGGAGAGCAGGTCGTCGTAGGAGAGGATGCCGAGCCGGCGCTTGCGGCGGTCGAGCTCGGTGCGCACGGCCTTGGCGAAGCTGACCTTGCGACCGGCGACAGTGGAGCGGTCCTCGTCGGCGGGCTCGAGCGCGGCCTGCGGGTCGCCCACGGCCGCGCGGGCGATCGCCATCGCCTCGTCGTGGCTGAAGACCGGTTCGGCGTCGGCGAAGGCGCGCAGGTAGAGGTCGTCGACGGTCTCCTTGACGAGATCGTCGAGATCCTCGACCAGGCGGGCGCGGGAGTCGGTGTCGCCGGCCACGCCGAGCGAGTCGAGCACCATCGAGCAGAACTGGTGGGTCGTCGCGATCGTCGCGGCGTCGAACCCGGCGAGCGCCTGGGTGACCCGCCGATGCGCCGCCACACGGTCGGAGCCGTCGAGCTCGCGCAGCATCGCGACCAACTCGGAGTCGCTCACCTCACCCGTCGCCGGGTCGTCGCTCAGCACCCGCTCGGCCTCGACGAGCTGGGTGCGCACCCGCTCGCGGAGCTCCTGGCTGGCCGCCCGGCCGAACGTCACGACGAGCATCTGCTCCAGGCGCGCCACGCCCTCCACGACGTACCGCGTCACGAGCGCGCCGATCGTCCAGGTCTTGCCGGTGCCGGCGCTGGCCTCCAGAAGCACGGTCCCGGTGGGCAGTGGGTCGCGGATGGAGAAGGGGTTCACAGCGGACCCACCCTCTCGGCGCCGCTGAGCAGCGGCTCCCAGATCCGCCAGGCGTACGCCGGCAGGCCCGCCTCGACGAGGACGCCGATCGGCGCCCGACCGCCGTACACCCGCTGGTGGTGAGCGTCGTCATCCTCGCCGGTGATCCCGTACTGGTGGTGCGGGTCGGTCTCCCAGGCACGGCGGGCCGCCTCGACGGGCGGGAAGTCCTGGCCCATGAGCTCGCGCGCATGCGCCTCCGCCCAGGCGCCGCCGGTCGCGACGGGCACCGGCAGGGGCTGCCGGAGCCCGAGGTCGCGCAGCTCCACCAGGTCGCGCAACCACGCGACGGCGCGGTGGTCGAGCGGACCGGAGAGCGCTCGCTTCGGCCCGGCGCGCTCCCGGCCGATCGCGTGGGCCGTGAAGTGCTGGTCGGGGTAGGTCGCGCTCAACGCCAGCAGGTCGACCCAGGTCTGGAGCCGCTGCCGGGCCTTGAGCCGGGAGTAGCCGAGGCTGACCACGCGGGTGCCGTAGACGTCGGGCACCGTGCCGGTGAGGCGGCGTCCGTCACCCAGGTCGACGTCGACGTCCACTGATCGCCGGTCGCCGGCGCGGACCTCGGCCGAGCGCTCCCAGAGCCGCTGGCACTCCTCGACGACCTCGGTGAGGGCCCGCTGCCCGAGGGCGCCGGGCGGGAGGGTGCCGCTCAGCTGCTCGGCGGTCATCGCCGCGACGGGGTCCTGCCCGGCGAGGACGGCGCGCAGCAGCCGGTCGCCGATGTCCCACTTCTCCAGGTTATCGAGCGACACGGGGATCGCGTCGGCCAGGTCGTCGGGTGCGAACGGCGTCGCCACGTCGAGCCGCTCGCGCAGGAAAGCCCGGACCGGATGGACCAGGAACGCCTTGAGATCCTGCACCGACAGGTCGTCGCGGCTGCGCTCGGGCAGGGGGCCGGTCAGCAACGGTGGCGGCTCGCTGCGCACGCTCCACGCGGACCGAGCCCCGGCCAGGGCGGCGGTGTCGAAGCTGAAGGGGTCGGCGCGCTTGAAGTTGCGGGCGTCGTACGGCTGGAGCGGGTGCCGGGTGAGGACCCGGTCGCGGACCGGGGCGGACGTCGTCCGGTCGGCGGCGTCCAGGATCTCGCCGAGGGGGACGGCGGGCGGGCGCGGCGCCCCGGACTGCTCGTCGGCGCCCGAGTAGGTGACGACCAGGTGCTCGGTGGCGGCGAGCACGGCGTCGAGGAGGAGCTGGCGGTCCTCGCTGCGCGCGTCGCGCTCGCCGGTGAGCGGCCGGCGGGCGAGCACGTCGTCGCCGTCGACCGCGCCCGCGCGTGGAAAGACGCCGTCGTCGAGGCCGACGAGGCAGACCACACGGTGCGGCACGGAGCGCATCGGGACCAGGGTGGCGACAGTCAGGCTGCCGGTGCGGAAGTTGGCGCGCGTGGGACGTCCGGCCAGCCTCGACTCCAGCAGCGCGCGGACGTCGGAGAGCCGCAGCTCCACCTCGCCCTCGTGGGACGACGCGGCCGCACGCGCGAGCTCGCGCTCGAACTGTGGCAGCTGCCAGGCGTCGTCCGCCGCCACGTCGGTCAGGGTGCGGACGCCGTCGCGCAGTCGCCCGGCCCACTCGGCGACCGTGCGTGCCCTCGTCAAACCGGTGAGCGTCGCGTCGAGGCGGTCGACGAGCTCGGCCAGGCGCCCGGCCAGGTCGATCTCGGAGCTGGCGACGTCGTCGAGCGGCAGCCCCCGGCCGAGGTGTCGGTGATCGTCGCCGCTCATGGCGACGCCGAGGAGGATCCGGTCGAGCCCGGTGCGCCAGGTGTTGTGCGGGAAGCCCTCCATCGCGAAGGCGCTGCGCGCCTCGGCGTCGATGCCCCACCGAACGCCGGCGCGGGCGACCCAGCGGCTGACCCGGTCGAGCTCCTCGTCGGTGAACCCGAAGCGTCGGCGGCACGGCTCGCTGGCCGCCAGGTCGAGCACGTCGGCCGCGGTGACCCGGCCGCCAGCCAGGCGCAGGAGCGCGCCCGCGACGGCGAGCAGCGGGTTGGTGCTCGTGAGCGCGCGGTCGGCCAGCTTGACCCGCAGTGTGTGTGCGGGATGGCCGTCCGGTGTCGTCAGCCCGAAGCCGGCGGAGATCAGCGGCGCATAGGTCTCGATGTCGGGGCACATGACGAGCACGTCGCGCGGCTCGAGGGTCGGGTCGTCCTGGAGCATCCCGACCAGGACCTCGCGGAGCACGTCGATCTGCCGGGCCGGGCCGTGGCAGGCGTGCACCTGGAGGGTGCGGTCGCCGGCGGCGAGGTGACGGCTCGCGCGCTCGTCGTACGCCGGGGCGTGGTTGGCGCGCAGGTCGTGCTGGAGCCAGCCGAGCAGGGTGTCGCGGGTCTCGGGCTCGGTCGGCACGAGCTCGGCGTCGATCCCGTCGAGGGTGCGTCGCAGCTCCCGGGCGTCGCGGCCGAGCGAGGCGAGCAGGGGGTGGCCGACCCGCTCCGGGGAGGCGTCCTCGTCGCGAGGGACGACCCCGCCGAGGCCGGCCAGGTCGTCCCACAGGGTCGGCGAGGGCTGCGGCAGGAAGAGATGCACGTCGCGGTGCTCGCCGAGCGCCCGGAGGAGGGCGACCTCGGTGACGGGGATCCGGGTGTGGCCGAAGAGGCTCAGCCGCGCGGGCAGCGGCAGGTCGGCACCGCCTGCCTCGAGAGCGGCGCACGTGTCGGCGTGCCGGACGTCGGGCGGCGGCGCGCCGACCACGGGGAGCAGCCGGCGCCACAGCTCGGCCTGCCAGCGCAGGTCGGCGTCGAGGTCGCCGTCGTCGCCCTCACGCCAGCCGGTGACGAGCGAGGGCCGCTGGACGGCGTACGACGCGAAGAGGTGAGCCAGCCGGATCGCGACGGAGTAGCGGCGGTTGCGGCGCAGCTCGCCGTCGGGGCCGTCCATCCCGTGGCCGAGGTGGCGGGCCAGCGTCGCGAACTCCGGATCGTCGAGGCTCGCGTCGATGGTCGCCAGCAGCGGCCAGACCAGGCGCTCGGGATCCCACGGATCGTCGCGCTCGCGGCCGAGCAGCAGGCTGACCAGGCTGCGCGGATTGAGGAACCGGACCCCCGCGCACACGCCGTCGCCGCCGCGCGGCCCGGCGCCGAGCCGGTGGCTGAGCCGCTGGGTGAGCCACCGCTCGACCCCCCTGGCCGGCACCACCACGACCTCCTCGGCGAACGGGTCGTCGAGGGGCACCGCCAGCAGCTCCCCCAGCCGGTCGGCCAGCACGTCCGTGCGGGCGGCGCGGTGGATCTGCAGGGTCACGCCGGAACCTTACGGGGCGGCGGGGACAGCCCGGCGTGTCGTGGGTCGATTCACCGGCTGACCGGTGAAACGGCGACGACACGCCGAGTGGGCACGGCGTGTCGCGACCGTTTCGGCGGACAAGTCAGGCGTCGTACTGCCGCACCCGACCAACGGGTACGGCGTACCCATGACCGACCCCACGCCCGAGCCCGAGGTCACTGCGCCCGAGACCGACCGGCCCACCCAGGACCGGCCCACCCAGGACCGGCCCACCCAGGACCGGCCAGACACGGACCGGCCGGCCAAGGACCCGCTCCGCCGGTCCCGCACGAGCGGCGCGTGGACGACGGTGGTCGTCGCGGCGGTGCTGTTGGTGCTGCTCATCGTCTTCATCGTTCAGAACACCGACGACGTGCAGGTGGCGTTCCTCGGCTGGGAGGGCACGACGCCGCTGGCGGTCGCGCTGCTGGTCGCGACGGTCACCGGGGTCGTCATCACGGCCCTGATCGGCACGCTGCGCATCTGGCAGCTGCGCCGCCGGGTCAAGCGCGATCGCCTCTGACCCACTGACCCCCTGGCGTCCCCGGCGCCACCCGGCCCAGGAGGGTCATGGACGGCGCCCGCTGACCGTGCGACGCTCGCTGCGATGACGACGATGCTCGACGTGGACTACCTGGTCGTCGGCGCGGGCGCCATGGGCATGGCGTTCACGGACGCGTTGGTCGACCACGCCGACGCGCGGGTGGCGATCGTCGACCGCCGTCATGCGGCCGGCGGGCATTGGCTCGAGGCCTACCCGTTCGTGCGCCTCCACCAGTCGTCGACGTTCTACGGCGTCGCGTCGACGGTGCTCGGCGGCGGGCGCATCCAGACGCACGGACCGGAGTCCGGACTCCACGAGCGCGCCGGCCAGGCCAAGATCTGCGCCTACTACGCCGACGCGGTCGACCGGATGCAGGGCCTCGGCCGGGTGGAGCTCTTCCCCGGGTGCGAGTACGCCGGAGATCGCACGTTCGGGTCGCGCGCCTCCGGACGCCGGTACGCCGTGCCGGACCACTGCCGCGTCGTCGATGCCCGCTACCTCTCCCCCGACATCCCCGCCGAGACGCCGCCGCCGTTCGCGGCCGCCGACGGCGTGCGCGTCGTCCCTGCTGGCGACCTGCCCGACGTCGAGGAGGCGCCGATCCGGTACGTCGTGGTCGGGTCGGGCAAGACCGCGACCGACTCGGTGATCTGGCTGCTCGGCCGCGGCGTCGACCCCGGCGCGATCACCTGGGTGCGGCCGCGCGACCCGTGGATGCTCAACCGCGCCAAGATCCAGCCCGACCCCGAGATCTACCTCGGCATGGTCGCCGACCTGCTCACGGCCTGTGCCGAGGCGCCGTCGCTGGACAAGCTGTTCCTGCGCCTGGAGGAGCTCGGGATCATGTTCCGCGTCGACCCGACGGTCACGCCGACGATGGCGAAGGCGCCGACGCTCGGCTTCTGGGAGCTCGAGCTCCTGCGCACCGTCGAGGACGTCGTGCGCCTGGGCCACGTCATCAGCGCCCGGCCGGGACGCCTCGACCTGGAGCGGGGCTCGGTCGAGATCCCCCGCGACAGCGTCGTCGTCCACTGCGCGGCCTCCGGCCTGAAGTACCCGCCCCGGATCCCGATCTGGCAGCCCGACGCGATCACGATCCAGCCGGTGCGGGCCGGGTTCCCGTGCTTCGGCGCCGCCCTCGTCGGGTACGTCGAGGCGACCCGCTCCGACGACGCCGACAAGAACGCGCTCTGCTCGCCCTCGTCGTACGGCAACAGCCTGGAGGACTGGGCGCTCATGAACGTCCTGGGCTTCCGCAACGCCGCCGCCTTCAACGCGGAGCCGGACATCCGCGACTGGGCCCACCGGGTCGCGCTCAACCCCGCCCGCGTGCCGCCCGAGCACGGCGGCTCGGCCGCGCTCGACGACGCGCTCGCTCGCGTGGGGGCTCAGGTGCAGCCCGCGCTCGCGCGGCTCGAAGCCCTCTGCTGACCCTCCGTCAGCGTCTCAGGCCGGTGCGATGTTCTGGTTGTGCCGGAACATGTTGTCCGGGTCGTACCTCCGCTTGATCTCGCGCAACCGGCCGTAGTTGCCGCCGTAGTTGGCCTCGATGCGGCCCTGGTCGTCCGCGGCCAGGAAGTTGACGTAGCCGCCCTCCTCGGAGTGCGGCGCGATCGCGTCGGCGTACCCGCGCACCCACGCGATGTTGCGCTCGTCGTCCGCAGCGTCGGGCCACATGCCGGCGATGACGGTCGCGAACCCCGCGTCGCGGTAGGCGAACGCCGTCGCGTCCGAGGCGACCCGGTGGCATGCGCCATTGATCGGGTAGATGTGCATCGTCGAGGTCAGCTCCGGGACCTGCGCCCCGTGCTCCTCGTGCGCCGCGATGGCCGCATCGGTGAGCTCGGTGGCGAAGTTCGACTTCCAGTAGTGCCGCAGACCCGACGGGTAGAGGTCGTCGAAGGCGCTGTTCAGGGCGGGATAGGGCATCGGACCGACCATCTCGCCGACGGTGGGCGCGAGGTCGCGGAAGGGCTTCAGCACCTCCTCGCCCCGCTGCAGGTCGCCCGCCCAGCAGGTCACCATGAGCGCAAGCGTCTCCCCGTGGCGGTACTCGGGGATGAAGGGCAAGGGCGGCGCGATCTGGTACGCCGGGAAGCCGCCGAACTGCTCGGGCGCGTCGGCGATGAACTCGCGGTAGAGCCGGAACAGGTCCCCGGCGCGGTCGAGCTCGAAGAACATCGGGCCGCCGTAGACGTCCTTGACCGGGCTGAGGCGGAAGTCGAACGAGGTGACGACGCCGAAGTTTCCGCCTCCCCCGCGCAGGGCCCAGAAGAGGTCGGCGTCGTCCTTGTCGCTCGCGACGTGGAAGGTGCCGTCGGCGGTGACCACGTCGGCGCTCACCAGGTTGTCCAGCGAGAGCCCCAGCCCGCGGGCGAGGTAGCCGATGCCGCCGCCGAGCGTCAGTCCGCCGACGCCGGTCGTCGAGATGATGCCGCCGGTCGTCGCGAGCCCGAAGGGGTATGTCGCCGCGTTGAGGTCGCCCCACGTCGCACCGCCACCGACCCGCGCGGTCCGCGCGACCGGGTCGACCCGCACGCCGCGCATCGCCGACAGGTCGATGACCACGGCCTCGTCGGCGGTGCCGAAGCCGGGCACGCTGTGTGCCCCACCCCGGACGGCGACGGACATCCCGTTCTCGGCGGCGTACCGCACGGCCGTCATCACGTCGCCGGCGTTCACCGGCTGTACGACGACCGCGGGCCGCCGATCGATCATCCCGTTGCGGACGGCGCGCGCGTCGTCGTAGCCGGGATCGTCCGGCCCGGTCACGGTCCCGCGCACCTGCTCCCGCAGGGCATCCAGCTGTGCACTCATCTGACCCTCCTGATGGCTCGGCACTGCCGCGTCCGGGCATCAGGGGGCGTCGAAGGGGCGTCACGAGCGCGGCGGACCGCGGCAGGTTTGGGTGCGTTCGACGCTAGACCCGCCGCCATGCCGTGTCATGGCGCAGATTGACGATGTGCAATCGTCACTTCATCTATAGCCGAGGACAGACGCGAGCGCGGATTCCCTCCGGCTACGACACACGGCAGACATACAAGACAGACGTCTTCAACTCGTACTGAGCCCGCGGATCCGTTCCGAACGGAGGAGAATCGTGAGCACGATCAAGAACCTGGCAGTCGGCGCAGCGGCTGCGCTGACGGTCGCAGTTCCTACTGGCATCGCGTCATACTTCGTCGTCGCGGGCTCACCATCATCCGCCGCACCGTCGAGCGTGCCGTCGAGTTCCTCTGGGTCGGCGCTGGAATACAAGTCGGATCCGTTCAAGGGGCAGAAGCTGGCGACCCGCGACTTCCCGACCAACTCACAGGGGCAAACGTATGGCTCGGACGCTGACGCCGAGACGCTTGCGCAAAGCCCTGACTTGGTCGCAGTCGCGGGCGATCACGGTGTCGGCGGTTATGTCCTCAAGGAGGAGTTGGCTGGTCCCGTGCCAACCAGTCCGGAGGAGGCCGGGAGACTGTCGGGAGAGCCCCTCGTACTGAACGTCTACGACCGGGAAGGGCAAAAGGTCGTCGACACCTTCACTCTTCTCTCACCCGCGGGCGGATCGACCGACTAGCTCCGCCCGCCGTAGAGGCCCATGCTCGTGCCCATCGCGTCGCCCGGCTCGCCGGTCACGAGCAGCGGGTGCTTGCGGACAGGGAGGTACGCCGCGTCCTCGGCGAGGTGGGCCAGATCGCCGACGCTGCGCCAGGTCCGCCCATCCCGGGTGGTGGCGACCGCGTCGACGCCGTCGGTGGGGCGCAGCGAACTCGCCGCCGACCGCGGCCCCCTCGTGCGGCGTCCGCTGCAGGGACGAGGTGGGCTTCCTCGGCGTACGGTGAGGGGGTGGCACCGGCACCCTGGCCGCAACGGGTGGTTCGGGCGATCGGGGAGAGCCCGGTCTCCGAGCGGGTTGCCGACGCGCAGGTCCTGCTCTACGGACCGATCATCGACTGGGCGCGGCGCAGTCCGCTGCACACCGACGTGCTCGGCCACTCGCTCCATCCGCCGCTCACCGACGTGACCCTCGGATGCTGGCTCGGCGCCTCCGTGCTGGACCTCGCCGGTGGTTCCGGGTCCCGCCCCAGCGCGACGCTCCTCGCGGCGTGCGGACTGGTCGCCTCCGTCCCCACCGCCATCGCCGGCGCGGGCGACTGGGCGGAGACGTCCGGCACCGAACGCCGCCTCGGTGCCGTGCACGCGCTCGGCACGGACGTCGCGACGTTCCTCTTCCTCGGCTCGGTGGTCGCGCGGCTCCGGGGGCGGCACGCCCGCGGCAGCCGTCTCGCCCTCGCCGGCAACCTGGTCATGGTCGGCGCCGGCCTCATCGGCGGCCACCTCGCCCTCGACCGCGGTACGGCGCGCCGGCGTCCTCGCTCGCGTCGAGATACACAAGGTGGTTGCCACATCGCATAGTCGAGAGCCACTTCGTGTATCTCGACGGCGGGTCGAGCGCGAGATCACCCGTTGTCGGTGAGGGCTTGCCGGCAGGAGGACGCTGACAATCGGGCCGTGACCCCGACAGGCACGCGGACCTCGCAGCGGTGGGTCTCGCTGGCGGCGATCTGCACCGCGGCCGGGATCGTGTGGCTGGCGTTCGCCGACCTCGGGGTCGCGATCCCGACGATCGCGAACGACCTCGGCGCACAGTTGTCCGCACTCCAGTGGGCCAACAACGCCTTCAGTCTGGTCGCCGGGGCGCTGGTGATCGCGGCC
>VFQN01008758.1_pt1 | contig 10095 bp, 16 predicted proteins | sample 3512371 | NCBI WGS metagenome assembly VFQN01 (sample SAMN10412370, study PRJNA504923) | tailings metagenome | isolation source: Replicate 2 from Balatoc abandoned mine | place: Philippines: Itogon, Benguet | collected 2017-08-28 | reverse complement strand
AGGCGACCAAGCCCGCGCCCACCCAAGTCCTCCTGCTCCCGCCGCAGCGCCTCCGGCTCCTCCCTGCTGGCGGTGGGGGAGGGGTGCGTGGGCGGCACGGGGGAGGACCACACTGACACGTGGCCCGTCTCGGTGACCTGGGGGTGGGGGGAAGAATGGGGCGAAGGGGGATGGGGCACAGGAGAGCGGTCGGTAAGGCTGAAGTCAGCGGACCGTACGGTCCAGGGCAACAGCGCGCCCATAACACATAACCTTCACACACCAACACACATCAAACACACATGCATATTTCGTCGCCACACTGGCCGGGCTGGCCAGCCCTCAGCTATTTTCATCGGGATATGCAAAGGTGCGTACTATTCAGGTGAAACGGGGCACAGGGCATCTCCCTAGCTGCACCCACAACAACCCACACCTCAACCCACACGCCCTTAATACACATGCTCCACCCACCAGCGCCAGCTCGTTGCCCTCCGGCCTCCACGCCACGCCGCTGACCACGCAGTCCAGGGTGCTGCTGGCCACCGGCGAGGCGCTGCCCACCTCCCACACCACCACCCGCTTGTCCTGGCCCGCACTGCACGCGTACAGGCCTGAGGGGGCCGGGGTAGGCATAGATGACAGAGAGCATGTCTCGAGGTGCGGCGCGGTTCGGCGTGTTGTGCGAGACATAATGGCGTCTGCTGGGCCGCAGAGCAAGAGTACAGGCGTGGGAGGGGCGGGGAGCACGGGCTAAAAGGGCAAACGCTGTGGGCCAGGCTCAAGACACTTCCGGGTGTGCAAGCCCGCCGTGCACGCGTACCGGCCTGGCAGGTGCTGGCAGCACGTCTCTCGTCGCACTGTCCTCGCTCCACCCGATGCCTATGCTGCTTGTGTGCTCCCAGTACGGCACCCATGCGACCCACCGTTCGGCGAGAAGGCCACCACGTTGACCGCCTGGCTGTGCTCCCCGCTGAGGTAGCCCGTGGGCTCCCAGCTCAGCCGCTCCAGCAGCACCACCTCGCCCTCCGCGCCCACCGGCAGCGCCAGCACGCTGCCGCCGTCAGGGTGCCACGAGGGGGCGTGGCGGCGCACGGAGGTGTAGTCAACCTGGCAACGGGGGGGAAACAAAGTACTAGTAACGCGAGGAGGAGGGTAGTTGTAGTTGTAGTAGTGATACGGGAAGTAAAATTGTAGAACGGGGCGGGGGGCGGGGGGCAACAGTGACATGACTGCCAGTGAGGACGGAAGAGGACGCACAGGATTAAGGGTTGCGTGCAGGTGCGAGGGAGGCGAGTGGCGGCGACCAGAGGTACATACCGCGTGGCGACGTAGCGGGTTGGTTGAGGTGTACCATGTTTACGAGCCATCAGGGGAACCCTCACCCGCTGGCACATTGCCTCCAGCCGCTTGTCCACGCGCCCCTCCGTGGTGTCGTACAGCAGCAGCCCCCCCGCGTGCTGCACCACCGCCAGGTAGGTGCCCTCGGGGTCCCACGCCAGCGACAGCACGTAGTCGTCCGTGCTGATGGAGCGGGTCACCTGCAGACAGGGAGGGGAGAAGGAGCTGAGAAGGTGAGGCTACTTCATAGCGCAGACGTCGAGTGAAGGCCTCCGCGTTCCACACAGCAGGTACACGCGCAAAAGGCAGAGAAGGGTTGACTACTGGCCAAGGGCGTAAGGAGGGTGTAAGGAGGGTGTAAGGCGACATGGGCACAACGTAGTTGTCTGAGCTGATGGAGTGGGCCAACAGGAACAGGACAAGTGCGGGGGTTCAACGTTGGAATAACCTCGACCGTGAAGAGGGCTTGTGTCAAGCTCCCCGGCGGCAGGCAAAGGATGGGTTCCAGCACACGGACGGAGGAGCACTTTGCGCTTACCGTCCCTGTGCGCCACGTCCACCCCTTAAACATGGTTGCCACCCCCGCCTCACCCTACTTCGCACAGCTAAGAAGCATAGAGCCCACGCTGTTTTCAACGTTGCACAGTCACCTTGGCCATGTTCATAAGCCCAACGATGATGTCGTCCCCCAACCCCCTTGAACAACATGCTTAACAAGTGCACGGGGTACTCGCACTCGGAACAGGAGGCCAAAACGCAACACCAGCCCGCCGTCTCCTGCTCCACGTCACAAGTTCAATGGTGTTGACGGAACCCCGCCCCAACCCCCGACACTTTATGGGAAAGATGTTTAAGATTCTATCTATTGGTGCATTTCTCACCGTGCCCTGCGCCACGTCCACCAGCTTGACGATGTTGTCGTCCCCCGCCGCCGCCAGCCTGGTGCCGTCGGGGGAGAAGGCCAGCGCGCGCACCGGCAGGCTGTTGCGGCACACCACGCGGGGGGACTCCAGGCCTGGCAGCTTGTACAGCTGTACGGCAGGAGGAAGGTCCGGATGTACGGGAATATGAGAGTGCGGCAGGGGGAGGCGCGGGTGATTGCGGAGTGCGGTGGGTGTGGAGCGGGAGGGGTAGGGAGGTGGTGTGGCGAAGGGGAGGGTAAGGGTATGCAGAAATGTATGCTGCATGTGAGCAGGGTGAGGCGGCGTATGCTTGAAGGAGGAGGTGTCTAGGGCAGTGCGGCTGTGGCTTGTGCGCAGGGAGGGAGGGAGGTTGTGGGCGGCCGTTCGGAGGCCCTGGGGTGGGGTCGCGCCTCTAACCCACCTTGACATACTGCTCGTCGCCCACGGCCAAGAGCTTGCCCTTGGGGTCCGCTGCAATAATCCTTGCCGGTGGCATATCGCATTTTGCCCGGTGGAGCGTCTCTAAGAGAGTCGTGTCGCGTACGCATACTTTTCCGTCCGCTCCCGCTGTCGCGACCAGCATTTCGGCCTTGGAACGGACGTATGCGACCGACGCCTGACCGCTGCCATGTCCATTGGTGAGTTTCAATTGTATGTCAGACTTTCCCATGGCTACGTCTGTGTCTTTATCACGCGCGCGTCCGTCGTTCGGTTCCCGGCAAACAGTGCGCGCCTTCAGAACCTTGGAAACCCAAGCCGACCTAGCGCATAGGTGTGGGGTAACAGTATTATCTTTACAGATTGATTTCAAGTTTCTGAGTTCTATGGATGGGCTATGGTTGGGCTGTCCATGTTTGATTCCCGCGCTGCATGCACGCTTTGTTATCGTCGGAGAGCCGGGGTGAGCCCTGCACCGTCCACGGTCGAACTCGTACACATCAAACACCAGGACTTGACTCATGCAACAGAAAAGGCATACATCACCTCGGGCCAAATGGACTGTGTCAGGGGAGTCTCCCCCGCTCCCACCAGACTCCCAGGAGCCGAGCTTCAGAATCGTGGCTGTCCGGAGCCAAGATGGTGTTGCTATGCATCGGACAGCCTAACGACAGGCTTTGTAGCCCACGCTCCCCTGCCGCCTGCATCCGTGCCCTGATCAACCCATAAAACCAGGTGTCCTCACCCTACAGGCCCCGTGTTGCCCCAGTCGACCCTTAGAGCAGGTCTGGAGAAATGGGATAACCAGGGGATAATACTCGTCGTATCAGATGACAGACGTAATAACACGTCAGTTTCGCGGGTCGGACGCGGGTCGGACGGGAGAGTGCCGTGCTCACCACCTTGCCCAAAGCCCCAAACCTGCTTAGAGAAGCGCAGAAAGCCCTGACCCGTTCGTGCCCTGCTGAGGCACATCCCGAGCGCTTTTCCCATCTCAAAGCGCACCACCCAAAGGTCCGTCCCATACCCTTGCATCTGGTATTTGAACGCCTGCACGCACGCTGGCCATCTGCGCGCCTGCCGCCTTGGCATTTGCAATGTGTGCTGCTTCAACTTCCACTGCTCCCCAGCTGAGCTGCTGCAGGCTGCTGCCAAGGGCAATTGCGTATGTCAAGTTTTGGCCCTGGTAAATGCCGCATACCACCAGCCTTCGTGCCAAACCCCTCTAGTTAGTGTCAATCCTCAAACCACGTTCCACTCAATGCAGTACGTACGTGCAAGCAAGCCTTTCTGATTTGTGACTGGCACACTGAACTGCATCCTGCTGCAAGCTCCCATGGCTGACTCATGCCGTGCACTGACGTGCTCTCGGCGCACAGTGACTGCGCTGTCCGGTGGCGAACACCACTGTGCCCACAAACAAATGCCGGCTGCTGACGCGATGCTGGAGCAAAGCTGCAGCTAAGCCCACCAGGTGCCTTGGAGCCACGTGGGGACCCGGCGCCATCCAGAAAACCCCCATCGCGAAGAGCAAGGCAAGGCATTCACGCATTGCGTTACATGCACACCACGCTCGCATGCCGTCGTCCTGTTCAGTCGCGTGCACCGTGCCACCACAACCAGCGACACAACAGCAGCACCACACCCGTTGGGTGCCCCTGGCTCACATGTTGGGCGACCGCCCAGACGCCCTTCACCACCTATGCCAGCCCCACAAACCGGCTACACTATCGGCTCCCTTGCCAAGCCACCACCTCCCACGCCCAGTACACTGTCAACTTCCTGTGAGGCACGGGCGGGGACGGATGGGGACGACTGCCTCGCCCTACCCAGTTACACTGCCGGGCCTTCAGCCCAGACAGCCCAGACAGCCCGCCCCTGTACTGACCCATCACACGCGTGACATAGGCCTTGCCCCCTGCACCAACGTACGCCCTCTGCCAGCGCCACAGCGCAGCGAACCTGCCACCACTGCCAGCCGCTAGCTCCAGCACCACAAAAGTTGAGTCGGCCCCGGCGCCCGTGTCCGCCAGCGGCAAAGCTGCTGAAAGTCTCTACAGGGAAAACTGAGGCTCCAGCGCCGCTTCCAGTCCCTGTCGCGCTGGCCTCCTGTCGCAATTGCTCCTCGCGCCGCCCTGGTCACAAGGACCCGGCGACAACCACGGCGCTGCTCGCCGGCTCCATCATCAATGCAATATTTCAGTCCAGCCTTCCATTCCGCTTAATCGATGATCTCGCCGGTCTTAATGAGGAAGCGGACCTTCTTGCCGTCGTCGTTCACCTTGTGGCCAACCCGGCTGCGCACGCCCTTCTCCTTAGAGTAGAGCATAACGTTGGAGTGGTGGATGGGGAACTCCTGGGTCTTCAGCTGCCCAGACTCGTTCTCCGCGCGAGGCTTGACGTGCTTGGTGCCCTCGTTCACGCCCTCAACCACCACCTTGCCCTTCTTGGTCAGCACCTTAATGATGGTGCCAACCTTGCCCTTGTCCTTGCCAGCAATGACCTGGACGGTGTCGCCCTTCTTAACGTGCATGGGGATGCGCACCGCCTTGCCGCTGGGGGTCAGCTCGTAGTGCTCCCACTTGCGGCCACCGCCAATCTTTGGTAGGTCACCATAGGCAGCAACGACGTGGGTGGTGGTGGGGGTCAGGCGGCGAGGCGCCCCGCTGCGAGCGGGGGCCACAGAAGTGCCAAAGAAAGGACGGGCGGCAAGCATGGTGGCCATGTCGCCTAGCGGTATGTAAAGGTAAAACAGCTAGGTTTCCTATGGACACGAAGTGGAGTGTCACCCGCGGCAAAGGGGAGGGAAGGGGTCCGCAATGGAGGAGGCGCAAGCAGGACGAATGGCAATGGGGCCACAGACCTCCGCGCTGCGATAGACACGACATGGCAGCAATTTACGAATTATAACTTATTGTCCTGTCGCGCAAGCACGCTGCACTACCTCCAATAGGACGCTACCCCTCCTAGCCAACCTTGTTTGTCAGGGGCTCAGGCTCTCGACGGATATGCTACGGTGCGCATACATATGCTCAATGATAGATAAATAAGAGGGTTGAGGTTCCGCTCCCTGCGGTGCTGAGTAGTCGGTCTCGGGTGGAGAGAACTCGGACGGAGAGGTTCCCTGCAGGCCTGCAGCACAGCAGCAGTCCTTGAGGCCACCGACTACCGTAACAGGGACGGTTTTGAGCCGCTGCGCTGCAAAGGCCGTGTGGCAGCGCGCATCGCTGAGAAGCGCGTGCGCGGGACCAAGCCACCGCATCGCCGGTCGCAGCTGCTGCAGCACAGTAAGCGCTGCACGGTGGACACATTAACCTCTCAAGCTCCAGCGGCGACTCTGGGCGCGGCGGCAAAGACCTGCAGCGCACAGCAGCAGCACCGGAAGCGGTTTGGCAGCAGCAGCGCCGAAAGGCCGCAGGCGCTGGACAAAGCGAACAGCAATACCGGGCGTAGCAGCAGCTTGAAGATATGGCTCTTGGGGCCGTGGCAAAGGCATTGCTGGGAGCGGGCTCGCTGCTGGCCGGGACTATAGCTACCCTACGGAGGTGCGTGCCAGCTGTATGCATGGGCTGGGACGCAGGTTGTGGCAAACAGCTGGCACAAAGCGCATCGCCAGACATAGTGCACGTGATGACTTGTCTACGCGAGTGTGATTTGTGAGTAGCGGGTGGTGCATGGGCGGGGCAGCATGGTTACACGTGGCAGTACCGTGGGAAGGAGCGGATAGCTCTTGTGGGGTTATCCTACCATGTCGGGTGTCCAGTTCGCCGTTCCGCGGGCGCGGTAATAAGTTAGCATGGCATGCCTGCAAGTTGGGAAGCTCTTATAAACACCTCACCAAAGCTGAGGTGTGGATGTAGGGCCTTGCGTCTGATTCGCTGGTTGGCTATCAGTAGCAGACTGGTCCGCAGGCATGGGCCAAGCAGCAGGGGCACTTGCGCAGAGAAGTGGGGAGGCGTGCAGCAGACACGGTGGCACGGGGTGCTCCCGCATCGTACGTGATAGCGCGGACCAGGGGCCCCACCGCAGGACCGCAGGACCGCAGGGTCACGGTCGTAGTGCTTGCGCCCCATCCACGTACCGTGCGCCGCCTCTCACTCTATACCTCATGTACGATCCCACATCTGCACAACACACCTTTACACTCAAGACCTGCCCGTACCCTACGCGCACCCTCTCTCCCGCCAGGCTCAGGAAGCGTAAAGCCCGCTCCGCCTCCCCCGAATGCTGTCCAACCGGGGCGCACCGCGACGCACTCGCCGCTGATCGGGAAGGTCCTGCCGCCCCCGCCTCCGCCTCCTCCTCACCCGTCGCCGCCTCCACCGCCACCCACACCTCCACGTGCCCTGGGGCGGCGGCGGCGGCAGCAGGGGCGGCAACAGCAGCTACTGCTACCGCGGCGGCGGCAGATGCGGCGGGATCGGGGCCAGGGAGGGAGGCGGTCGTCCGGGACCGAGCGTCCGGGAGCGGGGAGAGCAGCTATTTCTGGAGGTGGGTGGAGTGGTGTGGCATCCGCAGTCGCGGAACGGGGATGCGGCACGTGGGGCTGAGTACAGTGTGTTGCATGGTACCGGGAAGCTGTGTGATGTGACGCAACGCCAAGTCATTGGCGGCGTGGGGTCGGGGTGGAGGGGGGAGGTTGCGTGGGGGGCACGGGCGTAGGCGCAGGCACAGGACGGCGCGGAGTTTGAGATGGGCCATTCAGCATGCTGTCAGACACAACCGTCGTGGTGTACGGGCGGAGAATCGACCGGGTTTCCGTTACGGGGCTGCCGATCATGACTTGGCACAGGTGCGGGGCTGACAGTTAGGGTTCTGGGGCATGGGGGCAGCATGTGCTCGCTTGCGAACGCAGGGGCCAGGTTCCAGGGCTTCACTTACACGATCCCGGGACACCCTGTCATAGTTCTCCGCATTCCGCAATCCGCTCGTCTGCTGTCATCGCCCCTGCATGCTACCCCCTTGACGGTCCCTGCACCCTGTCCCCCGTCCCTCGCCCCCGTTCCCGCTGCACGCTGCGCGTGTCCGGCACGTGGCACCCGGTGCACGCGTGTCACCCGCCACGTGCTGTAGCAGGGCCAGCCCGGGGCCGCCCGCCGGGCCGCTGGTGGCGCCGCGCCTGAGCTGGGCGTGGGAGGGCCGCGGGGAGGGCTCCGGAGCAGGGCCTGGTGCCGGGTCGGGGTCGGGGTTGCTGTCGCGGCTGCTGGGGCGCACCTCGGAGTCGCTGGACTACACCGCCGTCAGCTGCTCGGGTGAGGGCGTGCTCGTGAAGCGTGGGGAGGCTGTGCAAGGCGGGTAAGGGGGTGCGCGTGAAGCATGGGGAGACAGTTGGGGGCGTCGGCGGGCAAGGGGGTGGGCAAGGCGTAGCGTGGGTATGCTGCTTCAGCGCATCGCTTGCGTGGACCGGGTGGTTGTGTTCTTGTTGTTGGGGAAGCGGGAAGACGGAGAGACGGAGGAGCTGGGAGCGGCTGTTTGGTTGGGCTGCTCAACACGGACGGCGGGGAAGGGAGGGGAAGGGAGGGGAAGGGTATAATGGGCTGCGCGGCTGTGGGCTGCTCGGATCAGGGGCAGGGGAAGGGTGGCAAGGGAAGGGGGCGATGGATTGGTTGTGGAAAGACTTGAAAGCAGCGCTTAGGGAGGGTAGCCACAATTTTCCCGCTGTCCCAGCACGCAGGCGACACGTTCAAGGGCGGCAAACAAACAACGAAAGGACAGCAGTGTTTACAGCGCCTGCAGTTGCATTAGGACCGCTCGTCTTGGCTCGTCGTCACCGTTGGCATCCATCTTCCCCGCCCGCAGGCGACACTCTTGAGGGCAGCGCGCACGACGACTTCGACTCGAGCGAGGAGCAGGACGCGCCGGACGGCAGCGCAGAGTCGCGGACGGGGTACGGCAAGGTGCGTGAGCCGGCGCCGTACTTCACGGACAGGCGGGCGGGGACGGCCAAAGTGCGCGCGTGGGCTTTAGTGCGTCGGGATTGGTGTGTCACCAATGCCGAGCCGGGCTCCGGGTCTGCCACGGTTGGCTTCAGGTCCACAGGGGGGCATGCAGAAACGGGAGCACGCCGCAGGTGCTCCACTACACGTTCACCAACACACTTACAACTGCACCGCTCCCCCGATAGAGCGACCGCGCTCTACTGGTATGCATGCATCCCTTCATCTCGTATCACTTGCAAATTGCTCGTTCGCAATTTGCGACCCATCCACAGAGCGACCGCGCCCGGCTGGTGGACGTGTGGAATAGGTGCACCACCACCACAACAACGCGTCCGCGCCCGGCTGGCTGACACGCATTCCCATACCTTACCGGCACACTTGATCCATGGCAAAACTACCCCGCTTCTGCAACCCGGCCACAGAGCGACCGCGCCCGGCTGGTGGACATGTGGATCGAGTCTGCGCTGCTGGTGTCGCGCGACGTGCGGCTGGACAAGCGCCACTTCGACCGCACCACGCGCCAGAACCTCAAGAAGATGCGGCCCGCCAGCGCGCAGGGCATTCTGTCGGAGATCGCGGAGCGCGCGTGGGGGGACATTGGGGACATCGCCAAGGAGGTGGGCACTGGGAAGGGAGTTCGGCGTCAGGAAGACAGACGCTAGTCTGAAAGGCGGTAGTCGTTCGGCAGCATGGTGTGCTGTGGTCAGGGTGGGCCGGATCCAGGTGTCTGGGCGGGAGACATCGGCGTCGTTGCCAAAGAGGTGGGCAGGGCTCAGCAGTCAGCATTTTTTGCGTTTGTGGTGCAAGTGGCAAGAAGGGCGCGTGGTGCGGCGATGGGGAAATTGTTCAGAGGTGGGTAGGGGGCTGGGGTGCGGGACAGACATAGGGCTGTACAGAGTGCACCAGGCCTGAACCCTGACCCCCGACGCCTTGCACTGTTTCCCAGCGCTGCTCCCTCGTTTCCCCTCCTCCCAAGGTTCACCGGCCTGACCCCTGACCCCTGACCCCTGACCCTCGTCCCCCCTCCACCCCAGGTGCACCGGCTGGTGAGCCACGCCAAGGCACAGGACAAGTTCGCCCTCACCTGCGCCGCCGCCCCCGCCCCAGGCCCCGCCCCAGCCACAAGCACCGCCACAAGCAGCAACAGCACGAGCACCACCGCCGGGGCACACGTGGCTGCAAGCGCCCTCACCGCCAGCACGGCGAGCAGCGGTCTCGCAGCCGGCGGCGTGGGCTTCGGAGGGCTCACGGCGGGGGGCATGGGGGTCTCTGCAGCAGGAGGGCACCCAGGCAGCAGTTTCACCGGGGCGGGAATAGGGACGGGGACGGGGACAGGGTCAGGGGGGATACTGGGCATGGCTGGGTGGTTCCTGTCAGGGGTCAGTGGCGGGGCAGGGTTTAACGTTGGGGGCGGGGGCCTTCCGCTTTTGTCCGGGAGCGGGAGTGGTAGCGGTGGAGGGGCGGGGCCAGGGGCGGGGTTGGCGGGCGGGGGCGGG
>VFQN01008757.1_pt1 | contig 10097 bp, 8 predicted proteins | sample 3512371 | NCBI WGS metagenome assembly VFQN01 (sample SAMN10412370, study PRJNA504923) | tailings metagenome | isolation source: Replicate 2 from Balatoc abandoned mine | place: Philippines: Itogon, Benguet | collected 2017-08-28 | reverse complement strand
GGGGGGGGGGGGGGGGGCGCCGGGGGGGGGCGCAGCGGGGGGGGGTTCTGGGGCCGGGGCCGGGGGGGGGGGGGGGGTGGGGGGGGTGGGGAGGGGGGTGGGGGGGGGGGTGGGAAGGACTATCAGGCACGCAGGCGTCGTGTTGTACAGCCACAGCTGCATAGTGTTGTACAGCCACAGCTGCACAGTACCGAATGGCAGTGTGTGCGCAGCGGCAGCGTTGCAGGGGTTGCAGGAGTACTGCGTTGCTGGACTTGCACTCACCACGTTGGTGAAGGGGATGGAGAAGACCTCCAGCACCACGTCAGAGCCCCACTGGTCGATGTGGATGTCCATGGTGCCAACCTGGGAGTTGGAAGGGGGGAAAGCGGGGTGAGGGGGTGAGGGAGAGACTTTTTGGCATGGAGAACTGGAGGGATGGCATGGAGGGATGGAGGGCATGGGGGGACGGAGGAGAAGGCAAGGATGCCGTTAGGGAAGCGGCACGCAGGGCGACAGGCGACACGGCGTTCGCGGTTGTTGGGACTTTGGCTGATGTGCAAATGTGATATTTATGTGATCTGGCTCACCGGGTTGCCCGTCAGGTTGTAGACGTAGTAAGACAGGTGGCCGTCCGGGTCGGCGCCGGGGGGGTAGCCGGGGCACAGGCAGTCGCCTGCGGGAGCAGCAGGGCCATGAGGGGGGAAGGCAGTGAAGCCTAATCGCATACGACAAAGCCAACTTACTGCTCAAGTGCGGCACGGTTGTTGTGCCATGGCTGCAAAGTAGTGCAGCTGGCGAGGCCAAGGAGACAGTGCATGCGCGGCTTACCGCCGGGGTTGTCGTTGGGCGGCGGCGGCGGCGGCGCGGGCGAGGGCGGCGGTGGCGGCGGCGGCGGCGGGCGCGGCGGCGGCGGGCTCTTGAGGCAGCCGCTGTCGCAGGTGCAGGTGGAGCAGCCGGTGTCGAAGCCCATGCGGATGTTGGAGCAGGAGGCGCCGCTGGTCGTGCCGCCCCACACCTCAGTATAGGCACCGTTGATGTTGGTCTGTGGTGGTTGGTGGTAGGGTGCAAGGGCGAGGGAAGGTGTAAGCGGGGTGGGAGGAGTGCAGGGACGGATGACTGGAGCGAGGCAAGGCAGGGAGGTGTGGTAACAGCAGTGGACGTACGGGGCCGGGGCGAGACGCTGCGTGTGTAGTTACAGGAGCAACACTCACCTTGTTGACCACGCGGACATTGATGAACCCGTACCTGAGGGGCGAGGGGTGAGGGGGGGTGCACGGTGTGTAGCAGGATGCGGTGAGGGAATGTACAACGCATATATCAGAGCAAATTTAAGAGGACTAGACCGCGATGGCATGTGCGGTTACTAGGGGTGCACGGTGTATGCATAGGAACAGGAATCTCAATACCATCCGTCGGTGGTAACGGCCTGACCACCGTTGCTGTTTGCTTCACACACTTACATGCACCAGCACGCACAGCGCAGCAAGCACAAGCCGTACACGACAAGCAAGCGCAGGAGAGCTGCGACGGTACTACAGCACCACCCACGTGCGCAGGGAGTTGCGGTTGGCCAGGTTGCCGCTGCAGCCCAGGGTGGTTGGCACCGACACGGCAAACTCCCAGGTCGATATGGAGGAGTCCACGAGGTGCAGGAACGGGAAGGAGCCCGGCTGCACATTGGCGCCCTGGGTGGAGCACCAGGTGCTGGACGGCGAGGTGGTGGTCAGCGCGTCCATGCGCACGTTCTTGGCGGTCGACTCCAGTGGCGCAAACGCGTACTGCGGGTACAGCACCACCCGCACCGCGATGTGCGTGGTGTTCTGCTGCGTGACGTACACGTCGCCGTACTTGGTCGTACCGCCGCCGGGCTTGTACAGCGACATGGAGTCGGGGTTGTTGGGCGTGGGACACTTGGTGGCGGTGGCCGCCAGCTCGCGACGGTCGGCGAGGTCGCCGGCGTCGGTGTCGGCCTGGGCCTCCATGTCAAAGTCAGAGTCAGGCTCGTCGGCGTTGATGTCGGAGACGGAGTCAGAGTCGGTGTCGGAGGCTGGCTCGATGTCGAAGGGCTCCTCGGCGGCCAGGGCCAGCGTGGCGACGGCGCTGCGGGCGGCCTCCAGGGCCTCGCCGCGGACCTGGGGCAGCAGAAAATGGTAAGAGAGAGGCCAGGATTTTAGGTGGGTTGCCGAAGAGGCACGAGAACCTGTAACAAGCCGGTCCCTTGCAGGCACAGGCACGCGCAGTGCATGTACTCGTGCCCTAGGCCCCGCTCCACAAACCCAAGCAAGCATGCAGCTCCACGGGCTACCAACCGCCACCTCCCCAGCAGCACTCAACCCACCAGCAGGTTCACGACCAGCTGCATCTGCGTGCGCCCGTCGCTCGCCACGCTCTGCACGGAGCAGTCCGCGCTGCCGGCCCACATGCTGCTGGGGCTGCTGCCGCTGCCGCTGTCGGTGCCCTCCAGGGAGCCCACCAGGTGTGCGCAGGCCAGCGCATGCGCCTGCCGCACCAGCGCCAGCGTGCGAGCGCGAGACAGCGGCGTGGGCAGCTGGGCGTCAGGGGAGGTCTCCCCTGCTTCTCCGCCAGCGGGCTGGGGGTCCAGGGTGAGCGGCACGTCCAGGCTGAGGGTGACGTAGCCCTCCAGGTCCACGTCAAGCACCTGGGGGGAGGGAGAGGAAGGAGGGGTAGTATGTGGAAGTTAGGGGAGGCAGGGGAAAATGAGGGAAACGAGAGGGAGAAGTCTGCACGAATGTGTCGCGTGAGTGTGTAGTAACCGCGTGACCCCCACCTGCGTGGTGGCGGCGTCGAGCAGCTGCAGCACCTCAGCGGTGGTGGCGCCGCCCTGGGGCAGCAGCGAGCGGCCGGCCTGTGCGAAGTGGTGCGGCGTGTCCCGGACGGCCGTGGCGGGGAGCTCTGCAGGGGGCCAAGGATGGACCAGGGAGCACAGGCTCAGCACGGGTGGTAGCTGCGCCACCAAGTGGGCCATGCCCAACTCAACCAAACCCATGTCTGAAAATGCCGTATGTAAGCGTTTCGTATATGCGGTGTTTCCCTTCAATTTCCGAGCCCAGCAGCCGAACAAAGGGACACTTGCGCTGCATCGTATGCGTATCCCCTCGCACCCTTGCACACGAAGCCGTCAGCGGTGGCGTTGCAGGGCACGGGGCTGAGCCGCTCCTTGCCCGCCTCCAGCACGAAGCACGTGTCGTCCAGGAAGGGCGTCAGCGCGGCGTTGTACGGCAGCGCGCCGCCGTACACCCGGCCGCCGCCGGGGGAGGTGAGGCGGCCGGCCGCCACGCGGGGCGCGACCCACAGGGACGTGAGGTCCGGGTGAGTGGCAGCCAGGGTGGTCAGGCCGTCCAGCAGCTCGGTCAGGTCTGCGGGGAAAGTATAGGGAAGGCGAGGGTTGTTGGGTTCAGGCTGGGGTTGGGATGGGTACAGCGTACAGGTTACGATAGGAGTACCGGTAGTCACCATGGTCTTAGCTAGGCGCAAGTTGTGGCTTTTGATCTAGTAGGAAAACCCTTGGACGTGTTCTAGGGCGCGAACCCGCAGCAACCCAGTTGACCAATCAGCAACGCACGGCCTGGTTTGCAACGGGCATTTGCTTAGGCAGGCTGTGCGAGGCGCCGGCGTTCCTGAGTTCCTTTCCGGAGCAGAAACCCTGGCTGATCCTTGAGAAAAAGGCGGCGGCGCAAGCGCCGGCGCACTGGATGCCCTGTTAGCCCAAGCTCCGCACTTTTCATCGGTTTGTGAATTAGTCTTACCATGCTCGGAGGAAACAGGCGAGAGCACCTGCATGCCGCCCGAGGCGCACAGCTCGCGCGCCTCATCCGCGGTGACCCGCCGGGCATGGAAGTACAGCACAGAGCCATCTGCGTCACCGTCAGGCCGCGCGGGGCGCACCAGGGCCGCGGTGTAGCCCGTGCTGCCAGCAGAGCCGCTCGCCGCGGAGCGGAGGGCGCCGGCAACGCCGGACGCCGCGTCGCCTGTGGTTGATGCGAAGCGATGGCAAGCACATGGGGACGGTTAGGGTCGGCAGCCTACGGATTGTTGTAGAACATCATGCCTCCCTGCAGGCAGGATAACATGCAAAGATGGAGTCGCCCTACAGTAGGGTGTCGTAGATCGGCTCTACAACGCCAGGACGCCGGCAACTGGCGAGGCCCGGCCTTGCCTCGACCAGCAGCGGTCGGAACCCTCCTGAAAGCCGGTACGCCCTACAGAAGCCTTGGAAAATTAAGTTCCAGTGCATTTGAGCACGCGCAAGAGCTTTCTGGCCCTGGCTGCTCAGTTCACCCGCTAGCGTGTCGCTGCCGCTGCCGCTTGCCCCTCACCGACCTGCGCTCAGGCCCGCTTGCCCCCACCGACCTGCGCTCAGGCCCTCATGCGCCGATCCTAGTCCGTGAGCACCTGAAGGAAAAGAACGCACTCCTATCAGCTCGTGTGTGTGGCCGCTGCTTGAGGAAGTCAAAGGCGACATCGACATTACGGGCAGGTCGCGTCCGTCCCTCCCTCTCACCGAAGAGGGAGAGAAGGAGGAGCAAAGGTAGGGCTAAGCCCCTATCTATCCCCATCACTTGATGCTCTGCTAGGCCTGCATAGAAGGCTGGAAAGCGCGATATGGGTCCGCGTGCAGGGTCTTGCGACTCGCGGGGACAGGGAGTAGGACAATACTATGTGTCGACGACCAGCTATGGTCGCGCACTCGTCAGTGAATGCGTTGAAAAGCTAAGGACGTGGGCGTCGCTTAAGACCGAGCGGCCTGAGAGGTGGCGCTTACCCCGAGGCAACCGACGTCGTGAAGAGCAACGGTCACATTAACCGAGAGTCCGAGACACAGGACCACACGAGGACAGCAGAAGGAACCAAACAATAGAGCTTCATTTGTTTTATACGTCAATGAAATGCGTCTCTCGCACATACAAATTACTGTCCTTCAACTCCTGTCTTGACCATCACGCCGCATCCTGCCTTGCTCTTGTCCCGTTTTGCAGGCCGTCTGTGTTGCACAAGGCCCTTTACGTATCCATAAATGTAGTCCAAGTGCATCGATAGCTGCTGGCGCACAGACAGGCTAGATCAGGCCAACGGAGTAGTATAGGACGAACTTGTTCCCTTCCTGCAGGAGTGCAGCAACCGCACAAGATTTACTCGACAGACCACACACAACCGCCAGTAGTTGTTGATTCGTTGCATAAACAAAATGGCATCTGGTACATGCAGTGATGACGCTGCGTATCCGCCGGAGCTTGCCAGGCCACGTGCACCGAATGAGTGTTCCAACTTGCGGTAGACAGGGGAGATTCCCTTCCGTATAGAAGAGGCCTCTCCCCTGGCGTCTTCCGCCTAGTACCCTTGTTGGGCACATGGTCAATAGCACCATGGCAGCCACCATGGAAACCAATCAGCGTCAGTATCGCCCACGACCGTGGCCTGGCATCCAATCCCCGCCTCCCGCAGACCAGGGGACTCCCCTGCTCCATATACTGCTGTAAAGCGTCTTCATGCGCACAGCCAGCACTCAGCAGCTACGTACAGCAATAAGCAGCCCACTGAGGAGCTCTGAAGCTCCACTGCGCCGGTTGGCATATGTTATTGTGGGGGGGCCAGGGTACACTTCGGCCGTGTTGTCGGGTGCCCTTGACTGGTAGGCGGGAAGCCATGCTCGGATACCGGTACAGCTGCGCAGCGTGACGGAAGTTGAGTCACAAAATTCGGTATTGTGATGAGCACATTGCGCACGTATGCTGTGTGCAGATTGTCAATGGGTAAGGGCGCAGCAGCGGTGCGGCGTGTCGAGGGCAGAACGAGGGCAGAGCTCTGTCTTGTGCGCAGCTGTTTTGCTTACAACCGTGCGCTACCGCTTTTCTCATGCATGCGAATTATGTGCGGTACCGGTAACGTACACGGCCAGACACGACGGCAGCAAGGGAAAGGCTTGCGGCAAGCTGAGGTGGGCATAGGATGGCATTGCATACTGGATTACTGATACTGGTAGGTAGTGATGTGGTCATGGGCTCATAGAGTGTGGGTGAGATTCTTCTTGCTGCGATATAGACGAGGGCGGGGACAGGCCAGCGGGAAGACAAGGCGTCAAAGTCCAACCAGCGCAGGCAAGCACCAGCACCACCTGACGCCCAAACTCTGTGGACCACAACCGACGGGCATACCGTAGTGTTCAGCCTAAACCTGGAGCTATAATGAATGCATCGCGCCACGCAAAGGATATTCCATGCAGCCAGCCCAGTGCGGAGCTGCGGGGCGGTGGCAAAGGTGCAACAAGAAAGGGGGCCCAAACAAGGGAGACCCAAGACGTTTGGCGGGTGCAGGCAGGGCCCAAACGGTTGCCATGCCGACTGCCTGCGCAACCTGCAAGCGATGATGCTTCGATTATATAAAGCAATCGGACTCTTTTGGATACCGCTTGTGTAGAATAAGCATCCGCTCACATCGTTCGCAGGTGCGAGTCCGCGAGGTACAAGTCTAGTGATCTACTATGTACTACCTTGGCACGTCCGATCGCGCGGGCAGTAACGCACATCGGCAACTTGGCAACGCAGGCCGATCCCGTCTGACCGTATAGTAGTATAGCCGGATACTAACCGTAGGGACTAGCAACTTGTCCTGGGCCAACTGGCGATCGGTTGCAGAGACACGTGGCCAGTCCCAGGAGCGACGGCGCATGCAACCGAAAGCGCACAAGGCACCCGCTGCGAAGCGCTCGTGGGAAAAGGGTTCAGAGCCCGCTAGGCACTGTAAAGTACTTGCATGAGCCTTATACCGCGTTTCTTTGGTGCAGGCGACCCGCGCAGTTCACCGGAGGCGGTGTATCGTTGCGTTGCGTCACACCAGTTCGAGGCCAAAGCGCAGGCCGCGCGTCAATGCGTCGGCTAAGCCACGTCAACCCCAGCAACGTCCAACAACTGCTAGAAGTTACCGTAGCTAGGTCCATGTTCACATCACGTATGCGCTCCGTTATTATGATGCACCATGCATACGCGTGCGTCAGTGCTTCCCGAGGAAGGGGATGCCAGGACGTTGCAGCGGCCCGGCACCACGCCTCAAGCCATCCTCCGAAGTGCGGTCCGGCAGGTTGCATGTGTGCACCCGCCAACATTCCTAGTCATTCGGAACCACGTAAATCTATGCCGCTTATTTCTCTTCGTGTTCCGGCTAACCAGGGCTGACCCTGGATGACCGCAGGCACCCAGGGCTTGACTGCGGCTACCCTGCGCGGCCGTGAGTCGTGTTCCCCAGATCTTCACCCTGGCACGTGCCCTGGCGAGCCCCGGGGCTGAACCTCGTGGGAAGTAACTTCGTGAGAGCTTTGCATCTTATATCCCTCCAGACTAGCCGCCACCCAGGCCCCACACCTACCTCCACACAAGTCATCTCCACACATGTCACTCACACCGCACATTCCGCATTGCTTGCTAGGCACCCCCCGATGTACATCCATGCCGAGCTTCGCCATACGATCAGGTTCAGTCAGGTTCTTAGCCGCTCATGGACGGACAAGCTGGCACAACTGGTGCACACAGCAACCAACGCCTCTTAACCCACATCCTTCGCTTCACGTGGCACCCACCTTTCTCCATGATGGTGGTGGTCGGCAAGAGCCATCAAGGCCCCGCCGTCCGTAAGCACGGGAGCGCCCCTGTCCCCCATGGCGCCTTGCTCTCCCAGCACGCCGTCGCTCAAAAGGACCTGATCCTGCGTTGGGTTCACAGGCACGTAACAGGGACTGAAACAGAGCACAGGGGAAGGTCAGGACATCAGTCCCAACGCTGCAGCTCGCCTGGTGCAGCACAGGCAGGATGCGAGGCGAGCCTCGTGGCCTGGCGGCCGGCGCCCGAGTCCAATCACAACCTTTTTTGGATTTGACTCTGCTGCATAGAATACGGCAAGGTAAAATCAATGGCGCAATGGTGAGTACCGTAAGCCGCATGCGTGCAGCCAGTGCATGCCCATCAGGTGACCCATGGGTTCCCACACGTGGCAGTGTACGACTGCACGCATCCGCACGCGCCATGATGCGCTTAATGGACATGCGGCTTGGCACAAAGGGATGAGCCCTAAGCCAAGTGCACCGTTGCAGGGCTGCCTTGCATGCAGTACAGGTGTGCGCAAGTAGCCCCACCCCAGGCACACGGTTCAGTGCATCCTTACCACGGGACGGAAGCGCCCGGCTGTTTGCTGCGCCTTAGCCGTGGTGTCCACGCCCCTGTGCGAGCTTGTATCCCCATCAGTGCTGATCCAGTCGGTCACGGAGAATAGGTTGCCCGTCGGGGTTGGCTGCCAGGCGGGTGCGCCGGGGCTGTGCGCCTCGACCTGGCGGGGCCGCGCTGCGCCCCTTGGAGGACGTGCTGCAAGGTTTCGCTGTAGCTACCCAGACTCGTTTGTTGAATAGTTATTATCAAGCATGTTGACCATTCTGTTGATACCGCGAGCGGCTGGGCAGGTAGGACACGCGCGCCAACGACACGGCAGCAGGCCAAAACCCCGCATGCTGACGCTGTGCCGACGTGTGGCAAACGTAGAACATAGTAGTAGTATATTAACGTTTTTGGGTTTGCAGAGGGCGTACGTAGGCTACCAGGAACCCTCGATGGCCACTGCCCTTGCTTATGCAGCGCGACGGACACGCCTTGCGCATTTGGGTGCCATAGTGGCATCTTTGAGCAAGAACCATTCATACGCAGCAGACCTCCTAAGCTCGTCATGGCGTGCAGAGGTCAGCTACGCTGCTTTCAGTTCTGTAACACAGAGCGGCTTCGCGACCAAGATGTCTTCTGATCTATTCTTTGGCACCGATTGCAGAGTCCACTACAACCACTGTCAGCAGGCTCGTGTCGCGGATTCTGCGAAGACCTCCGGGTTGTGTGAGTCGTATGGCGGGTTTGGCGGGAGCGCCGCCGTCGCACTCGGACACCCACCACGTTGCCTTCCGCCCACTGGATCATGTACGGCCGCACTGCTGCCCAAAACCTATGTCACCACACCTTTTGACAAGTGCATGCTTCGGCAAGCGTGTGGGATCATGGCAGGGCCCCATGGCAGAGTCACGACTACGTGCCGCCAGCCCACCTGTCCGCTCCACCCGCACCACCACCACAGTGCCCCGAGTTCGTGCTCGCAACGCCATATCAGAAGCTCACCATACCCTCTGTGCACCATATGCACCAACTGTCCGTCCTGGCGAGTGCTTCCAGCTCATGCTGCTGTGGCTGTTGCTCCTGCGTGTTAACCCTCGTAATATCTGCTGCTGTTGCCCCTGCGCTTAATTGCCACTGTGCATGCTGCTGCTGCTGTCGCTCCTCGTGTGTATTACCTGCTCTCAGCTCCACAGCGCTATCAGAGGCTGAGTACCACCGTGTGGCTGACGGCACCCTGGACAGCTTGGCGGAGAAGCTGGAGGTAGGTGCGGGTGGGGTAACCGCTGTGAGCGGGGTCAACTACAGAGCGGCAATTAACAGAAACGGGGGTTAGCTGCAGAGCGGGGTGGGGTGGGGTGAGGGTGGAAGGCGGGAGACTGGTCAGCGGAGGGGTAAAGGTTCGGATGAGGGAAGGCAGGGCAGGTGCCGAACGCCGCCAAGGAGGGCCCTGAGGTTCAGTGTGGGTCAGGGCTTGTGCAGAAGCTGCTGCAGGCCGCCGGAGGAAGGCGAGGCACGGGTGCCGCAGTGTTTGGGCATTATGGGCGACCGCGAAAGTGCAACAAAGCACTGATCAGTGGGTGTACAAGAGGTACGGGGCCCGAGGAGGTGAGCCGTAGCGACTGCTGTACTGTTGGCGCCGTTGAGCTGCAGTTGGCTCGCGGCACTGCGGCGCGTGCACAGGGGGCGTGCGGGCAAGGGCCTGCCTCCCCTGTGTGCCTTTCTCCACGTTTGGATGCCCCCATCAATACAAATCTGGCCGTCCCCTCGCTTCATGTTTAACTGCCCCTTCGCTTCATGTCTGGCTGTCATGTGTGGCGCACTGGCCCTCACCTCGTCCCTAGCAGAGTTACTGCTAGCAGAGTTACAGTCGAAGATTTGGTTGAGACGAAGTCAAATCCTTGGTATCGAGTTTGTCGGCCCTTGAGCCTCCGGCTCGTACATGGGTCGTTGCACTTG
>VFQN01008756.1_pt1 | contig 10098 bp, 8 predicted proteins | sample 3512371 | NCBI WGS metagenome assembly VFQN01 (sample SAMN10412370, study PRJNA504923) | tailings metagenome | isolation source: Replicate 2 from Balatoc abandoned mine | place: Philippines: Itogon, Benguet | collected 2017-08-28 | reverse complement strand
GTGGTGGCATGGGGAGACAGTAGGTTTGGAGGAGACAATGGAGCAGTGGCGAACAGTTTGAATGAGGTGGTGGGGTTGGTTGGGAATGATCGAGCATTCGCAGCTCTAACAGCATCAGGACGGGTTGTTGTCTGGGGTGACAAAGATTATGGCGGGAAAATTAATGATGGATATTTAGCGGAGTCTTTAGCTGGGGATGTGACGAATGTGTATGCGACTCAAGGTGCATTCGCGGCATTGAAAGCAGATGGCAGAGTTGTGACATGGGGACAAGCTAGTGTGGGTGGAAATTCTCAAGTTGTTTCAAGTTACCTATCTTCGAATGTTTCGACTGTACGAGGTATAAATGGAGGATTTTTAGCAATTTGTACTAATAAAAGTGTGATTGGATGGGGAAGCTCAACGGTGTTTAGCACTAAAGGAATATTAAATACAGTTATTGGTGATATTAAGAACCTCCATTTTAGTTTTGATTAAAGATTACAAGATATTATTGACACTTTCGAAGCAGATGCAGGCAAGTATGATTCAAGTTTGACAATACATTACAACAGCAGATTAAGAAATGCAACATTATAATAAACCTGTGATAACTACTTCCTTATCGATCCAAATCTCTTGCTGGAGGAATTCCTTTTTCCTTCGGATGTAAATTCCTTCTCATTACTTGTTTAGTTTATCGCATCCTTGCATCGTTAAATAATAGTTTTTTGACGACGATTGCAGGGACGAAACGGATTGATAGTCGATTTATCCTTTTGGGATCATGCCACGAACAATTCTTCTTACTTTCACCCTTTTGTATGCTTTTCTCCATTGGTGATTTGTTGTAATGACAACCTTTGAGCGAATGAAATATTTTATTATCAAGAAAGCTTTCCTAAAATAGCTATTATGAATGGTTGTTTTTGTTTTGAGAGATACAGCTGTTTTATTTACTCTTTTAATTCTATTGGTTTGCAATGTGAGTCGTCTAATCACAGTATTGTAGTTTTTGTTTGGATGTTTTCAAGTTGCAACCATACTTTCCAGAATCGCAATTAAAAAAATTGTTTTTGTTGATTTGTTTGCTTAAAGAATTTTGTAGTCAGAAATTGTATTAGTATTAACATATATGGGTAGCTGTTGAATAAAGATATTCGAATCCTAAATAGAAAAGATTAAGCATGTTTCTCTCTCCTTTAACTTCATAGACTCTAAAAGGGTTGATGCGTACTCGCTGGTTGTAATTGTAATTGTAATTTCACTATGAATCGGTTCATACTCTTGGCAAAACGACTCGAAGGCCTCACAAGGTGACCAAGTTGAAAAGTCCAATTGAAAGTTGTAGTAACGATACGATGCAATTGATAGCCACAAGATTGCACTGAAAAGCCGTTCTTGAGTCATTGTTCTTCTTATTTTCAAATAAACTTTTGGAAGATGACAATTATTACAAGTTTTATTTTCACTTGAGCTTAAGTCTAATAAATATCACGAAATACTATATTTTATTGATCTAATCGCTATTAATTACTCTAAAAATCAGAATTCTTTCTACTTCAAGAATGAAGGTAATAATACTTATAAAAAAAATGAAATTACACTTGATGTTGATGCCTTAATGACATAACCATACCTATCACAAAAGACAATCAGAAAATCAAATCAAAAAAGAGCAAAGAAATAATCTCAATACCTGATAAGTCATGAGCCCATTCATCATGTCCTAATTCTTGATATAATTGACAAATCATGTCCATACGATCATCAAAGGCTTCAGGTAAAGTAGGAATTGAATGAAGAATTAATTCTTTAATTAATTGTTGTCCTTTCTTTGTTTTCATTGCACGATCATATCCTCTTAAATGTATAATATGTCGAATATTTTGGAGAATATCTTGCCAAAATTCCTCTTCATTTTGTTCTTCACCATAACCAAAGAATATTTCTAAATTATCTCGTTTTTCTAACATCATTTCTTTTGCACTTTTCCGTTTCTTGGAGGAAGAAGATAAAGAGTTGCTCTTCTTATACTTGACATAGAGATCATATAGAATCATGATAACAGCATTGAGTATCGAACATCCACCTGCTAAGAGAACCACATCCCATTTCGAATAAAAAGTATAAATCTTCGTAATGTAACCAGAGAAAAACATTGATAAATTACTAAATGTTGCACTAATTGCGATATATTCTCCATGACGTTTCTTGGGAGCTAAAGAACCTAAGAAAGCAGGTAAAGCGGGACGAACTAACCCATTCCCAACCGCTAAGAAAGCATAAATGATTAATAATTGATTTTCATGATTCGAGATTTGTAAGAACAAAAATGAAAGGCCAACAATCAACGCTCCTAAAGCACCGGTTGTTAGTAAACCAATGATCGTATTGAGATAAGGAAAGAGATAAATCATACAAAGTGCTTGTACTAGACCAAAGATACCTAAATTATAACCAACGAAAAGAGAAATCTTTTCAGATTGTTGTGATGTTAAATCTTCACCTTCTTGAGAGTAAGGCACAATCCCATAAGAAGGCTCCATGAGAAAGAGAGGAACAAGGATCGCTAAAGCGGTGTATGTGAAGGTATTAAAGAAAGTTCCTAACCCACCGACAATTATCGCACCAGGATGACAACAGGGTGAAATATCAGGGTTATTATTTTGATGAGTAGAGGTTAGACAATTCTTTCTCGAGCTTTTATTCACTTCAGTATTGAATGCTACTGTTTCATCATTCTCCAGAGAAGAATCTTGTAAACTCTTCTTTAATAATTGAATTCCATCATCATCATTCTCTCCTCGTTGATAATACAATTCACTTTCATCTTTCGTTCTTGGTGTATTATTCCGAGACTGTGTGGTTAGGATAGTTTCTTTAATTTCTTCTGGTTCGTGGACGTAGAAATAAACCATTAACAAACCAAGAAATGCAATAAAAGAAGCACAATAGAAAGGAACACGAATCCCAAAAGACGTCAAACCCCCTCCAATAATCGGACCAATCACAAAACAGCAAGAGATTACAGCAGTGACATAGGAGATGTAGATTGGGGCAAGGTTAGGAGGAACAACATCAGAGATATAAGCAAAGGCATTTCCAATAGTTCCAGTAAATATTCCAGCTAATGTTCGACATAATGCAAATTGAAGAAATGTTTGCGCATATCCACTTCCTATGAAAGCTTTTGAGAGAGTTAGAGAGAAGTAAAACGAACTTCAACGAGAAACACTTACAAATCATTGCTCCAGATAAAGTGTAGAGGAAAACCTTTCTTCGACCAAAGATATCCGAGATTCGACCAATAACTAAAGAAGAGAGAAGAGCACCAACTGAGTATGCAGTATAAAGGAAACCAATCATCGATTTATCAGCGCCTAAATATTCAGAGTACGTTATACTCACTGGAATAACCAACGTTAGTCCAAACATATCAACTGCGACCACAAGATAGATCGACAGCAATGCAAGTTGCGTCTTATTCAGGCCTAAAGTCACAGTTACCATCGTTTATCACAACCCTAAGACATCAAAAGGAGACAAACCCTTCAACTCTTCCTTCCCACAACAACGATATTTCTCTTAATTTTGCGTTATATGAAGGTTTCAAATTTAATTTTTGAAGTTACGAAAATGACAAATGGTGAAGATGGTCAGAACTATTTATCAGATTCAATATTTTGGACTTTGTAACGCCACTGAAACCAATGAAGAGAGCCGCTTTTCGATGGTAGCAGGTCCAGGTGATGTAGATGATTGAGCATAACCACTTTGAATAGGAGTATTAACTGGTGCTATACTTCCACTCAACATTTGATCTTTGACAAGACTAACAGGGACTCCAGTAAGATGTTGAAGAAGATGATTTGGTGTAACTTGGGAAACAGAAGAAGATAATGAAGCGTGAGGAGTTCCAGTGACTGCGTTAATAATGTCGTGTAAATCGTTCTTTCCAAGGCTTGGCGTGACAGCTGACTCTGTTAAGAGTGGAGCTGGACTGCTGTATGTCGGGAATGGGGTTTGGATAGTTGACAAATCATTAGTAAATTGAACGCTCGATCTATTCGCAGGTACACTCTTCTTTCTTTTCGTCGAAGTTGGTGTTGAGACCACACCAGGTGTTGCGATGATAGTACTACTATTCATCACGTCAGACGATGGTGGACTAAAGGTGATATGTTGTTGTTGATGATGCAGATTTTCATTTTTCAATTTTAAATCTCTAATCACTGCATCCTTTGTTGTACATTGACGTTGTAATTGTTTAACTGTATCTTGTAAAGCTTTAATCTCTTGTTGAAAGATTTGATTATCCTGTAATTTGGAATCTTTTAAGAACTGAAATTGTTTTTGTTTTCGACTGATTTCTTCTTTTTGTTGTTGTATTGTACCTCTTAATTGTCGAATCGTTGTTGCATGTTCTTTACTTGTATCATGATTTAGATAATGTCGCACATAATGAAGGAGTTTTGATAATTCACTCTTCACATTATTTCGAATCATTTGATATTTCTTGATCAAATATTTGAAATTTTCACTTCTTTGAAGAGAATCTAAAAGAATAACGTTAAGGGTTGAAAAGGATTTCGTGAAGGGGGTAGTAGTCATACCTGTGACAGGAAGTGGGAGAACGAGATCTTTTCCAAGGTCGCGTAGGATGGTTTCAGCAGAACGAATGAGTTCTTGAACTTCTGACTGAGATGGGATGTGTTTAGATGGAGAAACATGTCCACCGGTCATATCAGCGAAGGTTTGACCACTTAAAGACATGCTCATCGCGGAATTCAGGCTTTCAGGAGTTTGAGTTTGTGCAAACAGCACTCCACGGGAGGAAGGAAGAGGGGTTAAATCAACCCTTTCTTGTGTTCTCAAGCTACCTAGCAATTGTAAAGCCGCATCTAACTCCGAGCATTTCGTCTGATACTTTGCTTCTAATTGTTGGAGTTGAATTTTCATTTCCTCGAAAAGTTTCACGTGAAGAGTCCCTTCGTTACTGTTGGAATTCATAGCTCGATTATTGTTTTCATGAACTTGTGATTCATAGAAAGTTCTCAAAGTTTCAACTGACTGTTGATAGTCTTTCTTTGCGGCCTCTTGCAGTGATGTCACCTCATGGAGCTTAGCAATATAAGTGGATCTTTCCTCCGACCATTTGTTTTGCTCTGTTGCAAATTCTCTTCGGTAAATCTCTTGGAGCTCATTCATTTTATACCGTAAATCTCGAATCATAAACAAATAACATTCTTTCCACGAGTTTGTCATTCGACAGTCTGCAGCACCGTCATTAACTCGGACCTCGTCAGATGAAAGATCTCCCTCAATCAAATGTAGTCGTTGAATAATTGTATCTATAGCAATTTGAGAATTTTGGGGGACTAATAACTTGTGAAGTTCATTAACGTCTCGTTGTTCGCGAAGTTGACGCTGACGCAATTCGATCAATTTGATATATTCCGCAGATTTCTTTCGATCTTCCTCAAGGTTAGAGTAAAATTCATCAATAGGCTGTTTTTGTGCTGATGGTTCCTTTTCTTCAACCTTTAAACCGATATCCGATGTGGGCAGTTGTTGGTTCCGATACGAAGAAAGCTCGTTCTGAAGGGTCTGAGCGTTTTCTTCAAGGGAAATTTTCCTTCCATACAATGAATTACTACAAATAAGTCCTAATTAAATCAGAATCGCTTACTGTTGCATTAACGTTTCAAATCTTGATTGTAATGTCTCCATCTGCTCATGTCTTACTTTTGCTTCGATCTCCATCGTTTTTATCTTCTCTTTAGAAACTCGCAACTCTTCTAATAGCGCCTGTAGAAATAGAAGAGATGAAATCAGCAATAGAAGATCAGAGCATTCACGCTACCTCTAATAAGATATAACGACTAGAATCACTCTTAGGCAACTTTTCATTCTGGGATAATGTCTGATTTGGCTGATTTTCCTTCCCTGGACTCTTCTCAAAAGTCGATTCAGTGAGACTTCGATTCTCGAGCTCTGAATCAGCTTGAAACATCATCTTTAACTTCTGACCACTCTATTGAAATCAAGCTTACGGATATTGCAATAGTAGGTTAGACTTCACTACCTTCAACGAGGCTGCATTGTCCTCGGTTGCTTGGACACCTAATTTCTCGTCAACTTTTAAACCACGTCTTTTCATCTTTGTGCTTGTAGTTTGTCTGATCATTTCAAAAAAAATAACGAAAAACTTTCAAATAATTTGCTCAATTATGCGTTACTCTTCCAGTTGCTTATTTATTTATTACGTTACAGATTGAATTTTAAATTCTAAACTCCTCTGCTAAACACCTATCTACTAATTCTTCTATCGTCTTATGGAACATCAATCGATTGACTCGATGGAAATGTATCAATTGCCTCTGAGGGAAATAACAAAATGGGAAATAAAGGAAAATTAGCGTAAGAAAAGAAATCAGACGTCTAGTTGTTGTTGATCGAAAAGAGGTCTTGAATCTTCCTTAACCAAAGGATTGGAATACACATCAGAATGAATATCAAACTTTGTTTCCTTATCAGTACCGAGCTTTGAGTCAGTACGGTGAAGATCAGGAGAATGGCTGTGGATCGTATTAAACACAGTTCTCAAATGAGAAGATGCCTGCTGGCGCACATTTGAATCAGCATCTGGAATAGCAATGCGGCAACCTCCAAGCTTTGCAAAAGGAAATGGGAACTTTTGATCGGGTACCCCTACAACAAGAAAGACGTCAGAAGAAAGTGTGGTATATAATTACAACGAGCTTACCCATAATCATGTTATTCTTACGCAAACCGAGATAATTTGCTACGCAATCCAAACATGCTGGAGAAAAAAAGCCCCCGCGAATCACAACGGCATGGATCTTCTTGTAACTACACAGCAGATCAGGATTAGCATTTATTAGTAAAGTGGGTTTTAGCTTACGTGTAAAAGGCATCCAGTACGGCCACATTGTGAAGCAGCTGCTGCGTGTCATGAGGTAACGTCGGCAATGCTGCGTTCAAAGTGAAGGCATCCTTTGCCACGGTTAAGGATGGTGCGGATGAGGCATCGCTCCCCGGTTTCATGAACATGTTGAGTAAGAAGCCATGATTTGGAGCATTTGAACCGTTTTCTTCTGATGGAGGCGACGAATCCGTGCTGGTTGTGCGTGTGTGCTCGGCAACCTCAGCCTCGTACTCACGGTAGGCAGTAATCGCCTTGCGATCATCCACGAAATGCAAAATGTAAATATTGTTGGATAACTCGTTGTTGTCGATATAATTCACAGCGAGAAGCAAAGAAATGGGGTCGGAATTTTTTGCAAGATACACGAAAGGAACGGACACAAGTTCATCAAGAGAGGTCATCAGATACTGAAGATACTTGCCCAAGATTGGTCGCTGGAGTAGCATTTGAATCTCGTCCAAAGACTGAGAGGAATTTCGATCGAAATATCGCACAGGGGAATAAATCTGGAGTGAAGACATTCTCTTTTGCACAAACTCAATTAAATCCAAGGCTGATAAAGAATGATGGTGCGGTGTTCCACTCGTTTTATTCTCTTTCTTTCCAGTTATTTCTGATTCTTCTGCTGAATTTGTTCGTTTCTTGGTTGGGGAAGCAAACGAGAAGAAGCCACCACTACCAGCATCAGCACGATTTGGGAGAAGCGACCTACTACTAGGACTCTCAATAGCTGCTGAACTATCGGATTTCATTGAGATCATCTCTATATTTACTTCCTCCTTCTTTTCGCTTAAAACTGATCGAGTTTGTTGCAAAAAGATCGACTTCTTGGCTGCCGCCTTTAATTCTTTACGGTTCACCACCACTTGCTGGACTTGTTGATCTTCATCGTATTGATATTGAGTCAGACAAGCTTGAACGATATTTTCCTCTTTTTTCGCTTCTTTTTGCTTTTTCTCTGTGCTCATACAAACTTTTCGAATCTATTAATTTCAAAGTTATTGTCGTTATATTAGTGGAACGTATCCTTACCATCCAAATGCCGAACGTTAAAATTTCGACACGAAGAAACATATAAGTAACAACAGCAAGAAATCCTGTTAAATAGGCCAGAAAAAGGTAAAAGACACTTGGAGTTAGCACAATATTTCCAATAAGACCAGCGAAGACCGCCAAAGTTGAAACAATTATTTGCCACCTGAAAGAAATAAGTAAGGCGGAAGGAAGTTTCAAGAGTTTTTACTGACCAGTTTGCTATGACCAAGCGAGCGATGCGAGGGCGATAGAGCTTGAGCAACACGGCACCACATCCAAAGGCTGTCAACACAGAGAGAAATGAAATTGCAAAAACACCTCCAAAGTTATTAATTGCTGTCGGATCTTTAGGGTCATAAATGGCTAGGAATAAAGTTACTGCGACGATGACAAAGATTGTTATCGCAATATAGTATGATCCTCCAGCATTAGTGTAACCAAACACTTCAGGGAGCACTCGATCCTTTGCTAAACGACCAAGAAGTCCAGAAACTCCAACTAAAGCAGTCAAAACTCCTCCACAAAGAATAAAAATAGCATCTGCACAGAGGAAAGCTTTAAAACCATATCCGCCTAACTCTCCAGCCATCTCAGCAAGCATATCTGATGGATGGTCATAAATAGTTTGCATCGGAAGAACCATCATTGACATCAAGCTGAGTAGTGGGTTGTAAATACCAACTAAAATCCTATTAAAGTGGTCAATTCATTGAAGCAGAGATTTACAAAAGTTCTTACCACATCCAGTTCACAGTGCTTACGAACACAGAAGTATCTGCGAGATCTTCGACATAGTTTGAGGCTGTCTCAAAACCAGTGATTCCTAGCAAACCTGATGAATACCCAAAGAAGATCGCTGCTGCTGGATTTCTCCGTGCCAAGAGATTGTTACTTGAATCGTAGATCGTTGGAACTGGTGTCCTCAAATTTTCACTGAACAAGCTAAAGTTATCTTTACAGCCATGAGCGAAGCCCCAAATAATTAATAATGTCAGTGCAAACATGTGCACTAAGAACATTGCACAAGTCACTTGAGCTGATTCCTTTACACCACAAATTGTTACCACACCAAAGAAGAGTAAGATTAGAACACTGAACAAGCGAACATCTAAAGGGAAATTCAAATTTGCAGAATAATCGAGCTGAAATAACTTACCAACTGTTTCCCACAGCTCAGCCATGTAGACCACCGCATCAAATGCAGACAAAATTGCTGTTGCCGTGTATGAGAGAATGGATAAGCAGGCAACGAATCCAGCCATCTTTTGTGGTGGTGTTCAACATAAGGTTGTACGTTCCTCCGTTCACCGGAATTGCAGTTACAACTTCGCTGTAAACTTTGCGAAAGAGGAACAGCATGGAAGTTACCAGAAAAAGTCCCACTGGAGCCAACTTCGGAGAACGAATTATTGAGAGAGAATTTGAAATTATCAAGACCTTACCTTGCCGCTATTTGCTGCGCATGTACCAGCTGTATACAATGCTGATCCCATCAAATCACATCCAGCAATGGAAATACTGAACAAAGTGTTAAGTTTGGCCTCCTTTCGATGTTTATTTGGATTTTCCTCCTTGCTTGCATTTACCGAGGAATCAGCAAGAATTTGAACATTATTAGAGTTCTCATAGTTTAGAGCGACAATACGAGAAGCTCCCCATCCCGGAAATATTCCACTGAAAGCTCCCTCTGTTAAAATCTCCCGCGCAATGGATTTCGTAGAACTCATGGCAAAATACTCAACAAATCAATTATTCCTGGAGAAAAAGTATTGGTTTCAGGCGTACAGAAGAGAAAACTGTTTGAAATTCACGAAGTCTGATCAGAATTTTCTTTATGATTCAAGTTTTGTCCACACACCAAAATCTTCCCGCTTCACCAAATTTTTCTGACCTCCGAAAATGCAAACTCTCCGAAAATCGAAAATCCGAAATTTTCCGACCAAAATTAGGTGAAACTCGTTGATCAACAAAGAAGATGAATTAAGACGATTAAGAGAGAGAAGTTTAAGAGAGAAGATGAATTAAGAGACAAGAGAACAATGTAAAAAAAGTACGTCGAAATTAGACAATACAAAAAATCAGCTTGGAATACATTATTAAGAGATGAGCGAGGTTGTGGCAAAGTCTTTTTT
>VFQN01008755.1_pt1 | contig 10098 bp, 11 predicted proteins | sample 3512371 | NCBI WGS metagenome assembly VFQN01 (sample SAMN10412370, study PRJNA504923) | tailings metagenome | isolation source: Replicate 2 from Balatoc abandoned mine | place: Philippines: Itogon, Benguet | collected 2017-08-28 | reverse complement strand
CGGGGATGGGGGAGGCGACGGTGGGCTAAGCGGGGGCCGTGGGCTAGGAGGCGGGCGAGGCCGCGGCGGCGGTGGCGGCGGCGAGGGAGGGGGGGGCCGAGGCGGCGCTGGACTGGGGGGCGGCGGCCTAGGGGGCGGGCTGGGGGGGGGCGACGGCGGCGGCGGGGGATACTCCCTGCGGCACAGCCCCGAGCAGCCGTCACTGTCCAGGATGTTGCCGTCGCTGGAGAGGGGGGGATAAGGGGTGGCGAGGGCTCAGTGAGGGGCATGAAGGGACGTGGGGATTGCGCTGAGGACGTGGTGCTCGCATCAGCCGCACCCGAGTAACACACAGTCAACACACAGACCCCCGCGCATGGTCAGGCTCGTGCACACAGCTACCAGTCCCAGCTCCGTCAATACTGGCAACCCCGTATTCGGGTTTGCCGTCAGCTCCCCCGCACACCTCCCCTGAGGGCCTGGGTCTTGATCACAAGAGGCTCGGAGTAGAGGTTAAAGGACCAACCAGCAGCTGCTGTTCCCCCACGGGGGTGCACGATCATGCCGACGCACACGTGCCGATACACGAACACACTCACTCGCAGTCCTCCCCGGGGTCCACCACGCCGTCCCCGCAGTTCCAGCAGTCGGGGTCCGCCTTATCGGCGAGCCCATCCCAGTCGTTGTCGATGCCGTCATAGCAGTTTTCGGCGGTGAGTACGGCACGATCCGCCTGCAGTACACTGGCCGCGCAGTACGTGTTCGGGCCGTACGGCGTAGGGCAGTACCCTGTGACGTAGGCAAGCACGCGCAGCCCCACCCAGCCCACGGGCCCTGTGAAGTAGCCGTGCCAAGCCGTGTGGTCGAGGTTCCTGCGGACAGCAAGGGGCGGTGCGTGGTTTGTAGAAGAGGAGCGCATGTGACCAAGGAAGGCACTGGAAGCAGGAAGGCTTGTAGCCGGGCATGGGCATGAACAGGCATGGTGCTGAGTCGCCGTTCATACCGTTTTCCCTATCGTGAACTCGCATGTAGACCCATCGCCGTTGGTGATCACAGTTTCAAAGTGGCATGCGCGTTAAACTGGGCCACGGTCCTAAGGACAAGTGAAGACTTGGCGCAGCATTGCGGTCAGACACTGGGAACGTCGGCCAGCGCCTGTCGTACAGGCACGTGTCGCTTCTGGCCCACGGCGTGCTCACGCGTTGGTGGACGTTGGCGAGATCTTAGCCATGTCGGACGTGATGGACACGTCCTTGTACGGCTGGGACACGAAGTCCAGCTGTAGCGGCAAAAAGCCGTACGCATCTGATGGGGCGTGCACCATGGAGCAACGTTAGGGTGACAGTAGCTCGCATTAGGTGGTCAGTTGGTGTCATGCCGCTCAAGCTGGCCCATCCTGGCCTCGCCTTGGCATGCCTTGGCAAGGAAAGCCACCAACCGTAATCACAAAGTAAAGCACTTTGAGTATGATAGACCGGCCGGACCAAGCGGGGATGACAACAGATAGAGCACCGTGCTTGGGTGTGTGGCTGCAAGCTGCAAGGCGGCTGGGTTAAGGGCTGTAGCTTGCATGCCTACATACGGTTCGCTTACTGTAGGTGGTGTTGGAGGTGGTTGTGTTACTGACGGTACCCTCGGATGAGTCTCCCGACTGAATGAGGACCATTAGCGAGCCGCCTGGGGGAGCGTTGGGTTAGGCACGAGAGGGGGACAAATAATTGTTTTTAGTCCCAGCGCACCCAGCTGCACACACTCGCACAGGCCGTGCATAACAGAAAGTGCTTACGTACGTACTGGAAACGGATCTTCCCCGGCTCATTAGTGTGCGACAGGGTAATCTGGTGCAGTCTAAATCCAAGCCGTGCCGTCACAGAGTATGCCCAAAAGCCCCACGCTTACCCCTGTTGTTGACGAAGTCGAGGATCTTGGCTTTGATGCTCGTGAGGGCGTCGTTGAGAGCGGAGGAGATGCCTCCCACAGTGTTGGATTCGTCACTGCAAAGGGTCATGGCATAGACCAACACGCAGCCGTTTGCGGTACGCACTTGCCGAGGGCCATTGGTGGTTACTGCACACCGTGCTGACAAACCTGGGGTGAAAGGCTATTGCCCAAAGGGACTCGGGCTGTCCGCAACGATTACCGGCACAGCATACTAGGAATGTGCTTACTAGGGTTCTACATCAGCCGTGGAACCGTCTCGAGACTAGCAGCCAACGGAGGTCCAGCGCATGTACGGGATGCGTACGGTAGTGCGTGCTTACCTGGGGATGTACAGCATCTTGTACTGCGTCAGGTTGGCGTTCATGACCGCCGCCACAGTGCTGGCGTAGGTGATCGGCGCGCTGGCGCCCACCCACCCTGCATAGGCAGCACGGCGTCACATGTCACTCGCACGCTACCGTAGGCCAACGGCCTCACTTCAGCACGGCTCACAACGCACCCTACTCCATTCAGGTCAGGACTGGCGCACTGGAGCTGGAGCCGGGTGGGTGAGACACTGGGTGCGATTGGTCCCATTGCGGGTCAGGCGCTCAGGCCAGGTCAGGCGCTGGAGAGCCACGAAAAAACCATGGCCATACTTGCAGCAGTACAGAGGTGTGGCTAATAACAGCAAAGGCGCCTTTGAGCGGACACCAGCAAGCGGCGTGAGGCCTTTTTGTGCTATCCGTATCCTTCACCATAGCCCAGATGGCATGATCGGCATTCTGACCTGTACCGTGCAGTTTTCAGGGCAAAATGGGTACCTCCGCCCCCTGTTCTGGCATTCCCTGGACATTCAGAAGGCCCCACTGACCTCACCCTGCAGTTATCCCAACTGCATCGCTGCAGGGGCGCCCGCCCATACCCACTCCGCTCACCTGCCTACAACACATGCCATGTCCCACTTAAACACTGGTCTGCCGCCTCCCTGGGGCCTAACCCACACACCACAGCAACCAGTAGCCTCGCACCTTCCAGTGTCGACCTCGCCTGCGACCCCGCGGCGAAGGTGCCCACCGCCAGGATGCCCTTCGCATCCGCAGGCGCCATCGCTAAGCCACGCTGTATCGTGTTGATGTACAGCGAGCCGCAGCCGGTGCCCTCACAGTGGTTCTTGTCATCGGCATCGTCTGGGGGCAACACGGTGCACGGTGCGTGGGCAGTCGTCAGCGCAGGTTCGTTCCCCGTTGCCCCACCGGCCTGAAACAGTTCCGCGTAGTGAGCCCCTGCTGTATGTGATGCAGATCCAGTACCGGTAGTCTGCCAGGAAATGACATGGGAGTGTGGGGCCCGCGTGCGCATGTAAGCAGGCAAAGGCACTTGCCAGCCTGCAGTGAAAGCGTTGCGGTGCACCGGTACGTCAGCTGGTGCATGGTACTGACACATCTGCTTTCAACCACGCGCAACGAGTGGCAAGCGAGCTCAAGGGCCAAGCTCTCGCAGCGCTGGTGCTGACGGGCCCGACGCCTCATGGTGCTGGTTGGCAACGTGCCGCATGGGTCGTTCATTAAAGGAGGTTCCGTCAACGGTTAACGGTCCAACTCTCTGTTTCAGCTCCCCACGGCGAAAAGGGCTGGTGGGTTAGCGCACGGCGCATCGCCATGCAGGCCCCCCGCCCTCCCGTACCCAGTAGCTTGGTGCTTACACCGGTGCGCAATAGCTGCACGGCTTCAGTCGCCCGCAATGGCTACGGTCTTGCCGGTACCCACCTGTGCTGAACATAACAAAGCCTCCCTTTGGCCTCAGAAGGCCCGGTGGGGGAGGTGACGAGACCTGTTGGACTGCGCGGTTCGTGGGTGGCAAGCATAGGCAGACACCACACAGGGCGCCAACAGGAGTGAAAGGAAGCACCAAATCGGTGGATATGATGTTCCTTCACATTCACAGGGACAGCCCCACCGCTGTCTAGTATCGCTTGCTGCCTGGCACCCTGAAGGTTGGTGGCTGCGATATGCTGCAGTGCTTGCACACACGTCAGCCGCCCCACCTCCCCTCCCCTCCCCTCCCCTATCACTATCTTGCGCTGGTCGTGTTGTGACTGACCTAAGGCACTAGTGCCGTGGCTATGCATTGGGGTAAAGGCTGCCGGCACCTGACCTAGGTTAAGGCCCTCCCGGCATACCGTATGCTGAAGTACATAATAAAATATGGGCGCCCCGCTCACGACACCGCAGTGCCACGTATGAGTGAATGCATAAAGCACCACGAATGGTATGGTATCTGGTATCTGTATTGTGTGTTTGTAACAGGTCGCGCGTGTTTCGTTCAGACTCACTGGAGCGCCTTGAGGAGCCCGCCGTGGCCTCGGCAGGGTGTGCGCGGGTAGAATGGAAGACAACCAGGAATATGCATAAGAGTGCATTGATGACAGCTGTCCTCTTGCGCCTCCGGCTCCTGGTTTGTCCTCCGGCACCTCCCAGTTCCATCATTGCCGCCCCAGCTTCAAGTCAGGAGTCCACTGTATGGCTAGCAAGCCTTGCACTGACATCTTATAGTGCTGTGGAACACTGTCAAGCCAAGGATGCTTCTGTGTTAGGTATTACGAGTGTAGGCTGAATATAGGGGGCGCCATACTGATTTGAAATGATGTCCTATTGAAAATATCGACCACGAAAGGTCTAGAGCACCATCGCCAGGCCACATTACCACAAGTACTGTTCTCAGCAGTACGGTGATGGTGAAATTAGTCAAAATTCTCTCTCCCTGATTGATAAGAGAAGAAAGGCGAGTGCAAACGTAACTACACTATATACCACACGTGCCAGGTCACCAGCGACACCACCCACCAGTCGTCTGCCTAATACCAAAATGCTCCAAGAGCTGAGGGACGGGTGCCAGAAGCAAGTCGCTGCTCGCTGGCCCGCCCTTGGACATGCATGCGTTGCCACTGCAGCCCGATGCAACACGCACGGCACCAACAGTACGCGATGCCCACCGGCACTCGGAACAGCACGCGTGCCAACCTGGACACATACAGCAGGGCATACAGTGCGGGTGCGTGGCCAGAGGTGACCACGTGTGCGTTGGGTGTCTGTGCGGCGGACGGGCCAGCACGCAGCTAGCCAGCGGCTGCCTGGTTGCAGGGTACGGAGACAGCCAGGTGTAGTGCGCTAGGGCACCACGATGAACACCACCAACACAGGGGCGTGTGCGGCCCAGGCCAGTGGGCCATGCATGAAAATTCTCAGGAAGGGTAACACCCAGTAGCCAAATGAGGCGCAGGTCACCATCACGGCGCCTGCAAAGTAGTACCGCGGACAGCCCTACGCAGTGCTGCAGCGTTACGGGCACTCAAAATCCGCTTGTCAAAGACCAATGCGAACCCATCCCTGCGTTCGCTTTGCTAGAGTTTGCAGATTGTGTTCACTCCTTGGAGGTGTCGCGCCTCAGTAAGTCAGTACGCAATCTCGTTCAGCCCTACTCGAGCCCTACCCACCTAGCAGTCCACATCTCCGCAAGCGCCTCACGCCCGCATACAATGCCCCCACCAGCATGCAGCCAAATAGCAAGGCCGGACGCAGCTACAAACTGTCAACTCTTCAGCAGTCCAACTCTCTCTCTCTCGCGCGCGCGCGCGGTGTGCCCCCACCGGGGGGGTGTCCCGGCTCCGTCCCGCACGTGCGCACGTGCTGATACTGCAAATCCCGGCGCCTCCATCTCAGCTCCAACCTTACTATCAGCGACGACAGGTCACCAGGCTGTCACGGCCAGCTATCGGCCCTGCCTCCTGCGCCTCTCGCGCCAGCAAGTTGTCTCTCCATGTAATAACCTTATCTTCAGACCCTACGCGACCCTTGGCCCCGGGACGACTGCGTCTCCTGCAGTGCCACCGACGAGGTGGCTGCCTGGTACTGGCCCAGCCACGTGGTCGACCTCCGCAGCGCAGTGGGGGAGTCCTGCGTGCCGTCCTCCTGCCCGCTGCCAGCCCGGCCCTTGGCGCTGCCGGGGCGAAGCAGGGCGAACGGTTTTGAGTCCATTGTGGAGTGGCCGGTGGTCATGGGGCGCCGGTCGGCGGAGTCGGTCGCGGCCTGCAGTGCGGCGGCCGAGGCCGGGAGGTCGGCGGGCCTGGCAGCACGTGGCGCAAACAGCGTGCCGCCTTGCGCCTCGTGTGCGCCGGACTTTGACGAGGAGGTAGGGCTCCCTGCAGCGGTAGCAGCATCAGGTCGTGGGCCGCTGGCGCCCGTGTCCCACGCAAGGCGCGTGGGTCCGGCTGCAGCGGGGCTGGTGGCCATGGGTATGACGCCACTGGAGCTCTGGGACGACCTGCCGGCAAGGGCGGCCCGCAGGCGTGTCATGCCACGTGGGCTGCTGGGACCCACGGAGCCAGCTCCCATCCCGCCGGTTGACCCCGACGCATCCGGCACGCCGCCCGACGTGAAAGCCCCGCTGTAGCTGCTCCGCCCGGGGCTGGCCGCGAAGGTGGACCTCGCACGCTGCAGGGGTGACGACGGCGCCGCCGCGGGCCCGCCCGCCATCGCGCCCAGGCTGTTCTCCCGGCCCATGCGGCTCTTGGCCGTCACCGACCCCGTGCCTGCCAGCGTCATTCTCGTACGGCTGGGCTCGGGGCCCCCCAGTCCCGAGGCCTCAGCCGCGTCGGTGTCACCCGCACTCAGTGCCCGGGAGTCCTTTGGTGAGCCCATCAGCCCCCAGGCTGTCCGTGCGGCTGACAGGGGCCGGCCTCTCGGCGAGGCGGCCAGGCCCACTGTCCCAGCAGCCTCATCGGTGGGTCCAGTGCCCTGCGGCCCCGCTGCCTGGCCCCACTTGCCGCGCGCCACAGCCGCCGCCGCTGTGGCCGCCGCCCCGAAGGCAGTCGCCGGGTAGCTGATCGTCTCGGGCGTGTCTGGCGGCGACATGGCGGCCGGCTCTTCCTCAAGGTGCGACGCTGACCTCGGCGATTCCGGGCCGCCTGAGAGGCTGCTGCCCCCCTGCCGCTGCGAGCTGCCCAGCACATCGGCCACATCCGAGCCCTGCCCGCCCATGTGCCCCGCCGCTGTCGCCACCGCCCGCCTCCACACGGACCGCCCGGGGTCCCCAGCCCGGGACACCCCTGCGACCGTTCCCGCTGGAGGCTGTGACAGCCCAATGTCGCTTGGACTGGGCTGGCTCACGGACGGCAGGCTGCTGGTGCCGGGCATCCCCCCAGCGACAGATAAATGCCTCCTTGGCACGTACTCCCCCTGCTCGGGGTTGTAGGCCACGTCCGGGCGCACCGGTGCCCCCAGCACGTCGGCCACGTCTACCCTCTGACCCCCGGCGTAGCCGGCACCCATCGTGACCGCCCGCCGCCACGCAGACCGGCCGGGGTCGCCGTCGCGCGGGGACGCAGCGGCAGCCGACGGATCCTCTGCCTTAGATCTCCGCGCTGCCGCCGCCACTACCAATGCTGCCCCTGCCGCCGCCGCTGCCGTCAGGCCCAATGCATTTGTATCTCCGCCACCGCCAAAGCTCGCATCGCCTGCAGGGCTCTCCAAGGCGCTGGGCGCGCTGCCGGTCCCCATGGCGGCCGCAGCCCGCCCGCCTGGGAACGCCCTACGCGGCACGTACTCCCCGACCGCCGGGGTGTACTGGACATCGGGCCGCACGGGCGCCCCCAGCACGTCCACCACATCCACCCTCTGACCGCCCACGGACCCCGCTGCAGCGGTGACCGCCCGCCGCCAAGCGGACCGTCCCGGGTCGCCGTCGCGTGGGGCAGCCCCCGCAGCCGCACTGCCGTCACTCCCCACACCACCAGGAGGAGGCAGCAGAGGACGGGGTAGGAATGGGGATCCAGGCGACTCCGGTACTTGGTCAGGGGAGATCCTGCCACTCAAGCCGTACGCGGGAACGCCGGGACTCTGGGGTCCAGATGTGGGATCGGGCAGCTCACGCGTCGTGCCGGAGTCGTGCGTGCCGGGGGTGTCGCATGCGTCGGCGCCAAGCTTCTGCTGCAGGTGCAGGTGCAGCGCGGTGGGGCAGGCATAGCCGCCGCCGCCGCCGTCTCCCCACAGCATCGCGCCGTCGAGGTCGCAGGCGCTGGGGGACCGGGGGCTGCCGTGCGGCCCATAGCTGCTGGGGCCGGGCCAGTGTGCTGCCAGCTGGTTCATGGTCCACTCATCCCTCATGTCACTCTTGACCGATTTCTGCAATCAAAATACAGTATACATCATCACATAATTACTCAGGGATGACGGAAAGTAGGCACTGTGCTGTACAGTCACGTTGTGCTTGGGCTGTGGCAGGCGACTATCAAACAAAAGTAGCCATGTGGGAAGGTTCTAAGTGCCGTACCTGGCACGCGACCGTTGGCTCCTGCTCCTCCTTACGGGGCCGCCGCCTCCGCCGCCACAGCAGGGCGGCGACGACGCAGCAGCAGCACGCGCCCACCGCCGCGCCCACCACGGCTGCGGCGATGATGAGGGGGAGCACGTCGGGGCCGTCGCCTCCCGCAGCCGCAGCGCCGCCGCCGGCCGCGGGCAGGGGCGCGCTGCCAACCCCTTGGGCCTGCATGGGGCCAGGAGGACAGGCATGCCGGTAAGTAACCAGACGGCAGCAAAGCTTGCACTCCGTGGGGTATCGGCCGTACGGACAGCTCGGTGAGCAAGACCCTCCGTTCCCAGCCCGGAGTTGGCCCGAATGCTGAATCGGGCTGACCTGGTGTGGAAGCAGCCATGGGGACAGCGCGTGCGTGCATGCTCAGTTGCTCACCCCTGCCGCGACCGTGGCGACTTGGCACGCCGCGTCCCCCGGCCCGCTGAGCAGCGCGTCCCCCACTTGCTGGGAGCTGGCCTGCTCGCACACGGAGCTGTAGGCGTCCACGCCCGCAGCACTCAGAGGGACCTGGTACGTCACGACGGTCTGCGGGAAGCAGAAAAAGAGGAGCAAGGCAGGAGGGTTCACTGCTGCGCCTTGCGTCTGTCTGCTCGGTCTCAAATGACCTCTGACTGCACGACACGCCCTGCGCGCTGCCAACATACTCGCGTGCTCAAGGCACGTAAGCGAGAGCAACTGTGGGCGGGTTGGTGCCAAGGACTGTGTGTCGCACCTCTGTCGTGACGCTGAAGCTGTCTGCGCCAGGCACGCAGAAACGCAGCAGGAACGGCGAGCCCTTGAACGAGTCAGCCATCCAGTTCTCGAGGGTGCGCTGCATGGCCTCTTTGTAATAGGTGGCGTCCTGTGGCCTCTCCGCAGGCACCCGGAGTGTGACGAGCAGCGTGACGCTGGTGTTGCCATTGCACGTGTACAGGTCTTGCTGCAGTCTGCGGCGCCCTCCGTTGGAGTCGCTTGGATCTGCAGTGGAAGCTGAGCTGGGCGAGGATGTCGAAGCTGAGGCGGCCCCGCAACCCACGTCGGTGATGAGGTCGCCAGGAAAGCCGGAGCGGATAAGCAGCTCCGCGCGAAACGCGACGAGGAATTCCGCTATGCATGCCACCTATAATAAGAATGGATACATGTTAGGTGCACAGTAGCGCTACCGTGCAAGGTCTGTTTCCTGTCGAGCTGTTGGGCACCAGTTTGAAATGCAACAAGTACCACAGTCGTCACAGAGGATACTTGTTCCATTGCTGGGTCACTGTGCAACACTGCCTATACACAGCAATGCATTGGTTGTAGACGAGCGTGCCGTCCGGTGTCTGGCCCACGCCCGCGCCGGGCCGGGCCGGGCCTTGCCGTGCATATTGCATGTCTTCGCTGCCACCAGTCAGCTCTTGATCATTATTATCCATACATATCGATAAAACGTCCGGGCAGAGCCTTACCTTGACCTCGTCGTACCGTCCCGGAGTTGTCTCGACCAGGGCAATCGCCTGTCCAGCAGTTTCAATCTCGATTGGGACCCGCACAAAGTTGGCAGTCACGTTAACTGCAGCTGCGTTTGGAAAGAGGGCCAGCAACTCCGCTTGGGTCGATGCCATGCCGAAGGGTAGGGACATCATTTGCTGAACGGTCATGAAGCCGCGAGGCGAGGTCCAATTGATGTTCTCCGCGGGTACATCCAGGGCAGGGACCACGAAGGGGGCGAAAGGAGGGGCCGGGTTGGGGGGTGGCCGGGGAGGAGGTGGGGGCGTTGCTTTTGGGACCAACGGCGGTGGGGGACTGCTGAAGACCGGTGCGGGGGTTAGCTGGGGCTGCGGTGGTGCTGGTGGAGGGGATGGGAGA
>VFQN01008754.1_pt1 | contig 10099 bp, 7 predicted proteins | sample 3512371 | NCBI WGS metagenome assembly VFQN01 (sample SAMN10412370, study PRJNA504923) | tailings metagenome | isolation source: Replicate 2 from Balatoc abandoned mine | place: Philippines: Itogon, Benguet | collected 2017-08-28 | reverse complement strand
CCAGCGCCGGGTCGGCGAGGCGGGACGGGAGCCGGGTGCCGCGCGGAAACCCCGGCTCTGGGGCAGGTCGGCGGGGCTGCCCGACGGCCACGCCGACGACGACGAACGTGGCACCAGCGACACCGATGCGGGTCATGGTGGGTGGTTCCGTCGAACGGGAGCGGCACTACAGAAGGTCGTGCGGTCGGGCAGGTGCGTCAAGCAAAATCGCGCCGCGGCGCCCGGCTCACTGGCCGGCGAGTTGCTCGAACATCGCGTCGAGGTGGACCGACAGCCGGTCCCACGGGTTCGCCGCGGCCGGGTCGCCCGGGCGGAACGGTCCCTCGGTCGCGTACACCCACCGGGCGTACCGCCGGACCATCCGCACCCGCTCCGGGTCGTACTTCGCCAGCGAATGGACGAGCACCCCGCGGGTGTGCGGCGGGTAGTCCGAGTAGCCGCCGAAGAAGTCGCCCTTCAACCGGGTCTCGGCGGGCCAGTCGTTCCCTTCGTGGATCAGGATCACGTCGGCCGCGTCGGCCGCGAAGTACCGGCCGGGGGTGTCCGCCCCCGGGTTGGCGACCGCCGGCCAGCAGCCGACGCCGTGGGCGTACTTGGTCAGCCCGGCCTGGTATTCGGCCCCGGCCGGGGTGTCCTCGTAGATCATCTCGTCGAAGAAGATGCCCTGGACGCGCGGGTAGATCTTCAGCCACTGGTCGACGTCCGCCTTCACGTCGGCCGCCGGCCGCTTGGCGTAGCTGGTGGTGACGTACCCGAGGATGACGCACCCGGCCCCCTGGAGCCGGTCGATCGCCTTGGTGTAGTTCGGGTCCGCTCCCTTACCCGGCCCGGACGCCGGGTTGAGGATGACCCACGTCGGAACCGTCTCGTGCTGCCGCTTGAGGTCGATGAGCCGGTTGTAGACCGGGTTGGTGTGGATGTTCGCCGGGTACACGTAGAGCGGGATGAGCACCCCGGTTCGCTCCTGGGCGCGGGCGTGGAACTCGACCGTCTTTGCCCGCCGGGCGGGGGGCGGGTCGTCGGCGGGGGCGAGCCCGGCCGCGCAGAAGAAGGCGACCGCGACCGGGGCAGCACGAAGGGGGCGGGGCATGGTCGTCTCCAGAGGGGCGAATCAGCTGATCGGACTGCCATGCCCGCCCAGACTACAGAGAGAGAACTCCGTGTCGTGCAGCGGACAAGAATGTCCTCAAAGAGTCATTTTGAGTCATCTTTTCTCCGAACTCTCGCTGCCTACCGTGTCGCCTCTTTTCCTTGTAACATTATAGTCATACTGGGTTTACTTTTTATCCAGGTAGCCGCGAACCTTGAGCCAGTCGGCGCAGCGGGCGGGCCAACTCGACACCGGGTTCGCGCCCTTGCGCATCCCGAAGCCGTGGCCGCCGGTCGCGTAGACGTGCAGCTCTGCCGGCACACCTGCCTTCGTCAGCGCCAAGTACAACGCTGAGCTGCTCAGCGGGGTCACACCGTCGTCATGAGCGTGCGCGAAGAACATCGGCGGGCTGGCCTTCGTTACCGGGTATTCGGCCTTCAGTGCGCCACCTTTGTCCACCAGGTACGCCGGGTAGATCAGCGCCGCGAAGCTCGGGCGGCTCGCCGCTTTGTCGGCGTCATCGATCGGGTCGTAGTGGCGCTTGTCGGCGAGGCACGCCCACGCGGTCAGGTTCCCACCGGCCGAGAAGCCGAGCATGCCGACGCGGTTCGGGTCAAGGTTCCACTCGGCCGCCTTGCTGCGCACGAGGCTCACGGCCCGCTGCGCGTCCTGGACCGCGGCGAGGTTGTCGGGCAGCTGCATCTCGCGCTTGGGTACGCGGTACTTCAGCAGGAACGCTGTCACCCCGAGCGAGTTCAGCCACTCGCACGTCTGCGTCCCCTCGTGCTCGATCGCCAGGATGCTGTACCCACCCCCCGGCGCGACGATGACCGCCGCCCCGGTGTGCTTATCCTTCGGCGCCGGGTAGACGAGCAGCTGCGGCTTGCTCACGTTCGTCAGCCGTTTCACCTCGATCTGCCCCGCCTTCGGCTCGATGTACTTCTCGGGGCCGAGATCCTTCGTCTCCCCCGGAGCCTTGCCGGGCCACAGGTCGAGGGTGGCACTCGGGTCGGCGGCCGGTACGGCGGCGGGAAAGACGGCCGCGGCGGCGGCCACGAGCAAGAGGCAGCGCATGGGGAGGATTCCGGCGTGAACCCCGGCCCGCGCGACAGATAGAATGGCCCCGCCGCAACGACCGGTCGGCCCATTGTGACCGTCCGCCTGCCCCGCCTCAAACGCTTTCTGGGAGCTTCTCCGATGCGCCCCGCCCCCTTCGCCGCGGCCGTGCTCGCCGCGGCCGTCGGTTTTCCGGCCGCCGCCGTTCAGCCCGACGGCACCCGCGACCTATTCAACGGCAAAGACCTGTCCGGGTTCGTGAACGTGAACTGCGCCCCGGGCACGTTCTTCGTGAAGGACGGGGAGATCGTCACCACCGGGAACCCGACCGGGTTCCTCCGCACCGACCGGCACTACGAGAACTTCGAGCTCGACTTCAACTGGATGCACGTCGAGAAGACGAAGGCGGCGAACAGCGGGCTGTTCGTGTGGGGCGACCCACTCCCGGCGGTCGGTACGCCGTACACCCGCGGCATCGAAGTGCAGGTGCTCATCAACTATCCCGATGTCGGGTGGGCGACCAACCACGGCGACATCTTCAGCATCTGGGGTGCCCGGTGTACGCCCGACCGTCCGCACCCCAAGGGGTACGAGCGCTGCCTGCCGAGCGAGAACCGCGTCAAGGGCGGCGGCGAGTGGAACCACTACAAGGTCATCGCCAACGACGGCGTTATCAAACTGCACGTCAACGGCAAGGAAGTGTCGGGCGTCAGCAAGAGTAACCCGCGGAAGGGCTACCTTGCGTTCGAGAGTGAGGGCTCGGAGTGCCACTTCAAGAACGTGAAGATCAAGGAGCTGCCGAGCACCAACCCGAAGGCCGACGAGGTGGCGAAGGTGTGGGAGGGGCACACGAGCCTGTTCACCGGCCTCGACCTGAGTGGCTGGAAGATCGAGCCGGGGACGTGGAAGGCCGGCGGTGGTGTGCTGCGGGCGGCCGGGAAGGCGCCGATTACCACCGAGAAGGCGTTTGGTAAGAGTGAGCTGGTTTTCGACTGGAAGGTGCCGGCGAAGATCGAGAAGGCTGCCGTCGTGGTCAAGGCCGGCGGGATGGGTATCACCACCACACTCCCCCCGGGCGCGAAGGCCGGGGGCTGGAACCGTCAGACGCTCGTGATTGAGGGTGGCCGTCCCGGTCCGATCGCGTTCGAGCCGGCCGACGGGCTGGAGCTAATGAACGTCTTCGTGCGTGAGTTGAAGTAGACCCGGGGTGTGAGCATCCCGGACTCCGCCGTAGGCCGCCCGGGGTTGCCACCCCGGGCTATGCACGAACGCCCCCATCCGGGGGCTGAAGACCCGAGCCACGGATTTGAGCCCCGGAGGGGCGGCCTCGCGTAGCCCGGGGTGGCAACCCCGGGCGGCGTCGGCGGTGTCACGGGTGCGTCACTCCCACGCGCGCCGCCCGCGTGGTTCCCCGGAGCGTTGCCCCGGGCTATCGAATCTCAGGCCGTTGGCCTGAAACCCCCACACCGCAGTCCGGTGGGACCGGCGTCCGCCGGTCCCACCGGGTCAGACGCCTTCAACCAAACCGTGTATCATACCAAATCGGGTGGATCAGTATCCGTGGGGCCGGCTTCCAACCGGCCGGACACTGGCCGGTTGGAAGCCGGCCCCACGGATGCGCCTCAACCGGACTGCGTATCAGACCCCACGCGCCCGCCGCTCGCCGGGTCAGAGGGCGCCGTCGGCGAGGGCAACTCGCACTGTTCCTGGAGGCCGTCGCAGCAGTGGATCTCGCCCATCCCCGCGCACTCGGGGCAGGGCACGCGCTGGCCGTTGACGACGGTGACGTGGGTGCCGTGGCAGCGCGGGCAGAGCATGCAGAAATGATACAGCCCCGGGGCAACCCCGGGGCTGTCGGGCGCGACGGCTTACTTGAGCCCCTTCACGAACGCCAGAACCTCGGCCGGGTGGGCCTTCACGTCCACCTTGTCGTAGATCTTGGCGATCTTCCCGTCCTTGCCGACCACGAACGTCTTCCGCTGCGGCACCTTCCCGCCCGGCACCTGGATGCCGAGCGACTGGATCAGCTTCAGGTCGGTGTCGCACAGCAGCGGGTACGGGAGCATTTCCTTCTCGATGAACTGGTCCTGCAACTTCTCGTCGTCGGCGCTGGCGCCGAGTAGCACGGTGTCGGCCGGGAACTTCGTCGCCAGGTCGCGGAACCCGCACGACTCGATGGTGCAGCCCTTCGTCAGCGCCTTTGGGTAGAAGAACACGACCACGTTCTTCCCCTTCAGGTCGGCGATGCCGACCGTGTCGCCGGCCTTCTTACCAGGGAGCTTCTCGACCTGGGCGGCGACGAGCGGGACGTTCGGGAACGGGTCGCCGACCTTCACCTTGAGCGTGCTGGCGTCCTGGGCGGACGCGACCGAGAGGCACATGCCGGCGGCGAGCGCGAAGGCAACGAGGCGGGTCACGGGCGGGCTCCTGCGGGGGAAGGGGGAACGGGCGGATTCCGGGCGTGGGCTAGTGTGCGGGCGGCCCGCACGGATTCAACCCCCGACCCGGCCCGGCGGACCGGTGGCGCCGGGTGTGCCGGCGGCGTCGGGTCGGGTCGGCCGTGCCGGGCGGGGGTTCGCTTGATCCGGACAGTTGGTACGGGTATGGTTCAAGATGACGCCCGTCACTGAAACCAACCACGGCGCAGGCTCATGATTCACCGACCCGACCGCCGGCGGTTCCTGGCCGCGGCCCTCGCCGGCGCCGCGGCACCAGTCGTCCTCGCGCAGGACGCACGCGGCCCCCTGCTCGGCGAGCGCGTCGTGGACCCCGCCGACCTGCCGCTCGACCGCGCCGGCGTGTGGACGCTCCACTTCCGCTACAAGCCGCCGCGCATCGTGCAGGTGGACGGGTTCGACGGCCGCGGCAACCCGGCCCGGCAGACCGTCTGGTATCTCTGGTATCAGGTCTTCAACCGCTCGGGCGAGCCGGTGTACTTCACGCCCGAGTTCGAGCTGGTCACGCGCAACCCGCCGACGACCCACCTCGACGAGCCGCAGCCGTATATCTTCGACCAGATCAAGCGGATCGAGGACCGGTTCGTCTCGGCCCAGCGGCCGAACGGCGAGTACAACCTGATGACCTCGATCCAGATCAGCCGGCGGCCGATCCCGCCGAGCCTGCCGGACGCCACCCCGCGAACCGTGTCCGGCTTGGCCATCTGGACGAACATGGCCGAACGGGCGCCGCGGGCGGCGCAGTTCTCGATCTACGTCACTGGGCTGTCGAACGGCGTGGCAACGGAGCAGTCGCGGCCGATCCCGCCGGACAACCAGGTCATCACGCTCATCAAGCGGAAGACGCTGCGGCTCGACTTCATCCGCCCGACCGACGACAACCGCCCCGAGCCGACCGACATCCGCCCCGACACGTCGAACGGCCCGGCCGAGACGTGGATGTACCGCGCGACGACACGACTCCAGCCGAAGGGACCGGCAGCGGAGCCGAAGGGCTAAGCGGTCAACTCTTGAACCCGGACCGCGCCGCCGGGTTCCCAGTCGAACACGATCAGATCGGCCGGTTCCCCGACTTCGAGGCGGGGGACCGGTAGCCCGAGCAGCTCACGCGGGTGGACAGACGCCATTTCCACTGCCTCCGCCAGCGTTACGCCCGCGTCGCGGATGAGGGTGCCGACGCACACGTCCGTAAAGTGCCCGCTGCCGGCGAGGTACGGCGTGTCGGCCACGATCACCTTGCCGTTCGGCAGTACCTCCAACTCCGTCCCCCACTCGCGGTAGCGGCCCGGCGGCATCCCCGCGAGGCTGCTGGCGTCGCACGTCACGAGTGTCTGCGCCACGCCCTTCGCCCGCACCAGGCACTTCACGACTGCCGGCGGCAGGTGGTGGCCGTCCGGGATGATGCTCATCCACAGCCGGTCGTCGGCGAGTTGATCCCACAGGTAGTTCGGGTGCCGCGGCAGGACGGCGTGGGCGCCGTTGCCGAGGTGTGTGCTCGTTTTCGCGCCCGCCTCAGCCGCCGCTTTGAGCTCATTCGCCGTCGCCGCGGTGTGCCCGATGGCCACGACCACGCCGGCCGCCGTGAGCTGCTCGATGAAGCGGATCGCTCCATTCCGCTCCGGCGCGACCGTCACCATGAGGATGCGACCGCCGGCGGCGTCCTGGAGACGGCGGAACTCGTCCCAGTCGGGGTCGCGGGCGTGCTCACGGGGGTGGGCGCCGCGCGGCCCGTCCTCTCCGGACAAATACGGGCCTTCGAGGTGGTAGCCGGGGATCATCCGGGCGAGTTTGGCGTCGGCTTCGCGGGCGGCGGCGAGTGTGGCGAAGCCGTGGCGGAGGGCGTCGAAGCCGGCCGTAATTAGCGTGGGGCAGAAGCCGCCGATCCCGTGGCGGCGGCACTCGTCGGCGACGAGCCGCACACCGTCGGCGGTTAAGGTCGGGGAGTTGAAGCCGACGCCGCCGCAGCCGTTGATCTGTGGGTCGAAAAAAGAGGGGGCCACCCAAGCCGTCGGACGCTGGTCCGACGGCTGGATGGCCTCGATTCGCCCGCCCGCGACCGAAACCGCAACTGGTGAGCCAGTTGCGTAGTGGCGGGCGTGCAGGATCATGGCCGGTCTCGCGTTACTTGATCTCCAACTTGTACTCGTTGTACACGTTCCCGAGGTTGGTGATCTTGAGCTGGTACACGCCCGTCTCCTCCGGCGTGAAGGCGACGATGCAGATGTCGGTGGTGTCGTCGTCCTTCGCCACGAGCCGGCCGTTCGGGTCGTACACGAACAGGTCGATGTCCGTGTCGCCGTCGCCGCGGGCGGTGATGTTCACCCGCACGCCCTTACGGAGGGTGAGGGTGTGCGTGTCCGAGCCCTTCGCGGGCACCCGCAGGCCCGGCGTCGCGCCGTCCACGCCGGTCGGGTTTTGCGCCGGCGCGACCGGCGAGACCGCGACGACCCCGAACCCCAGCACCCCCGCGAACAGCACCCGGCTGACGGTCTTGCGAACGCTCATGAGCGATCTCCGGTGAGTCGGGGGTGCGCCACGCACCTCCCCGACTGGAATACGGTCGGCCATCACGCCACCGGCCAAGAATTATTTTCCCGCCCCCACACCGGTTCCCGGATTGGACTTCCGACCCGGAGTGAAATACGGTTCAGACGACTCCCTCCCGGCCCAGCCGTTCCGGCGGCCGGGGTCGCGCCCGCCCCAAGGCGCGTGGCTGACCCCTCCAGGTGGCCCCAGATGAACTGGCTCCGCGAACCGGATACCGAGCCCATCCCCGGCTACCGGCTGATCGAGCCGATCGGCACCGGCGGGTTCGGCGAGGTGTGGAAGTGCGTCGCCCCCGGCGACATCCACAAGGCCATCAAGTTCGTCTTCGGGAACCTCAACTCGCTCGACGGCGACGACGTGCGCGCCCAGCAGGAGAAGAAGGCGCTGGAACGGGTGAAGGCGGTCCGCCACCCGTTCCTCCTGTCGATCGAGCAGATCCAGGAGATCAGCGGCGAGCTCCTGATCGTGATGGAACTCGCCGACAAGAACCTGCACGACGTCCTGTGCGAGTACCAGCAGGCGGGCCGCCCCGGCATCCCGCGCGACGTGCTCCTCGGGTACCTCGACGACGCCGCCGTCGGCCTCGACCACCTGATCGAGAAGCACAACCTCCAGCACCTCGACGTCAAGCCGCGGAACCTGTTCACCGTGTCCGACCGGGTGAAGGTGGCCGACTTCGGGCTGGTGAAGCAGCTGGAGCGGTCGAGCAGCTCGGGGCTGATGGGCGGGGTGACGCCGATCTACGCCGCCCCCGAGACGTTCTCGAACAAGGTGAGCAAGCACTCGGACCAGTACAGCCTGGCGATCGTGTACTGCGAGCTGATCGCCGCCAAGCGGCCGTTCAACGGGAAGAACATCCGCCAGCTCGCGCTCCAGCACATGACCGAGACGCCGGACCTGTCCGGCATCCCGGAGTGCGACCGGGCGTCGGTGGCCAAGGCGCTGGCGAAGAACCCGGACGACCGGTTCCCGAACTGCACCGCGTTCATCCGGTCGCTGACCGGCGGGCCGCGGTCCGGCGAGAGCAGCGGCGGGACCGGGCCGGCGGTCACCGAGCCGTCGGCGTGGGCGAAGGCCCACAAGACGCAGTACGACGTGGAGCTGACGCCGCGCGGGCCGGTCGGCCGCGGCGGGGTCGCGCTCCTGGAGCCGCCCTCGGCCGTCCGCAAGGCCGCCCCGGTCGCCGAGATCGACGAGGACCACCTCCTCTCGCCCACCGCCCAGCAGAAGACCAAGACCGCCGGCATCCTGCGGCCCACGGTCCTGATCGGCGTCGGCAGCTTCGGCCGCCGGGCGCTCCAGGAGATCCGCTGCCGGCTGATCGACCGCGTCGGCGACATGACCCAGGTGCCGGTGTTCCGCTTCCTCTACGTGGACTGCGACCCGGAGGCGGTGTCGAAGGCGGTGGCCGCGCCGCCGGACGTCGCCCTCTCGCCGGACGAGGTGTTCCCCGTCCCGCTCCAGCCGGTGACCGGGTACCGCCGCCGCCAGCTCGACCAGATCCTCGACTGGCTGCCGCGCGAGAAGCTGTACTCGATCCCGCGGACGCTCCAGGCCGGCGGCCAGCGGGCGCTCGGCCGGCTGGCGTTCTGCGACAACTACCTCCGGTTCGTCACCCGGCTGCGCCGCGAGCTCCAGATCGCCACGCACCCCGAGTCGATGACCCAGTCGGCGGACCAGACCGGGCTGGAGGCCCGCCGCGACGGCGCCCCGCGGGTGTACGTGTTCGCCAGCGCCACCGGCGGGTCGGGCGGGATGCTCCCCGACCTGGGCTACGCCGTGCGCCGGGTGCTCGCCCGGCTGAACGCCCCGGACGCGCCGGTCACCGCGTTCGTGTACGCCGCCGCGCCGACCGACCCGGGGAGCCGGGACCACGACCTCGCCAACGTCTACGCCACGCTCACCGAGCTGAACCACTTCGCCGACCCCGAGGTGTCGTTCGTCGCCCACTACGGCGGCCCGGAGGGGCCGAAGGTCGAGGGGACCGGCCTGCCGTTCACGGCGACGTACCTGCTGCCGATGCCCGAGCTCACCGGGCAGGCGTTCCGCGACTGTGTCTCGCACCTGGCGGGGTACGTCTCGCACGACCTGACGACCCCGCTCGGGCTGGCCCTGGAGCAGGTGCGGGCGGCGCCCGAGCCGTTCGACCGCAGCCCGTTCCGCGGGTTCGGCACCTACGGCGTGTGGTTCCCGCGCGGGCTGCTGCTCCGCACCGCCGCCGCGAAGATCTGCCTCCGCCTCCTGAAGGTCTGGGCCGCCGACTGCCACCCCGCCGACCCGTCGCAGGTCGAGCTCGTGGTGACGCAGGTGATGGGCGACGCGCGGCTGAAGGCCGACGCCGTCCAGCGGCAGCTCGACGAGGCCGCCCCGCGCGGCCCCGAGGGGCCGCCCGCCGACCAGGTCGAGCGCTGGCTGCACGGGCTCGAGGGCCAGATCGACGCCGCCGCCCGGCGGTCGGAGGCCGGCAAGTGGGCCTCGGCCGCCTGGGACCAGGCGCGCGAGATCATCGGCACGCGGCCCACGTCCGACGTGGACAGCACGGTCCGCCGCGGGCGGATGAGCAAGACGCTGGACGAGGCCGTCCGCCGCGTCGCCGAGGCGTGGGGGAACGAGTTCGCCGAGCAGACGCGGGCGCTGGAGGAGTACCCGGGGAACCGGCTGGCGCTGGTCGAGGCGGCGCTCCGCCGGCTCGTCGGCCAGTGCGAGGAGGCGGCGACCGCGGTCGACCGCAAGCTCGACACGTTCGGCCTGAAGGTGCGCCAGTCGCGCGCCGACGTGCAGTCGGCGATGGACGCCTGCCGCGCCGGGAGCGGGTCGTTCAGCTTCTTCGGCGGCCGCGGCAACCGCACCATGCGGCACTTCCTCGACCAGCTCCGCGGCCACGCCCGGCTGCGCCTCCAGGAGGACATGCTCGACGCCACCGCCCGGTTCTACCGCGCCCTCCGCGGGC
>VFQN01008753.1_pt1 | contig 10100 bp, 11 predicted proteins | sample 3512371 | NCBI WGS metagenome assembly VFQN01 (sample SAMN10412370, study PRJNA504923) | tailings metagenome | isolation source: Replicate 2 from Balatoc abandoned mine | place: Philippines: Itogon, Benguet | collected 2017-08-28 | reverse complement strand
CCGGCGGCTCCGTTGAATGTGACGGCTGAGGGACCGCTGATGGTGCCGTTATTGTCGACGAAGCTGTCGCCGGTTCCCGAAACATTGATCCCATTGCCGCCGACGGACGCGCCATTCTGGACATTGATCGTTTCCGGTGTGTTCAAAGGCGCGGTGAAGCCATTCGTGTCGGTGCCGGAGCAGGTCACGGTGCCCCCTGGTCCTGGATTCGCCGGCGCGCAATCTGCAAATGCCCGTGCATCGCTCAGACAGAGAAGTGCAATGGACGCCACGGTTTCCAGCAGAATAGCCCGCAGGACAGGCCTGGTTCTGAGCCTAGACCCTACGCCCACGAGAACTGACTGTGGACCGCGGGATTGAAGGTGAGCCTTCCCTGGAGCAGGAAGGCTTAATGTGATCGCCGTTCGACGAACAGGCCGGAATGGCGTGAGCATGGAAGGCAGAGTTCGGCGCGCGGGATACAACCGTGCCATGCAGCACTTTCCTTGAATCCCGCCCCGCCTGCAGCACGCCTTAAGACTGACGGGGTGTCAATCGATCTCCGCTCGGCGAACCTCTCAAAACTCAGAATTGTTGCAGTTGCGCAACACCACTTGCACGAACAACATTAGTAACCGTCTTCCCGGTGAAATGTCGGAAGTTTCCTCCGGCAGAACCCGTGTGCCCACCGCCCCGGCTTCGCGGAGTTCACCGGCCTGTCTGGCGACGCTCCGGCTTCTCAGCTCTCAGCCTTGAAGATCTTGGCTTCTTCCCTGATTTTCTCCCAATCACTGCCGTGACGCTGCAATAGCTCCCTGGCCTGGTTGGGTGAAAGGTCAGTTGTTTCTGCAAGATGCTGCACCTCCAGCTCGCGGCCTTTTGCCAGCTTCGTGCGCTTCGGCCGTTTTGTCGTCTTGGGTGCCTGTTGATCGGTCCGCTTTTCTGCCATGACGCTTCCTCCGAAGACGCTTCCTCCGAACCCTTGGCAAACGGATGCCTGTCGACTTGGTTCCGGATATGGGGACGCTCCGAGATCGCACCGCGTGTCACCCCGGATTTCGCAGCATGACTTCTCTGGTCGCCCCACTCACGCTTCGCGTGGGCTCAGGCAGGCGCCTGTTTGCGAATGTTCGGAACAACCTGCCCCGTCGGGTGGCGCCATAATTCTGGAGGCGAAGACTCCCGACATCAGACGTTTCCAGCGTGTCACGCGGCGGCGATTACTGTCGTGTACCGTCGTATTGAAGAAAAGCGAAATGTTCTATGGTCGACCATTGGTCGAGCCTGTCCGCTTGTTCCTCGAAAATGGGAGCACTTCCCTTTTCAGCGCAGATTCGGCGTCCCGCTGCAGGAGCGGGCACAACACTGCCGCGACCTCATTGAGCAATCGGCGGATCTCGTCGTGGGTCAGTTCCTCGACATGATCAGCCGCATCCAGCACGTCGACCAGGAGGTCGACGCCGCGTTGGTGCCGTTTCATCGAATGCCCCCTGTTGTTGGGGCGAAAGCGTGATGGGCTCTTCCAAAGGCCGGCGCCCGTGTCAATTGCCGGCAACAGCCCTATTCGGCGCCTATCGACGGACAGGTGTCAAGCTCCTCTTAGCCTGTCGGAATGGGGCATTGTCCGGCCCGTTTGCCTCTGGCAAGCTCCAAATTCCCCAACCCCTGGAGCTTACCTCCCTCCGGCCTGTCCCCGGGCCGGCTGTTTGTTCGTCACCGCCACCGGAACGAGTGGCGGTTATGACCTTTTCTCGATCGACCCTCAACCTCGCCCCTTCTGGCGGTGTGAGGCGTAGGTGCCGGCAGATCGCCGGCACCTTGAATGCTCAATAGTTGCAGGTCTTCGCCGCGGATTCGATTGCAGCCTTGTCGAAGTCGTTGATCTTCAACCAGAAGGCGCCCCCCTCGGGAATGACGAGGGTTTCGGGTTTCACCTTCTCCGTCAGTATCCCCGCCCCGAACAGGAAATCCTGGTAGGCGCCCATCGCATCCGCGCTCACACCCGCAAACAGTCCGTCCGGGTTCAGCTTGGAGGCATTGGCCTGGTCGTTCAACAGGGCCGAGATCTTTGCGAGGTCGTTGGCGACAGCGGCCTGCTCATCCATGTTGTTCGGCTTCATGTCCGGATAGGCCTTCCACAGCACCTTTCGTGCGCAGTCGGGATTGGCCGCCGCAAATGCCATGGCCTTGGCGATGCCTCGACTGATCCTTTCGACCATCTCCGGCTTCTCGTCGATCACCTGCTGGCTGGTGGCGAAGGAATAATCGGGGAAATTCGCCCATGCGGGATCCTTCAGGACTTGCAGATTGGCGTCCATGCTCTGAAACCCGACGAGGGCCGACGACCAATACATGAGCGCCTGCACCTGGTCGTTCTGGAGGGCGAGCAGCGCCTGCGCGCCCACGCCGGTGGCAATCATCGTCACATCGCTCTCGGGATCCAGTCCGTTGCTCTTGACGAACGACTTGACGAGCGGAACCCCACCGCTCGACAGGCTGACGATGCCGATGTTCTTGCCCTTCAGATCGGCTGCGGTCTTGATCGGACCGTCCTTTTTCACCGCGAGCCCCCATCCGAGAGCGAAATTGGTGATGAGCGCGCGGACGGGGATGGAATGCTGCGCGTTGGCCTGAATGATCACCGATCCGGCCATCTGGCCGAAATCGATGTTTTTTGCCGAGAGCTGCTGCGCGGCCTCCGAAGATCCGCTGATCGGGAAGACATCCGCCTTGTAGCCTTCTTCTTCCCAGTACCCGAGAGCGCTCGGGAGAAGCAGAGGATAATAGCTTATGTCGAGAAAGCTCGTGCCGCCCACGGCGATCCTGACTTGCTGGAGTTCCTCCTGAGCCTGAGCCGCGTTCCATGATAAGGCTGCGGCAAACGTGCCCGTTGCGAGCACCGCTCTTCTCGCGAAGTTCCTCATGATGTCGAATTTCATTGTTGTTCTCCCCTTTGGTTGGAATTGCTCAGGTCAGGTCGACTCGTTCGCCAGGACGTCCTCGTGCTCCACCCAGAAGATGACGTGGACCCTGAGAATGTTGATGGCCTTGTGAAGGATGATCCCGATGGCGGACAGAACGATCAGGATCGCAAAGCTCCCGGCCGTATCCATGGAGAAATTTCTCTGGAGCAGAAGATTGCCGAGGCCCGACTGGGACCCGATGAATTCACCGACGATCGCACCGATCACCGCCAGTACGACGGCAACATCGAGTCCCGCGAAGATGTAGGGAAGCGCCGTCTGCAGCTTCACCATGCGGAAGATCTGCCACCGCGTGGCAGTGAACGAATACAGCATGTCGATCTGTTGCCGCGAAGCCGCGTTCATCCCGGCGATGCAGTTCACGACGACAGGGAAGAAAACGATCAACGCCGTTATCACGACTTTCGAGGTGAGGCCGTAGCCGAACCAGATGATGATCATCGGAGCGATCGCGACCTTCGGAACGGTCTGCAGGGCCACGACATACGGGTAGATGGTCTTCTCCAGGATCTTCCATTGACCAATGGAGATTCCGATGATGAGGCCGACGACGGAGCCGATGACGAACCCTGCTAGGATTTCCCACAACGTCACGCCCAAATGGTAATAGAAACGCGGCGTCGTCAGGTTGGCCCAGAGGGCGTCGATGATCGCCGAGGGGGCCGGGACGATGATCGCTGGAATGGCGAACACCCACACCGCGGCCTCCCATCCTGCGAAGAGGATGATGAACAACAGCAGCGACAGACCGATTTCCGGCCGGCGCTTGAGCGTTTTGGTCAATCTGCTTCCAGCCGTTTTTCCGGTTCCGGCTTTCGTTCCGGTCAAGGATATGTCCGTCATGCGTCCACTCCGCGTGCGCCGAAATGCGCGCGTAGCCGTTTCACGTATTTTCCGAAGGCATCCGAGTTGATCATGTCGAGGTCACGCGGCCTCGGCAGATCGACGTCGACGATCTCCGTTATGCGCCCGGGCCTCGGGCTCATGACGACGATGCGGTCGGCCAGAAACACGGCCTCTGCGATGCTGTGGGTGATGAGCAGGACCGTTTTCTTCTTCTCGGCCCAGATATCGAGCAGTTCCAGATTCATCTGCTCCCGCGTCATCGCATCCAGGGCACCGAACGGCTCGTCCATCAGAAGGAAGTCGGGATCGTGAACCAGTGCCCTGGCAATGCCGACCCGCTGTTGCATCCCGCCGGACAATTCCCTCGGATACTTCTGGCGGAAGCCGTCAAGCCCGACCAGACGGAGCAGTTGCTTGGCCGAGGCATCGAACGCCTCGCGGTCCAGGCCCTGGATTTCGACGGGCACCATGATGTTCTGATGTATGTTCCGCCATGGGAGCAGGAGCGGCTCCTGGAAAACGACGCCAAGCCGGCGGCTTGGCCCCTCTATCGGGCTTCCGTTGACGAGGATGTTCCCGGACGACTTCCCGAGGATCCCCGCCAATATCTTGAGCAGGGTCGTCTTGCCGCATCCGCTCGGCCCGACCACGGTGACGAACTCGCCTTCGGCGATTTCCAGGTTGACATCGGACAGCGCGGAAATGGGTGGCCCTTCGCGCGTCGCATATGTCTTGTTCAGGCCGCTGACTGAGATCATTCAGATTTCCCCTTTTTTCTTTGACGATCTGTGGGTGTCTCTGGGAGTTCCGCACCCGTGTCGCTCGCTGCGGCCAACGCTTCATGCCGACCGCTGGGCGTCGTTCGGCCTGTCGGCGGCGAAGTGCATCCGGCGGTCACGATCGAACCCCGGTTTTCCCGGCCGCTTCCGGCAAGGCGGCGGCGACCTTGCCCAAACGCCGAAGGGCTGCCGCATACTGGTCGGCGGTCGCCTGGACGATCTCGTCGAGCCGATCCATCTGGCTGATGACGAAATAGAAACCGCGCCCCGGCACGACGGCGCCCAACTCCACAAGCAAAGGCGCAAGGTTCACCGTCGGGCCCATCGCATGGGTCTGATCCGCGCCGGTCAGCAGCGGTATGGCCGTCACACCGGAAAGGCCATTTGCCGGGTAGCGGTCCAGGAACGCCTTCAGCAGGCCGGAATAGGTCGCCTTGTATGTCGGGGACGCAAAGATGACGGCGTCACTTTGGGCGACCCGTGCGTTCAGCGCGTCCATCTTTTCGCTCGGCCAGACCAGGACTTCGTCGCGATAGTCCGCAAGGTCGATCACCTCGGTATCCTGGTGGGCGGCGGAGAAGAGTTTTTCGGCCAGGGCTTCGGCTACCTTGCGGGTACGCGACCGCGGCTTTGGATTGCCTACGACGATAGTCAGTTTGAGCGTCATCATTCCTCCGACATCTGGACTAGGTCAGGCTGCTCGCCCGACCCGGCAGGCGACGCCGTACTCGTTCATACCCACGAGGGTGTTCTCTGCAATGGCAGCGAGGTCTTCCACATAGTCCGGCACGATCAGAATGACGCCGTCGAGCTCGCTGTCGACCACCACACGGGCGATACGTTCCGCCAGCGAGGCATATGATCCAACCATTGCGCCGGACGCGACGGAACTGCCCTTTCCGTCGCCGGCGAGCCTTCGCGACGACGCGCTCACGTCCTTGGCATTTGGGTTCATGCTGTATCCGAGAGCGATGTCTTCAAGGCATTCGAGGTCGACACCGCTGTTGAAGTGGTCCAGCCGGGCCTTGGCTGCTTCATCGGTAGCGCCGGGAATCACATTCAGCAGTCCATAGACCTTGAGATCGGGCTTATTCATCTCCCGTGCCGTAGCCTTTGCCTGCCTGCCGGATTCGACATATTTCGCCTCCTCGCCAGACGCGATGAAGGCGATGTCACAGTTCTCGACGGCAAATCTGAAACCGCGTCCCGACGCACCCGCATTTGCAAGCGGGGGCATGCGCGACGGCTTGGGTCCCATCGTCGCTTCCTCCAGGTCGAAGAACCGCCCCTTGTGAGAGACGACGTCTTCCGCCCATAGCCGCTTGACGACCTCGGTCCATTCGTCGGCGAGGTCGTAGCGCTCGTCGTGGCTGAGCCCATCGCGCCAGAGGCCTACATGCGATAGATCGAGATAGCTCGCGCCCGTCACGAGATTGAGCCCGACACGACCGGGCCCGATCTGGTCGAGGGTCGCCATCATCTTGGCGATGATGGCGGGCTGATAGATGGTCATGTGGATCGTGCTGAACACCCCGATCCTCGACGTGGCTTGAAGCAGGGCAGCCGTGGTCGTCATGGATTCCAGCGAGCGCATCCAATGCTCGGAAGGTCCCTTGCGTCCGCGCCAGATGCTCGGGCTGAGGACGAAATCAAATCCGAGCGCCTCAGCACCCTTGGTCACCTCGAGCACGCGCCGGAACGATCCGTCCTCGACGGCCGGCGAGTTCACCGAGTGAATCCACCCGTGATTGCCGACGGGAATGAAGACGCCGACATCGATCATCTTCGTCATTTCTTCTCCAATCTGTAGATGAGTGTTTCAGGTATGAGGGCACACGCCCTAGCCTTGAAAATTCTCGTTGAGAACCCGCCCCTCCGGGCCGACAACTGCATCAGGCGCATAGGCGACCGCGTCCACTTCGACCACGAGTTCCGGCAGCATCAGCGCCGCGACCTGGACGCCGGTGCTCGCAGGGCGATGCGACCCGAAGAATTCATGCCGGACTTCCCAATACTGTCTCGTGAACTTCATGTCCGTCATCGGCGTCGTCAGATAGGTCGTCAAGCGGATGACCGACTTCAGATCGCAGCCGACCAGACCGAGACGCCTTTGCATATTCGTAAAGATCTGCCGTGCCTGCGCCTGGACGTCGCCGGGGCCGACGACATTCCCTTTCTCGTCATAGGCAACGATGCCCGACAGCCAGAGAAAGTCGCCGGCCTTCACCAGATGGCACATCGGTTTGGCTTCGTCCCAGTGCCTGCTGTCCGCAAGGAACAATGGTGCTTTCATTTTCTTCTCCCTATTCGAGGCGCAATGGCTGTTGGTGGCTGACGGTGGAACAGGATGGCCTCTGTTTTCAGCCGCATCTCACGTGGCGCGGCGGCGACGCGAGCTTTACCGTCGCCTTGAGACGAAGCCCCTTCATCCCGTCGACCTGCCCAGATCGTTGAGGTGCCTGTAGTTCCCCCGGAAATACACGAGGGGTTCGTCGTCGGGCCGGTCATTCGGACCTATCGTGAGAACCCGGCCGACGACGATGTAGTGGTCGCCCGCCTGATGTTCGGCGCGAATCTCGCAGTCCAACCATGTGAGTGTGCCGTCTATGATGGGGTTGAGACGATCCGTCATCGTCCATGTTACGCCGGCCCATTTGTCGGTGCCTTTTCGAGCGAACTGACTGGAGATCGGCTGTTGCGCCTTTGACAGAACATTGACCGAGAACTTCCCGGTCTCTCGAATTCGGGGATAGGTCGACGAGGTCACCATGACGCTGAAGGAGATCAGTGGTGGTGCCATCGAGACGCTATAGAATGACTGGCAGGTGAAGCCCAAGGGCTCGTCGCCGTCATGTCCGGCGATCACCGTGATGCCTGATGCGTAGAGACCAAGTGCGTCACGAAACGCTCGCTGATCGAGTGTCGGGGTTTCTGGCGAATCAAGGAGAGATCGTTGGGGTATAGGTGAGGTGCAGTTGATCACGGTCCGCCTCCTATGCCGCGCGGATATCCGCCCCCGCCAAGGCGGAGGTGATTCCGCCCGCCCGCCGAAGGGCCATGGCGTATTGGTCGGCAGCCGCCTGGACGATCTCGTCGAGGCGGTCCATCTGGCTGATGACGAAGTAGAAGCCGCGGCCCGGAACAACGGCGCCGAGTTCCACCAGCAACGGCGCAAGGTTAACCGTCGGCCCCATTGCATGCGTCTGATCTGCGCCGGTCAGCAATGGTATGGCCGTCACGCCCGAAAGGCCGTTTGCCGGATAGCGGTCCAGGAACATCTTCAACAGGCCGGAATAGGTCGCCTTGTATGTCGGGGACGCGAAGATGACGACATCGCTTTGTGCGACCCGCGCATTCAGCGCGTCCATCTTTTCGCTCGGCCAGGCCAGGACTTCGTCACGATAGTCCGCGAGGTCGATCACCTCGGTGTCCTGCTGGGCGGCGGCGAACAGTTTCTCAGCCAGGGCTTCGGCAACCGCGAGAGTGCGTGACCGCGGCTTCGGATTACCTACGACGATAGACAGTTTGAGCGTCATCATTCCTCGCAACGGTGTTGACAGGGGATGAGACGAAATCGACTTCCGCAGGCATGAAAATCATCGGGCCATTCCGGCACGAATCCTGGCGCGTGCAGACATCGACATGTCTCACAACACCGGAATCTTTTGGCCCGGCATTACCACGCCAAGTTTTTTTGGCCCAGCATGGCATCAGTGACGAGCGTCACATAAGAGATCGATAACATCGCTCCGCCCCCCTAGTCAATCATGGACCAGCAATCTGTTTTGACGATCGAGGCGACGAAGTTCAGGATGGCGACGGAGCGTGGCGACTGCGCCGCCGTTATGGCAACCACTTTTAGCAGCGCGGTCCTGTCGTAGCGCGCAACGGCGCAGCGTCGCCGGCCGCATCAGGCCGAGACCAGTATTTGCCCCAAGTGCTTTCTTTCAGCACCGCCACCGAGGGTCGGCCAGCGACGTGCACTGTGCGAGCATCCGGATTTTCGCTACGGCACGAGTTCCCAGCGCTTCACCTTGCCGTCATTGCCGCCGGTAGGCGCGAACTTGCCATCGGGCAGGAAGGCGACGCAGGTGACGAATCCACCGCCATGGTCGAGCATCTGGAGTTCCTTGCCGGTGTCCACCTCCCACAGCTTCGCGGAGAAGTCCTCGCTTCCCGACAGCGCCCGGCTGTCGTCGGGCAAGAAGGCGACGCTCGTCACGTTGCGGGAATGCCCGGGCCCGTCGAACCTGCGGATTGATCCGCCGGTGCCGGCATCAAGGATCTCGAGCTTGCCATGGATGTCTCCCGCCAGAAGCACGCCGTCATCGGCCCCCATCGCAACGGCGTTGAAGGATCCATTCGGGTCGGTCTGCAGGGATGGCCTGTCGTTCAGTAGATCATAGACGATGATGTTGGGTCGGCCGGGCTCGTGAATCGACGCCACGAACCGTCCGCCCCGCGCCAGCGATGGCGAGAATATCTGTCCGCTCTGCAGATTGTCGTGTTCTCCCTTCAGCACCAGCGCCGTGTCGAAGCGCGAATAGCGCCGACCGTGGGCGCAGAGGATGAACGATCCGTCTTGTGGAAACGCGACGCTGATGCCGCCGGATGGAGCCTGCGTTGCAACCGCGCCAATGCGTTGGCGGGCCTCGATGTTCCATAAGACGAGACAATGATGGTGGGTCGCCGCCGCGAGGAAGAACCCATCGGGAGAGAGTGCCAAGCCCTCGCTTCGTCCTGGTCGTCGACCGTCGGGAACGTATGCAGCAGCCCGCCGGACTCGACGTTCCAAAACCTGATCCCGTCCGCTGCGCTATGCGTTGCCGAGACGAACCGCTGACCGTTGTTCGAGACCGAAATCGAGCCCACCGGTTCCGATCCCGCTAAATATTCCTGGACCAACCGCGCCATTTCAAGCTCCTCAATTGATCGGATTGTGACAATCCCGCACGAGCCACGAGCAAAAAAGCACCCGCAGCTGTGGCCCGGCGCTTCTGATCAGCAACAATTCTCAATAGAATTTTGTCGACATCATACAACGATCGACAGTGATTTCGCATTATATCTTATAATACAGAGGAATCAATCGTAGAAAATCGCGTTCCGATTCGGCCGAAGAATTGCCTTGTGAAGTTCTTCGCCGTGAAAAGAGTCAATTTCTACATACAGGGCCTGCGGCGCTCGGGAGGCACAGAGAATGTCGCCATCTCTGTGATTCATCGGCCTGAACAAGGCGCCGCACTCGACCCGCGAACCACCAGGGTCGTCTCGATGACGATAGGCTCCTGCCGCACGTCGCCTTCGATCTTTCCGAAAAGCGCCCCCAAGGCGGCCCTGCCGACGGATTGCGCGGGGATCGAGACCGTGGTCAGCGGCGGATCGAGCAGTTGCGCCAGATCGATGTCGCCGATGCCCACTACGGAAAGATCCCCGGGGATCAGCAGGCCCGCCTGTCGCGCCGCGCGATAGGCCAGCGGCGCCAAGAGGTCGTCGTCGCAGATCACAGCCG
>VFQN01008751.1_pt1 | contig 10102 bp, 13 predicted proteins | sample 3512371 | NCBI WGS metagenome assembly VFQN01 (sample SAMN10412370, study PRJNA504923) | tailings metagenome | isolation source: Replicate 2 from Balatoc abandoned mine | place: Philippines: Itogon, Benguet | collected 2017-08-28 | reverse complement strand
CACCTCCCCCAGCCCCTCTACCGCGCCCCCCACACCCTCCGCCGTGCCCCCCGCCCCCGCCGCCGCTGCCTCCACCTCCGCCGCGTCCACCTCCGCCGCGTCCACCTCCGCCGCCGTCGCCCTCAGAGTCGCCACTGCCGTACGCAGGTCCTCCCTCGTGATGGGGTGGTGCCGTACGCTATAGGCGGCCGTGTCGTGCTGCTGCGGGCCCACGCCCCGAGCGCGGCGCGCCGCCACGAAGCGCGGGACGGCGGCGGCCATGGCTCCCACGAACTTAGACATGCCCAGGCTGATGGCCATCCTGCGGAGACGGGCGAAGGGAAAGGGAGGGCGAAGTTGTCGCCCATGGGCCATGGCTGCCACTGCATGGACTGTAGAGGTTAGTACCGGTATGCTGCGCACGACAGCACGAGCGAGTGGTTGCTTATGCGTGCAGCACATGGATCTGGGCGTACGCGTGAGACGTCTTAACTGACTGGCGTCGTAGCCTGCACCTGCCCGCCTGGCCAGGTGCTCCGTGTCCTTGCAGTGCAGTTGCCATGTCCTTCCGCACGTGCTTGGAACCCAGGGCAGCAGCATCGCCACCTATACGCTGCTCACCAAGCGGCTTGCCAACACACAAAGCGGCTGCAAAGAGCCAACACACATGCATGCCAACCCACACCTGGCTCGCTCCCTACCTGGCCAGCTTCTCTGGGATGCGCGTGTCCTCGCGCACAGTGCAGCAGCACCACCTCGCACACTGCCCAGTCAGCGTCCCGCTAACACACACTGTTAACCCACCTTGCCAGGTTCTCCGGGATGCGCATGTCCTCGCAGTGCAGCAGCACCACCTCGCACACTGCCCAGTCAGCGTCCCGCTAACACACACTGTTAACCCACCTTGCCAGGTTCTCCGGGATGCGCATGTCCTCGCAGTGCAGCAGCACCACCTCGGTCGCCGGCCTCGGACCGCCCCACGGGTCGGCCACCTGCCGGCAGCGGAACATGCTGTAGTACGACGGGATCTGTACGACATTCGGACGAGCGGTGCCGCCGCTGTCGTACGCGCCAGGGTGGTCAATGCACTTCGTGATGATGTACAGCACCGGGGAAGGGGCGTTGGTGTGGTGGTGGTGGTGACGGTGGTGGTGGTGGTGGTGGTGGTGGTGTGATGAGGTGGGGGAGCCGGGGGTTGTGGTGGTTTCGTGTACGGCGTGGCGTGTCGTGGCGGTTGGTACGGCAGCGGGGGCGGCAGCGGCGCCGGTGAGGGTAGCCTCCGTGCCGGCGGGCAGCGGCGCCCGGGCGTACGGCGGCAGGCCGTGGTGTACGGCGCCGTCGTGAGTCACGCTGTACAGCTGGCGGGCGATGACGTACTGCCGGTCGGAGATGAAGCGGAAGGGGAAAGAACGCACCCAGCGGACGACCTGCGGAATTGGGCGCATGGGTGGTACAGTAAGAAAGGGGAGGTGGATAGCTCATGCATGTAGGGACTGGACCAAAATGCGTGTAGAGAATGGTAAGCCATGATGTTTCTGGACGACAGGAGTTGAGGTGGAGTGCCAAGCGTTTGAGGCACGTGGCTGTGCCGTGCAACTGGCGGGAAGGGAGCAACGGCTGGGCACGTACAATGACAGAAGCTCGTGTGGTGTGTCGAGCCTTGTTGCGAGTTGCGGAGTCGGGCGTAACATACGGAAACGCCAAGATGCAGGCACAGGTCTCCAGGTAAGGGACCCCGTGCGATGCGCCCACGGCCCACCTGCTGCCGCTGCCATGCGTCCCCCTGCTCCAGCACCTCGGCCGACACCAGAAAGCCCTCCCAAGCCATCCTGGGGGGCAGCGTGTGGGGGAGGAAACGCAGCAAATCAGTCTTACGCGTCAAGCCCGATGCTGATGTGAGTGTACGGTGGCGTTGCCTGTCAATACCGGTCGTCAGGAACGGACATTGTGAACACTGCTGCATGCGCGCCATGCTCCGCCACCCCATATATAACCACATACAGTGCAACTGCTACAAGGAAGCTAACACACAGTGCCCCATGCAGCCACCCACACACCTGCAGGGGTCATCCATCGCAAAGTCCACGTACTCCAGCGGCGAGCAGTCCGCCACAACCGTGACGCTGCGGTACTCGGTCAACGAGGGCCCGCCGCCGCCGCCGCCGCCTCCCGGGGCTGCGGGATGCAGGCGTACGGGGCGGCGCCAGGCGCGGTAGCGGTACTGGCCGGGGGACTCCCTGCGTGCGGTTGCGCAAAGATTGTACCGTCAAGGGAGGTACGAAAAGGTGGGGGATGGTAGCGGTACTGGCCGGGGGACTCCGGGATGCAAAGGGTTTCCACCGGTTGATACGGGTCCGCCCGTGCACCAGAACCCAGCACCCAAAACTCCCGCACAAGTGCTGCATGCCCATGCGCCTAGCCTGTCTGCTACTAACTTTCACCTCATAATCCTTCAACACACCCGTCTGATAACTCACTTGTCCATCATGTGCGTCCACGGCCCCGCGGCGCCCTCCTCCAGCGGTACATCCTGCTCCGCCCTCAACCGAAAGAATGCCAGGTCGTGCGCCGTGACGTACCACCTGTGCCGCGGGTACGACAGCGAAGCCGCGTCCGGCGGTACGGCAGCCGCACCGTGCTGTACGGCAGTCTCCTGCTCGCCGCGCGACGGCGGTGCCGCGGCGGTGGCGGTTGGGGAGCTGGGGGGAGAGGGGGCCAGCGGGTGGGTAGCGAGGAGGGGAGGAGTGCCCGGGCCGGCGGCGGCGGGGGAGGGGGCTGCTGCTGCGGCAGCAGCAGCAGCAGCACCAGCAGGTGCCGGTCCCACGTGCTTGCTTGGCGTTACGTGCTGCGCCTTGTGCCCCTCTTGCTGCTGCCGGTCCGCCTCGAGGCGCGGCTGCTTTGCATGGGGTCCGCTGTCCCCTGCCTCGTCCTCCTGCCACTCATCCTCCTCCTCCCCGCCGGCCCCCTCCTCAGCCCCAGCCCCGCCCTCACCGCCACGGCCCCTCCTGCGCACCCTCCGCGCCACCGCCCGCACAGGCAGCCACACCGGGGCGGTTGCCACCACAAAGGGCGAAGCCGCCAGCTGCAGCACACGCCGGCCACGGCCACGACGCGTCGGCACCGCCGGCACGTGTCCTCCCTCCACCGCCTTAGCCCCCTGGCCCCCGGCGGACTCCTCCCTTGTGCCCCGCAGTTGCTGCTGCTGCACGAGGGGTGCTTCCTCCTCCACAGCTACGATCTCGGAGTGCAGCTGCGACACCTGCTGCTGCAGCTTCCGCTGCTGCTGCTGTACGGCCTCGCGCGCGCACGCCACCGCCAGCGGCCCGGGCGCCGGCTGCGCCGGCGTGCTGACGTCAGCGGCTGCCGCGTACTGCAGTACGGCGGGAGGTACCTCCCTCGGTACTGCGGTACCGCCCGGGGGTACGGAGGTGGGGGCGGGTGGTGTAACCGCATCCTGCTGGCCTTGGGGCGCTATCGCAGGCGTAGGGCGCTGGTGGTCAGCCAGGGAGGCTGCATCCAGAGCTGCTGCGAGGTCGCCCTTGGCTCCGTGCTTCCGGTGTCCGGTAGTAAGGTCCTTGCCGACATGCTGCTTCTGCAATTGGTGTTGCTGCTGCTCTTGGTGTTGCTGCTCTTTCTCCTCGCGCCGTCGCTTCCGCCGCTGCTGCTGCCGCGAAATGAGGCGGTCGGCGACAATGCCCGACGCGAACACAAGCGGGAGCACCGGAAGGACCATTCCTGCAGTCCAATGCTCGGACTGTGCTCGGAGGCTAGAATGTTACACCTAGCCCTGCTGCTTTAGCTGCTGATACTGATACGGACGCGCTGAGGCGTAACGGCGATGACGCTCACAGCCTCTACGCGCGCTTTGGTGTCGGAAAGCTGCTGCCTGCTTCCTAACCCTGTCCTTGAGGCCTCACGCTATACCAAAGTAAAAGAGGCTCGCTAGTCAGAACTAGTCAGTCAGCAATCGCACCGATGGCCCTAGAATGCGGAGCAGTCCGCTCCCTTCTCGTCGGCTGCGGCTGAGCGGGCTGTCGTCAGCAATGGTGTCACCCGGTCGTCAGGCCTACACGACCTGCCTTTGCGGAGTAATCTATTTATCCTAGATCACAATAAGGGTTTGTGTGTGAACAGGAGTGCCTTCCGGCGACCAGTAAAGACCTCGGGTGTCCCGTGGGTCGGTGGAAGCAAATGTCGCAAATGGGGCCAAACTATGGAGTTTCTCACTAAAGTTACCGTTTGGTTAAAGAGGATTTGTATGGCTGTGAAGTACTACATGCGTCCACGATACCATACATCATGAGCTTACAATGCGCGCAGGTGTCGCTTGCAGCCTGACGTCATCCGCTTGCGGTCTGCCGCGCAAGCCATCTCGGACCGCAAGCAAACACATGCTCTAGCTTTTGAACGCAACATGCAGTCCCGCATAGCAGAATATTGTATGCTTTGCGGCTCGAAATTTCTGGATGCCCCTTTCGAATGCCTCCCTGCTGTGCACAATGGATCAAGACACATTTTTACGCTTAGTAACCGCCCACGCTTTTGGCGGTCTAGTTTGCGTGCCCTCAACCCCCCATCCTGCTCAAAACATATGCCCGCTACAGCACTACCGCATCAACGTAGCACATGTGCCCACTACAGCACCATCAACGCATATGCATGCCCGCTACAGCGTTACGATACCAACACGTAACGACGTAAGCATGGCCGCTCCTGCACAATCAGCACGTGTGCTTCCTGCTTCGCTAGGACGGATACGGATGGGACACGACAGGACCATGTACAGACCCCACGTCTTTGCCGACCAACACCAAAATCCTTACTGCGCGGCCCCCGCCTCCGCTGCCGCCGCCTCTCTGAACGCCCTGTGCCGCGCCGCCACCGCCGCCACCAGCAGCCGCTCAATGTCCGGCTCACCCTGCGGCCGGCGCACCTGCCATACCGTTACCACCACGTACCACCACCGCCGCCGCCTCCTCCCCTGCCTTCTCCCCTGCCGCCTACCCTGCCTCCTTACCTTCCCTTGCAGCCCCACCCTCCCCCCGTCGCCCAGCATTCGCCGCCCATCCCCTACCGTGCGGCTGCTGCCTCCGCCCGTCCGTTGCCTCCCGGACCGCAAGGCGCGACAGCAGCAGTGGCGGCCCACGCACCCCGCATGCCTGCCCCTGGTGCCTCCCCATTGTGGGACATGCAATTGACTGGTTAACATGCAGCTGACTGGTTAACATGCAATTGACTGGTTAAAATGCGATTGACTGGTTAAAATGCAACAGACTAAAACAACTAGGCCATGGACGGAGCAGCACATCCGCACTGCTGCTCCCAGGCCTCCCCTCCCATGTCCGCCGCCGCGCCCCCAACGGAATTCACCCTGGCCCCTGCCCCCACCGCTGCCCACACGGCTGCCCCCGCCCCTCGGCCGCCGCTGCCCCGCCGCCGCCCCATCCCCTCTCCCGCCGCCGCTGCCCCCACCGAAGCCGCCGCCCCCGCCCCTCTCCCGCCGCTGCCGCCAGTGCGCTGCCTCCCCTGCGCTCAACCCGGAACCATGTCCAAACGTAACAAGTGCCGTACATCCCGGAACCCTTCGCCAACACGCACGGTTGCATAATAACGCCCCTCGCTGGCATCCGCAACCAGCCCACATGCACCTTCCCTGGTGCATACCTCCACTACGGTAACCCACCCTCACTAACCCACCTCTCACTAACCCACCTCCACTAACCCACCTCTGCGGCATGCAGCCATGCACCCCTCCTGCCTTGCTCTCTGACGCAACCAGGCACCGCGCGACCGCCTCCACTAACCCACCTCTCACTAACCCACCTCCACTAACCCACCACTAACCCACCTCCACTAACCCACCACTAACCCACGCACCTCCACTACCGTAACCCACCACTAACCCACCTCCGCGGCGTGCACCCCTACCTCCCTGCCTTGCTCTCTGACGCAACCAGGCACCGCGCGACCGCCTCAGTAGTACCCCTCGTGGATGGGAGGTCCTCCGCTGCTCATGAACGCCTGGTGCCGCTCCACCACCTCGTCCACCAACTGCCGCTCAATGTGCGGCTCCCCCTGCGGTCGCTGCACCCGCGAGTACATCAGGGACATTGCGCCCGGCGACGAATACAGCTCCTCCGGCGTTGGCGGCAGGTTCCCCCAGTCGCGCCGGCCCGCCGCCTTTGCCGCCGCCCTGCTGCGTGCGCTGCGGGTTCCGCTCACGCGCTCACACAGCATGATCTCGTCCTGGTTGTACGGCAGGTCGTTGGCGGCAACCACCATGTTCACGTCGTACCGCCTGAACTCGTTGGACGCCTGATAATAAGGAAGAAGGACAACACCGAACGACAAGCGTTAGTTTGTTGATGTGTTAGAAAGACACTCAGTTAGGACAACAGCAGGGTGCAAGCGTGCCGTACCGCCAATTGCCGATGGGTGTGCAGGCAGGACACCGAGAGCTGCGTACCCGCACTCATCGGCTGCTTGTCGTACGTCGTAAGGCGTGCCGTACAGCCCCCCAAACTCCTACCATATTATCTACAAGCTTAAGGTTGCCCCGCCTGATGATGATGTGCAACGTGCATGCCGTACTACTTGTACAGCAGTAGCGTCTCGCACTTTCCATCACGAGGGTACCTTATTACTTGCGCTTGGCTATGTTCCCGCTGCAGCTGTCATGCATGACGTACTGCCGTACCACCGCTGCGCCCAACTTCCTGCACCTTCCCTCACCAGGACGCCTTGTTCCTACGTACTACTGCATCTGCCATGCTGCATGCCGTACCGTTTGGCTGCCACATGCTCTGCCACGTGCCCCGTGACAGCACCTAGCACTGCCGCTGGCCTGCAGTCGTCCGTGTCCGTCCAGCTTGGAGCTCCCTCCGTCCGTCTCTACCCGCCCCCCTGTAATGCAACAAATAGAATGTACAAGAATGTAATAGAACGTAATAGAATGTCAAAGATCCCTCCCTCACCTCGTTCGAGTTCGGCTTGAAGGTGACCATGAAGGCTTTGGGGGCCCACTGCCCGGCCAGCACGCCCAGCACCTTGGGCACCTGTGTGCATGACGTACGGCACCGGGAACCCACACGCACGTCAGAGGGTGTGTGGGTGTGTGCTGTAGGGTGGGGCATCTGCCTGGAAAGCACGCCCAGCAGCAGATCGGGAGCCTGGTGGGAATGCGATTAGCCATGTGGCACCGGGTGGGTCAGGGTAGGTGTGTTGTGCGTGGGTACAGCGAGCGTGTCTTACACAGGTGCACGTCAGCGTACGGTACGTTGCAGGGGTGGAAATGCCATGTTGACTGACGTTCCGCGTGCCATGCACGTGCGTCATGCTGAGCCATGGACGTTAAACGAACAAAAGTTTGGTCGCAGCTGTGCAGTGCGCAGCGCCATGGTCCCTGTCACTGGGGTTGTGGGGATGCATGCGACGGTCAGCCGTACGGCAATGGGGCAGCAGCAGCAGCAGCAAGCCCACAGCAAACCAATGCACGCACCTTCTGCAGCCGCAGCTCCATGGGACCGTTGGCGCTCTCGACCATGTGCTCACCCTGCGGGGGCGCCCCAAACCATCCACCAGCCAGCGTCAACATCAAATGCAGCTAGGTTCTTGTTGTACTGTTATTAGCACTACCGTCAACAGGAGCGGCACTGTAGGTTCCCGGCCACAAGCAAGCAGCGCCACTACGTCTGGAAAGGCCCCGAGCCAGCACCAGCACTTGGTGTGCAAGTTAGGAGGAGGCAGCACCAACGAACAACAAACTGTCTGCGCTGTGCCCACTATCCGGAGCAGCACCTCTACCGCACTAGTGAAAACTAGTGACACTCGCATTGCCGTATGATATTAACCTTGGGCACACAGTGTGTACACCTGCCGTTACGCTGCCACGCCATGCACGCGAATGGGCTCCGCAGCCCCCGCTCCGTCCCGCCCAGGGTACGTACGTGCCACAGGCGCAACATGGGCCACCTCACTACTGCTAAGACCTTGGAGCGCAACAAGTGAAAGGTTGACTTTAACACACACACACAGTCACTAGCTACCGAGCCCCACCCACCAGCTGGCCCCAGGGAATGTAGAAGTCGCTGACGGCCGCTGCCAGGTAGAACATGGCGCGGGGGCCCAGCGGCCGCAGCGCCTCGGCCACCACGCGCAGGTACTGCGGTGGGGTAGGGTTAGTTGTGGGGCGGCAATTGTCATACGGTACCGGTAGCGAGCTCAAGCCTCGCTGCCTCCCCCACATCGGCAGGCTACAGAACCCCTGCGTGACCACAGTCCTGTCCCATTTGCTGCTCACCGCCAGGTACTGGAAGATGGTGTCGTACTTTATCGTCAGCAGGGTGCCCGCCTCGCGGCACCGCCGCCGCGCCGCCAGCACACGTGCCACCGCCGCCTCGTGCTGCGGCCGGATGCGCACCGTGGGGGGAGGGGCCACGCCGCCGCTGCCGCCGCCGCCGCCACCGCCGCCACCGCCGCCGTACGCCGCCGCTGCAGGAGCGACAAGAGCAGAGGCGAGGCAGGGCATTCCCAATACGATGTTGATGGTGGGGGCAATGGCACGGGTACCGGAAGTGGTCATGAGCTAGGATGGGAGTTGAGGCCTTCACATGCACGCTGCACCGCTTACGCCCCTCACTCAGCCAAGGCCCACTGAGGTCCGCTGTGCGTAGCTCTATGCCCTTCTTCAGGAGGTTTTTGTTTTTTCTGTGGAAAGGTTTACAGGTAAGGAGAGGTGTGAAGCCACGCACGCAGCATGGCGAGCCCACACCACCTCCGACACCGCAACCTGTTGTCTTCGGCGGGAACATCAACCCACCCGCTGCCTCGTCTGCCAGGCACGCGATCGTGTCGACCAGCTCTGGTGGGTCGGCGGCTGGCAGCATGTGTGCGAAGGGCTGCAGGGAGCCGGTGCGCGTCAGGAAGATGACCGCGTAGCCAGCCTGGAGCGGGCAGCAGGGAGGGAGGGATTATGAGTTGTAATCATTGTTTTGGTAGCAGCGTGACAGCCTGTACTTTGGCAAGGTGATGGGTGCAGGCCGAGCAGCGAGGTGTGTTGGAGTAGGGACACGTACGGCGGGGGTTGCCGCCAAATAAAACCAATTAAGGTCCTTGCAAGGCATGCCAAGGCATAAGTACAGATGCAGAAGAGCTACCATGCATGTGCCTTGTCATGGAGATGGCATGTGCATGGATGGCTGCCTGCTATCCACATCTAGTTGCGTGAGGGGCACGGTCGCGGAGTGCCGTTACCAGGAGGAACGCGTGGCGTGATTCAGTCAGGGGCAAGGACGGGTGTTCGCAGGTAGGGGCTGGGCCGAGCGTACTGAGTATTGAGTATTGAAAGCTCTCGCACCTCAAGGAACCGCAGCAGAACGAGATTCTACTCAGCACATTATAGCAAACATCTCGCACCTCAAGGAAGCGCTCCGCGGACAGCGCTCCTCGCGTCCCCGCGCTGGAGTTGTCTATGAAGCGGACGCATTGCCGCTCCAGTGGCACTTTTGTGCCGCCCGATGTGACTACCACGATTGGCGTGGTGGTGTTTGAGAACTGCGACAGGAAGCCTGCCACCTCCACAGCGATCTCTGCGCCAAATGCGGGCGTATCGGCAAAGAAAGCCTCGACCGATACCATGTCTCCGCCGCCTCCCGCCCTAGCTGCCATACTGGACAGTTAGTTGCCTTGTTTACACGTCTTATTGTCTTGAATGATGGAGTGATGCCACGGCCCAAGCTCAAAGGCGAAGCCGAGCCCTCAACACTTATCACCAGGAAGCTCGAGCCAATTGCGCACTCCTAATTATGCAAAAATGGTTCCAGTAACGAGCACTTACATGCTTGCTTTGCTCGAGACGGTGTTGATATGGGTGAACATGAATGCCTTCCCGGAGACCAGGAAAGACCTCAGACGTCCCATGGGTCGGTGGGATTTCAACTGGTGGACAAGAAGAGAAGCCCCTTCGTTACAAGTTTATCGCTCAAATTCAAGAGGAATGGATGGCGGTGACGTAATGCACGCATCCATGTTACCATACATCATGTGCTGATCAATGCGTGCAGGGCAGTGTTCCGATCTTCCGTGGGGGCTTTCGGATGGCGCGTCGAAACAGGTGCCTCCAGGG
>VFQN01008750.1_pt1 | contig 10102 bp, 6 predicted proteins | sample 3512371 | NCBI WGS metagenome assembly VFQN01 (sample SAMN10412370, study PRJNA504923) | tailings metagenome | isolation source: Replicate 2 from Balatoc abandoned mine | place: Philippines: Itogon, Benguet | collected 2017-08-28 | reverse complement strand
GCCGTTGATGGCGGCGGTCCCCAGCAAGGTCAGTTTCTCGATCGTGGTGTAGTTGGCGAGGCTGCGCGAGATGGTCGAGGTGATGGCGTCGAGCGTGCCGCCAGTGTCGACGACGACATCGGTGCCGTTGGCCAGAACATAGGTGTCGTTGCCGTCTCCACCATCCAGCCTGTCGTTGCCGTCTCCACCATCGAGCACATCGTCGCCGGAGCCGCCGTTGAGCGTGTCATTGCCGCCATGCCCGAACAGCACATCCCTGCCGCCATTGCCCGATAGAATGTTGGCGCCATTGTTGCCGCTGATCGTCTGGTCGAATTCGTTGCCGGTCAGCCGGATCGCGGCAACAGCCGTCAATAGCGAAGCAGCGAGCCTCTCGATGCTATGGCCGGCAGCGAGCGCGTCGCTGGCAGCCGCCATCACCGTGTCGGCGCCTTGGCACGCCGTCTCGAACAATTTGTCTGCGGCATGGTCGACATGGAAGACATCGCTGCCGACCCCACCATACATCTGATCGATCCCTGCGCCCCCGATCAGCGTATCGTCGCCGGCATAGCCGTAGAGCACGTCGTTGCCGCCATTGCCGTTGAGAACGTTGCGGCCGTTGTTGCCGACGATTTTCTGGGCTAGCTCGTTGCCGGCAAGGTTGATCGCGCCGGTGGCGCCCAAGTTGGTGGTGGCCATGGTCTCGACATGCTGGCCCGCCACCAGCGTATGGCTGACCGAGCAATAGACCGTATCGTTGCCCTGTCCCGCGGCTTCGAAAACCTTGTCGGCGGCGTTGTCGACATAGAGCCGGTCATCACCCAAGCCACCATACATCTGGTCGGCGCCATAGCCACCGACGATCAGGTCAGCTCCGGCTCCGCCATAAAGCAGGTCGTAGCCGATCTCTCCGCTGATGATGTCGTTGCCGTTATCACCGTGGATGATGTCGTTTCCATCTCCACCTGTGACTCTATCGTTCCCATCACCGGCATGGAACGCAGTACGAGAAACCCATCGCACCAAAGAATAACTCGAATAATCGGGAAGACGAACTACGTCGTTCCCATTGCCACTATCATATACGTTCTCCCCGGCATCGGCCGCCTTCTTCTGCATTTCGGACGGATTGTCCAGATTCACGATATTATCGAAATACGAGAAGATTCCTGGTTTTAGCAGCACTCGATAATTGTTGTTGGGATCTGAGTTGTCTCCCAGGGGAGTGTCGTTTTGTCGAATTGTGACGCTGAGGCCTGCATCGAGGGTTATTCGATGATAGACGTCTCGACCCATCCTGAAAAGAGAACTCCCATATTGGAGTGACGAATTGTGAGATGAATCTGGATAGCCCAGACCCGCAACGAAAGCACCGAAAACGCCTATGTAGACGACATCATTGGCGACGTAACCGTAATTTGCCAAAGCTATAGTGTAGGATGACTTTGTCGGATCGATTGGTATCATTTGGCTCCCCCACGCACGCAGAAAATAATCAATTCTGATATACAAATCAGTCGCACGAGATTTTATCGCACGACTGAAAAATTATCTTCCAATTCCATACAGGACGAATTCACCCTCTGCTATCGACGCTTGAGGATCGCAGTAGATCTGGCATCGTTACCTTATCATTCTTAGAAGACGGCCCGTCGTCGCCCGGGATGAACGTAACATGTGCACTCTCGGCCTGCTGATCATCACTTTGGTTGAAGTCGTCGATGATGATTTGATGTTTGCGGCGGAGCCATTGGACGTCCATATCGCGGCGGTTGGGCATCCTGGTACCCCTCAGCAATGAACTCGAAAAGGAGGGCCATCGGCCACCTCCAACTCGACAGGTAACCCCTCGTTTGCGGATGTCTTCACCTATTTGGGTGATTGGAGCGAAAGAGGTGCCACAAAACTCGCTTTTGTCAGTGGCTGATTCACTCATCCGGCACAGCATGCACCCAGGGATGTCGAACGCACGCCGGACAGCAGCATCATGAATCCATCGCGCGAATTCATGGGTCCGCCCTTGCGGTTTGCCGGCCTATCGGACAATAGAGCGCCGTGCGTCCGCCTGGATGCACAAAAGACGTTCCCAAGTCGACGCATCGCGCTTTCCGAAGATCGGATTGATTTCGGCCGATGCGGTAGATGCCTGCCGATCAGCGGCTATGCCTATTGGAGACAGACTGCCATGGCTTTTCTTGCCGATGCCCTTTCCCGCGTGAAGCCCTCCGCGACCATCGCGGTCACCCAGAAGGCGCGTGAGTTGAAAACGAAAGGCCGCGACGTCATCAGCCTCGGCGCCGGCGAGCCCGATTTCGATACGCCCGAGAACGTCAAGGAAGCCGCAATTGCCGCCATCAGGCGGGGCGAGACCAAATATCCGCCGGTCTCCGGCATCGCGCCTTTGCGCGAAGCGATCGCGCAGAAGTTCAAGCGCGAGAACAACCTCGACTATCGCCCCGAGCAGACCATTGTCGGCACCGGCGGCAAGCAGATCCTGTTCAACGCCTTCATGGCGACCCTCAACCCCGGCGATGAGGTGGTCGTGCCGACACCCTATTGGGTGAGCTACCCCGAGATGGTCGCGCTCTGCGGCGGCACCGCCGTCTTCGCCGAGACGACGATCGACAACGGCTTCAAGCTGAAGCCCGACGTGCTGGAGAAGGCGATCACCCCGCGCACCAAATGGCTGGTGATGAACTCGCCCTCGAACCCCTCGGGCGCGGCCTACACCGCCGAGGAACTGAAGGCGATCGCCGAGGTGCTGATGCGGCACCCGCAGGTCTGGATCCTCACCGACGACATGTATGAGCACCTCATCTATGGCGACTTCGTCTTCAAGACGATCGCCGAGGTCGAACCGGCGCTCTATGAGCGCACGCTCACCATGAACGGCGTCTCCAAGGCCTATGCCATGACCGGCTGGCGCATTGGCTATGCTGCCGGCCCGCTCGCGCTCATCAAGGCGATGGACATGATCCAGGGACAACAGACATCAGGCGCCTGCACCATCGCCCAATGGGCGTCGGTCGAGGCGCTCAACGGTCCGCAGGACTTCGTCGTGAAGAACAAGGCGATCTTCCAGGGCCGCCGCGACCTTGTCGTGTCGATGCTCAACCAGGCGCGCGGCATCTCCTGCCCGTCGCCCGAAGGGGCCTTCTATGTCTACCCGTCCTGCGCCGGCCTGATCGGCAAGAAGACCTCGGCCGGGAAGGTCATCGCCAATGACGAGACCTTCGTTGGCGAGTTGCTCGAAGCCGAAGGCGTGGCGGTCGTCCACGGTTCGGCCTTCGGTCTCGGGCCGAACTTCCGCATCTCCTACGCGACCTCAGAGGCTCTGCTGGAAGAGGCCTGCAACCGTATCCAGCGTTTCACCGCCTCGCTGGTGTAACGGCGACAGGCTCGCCGCGAGCCGGACGATGCTGCCAGGAATGAACGAAGCCGCCCGCGTGAAATCATGCGGGCGGCTTTTTTGTCGTCCGTCCTCGCGTATCGCGCCGAGGGCTCTGCCGGAGGGCGATCTCCGTGGATTTCCCTTGCGCAGCAAACCGGCTCTTGCCCTCACTGCCCGCACGTGTGACGATGGACTTCATGCGGGGTCGGCTGGACCCGCCCCGCCCGCGACGGCCGGAGGAGGCCGGCCGCCGCCTCAACGGCAACGCCACGAGGAGGAGGTCTGCTCACCATGGGAAATCGCGCCGGAGGACGACTGTCGGGACCGAAATGCATCGCCATTGTCGGTCCCTTCGCCAGCGGAAAAACCACTCTTCTTGAAGCCATCATGGCGCGCACCGGCGCCATCCAGCGCCAGGCGCCGGTTTCGGCCGGCGGCACCGTCGGCGACTATTCCGCGGAGGCGCGGGCCCACGCCATGAGCGTCGAGGCCACTGTGGCCACGACCGAATTCATGGGTGACAGCCTCACCTTCATCGACTGCCCCGGCTCGATCGAATTCTCGTTCGAAGCAGAACCCGTGCTCGCGGCCTGCGATCTGGCCGTCGTCGTCGCCGAGGCCGACGAGAAGAAGATCCCTGCCCTTCAGCTCATTCTTCGCAAGCTCGACGAACTCGGCGTGCCCCGTCTCCTCTTCCTCAACAAGGTCGACAAGACCGAGGCCGGCGTGCGCGACACGCTGAAGCTGCTGCAGCCGGCCAGCACGACACGGCTGCTGCTGCGCCAGATCCCGCTGCGCAAGGACGGCATCGTCATCGGCTCGATCGATCTCGCGCTGGAGCGCGCCTACATCTACCGTGAATATGCCGAGAGCGAGGTGACGGAGATCCCGAGCGACGAGAAGGCCCGCGAGATCGAAGCGCGTTTCTCCATGCTGGAGACGCTGGCCGACCATGACGACCAGCTGATGGAGAACCTTCTCGAAGAGATCGAGCCGCCGCGCGACCAGGTCTTCGACGATCTTTCGGCGGATCTGCGCGACGGGTCGGTGACGCCGGTGCTGATCGGCACAGCAGAGAAGGGCAACGGCGTGCTTCGGTTGCTCAAGGCCATCCGGCACGACGCGCCCGACATCGAGGCGACACGGCAAAGGCTCGGCGCCCCGGCCAACGGCACCGTCGTTCAGGTCATGAAGACGATCCACACGCCGCATGGCGGCAAGCTCTCGGTCTCGCGCATCCTGTCCGGCTCGGTCGTCGATGCAGCGGAACTCTGGCTGTCCGATGGCCGTACCGCCAAAGTGTCCGGCATCTACAGGATGTTCGGAAAGGACCAGACCAAGCTGACGTCAGCCAAGGCCGGCGACACCGTCGCCCTCGGCAAGCTCGACGACGTGAAGACGGGCTACACGCTGAGTTCCACCAAGGGCGGGATTCCGCCGCTGGTGGAGATGCAGCCGCCGCAACCCGTCTTCGCCTTCGCCCTGCGGCCGAAGGAGCGCAAGGACGAGGTGAAGCTCTCCGCCGCGATGCAGAGGCTCGGCGAGGAGGACCCGTCGCTGCGGCTGCACCATGAGCAGGACTCCTCGGAGACGATCCTGTCCGGCCATGGCGAGATGCACCTGCGTGTCATCGTCGAGCGACTGGAAGGCAAGAACCAGATTCCGGTCGAAGGTCACGCGCCGGCCGTGCCTTATCGCGAGACCATTCGCAAATCGATCACCCAGCGCGGCCGCCACAAGAAGCAATCCGGCGGCCATGGCCAGTTCGGCGACGTGGTGCTCGACATCAAGCCGCTGCAGCGTGGTGCCGGTTTCGAATTCACCGACACGATCACCGGCGGTGTCGTGCCAAAGCAGTACATCCCCTCGGTCGAAGCGGGCGTGCGCGACTATCTGAAATCCGGGCCGCTCGGCTTTCCCGTCGTCGATGTCACGGTGAACCTCGCGGACGGCTCCTATCATACGGTCGATTCTTCCGACATGGCGTTCCAGATGGCGGCCAAGCTCGCGATGAAGGAGGGCATGGCCGGCTGCTCGCCGGTGCTGCTGGAGCCGATCATGAAGGTGGAGATCTTCACCCCGTCGGATGCCACCGCCCGGATCACAGCGCTCGTGCCGCAGCGCCGCGGCCAGATTTTGGGCTACGACGCTCGGCCCGGCTGGCCAGGTTGGGACGTGGTGGAGGCGACCATGCCGCAATCGCAGATCGGCAACCTCATCGTCGAGCTGCGTTCGGCAACGGCCGGCGTGGCCACCTATGTCGCCCGCTTCGACCATATGGCCGAGCTCACCGGCCGGCTCGCCGACGAGGTGATGAACTCGAACGGCAAGGCCGCCTGAAAAAACGCGTCTGATGGAGAAACACCGGCGCTGCCGCACGCGTATGTGAAGAGAGGCGAGCTTGCCCTCGCCTCTCCACGGGACCAGTGTCTGGTCCGGATATGCGAGGCTTGAAAATGGCTTTTGTTCACCGCCGCCCGACATGGGCGATCTCGGAAAAACTGGCGACTCCGGAGGAAGCCTTCCTCAATCGCCGCGCGCTGCTCAAGGCAATGGGTTTTGGGCTGGTCGCCGCGGGCAGCCTGGGTCTCGGAGGGCACCAAGCGCTGGCCGAAGCACCGGACCCGACGGCCGATCTCTATCCCGCCAAGAAAAATGAAGCCTACAAGCTCGACCGCAGCGTGACGCCGGAGGAGATCAACGCCAACTACAACAATTTCTACGAGTTCGGCACCTACAAGGAGATTGCCGCGGAGGCCCAGTCTCTGGTCATCCGTCCATGGCAGATCGAGATCGGCGGCCTGGTGGACGCGCCGATGACAATCGCCTTCGACGATCTCGTTAGAAAGTTCCCGCTGGAGACGCGGCTCTATCGCCATCGCTGCGTCGAGGCCTGGTCGATGACCATTCCGTGGACCGGCTTTGCCCTGAACAAGCTGGTCGCCGCAGTGAAGCCGCAGTCGGGCGCGAAATTCGTCCGCTTTGAGACCTTTCTCGATCCGTCCATGGCCAGCGGCCAGAACAGCTTCCTCTACCCATGGCCCTATATCGAGGGCGTAACGATCGAAGAGGCCGCCAACGACCTCGCCTTCATGGTGACGGGCGCCTACGACAAGCCGCTGCTCAAGCAATTCGGCGCACCGATCCGCCTGGCACTGCCGTGGAAATACGGCTTCAAGTCGATCAAGTCGATCCGCAAGATCGACTTCGTAACGGAGCGGCCGGTCGGCCTCTGGGAAGCGATCCAGCCCAGCGAATACGGCTTCTGGGCCAATGTGAATCCCGAGGTTCCGCACCCGCGATGGAGCCAGGCGAACGAAAGGGTGCTGCACACGGGCGAGATGGTGCCGACCCAGTTGTTCAATGGCTACGGCGCAGAAGTCGTGGATCTCTACAAGGGCATCGACCAGTCGACGCTCTATATGTGAGCGATATCGCAGCAGCTCCAAATTGCCCAAGAAAAGCGGCGCCCGGGGGAGGTCCGGACGCCGCTTCTTGCGGACCGTCCCGCGGGAGGCGGTACGGCAGGTCCGCCGCGACGGGCCGGCATCTGAGATCGCCGGCGAAATCTGAACGGACGCGGCGCTTGCCTGAGCCCGGAACCTCTCGTGATGCCCCCATCACTCGACGTCCCAACCGCGTCCTGCCTTGATTGATATGGCGCGCGTCGCAGATTCGGCAGGTTACCGGATGTTACATGTGACCGTTACGCGGCCGGAGATCCGGGTTTTTACGTGGAGCACGCGCTCCAGATCCGATCTTCGGTGGGCCGGCCGAGCAACGATGCGATCGAGCAACTCCGGCAAGAGTGGGCAGCCGTTCACTGCTGCTGAAAATAGACGACCATCCTCAGGTGCCGGTACTCGTCCACAGTCAGCATCTCGTGCATGAAGCCGAACTGGCCGCCGTCTGGACCCACGATGGCGCCGATGCCGCAAGCGTAGCTCTCCATGCCCGGTTGCTCGAACCATCGGCGGAAATCCGCGGAGAGCCGTTTGAGTTCATCGACCAGAGCAAGCATTGCCGGATCGTCGGGTGCGCTTGCCAGATCATAGCGAAACCGCGCGAGCAACTTCGGCGCTTCATCCCCCCAATAAGGGAGGCGTCGCCGGAACTCCGGATCGGCAAAAACCAGGCGCAGGATATTGCGGTCCGCTCGCTCGCGGTCTGCAAAGCCGAAAAGATCGTTCGCGGCCGCATTCCATGCGACGACGTCCCAACGAAGATTGGCGACATAAGCAGGCCGCGCGACGAGGTCATCCAGCAGATTCTGGATGAGCGGGCTGACGGACGGCCATTGATAGGCTTCGGGTGGTGGTGGCCGTCTATGCGCGAGCAGGAAAAGATGGCTGCACTCGGCATCGTCCAGCTTCAACGCTTTCGCCACATTGAGCAGAAAGCTTTCCGAGACCTGGATGTCGCGCCCCTGCTCGAACCACGTGTACCAGGTAAGGCCGACACCGGCGAGTGCGGCCACCTCCTCCCGCCGGAGGCCCGGCGTTCGGCGGCGCCCGACCGAGGGTAAGCCTGCATCGATCGGCGTGAGCTTTTTCCTGTGGCGCATCAGGAAGTCGGAGAGGTCGTTTCGCGTGCGCGCAAGCGTGCGGTCGGACAAGGCTGTTGCTCTCTGTAACAGGATAAATTCCCATATTGTAACAGGATTATCGTGCCTCGAAAGTCCGCCCGCGACAAGGAGGCAGCATGACTTATCTGGACGACCCCGATCTTCCACGCTCAAAGCCGGCCGTTGAAGCAAGCCCTCCACCGGCCGCGAGAGCAGGAGCCCGCGAATGGCTGGGGCTTGCCCTGCTGGCCCTTCCGACCGTCTTGCTCGGTCTGGACCTGACGCTTCTTCATCTGGCGCTTCCGGCGCTCGCCGCCGACTTGCAGCCGACCAGCGTGCAAGCGCTCTGGATCATGGATGCCTATGGCTTCATGATCGCAGGCTTCCTGATCACCATGGGTACGCTCGGCGATCGCATCGGACGCCGCAAACTCTTGATGATGGGTGCGGCAGCCTTCGCCTTGGCTTCGGTGTTCGCCGCCTTCTCGACGAGCGCGGTCATGTTGATTGCGGCCAGGGCACTGCTCGGGATATCAGGCGCCACGCTGATGCCCTCGACGCTGGCTCTCATCACCAACATGTTCGCTGATCCACGTCAGCGCGCCCTCAGCTTTGGAATATGGGCGACCACCTTCGCGCTCGGCATGGCGCTTGGGCCTGTCGTGGGCGGCGTGCTTCTGGAGCGTTTCTGGTGGGGCGCGGCCTTTCTCATAGCCGTCCCGGTTATCGGTCTGCAGCTTCTGCTGGCGCCCGTCCTCCTTCCGGAATATCGCGCATCGCAGGCCGGCAGGCTGGACCTCACGAGCGTCGGCCTTTCGCTGGCCGCCATCCTTCCCGTGGTCTATGGCATCAAGCAGTTGGCCAAGGATGGTCTCGGACTTCATCCGACCGGCGCGATAGCGCTGGGGCTGATATTCGCCGTCGTCTTCGTGCACCGGCAACGGCGACTCGACGACCCTCTGCTCGATATGTCGTTGTTTGCCGATAAGGCCTTCAGCGTGGCGTTGATCGTGCTTCTCTTCGGCCTCGTCGCAGTCGGCGGCACGATGCTGCTGGTCACGCAATACCTCCAGCTGGTGGCGGGATTTTCTCCGCTTGTCGCGGGTCTCTGGATGGGGCCGCCTGCGCTCGCCATGGTGATTGCCGGCGTCACGGCGCCGCTCATTGCGCGGCGCATTCGGCCAGGCTTCGTGGTGGCTGGAGCGCTCGGATTGTCGGTGGTGGGTTATGTCATGCTGACCCAACTGGATAACAGCGCCTCCGGCGTGACAGTCGTCGTCGTCGGCTTCTCGTTGGCCTATCTGGGGCTTGGGACCATAGCTGCGCTGGGTACGGGTCTTGTCGTCGGATCGGCTCCAGCCGACAAGGCAGGATCGGCATCCGCGATGTCCGAGACGGTTCAGGACCTCGGCGTATCGCTCGGCGTCGCCGCGCTCGGCAGCCTCGCTACCGCCATCTATCGCCGGTCGATGTTCGACCGCATACCAGAAAGTCTCGGTCACGAAGCGCGTGAGGCCGTTGGCGACAGCCTGTGGGCGACAGCTTCGATAGCGTCGCAACTTCCCGCGGGCCTTATGGCGGAGGCTCAGGCTGCGTTCACGGCTGGGTTTGGGAGTGCAGCAATGTTCAGCGCGATAAGCGTCTCCATCCTCGCCCTCCTTGCTGCCGTTTCGCTGCGGCATGTTGGCGTCATTGACGGCAGTGACCCGCACCAGTGAAGTTCGAAGTGGTGGCTCTGCGGAGATTTCGGCGTGCGGCGAGCAGCCTCTCGGTTGATCCGTGCTCGAAGCGCCCTGTTGCAGAACAGCAGCGTTTGTTACCCCAAAAGAAAAAGGCCGGATCGAGAAGACCCGGCCAAGTCATTGGAAGCGCCCGTTAGGGCAAAACCTCCAGAGGGGAACACTCACCAGGCGCTAATGGGAGGAGGAACGCGCCCAGGAGATGGCGCGTATATGGGCGATGCCTGCCCGGGAAACAAGCACTGAATCCGCAAGGCTGCTATGCATGCACATCACCGACTTGGAACCAGAAATCCGGCCGGCACCCCGCATCACCGAGGCGAAACTCGACGCCATTTCCTCACCATGGCGCGCAGACGTCCGCGCGGACTCCTGAAAAGAAAAAGGCCGGATCGAGAAGACCCGGCCAAGTCATTGGAAGCGCCC
>VFQN01008749.1_pt1 | contig 10103 bp, 7 predicted proteins | sample 3512371 | NCBI WGS metagenome assembly VFQN01 (sample SAMN10412370, study PRJNA504923) | tailings metagenome | isolation source: Replicate 2 from Balatoc abandoned mine | place: Philippines: Itogon, Benguet | collected 2017-08-28 | reverse complement strand
CCGCGCCTTCGGACAGCCGCGCCCAATTCACGTCGATGGCGCCGACGGCTACGAGGACATACACCAACGCGCCGCCATAGATCGCCCAACGCAGCGCGCCGTTCGCAATGAAGGGCGGTTTGCGCCAAATCGATGGATAACGTGTATTGGCTGTAATGTCCGTCATTCGGTCAAACCGCGACCGGAAGCTTGAGCACGTCCGCGCTCGCGTCGTGATCGTCCTTCGTTGAGGTCCAGTCTTCCTCCCCGTAGATCGTGGTCAAGACCTCCGGCGTAAGCCCGCCCGCCGGTCCGTCATAGACAATGGAGCCGGCGCGCAAACCGACTATGCGCGGCAGAAACATCTGCGCGAGCGCGACGTCGTGGATATTCACCACGGCCGCGAGGTTTCGCTCGGCGCAAATCTCGCAGATCAGGCGCATGATTTGCCGCGACGTCTTTGGATCGAGACTCGCGGTCGGTTCGTCGATCAGGAGAAGTTCGGGCTCCTGCTGCAATGCGCGCGCGATGCCGACCCGCTGGCGCTGCCCCCCGGAGAGTGCATCCGCGCGCTTGTCGACGTGATCGAGCAGACCGACGCGGTCAAGCGTCGCAAACGCATTGCGCACATCCTGCGGCGGATAACGGCGGAGAAAGCTCCGCCAGAACGGCACGTAGCCAAGCCGGCCCGACAGCACATTTTCCATCACGGTCAGCCGCTCGACCAGCGCAAATTCCTGGAAAATCATCCCCATACGGCGGCGCATTTTCCGCAAGTCGGAACGGCCGAGACCGGTGATTTGACGGTCGTTCAGAAAAATCCGGCCAGCCGTGGGTTCGACCAGCCGGTTGATGCAACGGATCAGGGTCGACTTTCCGGCCCCCGAGGGGCCGATCAATCCGATCACCTCGCCCGCCGGAACCGCAAGATCGACGCCATTCAGCGCCATGTCGCCGGTCTTGTAGCGCTTGACCAGCCCCTCGATGCGAAGCATGCGCGCTCTTGTCCCGGTCAGCCTTTGCAGTCGTATTTTACACCCATCGCCTGGTCGACCTCGCGCACAGCCTGCCAATGATCCTTGTAGTTGATCGGCAGAAACTTCTGCATCGGCGGCGTGGTCTTCCCGAACTCTTTCGCTAGCTCCGAGCCCTCCCAGGGAAACGTGAAAAACGCTTCCTTCACCTTGGCCGCGAGCTCGGGCTTGAGGTTGTAGACCATCCCATAGCCCGTGGTCGGGAATGTCTTCGACTTGTAGATCGTTACGATCTGATCCTTCTTGACGACACCGCGCTCTATGATGCGCTGCATCACCTCGTTCGCGATTGCGGCCGCCGGATAATCCTTGTTGGCGACGCCGATGACCGAATTGTCATGCTTGCCCGAGAAGACCGGTTCATAGTCCTTGCCTGCTTCAAGATTGTAGTTCTGCTTCAGGAGAGCCGACGGCGCACGATAGCCGGAATTCGAGGTTTGGGACGTGAAGGCCATCTTCTTTCCCTTGATATCCTCCATCTTGGTCACGCCACTGCCAGGATATGTGATGATCTCCATCTCGTACCCGTATTGGCCGTCCTTGGACGACATCAGCGCAAACGGAACGAAGCCCGCACAATTCACCGCAAGAGGATTGGAGCCCGTATTGAAGCCCGCGACGTGCAGCCGCCCCGCGCGCATCGCTTCGAGTTGCGCCGCATTCGATTGCACCGGGAAGAACTGCACGCGTTTGCCGGTCACCTTTTCCATATGCTTGATGAAGCCGTCCCACACTTTCGCGTAAACCGCGGGATCTTCGACGGGCGTATAGGAGAAGATGAGGACGGGCGGATCGATCAGCTGCTTGGGATCTTTCGGCGTGTCAGCAACCATATCGCCGTCTGCGTCGGTGAAACGCTGATCGAGCGCGGATACGGATGTCGGCAGTGCCGCCGCCAGCATCATCGCGACGGCAACGCCGCCCAGAGCCCGGAAACGCATCGTCTTACCTCCCATCGCTGAACCGCTCGGCGGAACCGAGGTTGCGCGTGAAGCGGTCCTCGCCGGCCATGATGAACGTGCTCAGCTAGGTCCCGATCATTACAGATTTGTGACGCGCCGCAAGTGGCTCGATACGGTTTGCCCCCGATCCCGGAATGGCCGCAAGGGCGGAGCGATCAGCCTTTGCAGTCGTACCTGATACCCATGGCATCATCGACGTCGCGCACGATCTGCCAATGTTCCTTGTAGGTGATCGGCATGAATTTCTGCTGCGGCGGCTCGGCCACACCGAACTCCTTCAGGAGATCGGATCCCTCCCACGGGAAGGTGAAGAATGCTTCCTTCACTTTCGCCGCGAGCTCAGGCTTGAGGTTGTAGACGTAGCCGTAGCCGGTCGTCGGAAATGTCTGCGACTTGAACAGCGAGACGTACTGGTCCTTCCCGATGATCTTGCGCGCGGTCATGCGCTGCAGCACGGAATTGGCGACAGCGGCAACCGGATAATCCTTGTTGACGACGCCCATAATCGAATTGTCGTGCTTTCCGGAAAATATCGGCTCGAAATCCTTTCCGGCCTCCAGTCCGAACTTCTGGCGCAACAGCGCGGCAGGCGCCTTGAATCCCGAGTTGGACGTGGGAGCGGTGAATGCCAGCTTCTTGCCCTTGATGTCGGCGACACCGGCAATGCCACTCCCCGGCCAGGTGATAATTTCGAACTCATAACCGTAAGCATTGTCTAGCGACGCCATCATCGCAAACGGGACAAAACCTGCACAATTCACCGCCAGTGGATTTGAACCCGTGTTGAAGCCGGAGACATGCAGGCGTCCGGCGCGCATCGCCTCGAGTTGTGCGGCGTTCGATTGCACCGGAAAGAACTGAACCCGCTTCCCGGTGACCTTTTCCATATGCTTGACGAAGCCGTCCCACACCTTGGAATAGACCGCAGGATCCTCGACGGGCGTGTACGAAAAAATGAGCACCGGCGGGTCCACAAACTGCTTCGGGTCCGTCGGCGCATCGGCGACCAGATCACCGTCCGCGTCGGTGAACCTTTTGTCGAGCGCGCGCACCGGGAAAACCCCCGAGACAACGAGCAATGTGACCATGCACAATCGTGTCAGGAAGGCCAAACGCATCTCGCGACTCCTTTTGAAGCCCCGCAATATTCTCAAGCCCTTCAGCTATGACCGTCGCACAACAATTATGTGACAGCTATTGCGAACTGGCGTCTCACGCTTTCGCGAGACGCGATACCGTAGCGCGGTATCTGAGCGCGATGGTCTCGCGCGCATGATGACGACCATCCCGCACGACCTGCTTTCCGCTCGCGATGACCGTCCGGATCAGACCACGGCCCGCAGAAAAAACCAGCACATCGAGAACCATATCGCCAGACGCACCAGCGAGGTCCGGATGGTCCGCGTCCAGCACCAGAATATCCGCGCGGTTTCCCAGCGCCAAGGCGCCGATTGGCTGACCGAGCGCCTGCGCGCCACCCGCCAGAGCCCTTGTATAGAGCGAACGGCCGGTCGATTCGCCTTGTACCGTCGTCATGACATTGCGCGCCTGCGCCTTCAGCCGTTGCGAATATTCGAGCTGACGCAATTCGGCAGGTGAATCGATCTGGATGTTGGAGTCGCTGCCGATCCCAAACCGGCCTTTTGCGGAAAGATAGGCCTCGCCGTTGAAGATGCCGTCGCCGAGGCTCCCCTCTGTTAACGGACAGAGCCCCGCGATAGCACCTGATTGCGCGAGCCGCACTGTCTCGTCATCCGTCATGTGCGTCGCATGGATCAGGCACCAGCGCTCGTCGAGGTGCATGTTGTCGAGCAGCCATTGCACCGGCCGTGCACCGAGACTGGAGACGCAATCGTCCACTTCCTTCGTCTGCTCCGCGGCATGGATATGCACCGGTCCGGTCGCAAAGATCGCGGCTGCTTCGCGCAACTGTTCCGGAGAGACTGCTCGGAGCGAATGCGGCGCAACCCCGATCGCCGCACCGGGGAGCTTCGCGACGATCTCACGCGAGCGGGTGATCAGGGTCACGAACCGGTCGGTCGAATTGATGAAGCGAATTTGCCCTGGGTTGGGCGCGGCGCCGCCGAAGCCGCCGTAAGTATAAAGTGACGGCAACAACGTCAGCCCTATCCCCGTTGCGGCGCTTGCCGCAGCAATACGGAGCGCCATCTCACCGATATCCGCATAGGGCTGTCCGTCCGGATCGTGGTGCAGATAGTGGAACTCGCCGACGGTGGTGAACCCGGCCTCCAGCATCTCCATGTAGGCGTAAGCCGCGATGGCTTCGACATCGTCAGGTGTCAGCCGCGACAAGAAGCGATACATCACCTCACGCCAGGTCCAGAAGCTGTCACCCGACGGACCTCGCCGTTCTGCGAGTCCCGCCATCCCCTTTTGAAAGGCGTGGCAATGCAGGTTCGGTAGGCCCGGCAGAGCAATCCCTGCGATCCGCTCAGCCCCATCCACCGTCCCCCCGGGGGTTACGGCAGAAATCCGTCCGTCCTCATCGACCGCAACCCCGACGTCATCGGCCCAGCCGGTCGGAAGAAGAGCTTTTTTGAATTGATATGCGTGCAAACACGACCTCGCTCGACATGCGGTATCGGACATCTATATCGTTATTTCGGGGCCGGTGCGAAGCACACCGATCCAGCAAACCGCAGGACAGTGAGATGCGTTTCGATACCGTGTGGCGCGATGCCCGCATTGCCACGCTCGCTCCCGGGTCCGCGGGTCTCGGCGAGGTTGCCGGCGCCGTCGGGGCGAAGGATGGACGGATTGCTTTCGTCGGGCCCGAAGCAGGATTGCCGACCGGCTGGGATGCGGCGAAGACGGTGAAGCTGGACGGCCGGTGGATCACTCCCGGTCTGATCGATTGCCATACGCACCTCGTCTATGGCGGCGACCGCGCCTCCGAATTCGAGTTGCGACTCAAGGGCGCGAGCTACGAGAAGATTTCGCGGGCTGGTGGCGGGATTGCTTCCACGGTCAAGGCGACGCGCGCTGCAAGCGAGGACCAGCTTGTTATGCAGGCGCTGAAGCGGCTCGACGCACTTCTTGCCGAAGGCGTCACCACGATTGAGATCAAGTCCGGATACGGCCTCGATCTCGTCAACGAAACCAAGATGCTGCGCGCGGCACGCAGGCTCGGCCGCGAGCGCGATGTCGGGGTCACAACAACCTTCCTTGGCGCGCACGCCATGCCGCCCGAGTCACACGACAAGGATTCTTTCATCGCGAAGGTCTGCGCGATGATCCCGCAGATCAGACAGGCTGGGCTTGCCGACGCGGTGGACGCCTTCTGCGAAGGTATCGCCTTTTCGCCTGAGCAGACCGCGCGCGTATTCGATGCCGCCAAGGCGTCCGGCCTGCCGGTCAAGCTGCATGCCGATCAATTGTCGAACCTGCATGGCGCGGCGCTCGCCGCCCGCTATGACGCGCTGTCGGCCGATCATCTCGAATATACCGACGAGACCGGCGTCGCCGCGATGGCGCAGTCGGGCACCGTGGCTGTTCTTCTCCCCGGCGCGTTTTATGTGCTCCGCGAAAAGCAGCTTCCGCCGGTCGACGCTTTGCGCCGTCACAAGGTGCCGATGGCGATCGCGACCGACTGCAATCCCGGCACGTCGCCGATCACATCGCTTCTGCTCACCATAAATATGGCGTCGACCCTGTTCCGCCTCACCGTGGACGAGGCAATTGCCGGGGTCACGCGCGAGGCCGCGCGCGCCCTCGGCAAACTCGCCGACATCGGTACGATCGAACCCGGCAAGTCCTGTGACCTGGCGATATGGGAGATCGAACGTCCGGCCGAACTGGTGTATCGGATCGGCCTCAACCCGCTGCATGCGCGGGTACGAAACGGACGATAGATGACGCAGGTTACCTTTACAGGCAACGCATTGCCCATGTCTGACTGGCGCGCGCTTGCGCACGGCGCCGAACTCGAACTATCGGCTGGCGTTCTCACACGCGTTGACGAAGGCTCCGCGGTCATTGCATCGCTCCTGGCGAAGGGCGACGCGGTCTACGGCATCAACACCGGATTCGGCAAACTCGCCAATGTCCGCATCGCTGATCATGATCTGGAAACGCTTCAGCGCAACCTGGTGCTGTCGCATGCGGCCGGTGTCGGCGATCTCGTGCCCTCGCGTATCGTGCGCCTGATGATGGCGTTGAAGCTCGTCAGCCTCGGCCGCGGTGCGTCGGGGGTCAGACGCGATACCGTGCGGCTCCTGCAGGGCATGCTTGCCGGAAACGTCATCCCTGCAATCCCGGCACAGGGATCGGTCGGCGCATCGGGCGATCTTGCGCCTCTCGCCCATCTCGCCGCTGCCATGATCGGCGAAGGTGACGCATTCTATGGCGGCGAGCGCATGCCAGCGGTCTACGCGCTTGGCCGCGCCGGACTTGAACCCGTCACACTGGGCCCGAAGGAAGGGCTCGCGCTCCTCAACGGCACGCAATTTTCTACCGCCTATGCGATGACGGCATTATTCGATATCGAGCGGGTGTTTCAGTCCACATTGATCACCGGCGCGTTGTCCACCGACGCTGCGCGCGGTTCGGACACGCCGTTCGATGCCAGGATACAAGCGTTGCGCGGGCATCGCGGCCAAATCGATGTGGCGGGTGCCCTCCGCACGCTCATGGCGGGCAGCGGTATTCGCGCGTCGCATCGCACGATAGACGACCGGATCCAGGACCCATATTGCCTGCGTTGCCAGCCGCAGGTGATGGGAGCCGCACTGGACATCATGCGGCAGGCCGGCGCCACGCTCGTGACCGAAGCCAACGGTGTTTCCGACAACCCGTTGGTCATGCTCGACACCGGCGAGGTCCTGTCTGGCGGCAATTTTCACGCAGAGCCGGTAGCGTTCGCCGCGGACATGCTGGCGCTCGCAATCTGCGAGATCGGCTCGCTCGCGGAGCGCCGCATCGCGATGCTGACCGATCCGGCGCTGTCCGGGCTCCCTGCGTTTCTCACACCAAAGCCGGGCCTGAATTCCGGCTTCATGATCGCGCAGGTGACGGCAGCCGCGCTCGTGTCCGAGAACAAGCAAAGGGCCATGCCGGCGAGTGTCGATTCCATCCCGACCTCCGCCAATCAGGAGGATCACGTGTCGATGGCGGCGCACGGCGCGCGGCGCCTCATCGGCATGGCGCAGAATGCCGCCAATGTCACGGGCATCGAACTGCTGGCCGCTGCGCAGGGCTGCGACTTCCATGTGCCCCTGGCCTCCAGTCCGGCTCTGGATCGGGCGCGTGCCTTGCTGCGGCGTCATGTCCCAAAACTCGACCATGACCGCAAGATGGCGCCGGATATAGAGACCGCGACCGAACTCGTAACAACCGGCGCATTGATCGAGGCCGTTCGTCCGGTCACACTGCCCGCGATTGACGACTAAAGGCTCCGCAATGAACAAACGACTCGACAATGACCGCATCATTCGCGCGCCCCGCGGTCCGGTAATGTCATGCAAGAGCTGGCAGACTGAAGCGCCGCTGCGCATGCTGATGAACAATCTCGACCCGGACGTCGCGGAGAAGCCGCACGAGCTCGTGGTCTATGGCGGCATCGGGCGTGCGGCGCGCGACTGGGAAAGCTATGACCGCATCGTGTCGTCGCTGAAGGCGCTGGAGGGCGACGAAACACTACTGGTGCAATCCGGCAAACCAGTCGGGGTGTTCCGCACGCATGCCGACGCGCCGCGGGTGCTGATCGCCAATTCCAACATCGTGCCGCATTGGGCGACGCTCGATTACTTCAACGAGCTCGATCGCAAGGGCCTGATGATGTACGGCCAGATGACCGCGGGCTCGTGGATCTATATCGGCTCGCAGGGCATCGTGCAGGGCACCTACGAGACCTTCGTCGAAGTCGGGAGGCAGCATTTCGGCGGCAGCCTCGCGGGCAAATGGATCCTCACCGCCGGTCTCGGCGGGATGGGCGGCGCTCAACCGCTGGCCGCGACCATGGCCGGCGCATCGATGCTCGCGATCGAATGCCAGCCCTCGCGGATCGAGATGCGGCTGCGCACCGGCTATGTCGACATGCAGGCCAAGGACCTCGACGAGGCGCTGACCATTCTCGATCGCGCTGGCAAGGAGAAGAAGGCGGTTTCGGTCGCGCTGCTCGGCAATGCTGCGGAAATATATCCGGAGTTGGTGCGGCGTGGCGTGAAGCCCGACGTGGTTACCGACCAGACATCCGCGCACGATCCGATCAACGGCTATCTTCCAGCGGGATGGACGCTTGCCGAATGGCAGGAGAAGCGCGAGCGTGACCCGAAGGCAGTTGAGAAAGCTGCGAAGGAGAGCATGGCCGTGCATGTGCGCGCGATGCTGGATTTCTGGAAACAGGGCATCCCCACGCTCGACTACGGCAATAACATCCGTCAGCGGGCGCTCGACATGGGCGTGAAAGACGCGTTCGACTTTCCGGGATTCGTACCGGCCTATATCCGCCCGCTATTCTGCCGCGGTGTCGGACCGTTCCGCTGGGCCGCGTTGTCGGGCGATCCCGAAGACATCTACAAGACAGATGCCAAGGTGAAGGAACTGATGCCACACGACACGCATCTGCATCACTGGCTGGATATGGCGCGTCAGCGCATTCACTTCCAGGGACTGCCGGCGCGCATCTGCTGGGTCGGCCTCGGCGACCGCCATCGCATCGGTATGGCGTTCAACGAGATGGTGGCGAAGGGTGAATTGAAAGCGCCCGTGGTCATCGGCCGCGACCATCTCGATTCCGGTTCGGTGGCCTCGCCCAATCGCGAGACCGAAGCGATGAAGGATGGCTCCGACGCAGTATCGGACTGGCCGCTGCTCAATGCGCTTCTGAATTGCGCGAGTGGCGCGACCTGGGTGTCGATCCATCACGGGGGCGGCGTCGGCATTGGTTATTCTCAGCATGCCGGCATGGTCATCGTATGCGACGGCACCCCGGAGGCGGGTCGCCGCATCGAGCGCGTTTTGTGGAACGATCCGGGCACCGGCGTGATGCGCCACGCCGACGCGGGATACGATGAGGCGATCGACTGGGCGAGGCAGCAGGGATTGAATCTGCCGAGCTTGAGTTGAGCCATCGCCTGTAGCCCGGATGGCGCACAGCGAAATCCGGGAGTCGTCTCGTTTCATGCGGTCTGTAGCCGGAGACGGATACGACGCAAAGCTCCGCCGGCCCTGTTGTTGTGACGGCGCGGGCGCGCCCGTAGTCCCCTCTCGCATTCCTTGCCCTGCGGTTTTCGCAAGGGCGCGCGGAACGCCGGGCTTTCAGCCAAGCCCATGGCCCCATGCGCGATTGAGTAAAGCGCATGAGCGATAGTCACCACGGACCGCCGATTGCGTCGGCGTTCCGCGCGCGGTGTGAGTGGCTTGCTCTGCGACAACCCCGGAGGACAGACACCGGTGACCGGCATTGCCGGGCGGACTTTCTTGTTATCCTCCGCTGGTGACCCACGGCCGGTGAGCCGGATCATCGCAGCTTGGGCCTCCGCTGCAGTGCTTGCGTCTCGAGCACCAACAACGGCCACCGCATCCCGCCCCGCGTCTCATGACGCTGATCAGACGCCCCTTGCAACGAGGCGGGATATAGGTATATAGTCCCAAAGTTTGAATATTGTCAAGTGCAATATCGTCCGCCTCTGGCCGCGGAGACGTTCGCCGCCTAGTCTGCCCCAGCCAACTGGACGATTCCCCGTGACCGACGACCTGCCATCACGCTATCCCGAAACGCCACCCGAACACACAACGACGATCGCCGGTGTCCCGATTACCGCTGCGGCAATCCTCGCGGTCACCATGATCGTTCTGGCGCTGGTCGGCGCAGGCGCGACGCTCGCGAATGTCTCGTGGGCGGAGCGATACTGGCTATGGCTGGTGCCGGTGTTTGGCGTGATCTGCACGGTCACAGCCTGGATGCGCACCCGCACGCTGGACTGGACCGTTCTGCGCCAGGTCCTGCACTGGCTGGCGGTCGGCGTTACGATCGCGATCGACTTCAGCTTCTTCCGGAGAAGCGGCGAGCAGACCTCGATCACGACCAGCCTGAATTCGCTGCTGCTGCTGGCGCTCGGCTGCCTGCTGGCCGGCATTCACCTGGAATGGAGCTTCGCGCTGGTCG
>VFQN01008748.1_pt1 | contig 10103 bp, 5 predicted proteins | sample 3512371 | NCBI WGS metagenome assembly VFQN01 (sample SAMN10412370, study PRJNA504923) | tailings metagenome | isolation source: Replicate 2 from Balatoc abandoned mine | place: Philippines: Itogon, Benguet | collected 2017-08-28 | reverse complement strand
TCTGCCCTGGCCAAGCAGCTGGTGTCGCACTTTGGGGACGCCGTGGCAGCCCTCACCCGGCCGGATCTGTACCGGCAGCTGCTGCAGCTGCCCGCGGTGGCGGTGAGGGAGCTGCTGGCGGCTGACGACTTCGGCACGGACAGCGAGGACAGCGTGTTCCTGCTGCTGGCGGCTTGGCTGGAGGCGAACAGAGGAGGCGTGCCGGCAGCGGCACGTGCTGAGCTGTGCGGCCTGGTGCGGCTGCACCGCCTGCGCCCGCTGTACCTCAACTTCGTGCTTCCCGCTTATGAGCCTTTCAGTGTCATCAGTCGTGTGGAGCTGGGGTTCCTCACGCGGTACGCGGGGGCTGGGGAGCTCGAGAGGACACGGTTGCTCGACATGGACGCCAAGCGGCGACTCTACCCCTGGTACTGCTCCCCTGCGCGGCGGCAGGTGGTGCCGGAGAAGGGGCGCACTGTGGAGTGGAGCATCAGCAGGGAGCAGCTGGAGCAGGGGCTGAAGGGGATGGTGGAGGGCAAGACGGCAGTGTACTTGTTTGCACGCTTTGGGGCTCCTGCCACGGCAGTGGGCGAAGGGGTCGGCAGCGCTGAAAGCAGTACCCTATCAGACGGCGGGCTGTGGGGGGTAAAGCTGAAGCTTGACCCCGCAGCGTCCGAGACGGCAGGGATTTTCGTGACCCTCACAGCGCCCCGGCAGCTGGGGAGGGTCCAGGGCATGGCATCGCTTGCGGGTGTCCAGCTTGTTGTGCACAGCTGGGCCGCGGGACAGCGCACGGCGGGCTTCGCCAGTAAGTTTGCAGGCGACGTGATAGAGACAATGAGCACGTGGGGCTGGCTCAAGGGGCTGACGCTGCCGCCGGCTGCTGCCAGTGGCGGCGGCGGAGAGGGGAGCGCGGCTGGCGGGGTGGAGGCGGAGGTGGCGGCGCAGCTGGCGCGCTGGTCGGGGTGGCTGCACGAGGGCAAGATCACCGGCAGCGTCACCTTCCCGCGGGCTTGAGATTAGGCGCTGGCGTACCCAGCGGTAGGTCGCGCATGCGCAAGATGGCATGGTGCTCAGCGCATGGCGCACAACATGCTTGGGGGAGAGTGGGCGTTGGTGCAATGTTGGTTGCAGCCGCATTGGCATCAGGGCGCAGTGACGTGGGACTGGCGTGGTGTCACCAAGGGGTCTATCCATGGGGCACGGGGCAACATAGGCTGTTGTGTGGCATAATGTGGCTTAGCTACGTGAAAGCGTTCTCATTGTGCACACCGTCGTATTTGTTTGCCGGGAAGCATTACGCGCCTGAGGCTCAAGGCCTGGTTGGCGGCTTGCTGCACAATTGCAGCTCCCGTGGTGACCCGAGGGGTGAATGCGATGTGTATTGCCGCTGTGCATCAAACCGTGGTTGGCAAGCGTTCATGCTGCCTGGATACATAAGGCTAGTATGGATTAGCTGTCTGCATGAAGATGATGGGCCGCCAATGCGGAAGAGCAACATTTAGGGGGCAGGTGACTGGCGATGCTACGGCGTGCGACGGAGCTTAGCAATTGCTGACTGTGGGTCATACGCCGCCGGTCCTACTAGGGGAGCGTGCCGACCTCGAGGCCGGCCTCGGACACGTGTGGCCGTGCAGGTGCAGTATAGCAGGTGCAGTATAGCAGGTGCAGTAGTGCAACGTGCATGCAACGGTGGGCGCAAGACGCTAGCAGGTTAGGATGCATCAGTTGAGTTGCCGCGGCATTGGGGGCCGGTGCAGTCAAGGTGGGACAGTCAGGCACAGACGGTACCGTATGCAAGTGTTAGCGTATGCAGTTGTGTAGCGTATGCAAGTGTGTAGTGGCGGTGGCCGTTGCCGTGGAGTTCCTGCAGCAGGTGGGGTGTGCGTTTCGAGCTTTTTACGTATTCGGCAGAGTCTTTGCTGTGGCAGTCACTGGTATTGATGCTTGCGGTACCGGTATGCATGGTGTACTGCGCTTCGCGCCATGCGCTGTCCTCGCCTGTCTAGTAGCCCACCATGCCACAGTACGTATGGTGCAGCGCAGTAAGTCATCCTGCTGCGCGGGGCAGAGACCATACTGCAGTAGCACTTTCTGGCCGGTCTAGGACAAGGTGTGTACACGGACCGCATGGACAGCACCGGCATGCGGCAGCAGGGGAGCACGACTATTGCATGTACGGTACATGGGCTGCATCAGTGGTATCACTGGTATGCCGAGGGCACAGGAAATATGAAGCTGCTCAGCCAAGCCAGTCCCAGGTTTCGGCATGTGGGTAATGCCATCACCACACGGGACGACCACGCAACGGCATGCTCCTGTGCCCTCTCAGCACTACAGGTACCTAGCATGGGGAGCGCAAGGCAGGGAGCCGAGTGAGTGGATCCAATTAGGGCGCCGGACCTCCGCCCCACCACCCCCATGTGCACGCACCGCTCCTTGCAGGTTGCACATTCGTTGTGCGTAGCCCAGTACCGTACGGTAGAGGCCTGAAACGCTTGCAACTGTTTCATGACTTGCATGTCCCTAGCAGTCCCGGGAAACCAGTCCTTCCAGGTCCTTCCCTGCGCAGCTGCACGCAGCAGCGTAGAGCCGCAAGCAGGCCGTGGCGTTGGGTAATAACAGCTACGCCTGAACCCCATGCGCCGTATCCCGTATGTCCCTGCACTGTATATGCCCAATAGCGATAGCGGCTGCCATGCGCCTCCTGCATCTTGGGCAGCACAGCCGTACAACTCCTTTACCCAGCGTGCCGTGTCCTCACTGGTCCCCACATCTCTGCACAGTGCGCCATGGCATGGGCTGCTCCGCCCAGTCCAGCCAGGTCCAGCCCAGTCCTGCGCGCATACCGTATGCAGGAAAGGCACCTCGATCGGGTCCGGCCATAGACACAATTGCGCCATGGCCGTATCCTACCGGTGCACGTGCTGGTTGCGCTCATGTCAGCCCCTGCCACGTGCCCTTGCCACGTGTGCCAGGCCCCTGCGTCAAGGCTACCTATACGCTGTGGACCACTGGCCGACGGCCCTCGTGGCCCCTTGCGAGTTGCGACCCGACGCATCACGCACAATGCTGGGTCCCGGTACCAGGGGCTCAGAACGGCTTGCCCATGTGGGTCACCATCAGCCCGACTTCGGAGCCGGGCCAATACTGACAGGACCGGAGGACGCCCGCTTATGTTGTTGCATCACACAACGTCCGTTCAGTCCTGTTTGGGGTTTTTAGGCTTAGCCTTTCACGCAAATACTGGCTGCTCAACATGAGCGAGAGTGTTCGCACTGGCTTAGCGTCACAGTTTGGCATATGGAGCCATGCTGATCTCTGCATACGGTTTCATCTGGAGCGGTCGCCCGAGCAGCAGCAGGAACAACGGCAGGAAGAAGCCGGGGCAGCAGAGGGCGAACGGACAAGCGCCCCCGAAAGGCAGTTTGTGGGCGATCCTCTTCCTGCGCATACGGTCATCTTAATTCTGGCATCTCCGTTTCTTAAGGCCAGGCTGGAGAAGGCTTGCTGGAAGCGCATGGCAGCTGGGGCATGCAAAAGACTCCAGGACGGAGTCGCAGCCGGCGACGCAGTCGGTAGCCATCTGGACAAGAGGCAGAGGGTTGAGGGCGTACCTACGGGCGTGACTAACGGTTCGGAGGGCGGATGCGACCGTGGAGCTGTCAGCTCGCTGCCCGAGGTGCTGGTGCCCCTCAGCTCGGAGGCCGAGGTGCCCTTCGCGCGCCAGGCCATCGAGTACATCTACACGGGCAGCATCAACGCAGACCTGGGCTTTGAGGCGCTGCTACGGGTGCGGCAGCAGGCGTGCTACCTGGGCGTGAAGCACTGCCCGCAGGCCTGCGACCAGGCCATGCTGGCGTGGCTGCAGGCGGGGAAGGAGCAGGGGCAGCAGCAGCAGCACGAGGGTGCAGGCAACAGTGCAGGATCCCCTGCTGCCGCGGATTTGCGTGTGCTGCAGGCGTACGCCTGCCGCTTCCTGTTCCCGGAGCCGGGGACCTCCCCTGACGCTGCCAGCTTCAAGCCCGTGCGCTCCACACTGGCGCAGCAGCTGGTGTCGCACTTTGGGGACGCCGTGGCAGCCCTCACCCGGCCGGACCTGTACCGGCAGCTGCTGCAGCTGCCCGCGGTGGCGGTGAGGGAGCTGCTGGCAGCTGACGACTTCGGCACGGACAGCGAGGACACCGTGTTCCTGCTGCTGGCGTGCTGGCTGGAGGCGAACAAGAGGGCTGTCTCGGCAGCGACACGTGCCGAGCTGTGCGGCCTGGTGCGGCTGCACCGCCTGAGCAGCACGTACCTGAAGCACGTGCTGCCTGCTTACGAGGCTTTCGACATCAGCCGGGCCGAGCTGGATTTTCTTCTACGGTATGTTGCAGCAGATGGGAAGGAAAGGGAGGATATGCTGGAAGGTGACCCCCGGCGGCGGCTCTCCCCCTGGTACTGCTCCCCCGCGCGGCGGCAGTCGGTGCCGCAGCGAGGCCGCACAATGGAGTGGAGCATCAGCAGGGAGCAGCTGGAGCACGGGCTCAGGAAGATGGTGGAGAGCAAGAGGAGTGCGCACGTGACGGCTTCCTTTGGGACGTTTGCAGCAGCTTGCGCGCCACAGCAGCCTGCACGGGCGCTTTCGTGCGGCATTTTGTTCAAGGTCGTAATGAGGCTTGCCCCAGCTGTCATGGACCCCCAAGGCGAGGACGGTGCGGCGGGGTCTGGAGCAGCTGGCATCTGGGTCGGCTGTAATGTGTCTCGCCTGTATGGGGAGGTGACGGGCTCGGTTGCAGTCGATGCACGTGTCGCGGTGCAGAAGTTGGGGGGGGAGACAGGCTGGTCGCGCCGGCGCTCCCGCAGCGCCGAAATCGGAAGTGGGCATGGGTGGACCAGAGCACTGAGGCTGCAGCCGGCGGTGCCTGCTGCTGCGGGGCCTGCCGTCGTGACTGCTAGCACTGGTAGCGGCAGCGGTGGTGCTGCTGGTGCCGGTGGTGCCGGAGGCGGCGGTGGCAATGGTGACGAGGCAGGAGAGCAGCAGCCACCACAGCAGCGGCAGGGGCAGGAGCAGGCGCAGCAGCAGGAGCAGGAGCAGGCGCAGCAGGAGCAGGCGCAGGTGCAGGGGCAGGGGCAGGGGCACGGGCAGGGGCAGCAGCAGCAGGGGCAGGGGCAGCAGCAGCAGGTGCAGGGGCAGCAGCAGCAGGTGCAGGGGCAGCAGGGGCAGGGGCAGGTGGATGCCGAGGTTGCTGCGCAGCTGGCGCGCTTCTCTGAGTGGCTTCAAGACGGCAAGATCACCGGTCGGATCACCTTATATATGCCCTGAATCCGTGTGGCCTTGCCATAGGTGGAGGGCCGGCTAAACGGGGGGACAGGCGTTGTTGAGCGGGCCCTGTTGGAGTTGTCGTTCCCAGCTCTTGTGTACTTCTGCAACTTGGAAGCCTGCAACACATTCTGGTTTGCATTAGTGCTCAGACGGGTAGTTGCTCTGCCACCGTAACAGGAGCATGGACTGCCTGCGCGTGGTGTGAGTTAACAGGGCACTCGCACACTGCGGCTTGCCACATGCACACGCAGTTGGGAGCACCAACAACTGGCACTCCGTTGTGCACACTCTGTGTCTTGTCTGGCATAATGCGGACAAGCCAGCGGTTCGGATCAAATGCATCTTGAGGCCTTGGGCCGCGGGTCGAGCGGTACACCTGTGGAGTCCACACGCTTGCGGTTTACTGTCGGCATCGTGCGGATTACTGTCGGCAAACGCACGGTGGAGCTGTGCAGAACCTGTGGGAAGCTGGGCACAACCAGGCGGCGGGAAGCGGAGATGTTGCTCTACGAGTCTCGGTGGTACTGATTGCGTTACAGCGCGGTGCCTTATCGGTGCGGTGATTTCCGGGTTGCGGGGCAACGTGATGCTGGTGATCAGGTGGATGCGCAAATGTGTGGCGAGGCTGGTGCGCATCAGGGCGCGTACAGTTTGCCTTCAACGGCGTGAGTACTTGACAGTTGGGCACTGCACAGCACGCGTTGTTAAGTGCAGCAGCGAGTGGATGGGGCAGCTGCTGGCCTAACTTGGCAGTGACCGCGTGTTCCATGCCTCTGATGCCCTCCATCGTACTGTATTCCACGGTGGCTATACTAGCATCCATCTTGTGGTGCTTTTGTTGATGGGCGTGCTGCATGCTGCAGGGCAGCTGGGCAAGGGCAGGGCCGCAACGCCGACCACCCGTCCTGCCCGCCCAGGGCCCAGCCCGCTCCTTTCAGGTTGCACAACCGTATTGCGCAGCCTGGCGCAGCCTAGTGCGGTATAGGCATGGAAGGCTTGCAGTCTGTTCCGTCACCTTTGTGTCCCTAGCAGTCCCGGAAAACCAGTATTGCTTCCCTGCGTGCGCATGCGCGCAGCGGTAGGTGTTGGAGAGCGGGCCGTGTGGTGCTGTGTAAGGTTACGCCAGAATTCCCTGCCGTTTGCTCTCCACCGCAACGCATGCCCATGGATGTTGCTGCCATCCGTCTCGCGCCGCCTGGGTTTGGTCTAGCACAGCCGTCAACTTCCATGCCTTCCACACTTGCTGCGCTTGACCCAGCGTGCCGTGCCCCGGTCAGGGGACCAGATCCAAGTATGCTTGCCCAGGGTTGCCTAGCCCCCGGGTGCATGGGCTGCTCTCCGTAGTCCTGTGCGCATGTGCAAGAAAGATGCCTCGGTTGGGTCGAAAGGGTCTGGCCATATGGAGCTCTAGAGTAGGTCAGTTGCGTCCTAGCAGCCACGTGTCAGGTCAGGTGCGGTTGGTAGCCGCATGCCCTGTCGCCTGTCCTGCCCTGTCTGGCACGTGCCTGAACGCTACCGTGGCCGGCTGCCTCTTGTAGCCCAACGTGACCCGACATACGCACTACGCGCAGTACTAGGGTCTGGTACCACGGGATTGGGTCACCTCGCCAGGAGAGCTGCTGAGCGTTCCTGTCCTTCGCTCCTGCCCGGCATCGGAGGACTAGACTCCTGGGGCCAATGTTCACTGGACCGGAGGAGGACACCTGTTGTTGTATCACATATGAATTGCGTTTGATACTGTTTATTGGGAACTTTAGGCTAAACCATCAACGCAAAACTATTGACGGGTCAACATGAGCGACAGTGTTCGCGACGGCTTAGCGTCACAGTTTGGTGTATGGGATCATGCTGATGTCTGCGTACGGTTCCATCTGGAGCGGTCGCCCGATGAGCAGCAGCAGGAGGAACGGCAGGCAGACCGGGCATGCGCCTCCGCCATGCAGTTTGTGGGCGACCCTCTCCCTGCGCACACGGTCATCTTGATCCTAGCATCTCCAGTCCTTAAGATCAGGCTGGGGAAGGCCTGCTGGAAGCGCAGCGCAGCCGGGGCGCGAACCCAGGACGGAGTCGCAGCCAGCGGCACCGTTGATGGCCATCCGGACAAGGGACGGAGTGTCAAGGGCGCAGCTAGCGGTCCGGAGGGCGGATGCGAACGTGGAGCTGTCAGCGCGCTGCCCGAGGTGCTTGTGCCCCTCAGCTCGGAGGCCGAGGTGTCCTTTGCGCGCCAGGCCATCGAGTACATCTACACAGGCAGCCTCAGCGCAGACCTGGGCTTTGAGGCGCTGCTGCGGGTGCGGCAGCAGGCGTGCTACCTGGGCATTGAGCACTGCCCGCATGCCTGCGACCAGGCCATGCTGGCGTGGCTGCAGGCGAGGGAGGGGCAGGGGCAGCAGCAGGGGCAGCAGCAGCAACAGGACGGCGCAGGGTCAAGCACGGGCACTGAGGCTGCGCCAGCAGTGCTGCAGGCGTACGCCTGCCACGCCCTGTTCCCGGAGCCGGGGACTGGTGGTGATCCAGCCAGCTTCCAGCCAGTGCGGTCCACCCTTTCCAAGCAGCTGGTGTCGCACTTTGGGGACGCCGTGGCAGCCCTCACCCGGCGGGACCTGTGCAAACAGATGCTGCAGCTGCCCGCAGTGGCGGTGGGGGAGCTGCTGGCAGCTGACGACTTCGGCTCGGACAGCGAGGACAGCGTGCTGATGCTGCTGGCGTGCTGGCTGTTCTACCAGAAGGGGGAGGAGGGAAAGGAGGAGGGCGCGTCGGAGCAGACACGCGCCGAGCTGTGCGGCCTGGTGCGGCTGCACCGCCTGGGCAGCACGTACCTGCACCACGTGCTGCCTGTGTACGAGCCCTTCACCATCAGCCGGGCGGAGCTGGGGTTCCTGCAGCAGTATGTGGGGGCAGATGCGAAGGAGAAGGAGGACATGCTAAATGGCGCCCCCCAGCGGCGGCTCTCCCCCTGGTACTGCTCCCCCGCGCGGCGGCAGGTGGTGCCGGAGGAGGGGCGTACTGTGGAGTGGAGCGTCAACTGGGACATGCTGCTGCAGGGGCTGAGGGGAATGATGGGGAGCAAGAAGACGGTGCGTGCGGTGGCATCTTTTGGGACGTTCGCCGCAGCGTTTACGAGCACGTACCCTGCATATAACTTTCGCGAGGCCTGCTGTGGAGGCTCAGCATCAGCCTGGATCGGGTTATGATGGACCCCCAAGGCGAGGAGGGTGCGGCGGGGTCCGGGTCCGGGGCAGCTGGCATATCCGTCGCCTGGCATGTGCCTAGTGTGTTTGGCGGGGTAACGGCCGGCTCAATTGCGGCGGAGGCACGGATCGCGGTGCAGAAGTCGGGGGGAGAGGAGGGCTGGTCGCGCCGGCGCTTTTTCAGCATGGACCTTCAAAGGACGTATGACTGGAAGACGGCACTGGGCCTGCAGCCTGCGGGGCCTGCTGCCAAGTGGGCGGCCATCGCAGCTGCTGGCGTCAGCAGCGGCGGCGATGGTGGTGCTGTTGCTGCTGGTGCCGGTGCTGGTGGCAGCGGTGGTGAGGCAGGTGAGCAGCAGCAGGAGCAGCGGCAGCAGCAGGAGCAGCAGGCGCAGATGCGAATGCAGCAGGCGGAACTGGCGGCACAGGTGGTGACGCAGTTGCTGCGCTTTTCAGAGTGGTTCCAACAGGGCAAGATCACCGGTAGCTTGACCTTCTACAGGCCTTGACTCCTGAGCATACGTGTGGCGTTGCCATGGTGGGGGGCCTGCTACGAGGAAAGACAGACGTTGTGGGGCGGACCATGGTGGAGCTGCGTGTGTGGTGGAGCTGTCGAGTACAACTCTTGTGTATTTCCACATTTGGTAGCCTGTGACGCATTCTGGTTTGCAGTGTTGCTTACACTGGTAGCTGCACCTGCACCCCTACCACAACTGTGTGGGACCGGACCGGTGCATGGCCTGGCTCAGCAGCCGATGCAAGGTTGTGTGGGTTAACGGTGCACGTGCGCACGCACCGTGCAGGTGCCTCCTTTCCTGATGTACGCACGTTTGGTCGTTAAGCTACCTAGAATTGTCGCAAGACGATCTGAAGACTGGTAGCCGTTTCATGGCCGTACGTGTAGCCACACGCCGCCACTGCACTTGTTGATGGCACACAGCTGCAAGGGTACCGGTACGGTTTGCATGGTGCTGTGAGCGCTGCTGCAGACGGGACGGGCACCTCCACAGCCTTGAGGTCACACTGCGACTTGCCCCACGTGCGCGCACATGCGGATAAGAGCACCTCAATTCGTCTAACTGGGACCGCACACATGAGCTGTGACACCAACAACTGGCGCCCTGTAGTACATGCATTGTGGCGTGGGCTGATGAGAAATAGGTCAGCGGTGGCGTTAGTAGCAGTAGGCAACATGAGGCCTTGGGTCACGTTGTTGAGCGGTGCATGTGTGGAGTTCATACGCACGCTCGTGTACAGCGGCACAGGGCCCAAATTGTGCCGTACCGGTACTTGGGGGCACAGGCGCACAGCTAGGCGGGATGCCGGGTCTCAGCGGTTCTAGTGTGTTACAGCGGATGGTTTGTCGGCGAGTCGCGGGGTAGGGTGGTGAAGGTGTGAGGCGGAGGCCGATTTGCGCGGCGAGGCTGGTGCGTGCGGTTTGCCTGCTCACACCGTCACACGGCGTGGGTACGTGACAGCGGGGTACTGCACGGCAAGCACTGCTCCATGTAGCACGGCGTTGGCCGGAGAGCTGCTGCCTCAACACGCATGGCCCGTGTTGTCCACGCTTTTGATTTTTTTTTTTTTTTTTTTTTTTTTCAGGAGAAGGGTTATGGGATTATCGGAGA
>VFQN01008747.1_pt1 | contig 10103 bp, 13 predicted proteins | sample 3512371 | NCBI WGS metagenome assembly VFQN01 (sample SAMN10412370, study PRJNA504923) | tailings metagenome | isolation source: Replicate 2 from Balatoc abandoned mine | place: Philippines: Itogon, Benguet | collected 2017-08-28 | reverse complement strand
CCTTGCCGATGACGCGAGTCGTCGCGAACTGCAGCGACTTCCGCAGCTCCGCCTGACCGCGGTGTTCGACCCGGCCGGCGTTGACGTGCTCGATGAACTGCGCGTGCGCGGCCGCGAGCTCGTCGAGCGACATCGCCATGTACCGCACGCCGTTCCGGCCGAGCGCGGTGAGGACCATCGCCGCGTTCTTCGGATCGAGCACGACCAGCGCGTCCGGCATCTGCTTCTTCAGGACGGCCACGTAGTCGGCGAGCCAGAGCGTGCCAGCGGCCGTGTGCCGATGCTCGACGTAGACGCGGCCATCATCCGCCTGCGAGGCGATTCCGATCGACGCGAACTGCCCGCCGCCGCCGAGCGCAAGCGCGATCGCCGCGCCCTTGCCGTGCTCTCGGTTCGCCACCGCGTGCTCGTCCCAGACCTTCAGGTCCAGCTTCGACAGCGCGACCTCTTCGACCTCGGGACGGTCGGGCCAGACCGAGAACCGCTCGCGCAGCAGCTCGCCGCGGTCGGTGGCCGTCGCCACCTGGCTCTCGACGGTCTCCTCTTCGACACGAATGCCGAGTGCCGGAAGAGCCTGCCGCCACACCTGCCGGTCAATGAGGTCGATGAGCGGCGCACGCTTCGGGTCCTCGGCGCCGTCCGGCGACCACTCCATCCACATCGTGCGCGGAGCCGACCCTGAGCGGCCGCGATCGCGCACGCCCTCGAACACCTCACCCTCGCCCTCGTCGGGCACCGTGCCGAAGTGCAGCTCCTGCCGGTTCGGAATCGTCGTCGTCGTGTAGCTCAACGCCGACCGTTGCGCGGCCGTGAGGTACTGCGACTCGTCGTAGATGATGTCCGCGGCTGCGAACCCTCGACCCGAGCCCTTCGACCTGGCGATGAACCGCACGCGATCGCCGAGACGCTGACCGCGCCGCTTCTTCAGGACGATCGCTTCCTTGCCGTTCGCCGCATAGATGTGCTGCACCAGAGCCTCGAGCCGCGGCTGCGACTCGATGATCGCCTTCAGCGCCTCGAACGACTCCGTCGCCGTCTTCACCTCGTGCGCCGTGTGCAGCACCGTCCGCCGGCGAAGATCCGGCATCGGGAACAGGAACAGCCGGCACAGATCGAACGCGACCAGGATCTCCGTCTTCCCCTGCTGCCGAGACACCAGCAGGCCAGCCTCGTTCGCCGCCCACCGGTCACGCTCGTCGACGTCGTGCAACGCCCACAGCACGTACTGCTGCCAGTCATCCAGCCGCATCCCCGCCGCCGAGACGAAGTCCACCGCCATGTCGCCGTACGAGGCGACCGCCGACGGCCTACGTTCGAGGCGCGGCCGCTGCTCGCCGAGGAGCACCTCCAGCACCGAAGAGCTGCTCAAACGGGTCACCCTCTCCCGCAGGCTCCGGCGAAGACGGGCCCGGCGCATCCAGCGCCAGCAGCTCCGCCAACACCTCCGAGTGCCGCTTCGACAGCGTCACGATCTGCATCGGCTCCGACTCGATGACCTTGTCCATCGCCTTCTCGAGCCGCTCCAACTGCGCCACCAGCCGCGCACGCGCCAGCTCACGCGACTCCGACGAAACACCAGCCGCCACCGCGCCCGGCCGCAACTCGACGACTGCACCGTTGCCCTCACCATTCCCCGACGCCTCACGCCGCCGAGCAGCCTCCGCCTCCCGCGCAGCCACCCGACACGCCTCATCGACCGGCTCGCCGCGACGCTTGTGCCGCTTGTACGCCGTCACCGTCCCACACGGGGCCTCGCGCTGCGGCATCCGAACCCCCTCGAAGTCGTATACCCCCCGGGGGGTGCCCGGAGGTGGGTGGTAGGCGGGAGAGAGACGAGGGCAGGCCGGGCGGGAGGTGTCCGCTGTGCGTGGGGTTGAGGGGTGCCCCCACCCCATACCCCTGGGGGTAGGGCTGTTCAGGTGGCTTCCCAGACCTCGACGGGTGCTCGGTTGCCCTTGCGGGCGTTGCAGGCGTTGTGCATCGGCACGAGGTGCTGTGCGACGAGGTGGCCGCCATTGGCGAGTGCTTCGGGGTGGTCGGCGGTGAACGCCATGGGGTGGCCTGCAGGTAGGTCGAGGTCGAAGGGGTTGCCGCAGCCTTCTTGTGTGGGTGAGCCGTGGCCGCAGGTGAGGCCTTCGCGTTCGACGCGGCGTTTCAGCGCTTCGCGCTTGCGGCGGTAGGCGGTCTTGCCGCGACCATCGCGCAGTCGCTGGGCCATGCTCACCCCCTGATCGGGACCGTCTCCGTGCTCCACCTCTGAGGCCAGCCGACGAGACGCGCGCGACGCGGTGCGGTGCGTGCGTCCCCGTCCGGATGGGCGGCGATCATCGGGCCGTCGTCGTGGTCGACCAGGGACGGCCACGTGTAAAAGACAGGCCGGTCGAGGATGTAGCGCCAGTACATGCCGATGCGCTCGTCGTAGGGCACCTGCGGGCGCTCGCACCAGGCAAGCAGTGCCGGGATCTCCACGGTGGGTATTGCGATCGCGACGCCGTGCAGCAGGGTCGGTGCGGTGATCCATGCGGCGTCGCAGTCGTCGGCGTTCATGCAGGCGCGGTCGACGGCGTGCTGCCACTGTGGGGGCCGTGATGTGCCGAGGTAGAAGCTGACCAGCGCGTCAGGGTGCTCGGTGAGCGCCGCGGTCGCGTGCCGGCGGAAGTCCGGCACCGGCACGGCGTCGTCCTGCAGCACCAGGTGGTGGGTGACGGTGGGGTCGTAGGCGGCGAGCGCTCGCGCGCCCGTGTGCCACTCGTCGTCGCGCTCGTCCCACACGATCGACGCGTCGAGGGTGCGGGCAAGCTGCTCGGCGGCGTCACGGCGCTTCGGGTGCGCCATGACCGTGACCGACAGGGTCACAGCTGCTCGACTGCCTGCACCCATCGGCGTAGACCGCCTTCCGTGTCGAACTCGGCCGCGCGCGCCTTCGCCTTCGCCGACGCCTCCGCCCACACTGTCGGGTCGAGCAGGTCGCGGATCGCCTGCTGCCAGTCGCCGACCATCGCGCGATGCTCGAACCGGCCCGCGTGCGCCAGGGCTTCGCGCAGGCCCGGTGTGGGGTGCGCGATCGCCGGGATGCCCGACAGGGCCGCCTCGATCGAGACCATGCCGAACGACTCGTGTGCGGACGGCACCAGCAGGATGCGGGTCTTCGCCCAGAAGGTGCGCGGGTCGGGCGTGTGCGGGTGGATCTCGACGTTCGGCAGCTCCTCGATGATCTGCTCGTCATAGCCGCCAATGACACCGAGGAACTCGACGTCCGGCATGAGCCGTGCGAGCTCGTAGAAGACGAGGGCGCCCTTCGCCTCGGACAGGTTGACCAGCGTCACCTTCGACCCGGGCGTGACCAGGTGCCGTGCGGGGTCGATCGGCGGGTGCAGCACGAGGCCGTTGCGCTCGAGACCCCACGACGTGCGGAAAGCGTCCCGCACCCAGTTCGTGTTGAACACGACCAGGTCGGGACGTTGCAGGGCAGTGGCTCGGCATGCGATCTGCGCGTCGGAATGCAGCAGGTGGATCAGGCGCGCGCGGTGCCGGTCGGCGGCACGCTTCGCCCGATGAACCTCCGCGTGGTGGGTGACGATGATGTCGGGCTGCAGGTGCTGGATCTTCGCATCGGCAGCGTGCCCCATGCGGCGGTGCACGTGCACGCCGTCGACGACGTCGTCGCGATGGTTCGCCTCGCGCGTGACCACCACGTGCACGTCGTGGCCGGCGGCGACGAGCGCGGCCAGCATCGCGTGGAGCATCGTCTCCGAACCGGCCATGTGGACGGGCACGTAGAAGTGCACGACGGCGACCACCCGCACGAGAGCCTCCTACAGGGTGCTGTAGATGCTGGTGAGCCTGTAAGCGCCCGCCTGCTGCGAGTGGAACCGTTCAGCGTGCTCGCGGCCGATCTGACCCCAGTAGGCCCGCTGTGAGGGCTGCAGCAGATGCTCGAGCGCCGCGGCAATCGTCGACGCTGTCGCCGGCACGAACGGAAGAAGGCCGAAGCGGCGGTCGTACTCGGCGAGCGTGTCGTCGGCCGCTCCGCAGATCACGGGGATCCGCATCGCCCACGCCTCGATCGCGTTGCCGCCGTACCCGTACGCAGTCTGGTCGAACAGGACGTCGCAGGTGCCCTTCACCGTGAGCGCGTCCCGCCATGACTGGCCCTCGATCAGCACCACGTCGATCGGCGCGCCCTGTCGCTGCAGCTGCTCGCACGCGGTCAGGAACTCGGCCGTCGACTTCAGGGCGCGGTTCGTCGGCGCGTGACCCACCCGGATCCGGTCAGCGCCCGACGGGGTGCGGAAGCTGGCGAGGTCGTCGAGGTCGTCGATCTGCGGCATCCACTCGACGTCGTCGGGTGCCAGCAGCCACAGGTCGAGGGTCGAGACGAGCACGCGCGCGTCGCCGGCGTGCTGCAGCAGCCCGTGCGGGTTCTCGCGGAAGCCAGTGCCGTGGAAGGTGACCACGTTCGCCGGCACAGCGACGATCTCGGCGCGGTGGTCGTGCGAGTGCCGCACGTCCGCCTCGAGCCACTGCTGCGCGATCGTCGGCCAGTGCCAGGCCGAGTGGTGGGGGAACTGCAGGTACGACGGGGCGCCCTGGTAGGCGTTCACCTGCCAGTCGGGCTGGTGGCGGTTGAGGGCTCGCGCGGAGCGGAACCCGACGCCGCCGATGTCGTCGTAGGGCAGGTAGTGGACGACCTTCACGCGGCCAACCGCTCTCGCTGCGCAAGCCGACCGCTGCGGCACGTCTTGCACTTGCGCTGGGTCGGTTGACCCGACCACCGGTAGGTGTTCTCGGTCGTGAACTCGTGCCCTCGCTTGCAGTGCGTCTGCCTGTACTCGTAGGCCGAGAGAGACTCGCCGCGCATGGTGTTCTCCCACTGCGTGACCGGCTCGAGGTGTGCCGGGTTCACGCAGTGGCGGACGCGGCACAAGTGGTCGAGTACGAGGCTGGTGTCCGCTGGCAGCCCACGGGCCATGTCGTACGACAGACGGTGTGCGGTCCAGACAAATGCCTTCCCGGTCGCCCAGATCTTGCCGTAGCCGCCAGCACCAAGTGAGGCAGTCCACAGCCAGCACGGCCCCAGGTGCGGGGCGTACTCGGGCACGGGGCCATTCATGTCTACCTTCGCCCAGAATCGGGCGATGAGGCTAGAGTCGTGCATATCGAACTCCAATCCAGTTCGGTCATGCCCCCGGAGTGTTGACGCACTCGCGGGGGTTTCGTGTTGCTAAGTGTCTAGACCGTCGAGAAGGCCCAGCTCGTCGAGGTATTCGCGGATCCGCCCCGCCTCCGCGGCGGCCATGTACTCGCCCATGAGAGCCGCGTTCGCCTCGAAGTGCTCACGAGAAGCTGCCTCGTGCCACAGGCACAACAGGCGACCTGTCGGCTGAGGCGGTTCGCCGTAAAGGTGCTCGAGTGCAAGACGCCAGGCCGCGTCCTCAATTCCCCACCCTTGGAAGCGGGTGTCGAACCGGACCCATGCGTCGCGGCGGATGCCGATGATCGCGGTGCAGAACGGGGCGACGTCGGTGACCGGCACCTTCTCGGGGTCGTACCCGTTGAGAATCGCGAACGTGTCCTGCTTCGACAGGCCGGCCGTCTCGGCGTAGAGAGGCACCCACGGGTGCGACTTCAGCTGCTCGACGGCCCACTCGACGCGGCCCATGTCGGGCAGGTGGTCGGCGCCGAACAGGATGAGGAAGTCGCCGGTCGCGCGAGAGGCGGCGTCGTTGAACGCCTCCGCGATGTTGAACGGGCCTGTGCCGGCGTCGCGGCCCTCAATGAGCTCGTAGTCGCTGTGCTGCCAGAGGGTGCGGCAGTGCTGCCAGAGACGCTGACGGTGGGGGTCGTCGCTGCGGAACGGGATGAGGATGCTGACCGTGGGGTTCATGCGGGTACTCCGTGGGTAGGGAGGGTGGGTGGGGCGCAGGTGCGCCGCACCGTCGAAAGGAGGCGGCGCTGTAGGGCGCCCTTCGCGGCACCGTCGCCGGCCGCGTTGACACCCCACCCGAGCGTGGGTGCACTGTGGTGGCGGCACCCCGGGCTCCCGGCTCGGTGCAGGTGCCGCCACCTCAGGCGTGCAACGACTGTGTGACCAGTGCGTCGCAGATGATCCGATTGCGCCCCCGACGAGCCAGGTGGATCAGGCCTCTCCCGGCCGACGGAGAAGAGGTTCGGCGGCCGGTCGCTTAACGAGAGAAGCGCGCCGCCTCCGTTGGGAGGGTGCGCGCTGCCGTGAGGCAGAGCCTACCAGGAGGGGATGTCAACGTGCAGGGGGTTTGGGGCGTGTCGGGTCTGCCTGCAGCTTCGACCGGTAGGTGGCGAGCAGGGTGTCTTCGTCGACCCAGCGGCCGATGATCTGGTCGCCGCGGCGCAGTTCGAGGGCTACGGGAAGGTCGCCGTCAGCGATCCACTTCGAGATGGTGCGGCGGGTGCGGCCGACACGCTTGGCCGCCTTCCCGATCGTCAGCAGCGCGCTCACGAGCTGGACCCGGAATCGGGCGAACTCGGGTCGAACAGCCTGATCCCGTTGTGCTCGGGTCGCAGCCACGCCCCCAACGGGCCGCTGATGGTGATCTCCATCACTGCTCTCCTGTCTCTGAATCGTGTGTACTGCGCACGGGCGCGCGCAGCCCCTCATGGAACGGATTCGACGGATCGAACGGCTCCACCCGCCGATCCACCTCCACCGGCTCCAGCCAGCCGCTCAACGCCCGAACATCCCCCTCGGGCCGCCACCCGCAGTGGCCGCACTTCACCTCCACATCGGTCACGTCGACGCCCCACCAGTCCGCCCGCACCTCGAACCGCTTACACGTCGGGCACGCGCGCGGCGCCGCCGGCCGCGGCTTCCGCTGCTCCATCGGGAACCGACCCCGCACCTCCCCCACCAGGCGCACGATCTCCCCGTGGTACACGCTCCCCTGCCCGTGCGTGGCGATGCTCGGCTCGAGCGCGAGCAGCGCGCCCGCCACCTTCCCCGCCAGCCGCCCCGCATCCTCCACCGACGTGCCCGCCCGGAAGCCTTGCACCTCCCGGTAGTTCGACCACGCCACCGACGACGACACCGGCGCGATCACCTGGAACTGCTCGCACCAGTAGTCGAGCCACAGCAGCAGGTTCGCGAACAGGTGGTCGGCGGCGTCCGTCGGCGTCACCCGCAACGGTGCACGCTCGCGCGGGTCCTCCTCGCCGCGCTCCCCCTGCCCGTTGCCGGGCACGATCAGCGAACGCACGTGCATCGCGAGCTCGCTCACCTCGCCGAGCGCTCGCTGGCACCGCCACTGCAGCACCTCGACCTCGGTCATCTCCTCGATCACGTCACACCCCCGTTCCGTCTCGCGAGGTGCCGACCGCGGGCCTGTGCCGAAGGTGGCGCATCCACTCAGGCATGGCCGACTCTGGAGGCAAAGCGAACCCGTCGCTCGAGCCACCGTCGAAGCCACCAGCTGCCGCCTCGAGCGTCCGCGCCCGGTCAGCTTCCAGACGCTCCTCAACCGCTCGTCGAGCCTCGAGCGCCGCCTCAGCGAGCTCCTGCGACAACTGCAGCGCCTGCGTCGGCGTGTAGCTCGACGCCTTCCGCGCCTGCCACAGGTGCACCCGATAGTCGTCACCGACCTCCACCCGAGCCACCTCGAACGTCTCCGTCACTTCGATCGCCACCATCGTCTCCTCTCAGCTCTCCTCGTACAGGTGATGCGTCGGCGTCCACGGCTTCTCCACGAACCGAGCGAAGTGCGCCTCCCACGCGAGCTTCACCGCCCCCAACTCGCCGTGACGGTTCTTCGCCACGATGAACTTGATGTCCCGCGGATGCTTCTCCGCATCCCGATGCAGCAGGATCACCACGTCGGCGTCCTGCTCGATGCCGCCCGCCTCACGCAGGCTCGCCAGAGTCGGCTCCACAGGACCGCCGCGCGCCTGCTGCGGACGGTTCAGCTGCGCGGCCGCGAGCACAGGCACGTTGAAGTCCTTCGCGATCTGCTTCAGCCCCCGCGAGATCGAGTCGACCACCACGCGCCGGTCCGACCCTTCGCCCTGCACCAGCTGCAAGTAATCCACTGCGATCCCGGTCAGCTTCCCTCGGCGAGCGACCGCGCGCGCGTGCTGTCGGATCGACGCGAGCGTCTGACCACCCGCATCGTTAATGAAGATCGGCGCCTCGCGCGCCTTCGTGCGCGTCTCCGCCACCCGCTTCCACTCGATGTCGGTCAGCGAGTGGTTCCGCAGCGACTGCATCGGGATCTCCCCGAGGTACGACAGCAGACGCACACCCAGCTCGGCCTCGGTCATCTCCAGCGAGGAGAACGCGACCATGCCATGGCGGGCGAGCTTCACCGCCGCCTGCATGAGCGCGATCGTCTTGCCCTGCCCGGGGCGTGCAGCGACGACGACGAGCGATCCAGGCGCGAACCCTCCGATCAGCTTGTCGATCGGCCGCCACGGCGTCGGCAGGAACTGCGGCCTCTCGTCGAGGGAATCGATGATCTGATCCAAAGCGTCGCCGATGCGCCGCACCGACTTCCCCGCGCGCGACGTCGCCGCGTCCAGAGCACGCCGCGCCGCATCCTCCAGCTCGTCGACCGTCCCCTCCGACGCATACGCCTTCGTCGTGATCTGCATGCCGACCTGCAGCAGCACACGGCGCCGAGCATGGTCGTTGACGATCTGCGCGTGATAGCCCGCGTTGCTGACCACGGTGGGGATTCCGGCGAGTTCGTGCAGGTAGGGGGCGCCGCCAGCCTTCACCAGAGCGCCATGCTTCTGCAGCTCGTCGCCAACCGTGAGCACGTCCACCGGCTCGTTGCGGGCCACCAGCGCGCCGATCGCGCGGGCGATCGTCTCGTGCTTCGGCAGGTAGAAGTGATCCGGCTGCACGACCGCCATGACGTCTTCGAGCGCGTCGCGCGAGAGCATCATCGACCCCAGTGCCGACTGCTCCGCCTCGAGCGACCACGGCACGTCGCGCTTCACCGCGACATCGTCAGGTGCGTCAGCGTCGGTGTACGTGTACTCGTCACTCATCGTCGACCTCCACCGGCACCGCCCACTCCTCGCCGGCGTCGAGCGCCCGCGGCGGCTGCAGGCGCGCCGCGAGCTCCTCGACCGTCATGGCCGCAGCCTGCTCCTCGGTAAGGCCGGCACGCTCGAGCGCGAGAGCGCGCCCCACCTGCTCGGTGAGGTCAGGGATCGACGACGGCTTCTCGTCGACGACACCGGCGAGCTCGAGCAGGTGCCCGGGCTCGAGGTACACACCCGGCCGCTCGCGCCGGAACCTGCGCACGGCCTGCATCGCATCCTCGAACGGGAGATCTCCGACGACCTCCATCCAGTAGTCGAGCACCAGCCCGTCCACGTGTCGGTTGTCGCCGAGCTGGATGAACGCGAGCACCCTCGCCATCTCGGCCCGGATCATGCGCCGACCGCCTTCTGATCGGCGCCCAGCGCGATCGTCGCCATCGCACGATCAGCCGGCGACAGCTTCACGCCGCCGCGCTGCTCCGCGCGCTCCTGATCGCGTCGCAGCCAGTTCCGCCACGTCGCCAGCCAGTCCCTCTTCGTCGCCTTCGCGCCCGTCGCGGCCCGCCAGTAGTCGACGAACATGCGAGTGCTGCGGTCGACATCGACCAGCGGCGTCTCGGCGGCCGCCCACTGCCGCATCTCGACGGTCACAATGAACGGTTCGGCGATGCGGGTGCCGCGCGTAGCGCGTGCACTCACTACGTCTCTTACGTTAAGTACGTTAATAGAGGAGCGACTGTCGAAGTTGTCGGGGAATCCGTGCACAGCTGTCGGTGAATCTGTTCGAGTTGTCGGGGAATCTTTCGCACTCTCCGACACTTTGTCGGCGCTTCTTGAGGCCCACGGCACGAGCACTCTGAACTCATTCGGGCGGCCGCGAGCACCCCGAACCTGATCGATCAGACCCTTCTCGCGCAGCTTCGGAATCAGCCGCTCGATCGTGCGACGGTCCACGCGCACCTTCCGCGCGAGCGAGTCGTAGGTGAGGGCCGACTCCTCATCGACGTACCGGCACCGGCCGAAGTCGTCAGCGACGTCGGCGAGCGCGAGCAGCAGGATCAGCTCGTTCCCGTTGACCTCCTGGG
>VFQN01008746.1_pt1 | contig 10103 bp, 8 predicted proteins | sample 3512371 | NCBI WGS metagenome assembly VFQN01 (sample SAMN10412370, study PRJNA504923) | tailings metagenome | isolation source: Replicate 2 from Balatoc abandoned mine | place: Philippines: Itogon, Benguet | collected 2017-08-28 | reverse complement strand
TCGATCTGGCCGCGGCGGCCGTTGATCGGCGACCAATTGGCATGGTCGATCAGGATTTCGCGGTCGCTTATGACCTTTTTCACGACGGCGACATGGCCCAGCGGCATGCCGCGGGTCGCGGCGAATGCCATGACGGCACCCTTCCGGGGTTCGTGGCCGCGCTTATATTCACCGGCCGCCTGCGACCACCAGGTCTTGGCATTGCCGCGGATTTCGACACCCGATTCCGAACGGGCGAAGGGGACGCACTGGAGATAGCTCTGCGCGGCGGCAGGAAGGCTGACGAGCAGCGAAGCACACAGCGCAAATGCACCCAGAAAGCGGCGATGAAGCATGAAAGGCGACCCCCATTGGCTTGTCTTCAAGCGTTGCAGCGTCTCTGCCACAGGCTTTCGCAACCACCACCCATCTAGCGGTGAGTTGCGCCGTTGGTGCGGTGGGTGGGGGAACCTTTTGTTAAGCTGTGCAATTCGTCGCTCAGGCTCTTCGCTTCGTCGCCGAACGGGCGTTTCGGCGCCGCGGCGGACCGATGCGGATGCGGTGAACCGAGGGCGGTCAGGCCGCTGCGGTCGCGATCGATTCGGGCGGCCGGAACAGCGTCAGCACGTCGGTTGCCGGCATCGGACGGCCATAATAATAGCCCTGGATATTGCTGCACCCGAGCGTGCGTAGCGTATCGACCTCGACCTCGGTTTCGGCGCCTTCGGCGGTCGTCGACATGCCGAGGCTGTCCGCGAGCGCGACGACGGCGCGGATGATCGCGATCGATTCGATGCTGCCCTTTGCGGCGCCGACGACGAAGCTGCGGTCGACCTTGATCGTCGAAAATTGCGTCTTGCGCAGATAGCCGAGCGACGAATAGCCGGTGCCGAAATCGTCGAGCGACAGCCGGACGCCGAGGCCGATGAGTTGGTCGAGCAGCTGCGCTGCGCCGCCGCCGTCGCGCAGAAAGACGCTTTCGGTCACTTCGATCTCGAGCCGCTGCGGAGGCAGGCCGCTCTGCGCGAGCGCGGAGACGACAACCGAGGCGAAATTGGGATCGGTGAGCTGTTCGGCCGACACGTTGATCGCGACCTTCAGATTAGACGGCCAGCGCATCGCCTCGGCGCAGGCGGTGCGCAGCACCCATTCGCCGATCGGGCCGATCAGGCGGCTGTCCTCGGCCAGCGGAATGAAGCGGCCGGGCGATACGCTGCCGAGTTTCTGGTTGGTCCAGCGGATCAGGGCCTCAAAGCCGTTGAGCGTGCCATCCTCGGCGGTGACGACGGGCTGGTAGTAAAGTTCGAACTCCTTGCGATCGAGCGCGCCGCGCAATTCCTGCTCCATCACGCGCCGTTCCTCGGCCTGGGCGTGGAGCGAGGCGACATAGGCGGCGACGACATTGCCGCCCTTGTCCTTCGACTTGTAGAGTGCGAGGTCGGCGTTGCGGGTCAGCGTTTCGACCGTATTGCCGTCCTGCGGCCCGATCGCATAGCCGACGCTGGCGCCGACGAAGAGCTGGTGATTATCGACCACATAGGGCCGGCTGATCGTCGCGATGATCCGCCGCGCCAGATCCTCGATCTCCTTGGACGAGACGATATTGTGAAGCACGACCGCGAATTCGTCGCCGCCCAGGCGGCCGCAGGTCATGCCCTGTTCCATCATGCTCTTGAGCCGCGCGGCGACCTGCGCGAGCAATTTGTCGCCGACCGGATGGCCGAGCGTATCGTTCACCGCCTTGAAGCGATCAAGGTCGATCATCATCATTGCGCAGCGTGATTTCGCCTCGAGCGCGTGGGTCAGTGCGCGCGCCAGGTCTTCGTGCAGGCTCAGCCGGTTGGGCAGGCCGGTCAGATTGTCGAAGCGCGCCATCTTGGCGATCTGTTCGGCGGTGGCATGTTGTTCGGTGACGTCCGATCCGACGCCGCGGAAGCCGAGGAACTTGCCGCTCTCGTCGAGGCGCGGCGATGCCGACAATTCCCACCAGCGGCGCTTGCCGGCGATCGTCACGGGGACGATCAGGTTCGAAAAGCTTTCGCGCCGCTTCATCCGTTCGGCCATGTCGTGCAGTGCCTTGGGAAAGGTTGCGCTTTCCCATGCGTCGCCCGACAGCGCCTGAAGCAGCGGAATGCCTTCGAGCGCCTCGGCGCTGCCGCCGAGCGCATAGGCAAGGCGCGGCGATACATGGACCAGCCGGCGCGAATTGTCGGTCTGCCACAGCCAGTCGGCCGAGGTGTCCTCGAACTCGCGCAGCAGCAGGCTGACCGTCTCGGACTTTTCGTGCAGCACCGTTTCGGCGCGGCGGATACGGATGTGCGTCTGCGCAAACCGGAGGCAGAAGGTAGCGAGGAGCAGCCCCGCGACCATCGTCACCCCGGTCAGCTGCGGCGCGCCGGCCGCCGTGGTCGCGAGCGAGGCCGAAAGCGTGACGGGCGCGATATAGAGAATACAGGTCAGCGGCATGCTGTGCGCGACCATCGTCAGCGCGAGCATCAGCAGCAGCGCGATCGTCCACAACGAAAGGACGTGGTCGAGCGTGGGCGTCAGCCCTTGCAACCAGAAGGCGCCGCCCCAGAGCAGCGCCGAATACAGCGCATGGCGATGACAGAGGCGAAACTCGGCCGCGGTCGCGAATTTGGGATCGTCGAGCGGCAACCTGTCGAAGGTGCGGAACGACCATATCGAAAAGGCGAGCGTCACGAGGAGCCAGCCGACGACGACCGGCCACGCCGTTTCCATCATCATGGTGAACCCCGCGACCAGCGCCATGCCCCCGTTGAGCAGGAGGCGCAGTGCGCCCCGGCCGCGCAGCGGCGCGATCTGGAGCTGGCGCAGGTCGCCGACCGCTTCGTCCTGCCGGGTCAGGCCCAACAGGGTACGCAGCGGAAGATCATCGTCCGAAATCTGGTCGCTAAACAGGCTTTTCACGCCGCTTGCATAGCGAAAGCGGGTTACTCGAAAGTAACCGCGCGCTTCGCTTCGTCGCATTTTCTGTACCGAAGCGGAACAGAATTGGCGCTGCGCACCGTTCGGCTCAGGCGGCGATCCGGAAGGGCTGGATCTCGCCCGCCAGATATTGCGCGCGCGCCTTCGAGCGGCTGAGCTTGCCCGAGCTGGTACGCGGCAGCGTGCGCGGCGGAATCAGCTCGACGAGGCAGTTCATGCCGGTGATCGCGCGGACCCGGTCGCGGATCGTTTCGTGCAGCGCCGCGCGTTCCTTCTCGTCGCTGGTGCGGCACTGGACGAGCACCGCCGGCGTCTCTTCGCCGCCCGGCGTGGTGATCGCGAAGGCGGCGATGTCGCCCGACTTGAAGCCCGGCAATTGTTCGACCGCCCATTCGATATCCTGCGGCCAGTGATTCTTGCCGTTGATGATGATCATGTCCTTGGCGCGGCCGACGATATAGATGTAACCATCTGACAGATAACCCATATCGCCGGTATCGAGCCAGCCGTCCTTCATGCAGGCGGCGGTCGATTCGGGATCGCGATAATATCCGGTCATCAGCGACGGGCCAGTGCACCACACCTTGCCGACGGTCTGGTCGGGAAGGATGTTGCCGTCCTCGTCGCGAACCTCGATCGTCATGTCGCGCACAGCGCGGCCGCAGTTGACGATCGCGCGGTAGCGGGTCGGGCGTCCCGCGTCGCCGCTGGCCCCCGACAATTCGGTTTCCTCGACCAGTTCGACAACGATCCCTTCGCCGGGGGGCATGATGCTGACCGCCAGCGTCGCTTCGGCCAGGCCGTAGCTCGGCAGAAAGGCGCTCGCCTTGAAACCGGCGTCGGCGAAGGCATCGACGAAGCTCTGCATGACGTCGGGGCGGATCATGTCGGCGCCGTTGCCGGCGACGCGCCAGCGCGACAGGTCGAAACGGTCGGCGACATGCGTCTGGCTGGAAATACGACGCGCGCAGATGTCGTAGCCGAAGGTCGGCGAATAGCTGAGCGTCGTGCCGCTGTTCCGGCTGATGAGATCGAGCCAAGCGAGTGGACGGCGGGCGAAATCCTCGGTTTTGAGATAGTCCACCGACACCTGATTGGCGACCGGCGACAGGAAACAGCCGACGAGGCCCATGTCGTGATACCAAGGCAGCCATGAAATGCAGCGGTCGCTGTCGCGCAATTCCATGCCGTGCGCATGCGCCGCGAGATTGTTGAGCAGCGCCGCATGGGTGACGGCGACGCCGTGCGGGAAGCGCGTCGAGCCGCTGCTATATTGCAGATAGCAGGTTTCGTCGGGCTTCTGTTCGGGCAGATCGACGACAGGCGCGGGGCGCGCCGCAAATTCGCTCCAGTCCATCGGCTGGACGCCTCGCTGTTCGGCGGCTTCGGTGGCCATGGCGGCGATTTCGGGCGGGAAGAACAGCATCTTGGGGTCGCAGCTCGTGAGCTGGACGACAAGCTGTCCGACATAGGAATCGCGCCCGCCGAAGCTGGTCGGCAGCGGCAGCGGCACCGGCCAGGCGCCGGCATAGATGGTGCCGAAGAACAGCGCGGCAAATTCGGCGCCGGTTTCGGCGACCAGCGCGATGCGGTCGCCGGGCTGTACCCCCGCCGCCACGAGGCGATAGGCGGCCTCGAGCGCATCGGCCTTGAGCTCGCTATAGGGATAGGGGCGGATCAGGCGCCCGCGCGGATCATGAAAATTGAGCCCGCGCGTACCCGCGGCGGCATAGTCGAGCGCTTCGCCGACGGTGGCGAAGTTCGAAAAGCGGCGCGGCTGGGCGCATTCGGTCGGGGTGGGGACAAGCGCCTCCACCGCAGGAGCGGAATTTTCGGTCATAAGGGGTGTCGAATCCCGGGAAACGGGGGATGCGGCAACAAGCATGTCATCTTCCGGTGCCATGATGAGCGTGCGCGATCCCTGACTGTTTGAACATAATCGCCCATTTTTCCGGGCTTTCCGCCGGGCATAGGGGCTCTGATCGTTCTCAATCGGACCCGACTGTGGCATAAACATGGCATATGGCCAACCGCCGCACTCCGTCCGACCGAAGCAAAAAGCCGCTCGACGCATCGCGACTCGACGAATTGGCGCTCGCTTATGTCGCGCGTTTCGCCACCAGCCGAGCGAAATTGCTGCGCTATCTGGGGCGCAAGCTGCGCGAGGCCGAATGGACCGATGCCGCCGATCCGCGCGCCGCTTGCGACGCGATCGCCGACCGCATGGAACGGCTGCGCTACCTTGATGACCGGCAATATGCCGCGATGCGCGGCGCCGCGATGACGCGGCGCGGGCTGGGCGCGCGGCGCGTGCGCGCGCAGCTTTTCGTCGACGGCATCGACGAAGCCGACGCGGGCGAAGCGATCGACGCCGCCGAGGGCGCGGCGATGGCTTCGGCCGTCGGATTTGCGCGCCGCCGCCGCTTCGGTCCGTTCGCGCGCCAGCCGCTCGACGATCCCGCGCAGCGCGAGCGCCAGGTGGCGGCCTTCGCGCGCGCCGGCCATTCGCCCGCGCTCGCGCGGCGCATCCTCGCTGTCCCGCCGGGGGACGCAGCGGCGCTGGCCGCGCTGGACGCCGAGGCGGCGCTCGATTAGGCAGCGGCGCTGAACGTCCGGCACCCCGAGGCCGGCGACAAGACGGCGACCAGAAAGTCGACAAGGAGATGCCGATGCGAGCCATGCTGACCGCCCTCACCCTGGCGCTCGCGCTGCCCGTCGCGGGCTGCGACAAGGGCGCCGAGGCCGAAGCCGGCGCCGAGGCGACAGTGCCGCTGACCATCGCAATGGCGGGCACCACCCACCGCTTTCGCGTCGAGGTCGCGCGAACCGAGGCCGAACAGGAAAAGGGACTGATGTTCCGCACGTCGCTGCCCGCCGATGGCGGCATGCTGTTTCCGTTCGCCAAGCCGAAGATCGCCAATTTCTGGATGAAGAACACGCTGATCCCGCTCGACATGATCTTCGTGCGCGCCGACGGCAGCATCGACCGGATCGCCGAAAACGCCATCCCCGAATCGCTCGATCCCGTCGTCAGCGGCGGCGAAGTAGCGGCGGTGCTCGAACTGGCGGGCGGCACCGCAGCGAAGCTGGGGATCGACGAAAGCGCCAAGGTGACGTGGCAGGACGCAAAGTAGCGGTGGGGCAGGCGGTAATGGCGCCGCTTTTCGCCAAAGACCGCTTGCGAAGCCCGCACGCTTGCCTGTAAACGCCACCGCCATGAGCATCTTGGGCAAGATTTTCACCTGGTGGGACGGCGCGACCGTCGGCACACTGCTGAGCAGCTGGAAAAATGGCGAGCAGGTCGGCGAGGACGGCCTTGGCAACCGCTATTTCCGGTCGCGCGACGGCAAGCGCCGCTGGGTACTCTACAAGGGGTCGAACGACGCGAGCCGCGTGCCGCCCGAATGGCATGGCTGGCTGCACGGCACTTTCGACGAACTGCCGTCCGACGTGCTGCCCGCGCCGCGCCCGTGGCTCGCCGAGCCGACTGCGAATCTGACCGGCAGCCTGGGTGCCTATCGCCCGGCCGGCGCGCTCGAACGCGGCGGGCATCGCGCCGCCGCGACCGGCGATTACGAGGCCTGGCGGCCCGGCGCCGACTGAGCGCCGTGGCGACGCCGCTTTTCCGTTCCGCGCTGATCGCGCTGCTCGCGGCGACGACGCTGGCCGGCTGCGATCGCGGCAACCAGACCAAGACGACGAGCAACATCCCGCAGATCGCCAAGTCCGAAACCGTGCCGCAGGAAGTCGGCGGGATCGAAGGCGCGACCCCGATGGCCGAACGCGTTGCGGTGCTGGGCCTGCTCAACAAGCGCAACGGGCTGGTGCAGGATCTGACGATGAAGCCGGGCGATACCGCGCGCGTCGGCCGCGCGATCGTTCGCCTGCGCGCCTGCGAACAGACGGCGCCGTGGGAAGATCCCCCCGAAACCGGCGCCTTCGTGCAATTGTCGGTGCAGGATCAGCGCGACAATAAATGGTATCGCGTCTTTTCGGGCTGGGTGTTCAAGGAACGCCCCGAGCGCAATGTGATCCAGCACCCGATCTATGATGTCTTCGTCAAAAGCTGTGCGATGACATATCCGGGCGGCGAACCCGTCGCGCGCTCCGCGCCCAAGGCAGCATCGGCGCCCAAGGCATCGAGCGCCGACCAGTCGCCTGCCGGGAATGGCGGCGAGGGTACTCCGGCTCCGGCCGCTCCCGCGGCGGCGCCCAAGGCCGCATCGCCAGCCCCCGACAGCACCGAATAAAGCCGCGCGAGATAGGCGGCCTGGGGCATTTCGATCGCGCCCAGGCTGGCGAGGTGCGGCGTCATGAACTGGCAATCGAGCAGCTCGAAGCCACCGGTCCTGAGCCGCGCGACGAGATGCGCGAGCGCTATTTTCGAGGCATCGCGCATCCGGCTGACCATCGATTCGCCGAAAAAGGCGCGCCCCAGCGACACGCCATAGAGGCCGCCGACCAGTTCCCCCGCGTGCCAGCATTCGACGCTATGGGCGTGACCCATGCGGAACAATCGTTCGTAGCTCGCGCGGATCACCGGGTTGATCCACGTCGTCGGCCGGTCGTCGGCGGCTTCGGCGCATAGCGCCATCATCGCGGGAAAGGCGGTGTCGGTGGTGACGCGGAAACGGTCGGCGAGCAGCAGCTTGCGCAGGCTGCGCGACAGGTGAAAGCCATCGAGCGGCAGGATCGCGCGCAGCCGCGGTTCGACCCAATGGACCGACGGGTCGTCCGCCCCGTCGGCCATCGGGAATATCCCCTGCGCATAGGCGCTGAGCAGCAGCGCGGGGTCGATCGTTTCGAGCGGCTTGCTCAGCTTGCCGGCTTCACGAACTTCAGCGTCATGCGGTCCGATTCGCCGATCGCGACATATTTTTCGCGGTCGACATCCTTGTTGGTCAGCGTCGGCGGCAGGCTCCACACGCCTTTTTCATAATCGTGCGTGTCCCGGGGGTTGGCGTTGACCTCGCTTTCGCCCGCCAGCTTGAATCCGGCGGCTTCGGCAAAGGCGACGATCGACGAGCGCTTCATATAGCCGCTCTTTTCCTCGAGCGCCGAATCCATCGCCTCGGGCAGGCGGTGGTCGACGACGCCCAGCACGCCGCCGGGCTTCAGCATCGCATAGATTTGCTGGAAGGCCTCGGCGGTCTTGTCCATGCCGCCGAAGCGCCAGTTGTGGACGTTGCGAAAGGTCAGCACCACGTCGGCGCTGCCGTCGGGCACCTTGGGTCCGGCGCCGGTCGCGGGAAATTCGGCAAGCTTGACCGCGCCATAGGCGTCGGGCTTGGCCTCCTGCCACTTGCGGATCGTATTCAGCCCGCGCTCCCACGGTGCCGCGGCATAGAGCGTGCCGCCACCGCTTTGGGTCAGCGGCGCCAGAATCTCGGTATACCAGCCGCCGCCCGGCCACAGCTCGACGACCGTATCGCCCGGCTTCACGCCGAAGAAGGCCAGCGTTTCGGTGGGATGGCGCGCCGCGTCGCGCGCGACGTTGGCGGGGGTGCGGGTCGGCGCCGCCACCGCTGCGGCGATCGCGCCGTCGGGCGCGGCACCGTGCGCGCCATGATCGCCATGTCCGGCGTGCGGATCGGCCATCGCGAACGCCGGAGCGGTGGCGGCAAGAAGAGCGGTTGCAATAATCGGAAGCGAACGCATATCGGCACCTCGTCACTGGGGGGAAGATCCCCTGTTTGCGAAGGGTTGAGCGTCAATGCAAGTGTCGATGCTGTCGGTGAGCGTAACTGCGGCGATCCTGTTCGGTGTCGCCGAACTCGCCGAGTGGCGCCGCCGCAATCGCCGCGACGTCGACAAGGTCGGTTTCATGCCGTGGCGCGGCATCGCGCTGGTGAGCGTGGCGGTCGCGATCGTGGCGGCGGCGCTGGCGCTCAAGCCCTAAGCGCTGCCTCCCCCCGCAGGCGGGTCTTACAGGCACGCCTCGAGGTAGGGCTGATCGAAGCCGTACTGGCGCGCCTTTTCCAGCGTATAGGGACGCAGGCCCATCGAGCGATATTCGCCGATGATCTTTCCGTCCTTGTCCTCGTCCAAATATTCGAACTTGAACAATTCCTGGGTGACGATGACGTCGCCTTCCATGCCGATGACCTCGGTGACGTTGGTGACGCGGCGCGAGCCATCGCGCAGGCGCTTGATCTGGACGATCAGGTCGACCGAGTCGGCGATCTGTTTCGAGATCGCTTCCTTCGGAATCTTGATGTCGCCCATCAGCACCATATTTTCCATACGGCCGAGGCATTCGCGCGGGCTGTTCGAGTGCAGCGTACACATCGACCCGTCGTGACCGGTGTTCATCGCGGCGAGGAGGTCGAAACACTCCGCGCCGCGGACTTCGCCCATGATGATGCGGTCGGGACGCATACGCAGGGCGTTCTTGACGAGGTCGCCCATGTGAATGGCGCCATTGCCCTCAAGGTTCGCGGGACGCGTTTCGAGCGGCAGCCAGTGCGGCTGCTGCAGCCGCAATTCGGCGGCGTCCTCGATGGTCAGCACGCGCTCGCCGGGGTCGATCATCTTCGACAGGGCGTTGAGCATCGTCGTCTTACCCGAACCCGTACCGCCCGAGATGACGATGTTGAACCGGCTCGCACCCGCGATCTTCAGCGCGGTGCACATCTTCTGGCTCATCGCGCCCCACTGGCAGAGCATGTCGAGCGTGATCGGCTTGGCCGAGAATTTACGAATCGAGATCGCGGTGCCGCGCAGCGAGAGCGGCGGCACGATCACGTTGACGCGGCTGCCGTCCTTCAGACGGGCGTCGGCGAGCGGGGTTGTCTGGTCAACGCGGCGGCCGACCTGGTTACAGATGCGCTGGGCGATCTGGAAAAGATGCTGTTCGTCGCGGAACTGGATCGGCGCGATGACGAGCTGGCCCTTGCGCTCGACATAGGTCTGATACGGCCCGTTGACCATGATGTCGCTGATGTCGGGGTCGGAGAGCAGCTCTTCGAGCGGGCCGAAGCCGAGCAGTTCGTCGACGAGCACCTTTTCGAGCGCGAATTGCTCGCGGCGGTTGAGCGTGATGCGCAGCTCGGCCAGCACTTCGAGGATGATCGGGCGGAATTCCTCGGTCAGCTCGTCCTTCGACAGCGTCGCGGCGGCCTCGGGATCGACGCGTTCGAGCAGGCGCGGCAGCACCTGTTCCTTGATCTTGTGGA
>VFQN01008744.1_pt1 | contig 10107 bp, 16 predicted proteins | sample 3512371 | NCBI WGS metagenome assembly VFQN01 (sample SAMN10412370, study PRJNA504923) | tailings metagenome | isolation source: Replicate 2 from Balatoc abandoned mine | place: Philippines: Itogon, Benguet | collected 2017-08-28 | reverse complement strand
TCTTTTACCACAGATGCCACGTCAACTGCATCCTCTCGGACAGCTTCTATTGCTGCGACAGAGATAGAATGGAGGGATCTGCAAGGAGCATTAGAGAAAATCCACATCTCTCCTACTCACAGTCGGAAGAAAACTGTGAGGAATAGGAGTTTGAATGCGAATAAGAAGAAGTAAATCACTTAGATTCTCTTTGACACCCCCTTTAAACTCCCTCTTAATCTGTTTTTGTAAAACGTGTGTATTGATGGACTTTAATGTTTTGTATTTTCTTTCTTTTTTTTTTTGTTTCAGCTTCAGTTTCTTTCTTTCTTTCGTATTGATTTTCATATTCCCTGCCTTATTCATGTTGACACAAATCCTTGTCTCCTCCTCTTGATTCATCGATTGACTTGATGGATTTGATTGGTTTTCATTCATGTTCTCATTGCCATGTTTTCTTCTTTCTCTCACCCGGAGTTACACACCATCTTCACATTTTACATCGATCGTTAAAAGTCTTTTTGATCCAAAAAAACACCCACAGAACATCATATCACTTCATATAAAATATAAATATCTTACCCGAACAATAATCCTGTTAGCAGATATTTACTATGATTTATTCATTTTCATTCGACTTCACAAAAATTGTTTTTGTTTTTGTTTTTCTTCTTTGTTTTCATTGTTGAGAGTATTCTCTTTCTTTCCCTTTCTTTTAGTCTTCAATATCCTCATATTCTATCAAACCATAAACATACCCACTTACTTTGTGTGCCTTTTTCTTGCTTTCTTTTGCCTCATTTCTCTGCTCTTACCCCTCAAAACGTACAAAAATATTACATATAAATATTCATTCATATTCCCTTTCACTCTTTCTTTCGTTACTTACTGCAGCGTAGCTTAAGCTGTCGATCTACCAATACCTTTAGAGTTGTAGTTGACAGAACGATCTTAAACGTATCCTTTTATCCTTTGTCATAGAAACGAAGTCGATTGATCAATAGATTTCTTAAAGTTTGGTTATCGCTCATTGTTCAATATCAAGTCCCAAGTATAACCTTGGTGTCTTCCAAGAATTAATTGGTACTCCAACATCAACACGAAAACCCTTGTAACTATCACGACAATCCATCAAATTCATCATCTCACGAATATTCATCTCTATTCTCACCTGAAGCTTGATCCTACTGAGCTGGCAAACTTCACTTTCTCTTTTGTGTCTATCTCTTCTCTTTGCTCCTTATAGAACGCTGCATCACTAAAGAAACCAAATTTACCAAATGGGAAGTTTTCTACATACGTATCCCACTAAAGAAGAAGAGAATTTAGACTGTGTCAGAAAACATATGCATAGGGAGGCTTACTTTGAGGTTTAATAGACTACGTACAGAGTTATGAGCTCTTGCTAAATTCGCTGGAAATCCTCGCACAATCTGTGAATTCGGCAAAGATCTTCCATGATAGCTTGAAATACCTCCTTTGCCCCAAGTCCTACAGGAGAAAGGATTAACTCCCAACTAAACAGACAATGAGAAGGTGCTTACTCCAAGCAGTTAATCTTGAATCGATGCAGTAAGCTCAAGGGTCTACCACCAGGCGATGAAGAAAAGAAAGGCAGTTTCCTCCAGAATCCACCAAATTCTGTGCGAATCGTTGGAAAAGTAAGATCTACACTGGCATGGTGATAAGGTTGCCAATCTTTCTCAAGACTTGGAATGGGGAAGGAGGTGCGACCTGTCTCATAGGATAGAGTATATTTCATTACATTCTAAAAAAAACAACCAAAATAAAGAATCATATAGAGGAAATGTCCTGATTCATCACTTACATCACCGTCGAGTGAATGATGGTTTAACTTGACTCGAGCACCTGAACATCTCACAGGATGAATCAGATCATCGATTGAAGGAATATTAATGGAATGATGGAAAGGTTCAAAAGTCCATGTAACAACAGATTCAGCGGTACGATACACTTCTCTATTGATAAAAGGTAGAAAGGTTAGAAGGATCAGGGGAAGTAGAATGCTTCATACTTCACGGTGGATAATTTAATATTATTCTGAGAGATTGGACTTTTCCAACCAAAGAACTGTTCTAATTTCCCCTTTTCTTCTTTAGGTAGACTTGGTAATGGTAAAAAATTTGCCATTAAATCAATATTATTCTCATGTTCAATCTCTAAGAATGCTCGGAAGTTTTTCCCAATAGGACAATCTTTCCACGATATCCTCCAATTAGCACCAAGAGTATCAAGAGATTCATCAATTCCTTCTTTTTTAGATACATAGACTTCTAAACTATCACCTAATCCACGTAAATTTCGATCAGCAAAGATGAGCTAGGAAACATTCAACATTATAACAGTGCACTTCAGAAGGTTGCAATAGACGATGAGACTTACCCCTCCAGAGATCTGAGGATCAGTTACAGATCCTCCTACTGATATTTCAGGTGCAAATTTTAAACTTGGTCCTTCTGTTCCTTCAATAAACAGTGCAATCCCATCTTCCTTAACAATGGTTCGAGCCGTTAGATTTTGAAATAAACCACATGACTGTAATGCTCTCCACTTCTCTACATTAAAATCAAAATCAGAACCAGGTGTAAGACCTAAAACTTGCTGAAAGAGTAGAGGTTTCGATCGAGCAGGCTTCGGCCTTTTGACGGAATCTGTTACCGTCAAGGAAGAGTCATTGGAAGCAGGTAATGGAACCCATCTCTTCAAGTTAAGAATCACTGGCTGTTTAGATGTCTTGATCGTTGCTGAACCATGATACATCCAAAGACAAGCAAGGAAAACGAGAACTTGAATTACTTGCATCACTGGAAATCTTTCCTGCACTAAACAGCGATGTGCACAACCCAAAGTGCACACAATCTGAAAGCACAACTACTACAGTGTCGTTGTTGGTTATTAAAGTTAATGAAGCTCAATGAATGCGTATATCTGTTGGAGTTACTTGACTACCTACAAGAAGAAAAGATATAAAAGAATCAAATAGTCCAAAGATGAAAAGAAAAAAAGAAGAATAATTCATCCTCATTATTCAATGCACGTCAATACTTAAAGAAAAATTAGTAGATAAATGACTGTGCTAAATACATTTAAAAGGCAAACGAAGTGAAGAAAAAGCAAATGAAAAATAGTGAAATTTTATCATCATTTCGTATTTGTGTGAAATGTGACGAGTGAAAAAGTGTGTGAATATGAGGATATTTGAAAGTAGGGGGAAAATCGTCCTAGAAAGGAAATCAATACCAAATACAACCAAAATTAGAAAAGAACCATTCTCTATACTATCAAACACATCATTTGAAACGCAAAACACGATATGAATATTAGACAACTACCTTAGCGATATGTTAGAAGGATTGTAGGACACTGCTGTACAGTATACAAGATAAAAGTGAAACTTTAGCAATACATAAGATTTTACAACACAAAGAAGAAGAAGAAAAAGAAGTAGAAGAATAAAGGAAAGGACAGAAAACTGGTAAAAGAAAGAGAAAAAGAATTTTTAAAAGGGAGGTAATGAAGAATGAAATACAAATTGCACAATTTAATGAGACGATACGAAAGAAAGATCAACCTCTTCTTATTCATTTTATGCAGGCTCGCTCCGATGATGAACTGTATACTGTGGGACAGATGTATCAATATCACTGGGAGGATACTTGGACGTTGCTCCTACAGGCTTTACAAGTACTTTCTCACGGTTTAATCTCGCTCTCAACAATAACAACAAACCAAGAATTACCGCACCTCCAAATGTACCACCGATGATGATTCCAGCCAACTCATTAGTTGACAATCCATTATTACTCTTGTCGCTGCTATCATCAGGTGAATTCGTCGGTGCATACGTTGGAGGAATGAAGATCACAGGATTGCTATTCACAATGGAATTCACCTGTGCCATAGCTGTTGCATTCGCTCCTAAGGCCTTAGAAACTGCTTGTAAGGTAGCAGTGAAGTTATTAGACTCAACAGACTTGGCCAATTGTGTTGTTAACTGGTTATAGACAGTTGTGGGATCCTTATTCCCAGTGATTTGTTGAACGATTTCTAAGATCGCCTGTAACAACGAATTGGTGGAAGATACCCCGACAGTTAATCTTCGCTGCACCAACGAAATATATGAAAATGATTGAAATGTTACGAATGATGGGCTAATACTCATAGAGGCGGCTGTTGCATTAACAATGGCTCTTTTGTCAGCATCGGATAATACTGTAGTAGTTATTCCTGATAGTGTAATGGATGAACTAAAGGTAAGAATAATGGCGAATGTTGGTGCGCTAGTAGTAATAACAGTTGGACGTCGAGTTGATGTTGGTAAACGACTAGGAGGGTTAGAGATCTTAGTGGGTACACGACTGGGTGCGATCGAAGGAACTGTCGTTGAAAATCGAGTCGGATTAGAACTTGAAAGAGGCGCGGTCGGTTGATTTGTGGGAATGAATGAGGGACTTTTCGTGGGACAATTAGAGGGAGAAATACTCGGTGCAGCTGAAGGAAGGAGTGTCGGGGAGGAAGAGGGAGTAATACTGGGTAATGCCGAGGGAATGAGAGAAGGAGACAAAGATGGGGAAGGAGTGGGATTCAAAGAGGGAAACTGTGTGGGGATTTGTGAAGGGATAAGAGTTGGTGCATTGGAAGGAACTACACTGGGAGTGGTTGAAGGAGAAGTTGAGGGAGTATAGGAGGGTGTGTCGGAAGGAGTGCACGAAGGGATGTATGTTGGGGAAGGGGAAGGTTCCAAAGTTGGAATTCCTGATGGGTTATTCGTCGGTAAAAAGGTTGGTATATGGGAAGGAAGAACACTGGGTGAATCTGAGGGTGATGGTGTTGGTGTATTTGTTGGTGGTTCGGATGGGTTTGTTGTTGGTATTGTAGACGGTTGACTAGTAAGAAAGGGGAGAATAGTTGGTTCAACTGTGGGCTCTTCAGAGGGCTCTTCAGAGGGCTCTTCAGAAGGCTCCTCAGAAGGTTCTTGAGTGGGTTCTTCAGTTCCCGCAAATGAGTCAACATTGTCAATAGTGATAATATCTGTTGTGTCAGAATTTCTGATGATGGTCCGAGGGAAAATTGCTAAAGCAGGAACAACTTCTTCAGCGTCCATCAACGGAACACTCGCAAGCAGTAAAGCGATCGCACAGACAATAACTCCTCTCCAATTCATCTCCTTTTTGAAAGAAAAGTTTAAAAAGTGAAACTGCTAAATAGCAGGCAGCGCATTGTGCACAACCCAGCGCATAAATAAATCGGGAGTCAGTTTAGTAATTACATATTTTTAGAGTCAAAGAAATGAAACTAAAGAATCATAAAATAGACTATCTTTTACGATAAATATAAAAAGAATCACTGAAAAAAAAGTAACAAGTGTTTTACAAAAACGATAATGCATACAAGAAGAAGGTACCGTATCCTTTATTAAACATTATGACCTCGATGATGAAGTTCATAATGAGGAACTGAAGAATTGGTATTCGGAGGATTCTATCTAGTCGCAGGAACTACAAGAACATTCGCTTTGTTCACTTTTGCTCGAAGCAATAACAATAATCCAAACACCTCCAAATGTTGCACCGATGATTATTCCGGCCAGCACATTCAAAGACAATGCTTTGCTACTGTTATTATCATCAGGTAAATTTGTTGGAGCATATGTGGGTGATGGAGGAATGAAGATCACAGGATCGCTGTTCACTATTGAATTCACCTGGGCCAGTGCAGTAGAGTTCGCTCCTAACGCCTTAGAGACTGCTTTCAGCACGGCAGTAAAGTTTTGTGATTCTACTGCTTTTGTGATTTGCGCAGTTAATTGTTGATAGACGGTTGTTGGATCCTTGCCTCCAGTAACTTGTTGCACGACCTCTAAGATCGCCTTTGCCAACAGATCTGCTGAAGAACCCGTGAGGCGACGTCGGTTTGCAGACACTTGTATGAGTGCTTTCAATTGAACAGATGAGATATCAACTCCCATCGATGTCGCTGTCGCTTGAGTAATCGCGGCTTTGTCTTTATCTGTCGCTAGACTCACGTTTAATCCTCCTAAAGTTAAAGAGGAATTGAAACTCACAACACTCGCCTGAGTAGGAGCAAATGTAGGAGTAGAAGTCGGACTTCTAGTAGGAGTAGCAGTCGGACTTCGAGTTGGCACACGCGTTGGGGCGACTGATAAAAGAGTTGGGGCCCGGCTCGGCAAGAAAGAAGGGCGAACGGTGGGAGATCGAGTTTGGAGGGAGCTAGTTGGTGATGTTGAGGGAACTTGTGACGGAGTACGAGAGTTAGAAGGATTGCATGTTGGATGCGCTGAAGGAGGTGCCGTAGGAATAATTGTAGGATTAAAGGAAGGTGCAAAAGATGGGAACAGAGAAGGGAGCACGGAAGGGGAGGAAGTAGATGACGGGTTACTCGTCTGCGATGGAGAAGGAATGATAGATGGAGTAATTGTTGGAAATATTGTGGGATTTATAGTAGGAACCATAGTGGGACTCTTTGTTGGAGAAATTGTTGGTACACTTGTCGGTGTCTTTGTAGGATTTGATGAAGGTGTCCATGACGGCTGATGAGTTGGCTGATTGGATTTTGAAGTAAAGGCTGTGGGACCACTTGTCAGCTCTTGAGTTCCCTCTGACGGCTCCAAGATGGGTTCCTCCGATGGTTCTTCAGAAGGCTCCTGAGAAGGTTCTTCAGATGGCTCTAAGGAAGGCTCCTCAGATATTAGGGGAATTAGATCTTTCGAAGGAGTTGTTTGGTCATCATCAGTGCCATTCGTTTCTTCTTTCCCAACTACAGTTTCTGAAACGTTATTGGTCGCAACAATATTCGAGAATAGTGCTAAAGCAGGAACATTTCCCTTCCCCTTCACCACACTGATCAAACTTGACAATAGTAGAAGAACCCACAACAAGAACCTCATATGATGATTACCAATTCCTTCTCCACAGTTCTGGTGAGACAAGAGGAAACGGACATACACTTCATGCAATATAATGCTTTGAAGGTAGTGCAATGAGATGACCAAATTTTGGTTTTTAGGATTTTCATAAATTTACATTACTTTCATGCTTCTTTTGTCTATTTACTCGACTTATGAAAGAATAAGAAGGGAAAGGTATGAACAATTACGAGACGAATAACGAAAATCAAGAGAAGAGAGAGAGAGAGAGAAAAAAGTTAAGAAGATACATAATATACAGAAACCACATTGAAGTAAACTTTTAATATGCTTGATTGAACAAATTGAACATAAATAAAGTTAGCAGCGGGAGCGTATTCTTCTTAAATCATAGTGCATTAGTGTAGTTTTGAGAGTCATTGCAACGATTTGAAAAAGGATTAAACTAACAGCATTGTAAACGAAATATGCATAGCTCATGCTATTTCGTTCGGTGTTTTGAAAAGGTGTTCTGCAGTCCATAAGCTGGTTCAATAGAACGTCGTACAAGAATATAAATTGTAGAGTTGGGGAAACTGCCTTTATAAATTCACAATTCTTGGAACAATGACATCAATGTCATGTCCAACATTGGGAGAAAGCACATCTTCTGTCGCCTTTCCTCGAGATCTGAGCCATATCAAGAATAAAACCGTTAAAACGAACCCATTTGTTCCCGCAATCACTATTCCTATGATCTCCCCTATTGATAATCTTTCATCACTTCCACTTGAACTGCCAGTCGGTGATGTCGTTGGGTAAAGCACAGGGGCTGATGGGGTAAAGATACGCGGATCACTGTTCACAACTGAGTTTACTTGGACTTGTGCGGTTGCCTCGGCACCTAGTGTTTGTGCTATTGCCTGCAACAATTCTGTGAAGTTGTTAAATTGCACAAATTGCGTGATCTCATCGGTCAGCTGTTGATAAGCATACAACGGGTCATCCCCTGCTGTCACTTCTTGTGCTACCTCCATGATAGCCAGCGCAATCAAGTCCGGTGGTGCATTTAATTGCCTTAAGTGCCTGTGACTTGCTTGAACTTGGATCAATGCCTTCAACTGCACTGTGTCCACCGGTACTCCCATCGATGTTGCTGTCGTTAGCGTTATCGCATATTCGTCCGCGTAGGTCACCTGCGATACATCCAATCCTGCCAAAGTCAACGAGGAGTTAAAAATCAGGATACTGACTCTCGTAGGAGCTGCAGTAGGAGAGCCTGGTGTTACAGTTGGAATGGTGGAAGGCCTGAAAGACGGGGAAACGGTGGGGACTCTGGAGGGTCGTACAGAGGGAATGGTAGAAGGTTTGGCGGTTGGAGAAAGGGAAAGATACCACGACGGAGCGGAGGTAGGAGCGATCGTGGGAAGCATCGAGGAAGAACAGGTTGGAATCATGCTTGGGGAATAAGAGGGACTCATGGTTGGTGACGGAGTTATTGCGGAAGGAATTGATGTTGGAATGCCGGATGGAACTGAAGATGGTATAGCAGAAGGAATTGATGTTGGAATGCCGGATGGAACTGAAGATGGTATAGCAGAAGGAATTGATGTTGGAATGCCGGATGGAACTGAAGATGGTATAGCAGAAGGAATTGATGTTGGAATGCCGGATGGAACTGAAGATGGTATAGCAGAAGGAATTGATGTTGGAATGCCGGATGGAACTGAAGATGGTATAGCAGAAGGAATTGACGTTGGAATGCTTGAAGGGATTGAGGGGGGAATCGAGGAAGGATTAGAAGAAGGAAGACTAGTTGGTGAGACAACCTTTGTCGGTATTTGACTCGGAATGCTCGATGGAATTGAAGAGGGAACCGAGGAAGGAAGAGAGGAAGGGAATGATGTTGGAATAGCGGATGGAACCGAAGACGGCATAGAAGAGGGAACTGAGGAAGGAAGATTGGTAGGGGAGACAACCTTTGTCGGTGTTTGGCTCGGAATGCTCGATGGGACCGAAGATGGTGTAGAGGAGGGACTCGAGGAAGGAAATGATGTTGGAATGCCGGATGGGACTGAAGATGGTACCGATGAAGGATTTGAAGAAGGAGAATTGGTCGGAAAGACAACCTGCGTTAGCGCTTGACTCGGAATGCTTGAGGGAATTGAGGTCGGAATACCGGATGGAACGGAAGATGGTACCGATGAAGGATTTGAGGAAGGAAGATTGGTAGGGGAAACAACCTTTGTCGGTGTTTGGCTCGGAATGCTCGATGGAATTGAAGTCGGAATGCTGGTTGGGACTGATGAGGGTTCTTCTGTCAACTCTCCCGACTCCTCATAGGTCTTTATTAATCTTTCTTTCACGGTATGATCACCTGTGATCACATTTGACAGAGCCTGTTCCGTATTCCATATTGTGACTCGTTCCTTCTTTGATTTAACCTTTACTACTCGATCGGGAGGGAAAGAGACTTTCACAACATTTTTTGACTCACGACCATTCCTCAAATGACTAAACGTTCTCAAAACTTCTTCATTCGATGCAACAATAATCAAAGCAATATTTCCAAAAAACAGGAAAAATATTCCCCAAACATTAAAATTCATCATGTTGTCTTGTCCAACAAAAGAGTCTAATATGAGTTTCGCTCCTGAATAAACCTATTTTTCGAATAATAATTTATGAGAATTGAGAAGTATTTGGTATATGTTATTATTCAGTCATTCAATATTGTCATATCTCTCTCATGCTATGTGAGATCTCTCCACTTCCCGCATCATACTACTGCTACTACTACTGTCCTTTCTTTCATTCCACTGGATACTGGATACCATTCTCACTTCTCACTTCTCTATGTGCGGGATTCAGTTTCGAATGAAAATGAGATTTTACGGGAAATTTTATAACTTTACGTTATAACCCCCTTCCGAGATACCGGTAGACTCATTCTCTACCACCTATCTTTGGTTTCTACGCTTGAAGCGTAGATTGAGTGAAGAGGCGTAGTTCAACTACGAATACGGCGTAGAAACTGGTCGGTCAACTACGGAGTCAAGTCGTAGATGAACTACGCTTTCGCGTAGTTTTGAACTACGCACGGAAAGCTGTATTTTTGCGTAGAAATTGTGCGGTGTAAAAAATAAAGATATTCACAAATTTATCATATTGATCCAAACTCTACATTTCTTGATTTTATTTGATACTGCTCCCATGAATACTTCATCTAAGACAGCTTCGAC
>VFQN01008743.1_pt1 | contig 10107 bp, 17 predicted proteins | sample 3512371 | NCBI WGS metagenome assembly VFQN01 (sample SAMN10412370, study PRJNA504923) | tailings metagenome | isolation source: Replicate 2 from Balatoc abandoned mine | place: Philippines: Itogon, Benguet | collected 2017-08-28 | reverse complement strand
GGAGGCCCCATCCACTGCACGTACCGAGACAGGGTAACACCCGTGCTTTCATGATAATCGCGCGGATCCAACTGCGATTGGTCATGGACAGCGTTCCTATCTTCATCGGTTGGTTCGAAGGAAGTTTTGGACCCCCCATCCTCTCCACTCGTCGACCAGAAGACTGCGAAAAGCACTTAGCACACTAGAAATGTCAAGGGGACAAAGATGTCCGTCCACCCCGTGACACCCTGTCGGCCACTGGTAATCCAGACGCCGTAGAATGGCCAGAACCATGTATGGCGTATGGGAGGTGGGGACAACAAGGTGGCAGTAGGTGCTATGGGCTGTCATCAGGGCGTACTGTGTGCTACGTCATTGACCGACTGACTGGTGTACCGGTACACGGCGGGTGGCATGTGTGAGGCGGCAGCTTCCAAGCTGCAGGCCGGAGGCTCAGCACTAGAGGCATGGACACGTGGAGGCTGGCCCATCGTGGTGATATGATGCAGGAGTAGCAAGTCTGCTGGCAGCAAAATGGTGCATTACGTCTTTATATATGTTGCCACTACTCTCAGTGTTCATCTTAGCTAAGCCTTGAACGCGCTCCCCGCTCACGTGCGTGCTTTGACATTGTACAGGTACAGTGGGGTGATGGGGTGCACGCCGAGCCCCAAGATCCCAGCTCACCCGGCGCTGCCCGGCGTCATGTGCTCAAGGAAAAAACTAGCTGAAAGGCCTCACCCCCTTCTTGTTTGCACTCCAATAGGCCGTACCGTACAGGAATTGCACCCCAGCTACCGCTGCTGGCACCAGGGCACTGGCACCAACAGCCTCGTATCCCGTTCCCTCAGTCCCTGGTCCCTTATTATAATGCGCATAATACCGCACATCCTTTCCGTCATTCAGCTCGTTCAGCGTTTTGCAAGCCCTACACCACGTATCCAGTCAAAATAGGCCCTATTCGCGCACAGCTGCCAGTTTCTCGCCATTGTATCGCACAGTTGGGATAGACACGTGCCCATTCGACACGCAGCCACAGCAGACTCTCGCCACCTGTCACAGCGTGGTGAATTTCACGACAGTGAGACACTGCGTAGCGCATTCGGCAAATCTGTGTTGTGCCAGGCATCTGCTGCACATGCTACAGGACGCCACGTGCCGGTAGTCAGATGGGGTGGAGTTGGTTGTGCAAGCAAGTCAAGTTCAAAGTTCAGGCACCCGCGTATCAAATTCTGAATTCGTGTTCCTAAGTCAAAATGCAAGCCGCAAGTAGAGCTCAGGCGCTTCACGCGCGGCAAGCCTCTGTCCTCCAATCGGCACCTAAGGTGCCAGTATGCAAGGCCCCTATGCATCTTGCACAAAATGTAGTAGCTTTGGAACCAAGCTTATGCCAGTGCCGTTTTAGCGTGGGCGCGCACAACCCACATCGGGGCGTCATTGCGCGGTCGACAAACGAGAGCGTCACGCAGTTTGATGTGGACGCGGGCGTCCCTCCAGTCGACGATGGAGTTGACCTCGGCCCGCGCGACGACGATGTAAGGCAAAGTACCTATCATCTGCGCTTCGGCCAGGGAAATCCTTACAGCTGCCGACTTCACCCCACAGAAACCAGAGCTGACAATGCTCACGTCGGATAACTTGCAGGTGCTTCCCAACAGCCTCGCAGACTCCATCGACGAGGCAGCCAAGGTGGGGACTGGGGCTGGGACTTGGGAGGCGAGGGAGGTCTCCTCTTGTGCTGCACGCCAGCCTGCGTCAAGGAGTGGCGGCCCTGTAGTGCTCATTCTCTCCGCCACCAAGTACTCACAGACATAATGCAATTAAATTGCAGGCAACTGCCGAGGCCATCCAACGTGGCAACACCCGCTGCCAGGTGAGTCAGGGGGTGGTGTGGCCTTATGAGCGCCCCGTTCAAACCAGAATCGCCTCGAGTGCCGTGCGTCAAACTCCGCATGCCACCGCTACCACAATTCTCCCCACCCGTGTTAACCGCCTGCTTACCTTGCTAGCCACCGTTCAGCCCGCTCGATGTCCGCATGTCCTTCCTCCTCACACCCTGTCCCTCCCTCTCCCACTCCCCCTTCCCCTCTTCTCCTCCCCCCCTGCCCCTCCACACGTCGAGCCTACACATGCCCGACTGCTGGGACTGCATCTCCTCTCACTCTGCCTCCCTCCTGATTTTTCCCCTGTCCGCCTTGCTAGAGACGTGATGTTGATCAAGCATGGTGTCCCCACCCCCATTCGCCCCTCCGCAGGTTGAGCTGCACATGCCGGACTTCTGGGACCCCATCTCTGGGCCGCAGTTCCCCAATCGCGGGGACCAGGACCGCTTCTGGCGCATGACCCGCCGCTTCATGGAGCAGCTGGCCGCCAGCCTGGGAACCACCAACGTCAACGCGGTGAGCGGCGGGTTGTGTATTACTACTAGCATTGTTCTGTTAGCAATGTATGAGACAGAGACGAGATTTGGTGTGGTGCTGTGTGGCGGGGGCGGGCGCTTCTTGGAGCAGCTGGCGGCCAGCCAGGGCACCACAAACAGTGACGCAGTCATGTGTCCTTGATTGCCGGGATCAGCTCTGTCTCCCGAATGTGACGGGGCTGGGCCCTGGAAGGGGACCAAAACTGTAAATCCATGCATAGAGCAATGGGCAGGAGGGTCGGGGCTGGGGGGGAACGAAGTACCTGCGAAAGGACAGCATGGCAACGCAGTACTGCAGGCGAGTAGTCAGCATCGAAGGCGGGGGGGAGGAGGCCGGGGGACCGGGGAGGACCTTATACACGAGGGCGGGGAGGGAGGCATGGCGGGCGGCAACGCAATGGTCGTGTCTTGACGCACAACATGAAACACCAAAGTACTGTCTTTCACCCCCATCCCTAGGTGTACCCTGATGCGGGTGTGGCGGCCATGCTAAGCCACCAGTGGCAGGACCGCGGCTTCAACATCTCGTCCCTGAACGACAGGAGGTAGGTGGTGGTGGTGGTGGTGGTGGTGGTGGTGGTGGTGGTGGTGGTGGTGGTGGTGACACAGCTACAGTAAAGCGGAACGGAATCCTGAAGACTCATGAAAGTGACCGTCCGCCGGCTCCAGGGGTGCGGGAAGGGGAGGAGGGGCAGGGGATGGGGGGGAGGCGCAGATATTCAGGACCGCGGCTGCAGCATTGCATTGCTGAACGACAGGGGGTACGTGCTGCTTTGCGGGGTGGGTGGAGCGGAGGAGGGGCAGGGGCTGGGGAGGTGTGTGGGGGCAGCAGGGGCCGGGTGGTGAAGGAGCCAAGCGGCAAATCCGATGTTGGGAGTTGGAGTACCTTATTGCTCTATGACAGTAGGAGGAGTGGGAGCAAATGTTGTAATGATAGGGTCCAGCTCCTGGATGCCCCTGTGGGTAGCCCGCAATGGGGTCCCTCCTTGCGCTACTACCAACTGCGTCTTTTTACTTCAGCCTCAAGCAAACGAGGAGCCGTGGCTCGCACCGTTGGGTTGAAGAGGGGGCCGTGGCTTCACACGCCTTCCTCCCTGTCCACGTATCACGCCTCCCGCCGTCGCCCCCGCGTAGGCCCATTAGGTCGGATGATGGCTGGTGGCCATTCCCTTGGCGCCTTGGGCGAGCCCCAAGATAGGCTTTCCTTTCGTGCAGCACTGCAAAACCGTACTGTGCCCTCTCCCCCCTTAGGCCCATCAAGGCGGATGACGAGCTGGTGGTGATCGCCCGGACGTGTTGCACAGAAAGTGGAAACTGACATGCATTACCGACGCCGTACTGTGCCCTCTCCCCCCTTAGGCCAATCAAGGCGGACGATGAGCTGGTGGTCATCGCCTGCCCCGACCCCCCGGGCGCTGACGACTGCATGCGCGTGGTACGTGGGTAGAGCGGGCCGATGTACTAGCAGCAGGAGGTTGGAAAAAATGGAATGTAGCGGCTGGGCAGTTTGGTCACGCGCGCTCAAGACTGCATGCGCGTGGTAGGGAGCGGAAAAGCGGGGGTGGGACGGGTGTTGGGCGGGGGGTTAGCGGCTTGGCATTGCTCTCGTGCGCCCGCCCGACTGCCCACCCCGAATTGCACCCCTTAACCCCCTCTCACCCCCCAGGTGCGGCAGCTGTCGTCCCAGGATGAAGAGGCGGGGGCCCTGGAGCGGCCCGTGGTGCTGTTCAACCAGCGCATGAGCAGGTGGGTGTGCCTGTGTGTGTATTAGGGAGATGTGTTTTAGCGAACCATTACCCATGCCCACCTGGAGCGGCCGGTGGTGCTGTTCAACCAGCGCATGAGCAGGTGGGTGTGCCTGTGTGTGTATTAGGGAGATGTGTTTTAGCGAACCATTACCCATGCCCACCTGGAGCGGCCGGTGGTGCTGTTCAACCAGCGCATGAGCAGGTGGGTGTGCCTGTGTGTGTATTAGGGAGATGTGTTTTAGCGAACCATTACCCATGCCCACCTGGAGCGGCCGGTGGTGCTGTTCAACCAGCGCATGAGCAGGTGGGGAGAGGTGGGTGTTCCGTGGGCGAGCGTTGAACCGTAAAGCGGCAAAGTGTCACAAACGGAGGACAGTCCCGGGGTGTGGGGAAGGAGTAAGGGGCGCTTGGCGTGACAGGAGGGCCAGGGATATGCGGGACAGGGCAGCGGCGGAGATGACATGGGCGCACACGCTGTGAGCTCCTGTGTCGTATGAGTCTTATGTTGCAGACTGGTATTGGTGTCGCATGCCCTGGAACATGGCCCGCCGTGCCATGCGGCGACGAGCTGGGGAACCCCTGTGGCACTCTCGCCCTCCGCCGGCACTGCCGTACTTCAGATACACGTGTTTGAGCTGCTGCCATGCAGCACCGCCGGCTGCCGGCTTCCTGCAGTCAAATCCCACCGCCCGGTTGCCCCCAAGTCCCACGCAGCAATCGTACATTGTGTTACAAGCACTTCTTTTGTCCTCCTCCCTACAAGGCGACGTGGGTCTGGGCCTGAACGCCCGGCGCATCCGCATCGCCAATATGCTTTTCAGTACTTGGCTTACCACTGCACCACCCCCCTGCACTGCCCCTGCGCCCCCCTGCAGCGGCGACGTGGGTCTGGACCTCAACGCTCCTCTCCTGGCTTCCACGTCTTGTTACTTTGCCGCACTGCGCCTGTCCCCACCCCCCCAAAGTCTAATATACATTACTATAACACGTTAACGTACTACCTCGTCCTCCCCCCCCTGCAGCGGCGACGTGGGTCTGGGCCTCAACGCCCGGCGCATCCGCAACAACTTCCTCAAGCCCTTCACCATCACATACTCGCTGCGGCCCATTGGGGACATCGGCACCGTGTTCAGGCGCTACCCGGGGCTGTGGAAGGTGGGCCAGGGGCAGGGGGTGGGAGTGGGGGCCAACCGCAGAGCAGCAAAGCAACAGGTGGGGGACGGGGTGGGGCCAGCATGGGACGGGGGGCCCCACGGCGGGGCCAGGCCTGGTAAACATCCTTGCGTCCTGCCTCACCACCACCGCCAAACCTCTCTCGCCTTCATAGCCTTTCATGTTGCGCAGGTGTTTGTGGAGGGGGAGAACCTGCCCGCCTGGCGAACATCCATGCACCCCGCCTTGACGCCCCACGGCAAACCTTCGCCCCCAATCAATTATCAAGTACAAATACTTCACAATTTTCTTATGTCCTTGCCCAGGTGTTTGTGGAGGAGGAGAACCTGCCCGGCCGCTACCGCCTCATCAAGGAGTCGCCATCGCGGCCTCAAGGTGAGGGAAAGGGCGGGGTGGGGGTAACCGCAGAGCGGGCGGAGGGGGGAGGGAGGCGGATGAGGGGTTGCGAGCAGCAGTCCAGTTGGGGGCCGGGGTGAGGGGCGAGGGGACGTACGCCATGCCCGCTGGGCCCGGGGGGCACGTGTCAGGACCTGAAAGGGACAGTGTGGCCTACCCATGAGCAAGGGCGCAACGGCGTTGGCGAGGCGCTGGACTACTTAGTCCGCAAGGCGCTCGAGGGCCCTGTGGTCGGGACAACACAAGATCGTGTGGCGACACAAGCATACATGACGACATTGCCGTTTTGCCACTTGCCCAATCTGCAGGCGAGGCGCTGGACTTCACGATCCGCGAGGCTTAAGACCCCGAGTCGGGACAATTTATGTTGCCATATGACTCGTATGACATGAGTACCGTATGTAAATAACATGCCTCTTGCCAACTGCAGGCGAGGCGCTGGACTTCATGATCCGAGAGGCGCTGGAGGGCCCCCTCGGCGGCGAGGGCGGCGAGCCGGGCCAGCCGCCCGCCCAGCCTTCGCTGCTGCAGCAGCTGTCGCGCACCGTCACGTCGCTCGCCTACTTCATGAAGAGCCTCAAGAACTGAGGCCGTGGCGTGGCGGCAGGGTCGGAGGGCAGGGGCGGAGAGCAGGCGGAGGGCAGGCGGAGCGTAGGGGCGGAGGGCGGAGGGGATAACGGGTGCACACATGGAGAGCCTCAAGAACTGAACTGAGGCCGTGGGGGCTGAGTGGTCTGCTGAGATGCCTTCAAAACGGAGGACCCACATGAGCTACCGGTACTGCGTGAGGGCAGGGCATGAAGGGCCTCAAGGGCTGAGTCCGTGGCGCGTAAGGAGGGTTAGGGACGGCAGCGCCTGTAGCTGAGGAGGGTCAAGGACTGAAGTGGCGCATGAAGGGCCTTTTTGTTGAGAGCTGGGGCCGCGGTGCGGTGGCGTGGGGGGCAGGCGCGGGGGGGCAGGGGGACGGGGCTGTTGGGAACAGAAGGTTGGGAACGGTGCGCACTGCATATCATGAAGAGCCTGAAGAGTTGCGGCCTCGGAGCAGCGACGGGGTACAGGACACGGGGGTGGTGAAAGGGGTGTAGGCTGCGGAGGCGGCGGTGCGGCGGTTTGTGTGCGGCAGTTGGGAGGGGATGCTTATTGAGGGTAGGGGGGCGGCAGGCATGCTTCTGTGTGGCTGACGCGGTGCGCATTGCTTTTGTGTACCGTAGGCTGTGCCGGTATTGTACGCATACCGGGACAGTGGTAGTAGCTGTCCCGGCGCGACTGCGGATTCGTTGTCCCTCATCCGGCGTGTGAGTGTGGTGGCCTTTGTCGAACGTGTATATGTACCAGTCTAAGACCAGAGCCGCGTGTATGTGTGAATGGGTCTGGAGCCCCAGCACGTCTGACGTCCCTGGCGCCGTAATTTGGCACATTGTGTTACGTTCCAGGTGGTGTGGCGGAATCGGGCCGACTGTAAGCGCCGCTTTTCAGGCGATCCGCTCACATGCCACGGGCGCAACCAGGTTTCCATGTCAATCCTTATATTTAGCTTTGCCTCGACCAAAAGAGGCTGTCTTGTGGTCGATGGCGAGGTGCCTGAGTGTTCAGTTGGTCTGGGGGGCAAAAGGGGCTCTCCTCCACGCAGGCCATGAGGAGAGCTCCCCTGCTTGCCATGAGCTCGGTGTGCCGAGTGTGCCCGTACACATACAACCTGGTTAATCACGGTCAACTCTAGCGTACGCCGTGCAGCCTATTGGCAAGGAGGCTAACCCCAGCTGGGGTTGGAATGAGTCGGATGGCTTTATGGCTTCCAAAAAGTCACCCCCATGGGGTCTGACAGAATACACAGGGTCCCGGATCGAGCACGCCATGTCCTTCACTCAGGTTCAAGGAATACCGGTCAGGTATTGTCTGGTGATACGGCCACGTGTCATCCTAATGCTCCCGCCACACGCACTGTGTGCCTCCGCCTACCTACCCCAAATGGGTTCTCCCCTGTCCACCTTACGCCCGCAAGTTAAACGCTGACGGCCTGCTCCCTATACCTGTAAGAATTGTGATCCTCACAGGCTCACCACCTCTCAAATCCCATGCCAAGTGCAGTTCATCCTCAACAAGCACTGCGCGCACTAGGCGCACCACCCATGACACAACCTGCCTCAACCTTTGGGTCCGGCCACGCGCAAGGCCACGCGTGCGTCCAGCAAGCCCGTAAGCGCCTCCCTAACTTCCGCCAGGTCTGTGTTATCCCAAGCAATTGCTGTTGCACCACCGCACCTCACAGGCGCAGCGCTTCCCCCGCCCTGGCAGCGCAGCTTGTGTGCTTGTCCCACCTGGTCCCCCAGCCACAAGCGCGCACCTGCTGCACCGATATACACTCGCACCTGCCGCCGTACCCCCTGCCCGTACCACACCCAGCCTACCGGCAGGAACACAATCGCCACCCCTAAGTCCCCTCAAGTCCGCATGCATGCAGCTGCTCCATGACCGACCGCATGCATGCAATCCTATGTGCCAGCATGCTAGCTGACCCACGGGCCACCGAACGGTCTAGCGCCGCCCACGCTGCCACGCAGCGTTCAGAAACACGCTGACAACTGATCCTGTCCCACCCAAGGCCCAAGCGCCAGTGTACCGGTCTTATTTGGTACAAGATTCTAAGCGCTTACAATTTTGGACCCTTTCACCCGGAAATTGTCACAGTACTGCTTACAATTTCGGCCGTAGGAATTGTAAGTCTGAGCTTTTCCTGGAGGCCATGCCCCCCTAACCCCCAACTGACTACTACCGTACGCACAGGCTGACAACTGAGCCTGCCCCACCGGTTCTCCCAAGGCCCAAGCGCGCCTCCTGCCTTTCTTCGCTCCGCTCCCCGAGCCCCCGTACCCCTGCCCCATACCGCACCTACTGCACGGACTGGGCCGCCCCCTGCTACGGTACGGCTGTGTTCGGCCCACAGTGCAACTCCTGTGCACCTGTTCTTCGCACCCCTGCCCAATGTACAGGCGCATCTCCTCCCTTATAGCTTACCTGCCTACACCATCATGCATGCAGTACACACACCGTTGCTTGCGTGCCATCTGCCTGCTTCTATATGCTGCACCCTGTCTCCTAACCCTGCTTGCCTACATCTGTCTCAGGCGTGTTATGCCTGCAACCCGCACCGCATCCGCAACACACCGTTGCTTTGCGGCACCGCCTACACCCAGTCCACGCCTAACTCCATTGTCCGGCCCCAGCTCGCGCACAATCGGTGTGTGCCGGTACCCGGAATGCGGGCCGATCCCGTCCCATTCATTTGCGCAACTATGGACACAGCAAACCAGCAATGCGGCAGCAAAACGCCTTACTGTGTATGCCACCCGTTCATGCGGCTGCAACCACACCTGTAGGGCTGCAAGTCACAAGGCCCCAAACTGCAACCCTAACACACGCACCCGGCACACGCGCAGTCCGCCAGACTCTTTCCGCGCCAATGCCAGCAGGCACCCATCCTGCCAACCCTCCCAGCCCACACCACCTAGCAGACTCCTTTCCTTGCAAGTGGCGCCTGCTGGCCCTAAGCTAAGCAAGGTAGGGTGGCACCCCGCTGCTGCCCCCAGCACACACCACACTGGTCTAGTCTCGCCCACGAGCACGGCGGCCACCTCCTTGGCGGCACCTGCGGGTAGCACCTGGCTCCGCCTCCCCCTCCAGCCCTGTGTCGTTACGGCTGCGCACTCTGCGCCTCGCCCGTAGCAGGCGGTCGCCCCCCGAGCAGTACGCGCTGGCAGGACAGCACCGCAGGTACCACCTGCGCCACCACCACCACCACCGCCGGCAGTCGAGCGGCGGGGTGCTGCGCCCCCACAGCGGCTATGCCCTAGCCCCTGGGCCGCACGCGCTGGCAAGATGGCAGGTCCGCGACCTCCGCCGCCCCCTCCGCCCTCGCAGCCGCTACCCCCTGGGCGGCACGCGCTGGTAGAAGAGCAGGTAGGGCTTCTCCACCAGCACCGTGCCCTCCGCCACCAGGTCCACCACGGCGTCGTTGAAGCGCAGCCAACGCCCGTCCGGCTGCAGCACGTCCGACGTGTAGTGCCCGCCTGCGGGGGAGGCAAGCCAGCGCCTGTCTTCAAAGGTCCAAGCAATTGGGTACAACATAAGCAAGCACAGCGGCAGCGGCCGTCGGGCTGTTGCACATCCCCAACGTGTGTTTCCCGCCTGCGGCAGGAACAAGACAGGAGCGCATGGGGGCCCGCAGGAGCAGGCGCAGGGGGGGGGGTGTTACGCACCCGCCATGCTGCGGCCGTGGTGGTTGACGGTTGCGATGAGGCGGTACTCTGCGTTGCCGCGGTCGGGGCAGTCGTCGGCCAGCATCTTGCCGTCCAGCCGCAGCGAGGTGCCGAACGACACCGCCTTGTGCAG
>VFQN01008742.1_pt1 | contig 10108 bp, 13 predicted proteins | sample 3512371 | NCBI WGS metagenome assembly VFQN01 (sample SAMN10412370, study PRJNA504923) | tailings metagenome | isolation source: Replicate 2 from Balatoc abandoned mine | place: Philippines: Itogon, Benguet | collected 2017-08-28 | reverse complement strand
CGTGACCTTTTCCCGTAAGCGATAACGAACCATACAAATCAACTTTTACATGAGTAATTTTATCCAATTGATTTTCTTCTTTCAATTCGTTTAAAAAGCGTTCGGCAGCACGCCAAGGACCAAGTGTGTGTGAACTTGACGGACCAACACCAATTTTTAGCATATCAAAGACTGAAATACATTCTTCCATTTACGATAACGATTTAGTTAGGCAAAGATATTGAAATAATAAGATAGGTTGTTGGATGAAATTCTTAAAAAAGGAATAAAGTTGATTGCTGAATTACACTTCATCCCCAAAAAAATACAATTCAGTAAAATTAAATTGTATTAGGATGATGGTAGATGCAATTTTGTCCTATCAAAATACAACAACCATGAAATCATTTTACACTTTATTTTTATTTTTTATCAGTTTTATTACTTTGGCACAGACGGAAATCTCCGGAACTGTATTGGATGAAAAAAATAAACCATTAGCAGGAGTGAACATTTTTATTGAAGGAACTTATGATGGAACGTCATCAGATGAAAATGGAAAATTTAGTTTTCAAACCACAGCTTCAGGGAATCAGATTTTGGTTATTTCGTTTCTTACCTATGAAACATTAAATACTCCGATTGATGTTGATAACTGTAAAAATAAATCATTCAAACTTCGTGAAAGTGTCAATACACTTGATGCTGTTGTTGTTACAGCAGGAACATTTGACGCAGGTGAAAAAGCAAGAGTTTCGGTTTTAAAACCTTTGGATATTGTTACTACGGCAGGTTCTAATGGCGATATTGTTTCGGCATTACAAACGTTGCCGGGAACGCAAACTGTTGGCGAAGACGGACGTTTATTTGTTCGTGGTGGTGAAGCTGATGAAACCCAGACTTTTGTAGATGGTATTCGTGTGGCACAACCTTATGGTTCAACAGCAGGAAATGTTCCTACACGTGGTCGATTTTCTCCGTTTTTGTTTAGTGGAATGTCTTTTTCAACAGGTGGTTATTCGGCGGAATATGGCGAAGCACTTTCGAGTGTGTTGTTATTAAACACGAAAGATGAAGAAATTCAGGAGAAAACCGATATTTCTTTGATGACTGTTGGTTTAGGTTTGGCAAATACTCAGATTTGGAAGAAAAATTCGTTGTCATTCAATGCAGCTTATATGAATTTGGCGCCTTACCAAAAACTTGTACCTCAAAATATGGATTGGAACAAACCATTTCAGTCGTTTTCGGGTGAATCAGTATACAGACGAACATTTGATAACGGCATTTTCAAATTATATGCAGCTTTTGATGTATCACAATTTAGTATTAATCAAGAAAGCATCAACTCGATTGAGAAAACCCGAATTGATTTGGAAAACAACAACTTTTATCTAAACGCTTCTTATAAAGCGAACTTTAGTAACCAATGGCAATTATTCAGTGGTTTAAGTTATGGTTATGGGAAAAATGAAATTGGTTTTTCACAGGATAATGTGGCGAATCAAGAGCATTCATCTCATTTGAAATTAAAATTGAAAAAATCTTTTTCCGAAAGAGTAAAATTAACTTTTGGTGCGGATTATTTCATTACAAAATTTGACGAAGATTATAATTCAAATGAAGATTTTACTTTCAGTAGCGGATACAATGCTAATATTGCAGCTGCTTATGCAGAAACCGATATTTTCTTTTCCAAAAAGTTTGCCGGAAAATTTGGTGTTCGTTTGTCTAATAATGATTTATTAAACGAAACCGCTGTATCGCCAAGAGCATCATTAGCCTATAAAGTATCAAAATATGGTCAGTTTTCATTGGCTTACGGAAGTTTTACCCAAGCACCAAGACAAGATTATCTGAAATATGCTGACTATTTAGAAAGTGAAAAAGCAGATCATTATATTTTGAATTTTTTATATAATAAGAATCGTAAGTTATTTAGAGCCGAAGCCTATTATAAAAAGTATAGTGATTTGGTTAAATATGATACTGCTGTTTCTCAATTTGACAGTGAGTTTACTAATGGTGGTTTTGGTTATGCCAAAGGTTTTGAAGTGTTGTGGAGAGATAACAGCACAATTAAAAACTTAGAATATTGGATTTCGTACTCTTATATAGATACACAAAGAGATTATCGTAATTATCCAACAGAAGTTACCCCAAATTTTGTAGCCAAACACAGTTTGAGTGTCGTATCAAAATGGTGGATTAACAAATTACGTTCACAGTTAAGTATTACGAATAGTTTCTCAACAGGAAGACCTTATAATAATCCAAATGAGGCAACATTTATGAACGGAAGAACTAAAGGTTATAACAATCTTAGTTTGGGTTGGGCTTATTTGATTTCGCAACAAAAGATTTTGTATTTCTCAGCTTCTAATGTTTTGGCAACACAAAATGTCTTTGGTTATGAATATGCTAACGCAGTAAATACTAATGGCGTTTATGAAAGAAGAACCATTCGTCCAACAGCTGATCAGTTTTTCTTTGTAGGTTTCTTTTGGACCATCAGCGATAACAAAAAAGATAATCAGTTGAATAATTTGTAGTTAAAAGTGACTAGTAAAGAGAGAGAAGTAAAGAGTAAAGAGTAAAGAGTTTTTAGCTAATCACTATTCACTAATTACTCTTCACTAAAAGAGAAACAATTCATCTATTAAAATCAACAGTTCGGTAAGTATAAATTTTAAAAGGTATAAAACCGAAATACTTTTGAAGTGTAATTAAAAACAAGTTTCAATTCATCAACATTAAAAATTAAAATCATGAGAACAATTATTACCATTACCGCTTTTTTTGTTTGTTCATTATTGACAGCACAAACCCAATATGAAACAGGAATGCAAAAAGCATTATCACTTTGGGGTGAAGGAAAAACAACTGAAGCAACCGCTTTATTTGAAAGAATAGCTACAGTAGAAAAAAACAATTGGTTGCCAAGTTATTACATTGGAATGATTAACGCTGTAGAAGCTTTTAATCCAAAGAATAAAGAAAAAGCAACGGCTTTAATTGAGAAAGCTCAAAATGCAGTTGATAATGCAACATTGATTTCCCCAAATAATGCAGAAATCATGGTATTACAGGCAATGGTTTATACCGCAATTTTGGTTCAAGATCCAATGACTAACGGTATGAAATATTCAGGATTGGCAATGGAACAATATTATAAAGCGTTAGCCATTGATCCAAATAATCCTAGAGTAGTTTTTAGCAAAGCCGAATTTGAACTTGGTGGAGCCAAATGGAGTGGAGCCAATACTAAACCTATCTGCGCTCAAATTGCAAAATCAATCGAATTATTTGCTACTTTTAAACCTGAGACAGTATTTCATCCAAATTGGGGTGAAGACAGAGCAAAAGAAGCATTGAAAAATTGTAAATAGTCAAAAAGTTATTTGTAAAAGTCTCATTTTAAAACAATGGTCATGATACAAAAATTAATCAAAGAATTTTATAGAGCGGTTATTATTGCCTTAGTCATTTTTATGGTTCTTTTAGGAATACAATATATAATCGGAAATAAAGTTTCTTTTAATAGTGCATTATTGACCAATTTTGGCTACACCATGCTTTATGGAATTTGCCTGCACATGTTCAATGCTCTTCTGTTTATTTATCTGAACAGAGTTTTTAAAAATGACAGATTTACACCTAAAAGATTGACAATAGGTTTTTTAGCCTCATTTATAGGCTCGTTAGCAGTTATTTTCTCTCTTCGTGTTTTTGAAGATGTCATTATAGAAGGAAAATCCTTTTCAGATTTTTGGAATGGTGAAAGAATGAGTAATTATCTGGTAGCAATTATTATTACTTTCATTGTAATTCTAGCCATTCATGCTTTTTATTTCTACAAAGCCTATAATGAAAACCGAGTAAAAGAACAAAAAGTTATAGCCGGAACAGCATCGGCTAAATTTGAGAGTTTAAAAAATCAAATTGATCCTCATTTTTTGTTCAACAGTTTGAATGTATTGAGTTCTTTGATAGAAGAAAATCCCGATAATGCGCAACGATTTACCACTTCGCTATCCAAAATCTATCGCTATGTTTTGGAACAAAAAGATAAAGAATTGGTTTCGGTAGAAGAAGAATTGCAGTTTGCCAAAACGTATATGAATTTACTCAAAATGCGTTTTGAAAATAGTATCAGCTATGAATTGCCAACGGATTTTGATAATATGGAAGCCAAAGTCGTTCCGTTGTCGTTACAATTGCTTTTGGAAAACACAATCAAACATAATGTAGTTAGTGAGCAAAAACCACTACATATTAAAATTTATATTGAAAATAATTATTTAATCATTGAGAATAATTTACAAAAAAAGGAAACCTTACAAGACCGAAAAGGAGTTGGTTTACAAAATATTGTTAATCGCTACGCGCTGATTTCGGAGAGAAAAGTTTTGGTGGAAGAAACATCAGAAGTTTTTAAAGTAAAAATTCCAATTTTAACCAAACAAATTGCCATCATGGAAACACAAAATATATATAACGAAAATATGGCTTATGTAAGAGCCAAAGAAAGAGTAGATCAAATAAAAGGATTTTACGGAAACTTAATTTCGTACTGTTTCGTAATTCCGGTATTGATTTTTATTAATTTAAGTACAACTAAATTCCAATGGTTTTGGTTTCCATTGTTAGGATGGGGAATGGGAGTAACGTTTCACGCACTTGAAGTTTTTGGCTATGGAAAAACGTGGGAAGAAAAGAAAATCAGAGAGATTTTGGAAAAAGAAAATAATCAGAACGGAAAATGGAAATAGTTATGAATAATCAGGATAACCAAAAAGCATTGGAGCAATTAGCCAGAGAACGAATAAACAGAACAAAGAAATTCTATAATCACTTATTGGTTTATGCAATAGGAGTGGCCATTTATGTGTCAAAAACTTATTTCGGTGCTCCGTTGAATTTTTTACCTATAAAATATATCAACGAATTTGTAATGTGGTTTTGGACATTTTGTTTAGTGGTACAAGGCGTTAGATTGTTTTTTACAGAAAAAGTATTTGGATACAACTGGGAACAAAAGAGAGTTAATAAAATAATGGAAAAGGAAAAATCTGCTAATCAAAAATGGGAGTAATTATGGAAACGAATAGCAACGAATTTGAAAGATATCAAAAGGCTAAAAAGCAAGTACAGGAAATAAAAGGTTTTTATATTCACTTGATGTGTTACCTGTTGGTTATGGTTGTATTGATTTTTATTAATTTAAAATACACGCCACAATATCTTTGGTTCTTTTGGTCATTATTAGGATGGGGAATTGGAGTATTTGTTCATGCGATAATGGTTTTTAATATCTTTTCGTTTATTGGAAGAGATTGGGAAGAGAGAAAAATAAAAGAATTCATGGACGAAGAAAAGTCAAAAAATAAATATAAATAGTTATGGAAAATCAAGACGAAATAAGATATAGAGAAGCTGCCAAGCGAGTTAAAAAGATTAAAGGTTTTTATTCCCATTTACTAGTTTACATTGTAGTTAACATTATGATTTTCATACTAAACGCTCAAAGTGTTAATGAAGGTGAAAGTTATTTCCAATGGAAGACGTTAACTACACCATTCTTTTGGGGAATTGGTCTATTGGCTCACGGACTTTCGGTTTTTCTTCCGGGTATGATTTTAGGTAACGATTGGGAAGAGAAGAAAATCAAAGAATTAATGGAAAAAGAAAAAAGCAATAAATGGGAATAATTTCAGTTGACAGTTCTCAGTTTTTAGTTGTCACCTTGAGCGCAGTCGAAGGGCAAATCCACAAATAACCAAATCCACATTAACCAAATGAATATTATCATTATAGAAGACGAAAAACCGGCAGCGCGACTGCTTCAAAGGAAAGTAGAAAAATTAGGATTGCAAGTCAATACCATGCTACATTCAGTAGAAGAAGCTGTAAATTGGTTTAATTCCAATGTACATCCTGATTTAATCTTTTTGGATATTCAACTTTCCGATGGATTATCGTTTGAAATATTTGAGCAAATTGACATTAAAAGTGCCGTGATTTTCACAACGGCTTACGATGAATATGCCTTACGAGCGTTTAAACTAAATAGTATCGATTATTTGTTGAAACCAATTGATGAAGATGATTTGGAAATTGCAATTAATAAATTCAAAGCTAGAAACGTTTCAGCTCCAAGTTTGTCTTTAGACTTCGAAATGATTAAAAGAATGCTTGTCAACCCAATTGACAGAGAATATAAAAAACGCTTCACGATAAAAATGGGACAACAATTAAAAATGATTGCCATTGAAGAAGTAGAATGTTTCTATAGCGAAAACAAAGGAACGTATCTGCATACCTTAGATAATCGTGATTATCTTTTGGACAATACGTTGGAACAACTCGAAACCGAACTCGATCCCAAAGACTTCTATCGTATTTCAAGAAAATTCATTATACCAATGAAAGCCATAAAAGAAATCCAATTACACAGCAATTCCCGATTGAAAATTGTTCTTCCAACTTATAAAGATGATGAGGTTATTGTTGCCCGCGAACGTGTGAATGATTTTAAGGAATGGTTGGGATAGAATAACGGCGTTCCGCGGCTTTGCGCAGTTGCGGTGCCAGCGAACGGATTATTTTCTGTTAAAGATGAACGTTTTTCGTGAACACATAAAAACAAAAACCAGCAATTGCGCAAAACCGCTGTTAGCGGTTCGGCATTTTATTTATAAATCACGTTTTGCCTTCGTTTTTATGATTTCGCTATTTATTTTGTCTGAATATAATAATGTGACGTAACATCGAGTTACACTTTGGTGCTGAATAGATAATTGAATTTCTCCTTTATCAGTCTTCCAAATTGAATAATATTTACATCTGTCAAATTTAACTTCGTACATTTTACTATTGTCGTCACGTGGTGGAGAAGATCCATCAAATTTTTCAACTTCTTCTGACGGATTGCCATATTTTTCAGTTAGCATATCTTTTAAGTCAAAGTAATTTCCTGAAAGTGTTGACCAAGCATCCTTTTCGGGAAATATAACAGCAATTTTGTAAACCAAATCTTTTTGTTTCAATGTTGAAACTCCTACATTACAGTCTTTGTAGCCTGCGAATCTCCGTTTAGGATTGCAGTTCCATCTTCTATTCCCAAATTTGTAAAGCCGTCTTGAACCATTTTTGAAACATATTCTTTTAATGTTCCATCCAGTGGTACGCCTTTAAAAACTAAATGTTCTGATGTTTGAGAATAACTGTAGTTACATATTGTAAAAAATGTCAAGAAAAATAAAGTAATTTTTGTCTTCATATTTTAAGTTTTAAAGTTTCAATTTTCTACGTGGTGCGCTATGCTGACCGCTAACTTTCAAATATACGAATGTTCCGTTTACAAATACTTATAAACGTTTGTAAGTATTTACAATTGTAAAAATATAAATTTTACTCAATCCCAACCAAAGCTTCTAACTTTCCTTTTCGTTTCACTATATTTTTATAATCCCATTGAATTTTTGCAGCTTTTTCAACCCAGCGTTTTACATCATCAGTATTTACTTGGTCTAAAGACGTGTAAGTTATCGAAGCATCTTTGAATTTTCCTGAGCCAATTTTTAGTTGTTCTTCTCCAAAGCTTGCGCCACTCCAAAACATCAATCGCAAACCGTTTTTCAATTTGTCAAAACCAACAATCGGGTTTCCGTCAATAAACCAAACAGGATGACGATGCCAAATTTTATTTTCAGTTGAAACCAAATTCGCTTCAATAATTTCAAATAATCGATTAGCAATTTCCTGATAATTTTTGTCCAAATGCGAAATATAAGTAGCAATTTCTTCTTTCATAATTGTAGAATTGAACTACTAAAGTAAAGATTTTTATATCAACTTTGTCATTTCGACGAAGGAGAAATCAAATCAACTGATTTTAGTTATGAGATTCTTCACTTCGCTAACACTATGTTCAGAATGACAAAGTTTGCTTGTAACAATTGCAAAACAATAATAAAATTTTGTTAACATAAAACAGCTTTTTGTTATAACTCAGTAACTTCGTGCATTATGACAAAAAAATCTATTCAGCATTTATTCGTTTTACTATTCGTTGCTTTTTCGGTTCAAGCGCAGGAAAAAGTTAGGGTTTATGAAACCTATGATGATTTTGCCAAAAATGTTTTGATAGAAGATGAAAACATTTATGTCATCAATTTTTGGGCGACTTGGTGTGCGCCGTGTATCAAAGAATTACCTTATTTTGAAAAACTAAATGCTGAAAATAATAATGTAAAAGTCATTTTGGTTAGCTTAGATAGTAAAAAAGATTTAGACAAAAAACTTATTCCGTTTATCGAAAAAAGAAAACTGAAATCCAAAGTGTTGCTTTTGGCAGACAAAGATTATAACACGTGGCTTTCCAAAGTTGATGTCGATTGGTCGGGTGCTATTCCGGCAACGTTACTTCTCAACGGAAAGAAAAAACAATTTGCCGAACGCGATTTTGAAAATTTTGAAGAACTTAACGAATATATTAACTCATTTATCAATCTAAAATAAAAAATTATGAAGGTGTTATCACTACTTATGTTTTTTTTCTCTTCCTTTTTGGTTAGCGAAAATCCCGTATCAAATGGTTATAAACCCGGTGATGCAGCAACCGATTTTAAACTAAAATCAGTTGATGGAAAGTTTTACAGCATGTCAAATTATAAAGATGCCAAAGGTTTTATTATTGTTTTTACTTGCAATACATGTCCGTTTGCTATTAAATATGAAGATAGAATCAATGATTTGGCAAAGAAATATAAAGAGAAAGGTTATATTCTTTTGGCAATTAATCCAAATGATCCCGAAGCACAACCGGATGATACTTTTGAATTGATGCAAAAGAAAGCTAAGGACAAAAAATTTGCTTTTCCTTATTTAGTTGACGAAGGACAAAAAATCTATCCGCAATATGGCGCGACCAAAACACCGCATGTTTTTCTTTTAGATAAAAATCATACTGTAAAATATATTGGAGCTATTGATGATAATACCGATGATGCTTCGGCAGTTAAAGAGAAATATCTTGAAAATGCTATTGCAGCTTTAGAAAAAGGTTCAGCACCTTCACCCGAAGTAACCAAAGCCATAGGTTGTTCAATAAAAGTGAAGAAAAAAGCATAGTATAAGTTAGATTAAATAAAAAGACATCGATGAGATGTCTTTTTTATTTTTGATAATTAGTATTATAATTGGTAAAAAAAAGTTAAAATTAAAATGAATTTATATATTTGGGGTTCAAAAATTAGATTAATATCACCAAAATAAAATTCGTTTAAAATAATATGTCAGATAACAAACCAAACTATTATACAAAATCCATTATGTACTTATTTAACAGATATGTACTAAATAAAAAATCAATGATTGGACGTTCAAAGAAGTATGACTTAAAGTTTAAATTCAGGACTCCTGATAGTGTTGGACGAACTATTTTTAAACATGGATTGTATGAAGAAGATTTGACGAATTATCTCTTAAATAATTTAGACTTAAAAGCAGGTGATGTAGTTTTTGATGTTGGAGCAAATATAGGTTGGTATTCTAATTTATTATCCAAATACTTCAAAGGAGTAGAAATACATAGTTTTGAACCGGATCCGGAAAATTTTGAAATATTGGTTTCCAATCTGGAGCGTAATAAATCTGAAAATGTATTTCCAAATAATTGTGGAATAGGTGAAAAAGCAGATGTTCTAAAATTGTATTTGTATAAAAAAGGGAATCAAGGCAGGCATTCGATGTTAAATATTAATAGCGGACCATCAATAGATGTAAAAATAACCAGTTTTGATGAGTATGTAAAGGAAAAGTCTATTGATGTTTCAAGAATTAAGTTTTTAAAAATTGATATTGAAGGTTATGAATATTTTGCATTTCTTGGTGGAAAAGAGTTTCTTAAACATGTTCCAACAATATTGGCTGAATTTTCACCGGGTTATATGCGTAAAGCCGGTTTAGAACCTGAGAAATTACTCAAATTATTGAGGTCTTATAATTATTCTCCATTTGTTGTTAAAGAAATAGGTTTACAGTCTATAGAAGACAATGAATTGTTGTCCGGAGATTTTAATGTAAACTTGATTTGGAAAAAAGTATAATTTAAACAATACTTATT